>Ga0256832_1001805_pt1 | contig 14596 bp, 12 predicted proteins | sample 134614metaG_FD_190534 | JGI IMG/M metagenome (GOLD analysis project Ga0256832, IMG submission 190534) | Hydrothermal vent microbial communities from Lau Basin, Pacific Ocean - 134-614 | ecosystem: Environmental > Aquatic > Marine > Hydrothermal vents | place: Pacific Ocean: Lau Basin | collected...
GATTCCTTTTAAAACAACCTCTTTAACAGATTCAATCTCATCCCAGATTTCATACTTTATTAATATATCCCTCACATCCAAAAAGGTGCTCTTATCAAAATAGAAAGGAGCCGAGCCTATCGCCTCAAGAGAATCTCCCAGCACATCGCTTATTACCAAAACTTTTCCCTTAGCATCAGTCAGTTTTGCAAGCCTTCCTCCCTTTACCAAAGAGAGATGCTTTCTAACGGCATTTATCTCCCAAATGGAAGCTCCCCTTAATAAAAGAAGTTTGGTAAGATATTGAAACTCTCCCAAAGCGATAGGAGGAGCAGGTTTTTCAACCAAAGCCGAAGAGCCGCCCGATAAAAGATAGATAAACCTATCGCCCTTTTTTAAAGATGAGAGCTTTTTTATCAAAATTTCCGCAGCTTTTATGCTGTTTTTGGTGGGAATTGGATGATCGCTTTTAAAAACTTCACACTTTTTTAAATCTTCTTTGTAATTGCAGACGACAAATCCATCCAAAATATTATCAAATGCTATCTCTTCTACTCTTTTTGCGCTCTCTATCGAAGCTTTTCCGCTTCCAAAAAGATAAAAAGGCTTTTTAAAGAGATGCTCTTTTTGTATAACATTTTTTGGCTTTACGGAATCTACGGCATAAAGAAAGATGCTTTTTGCTTTATCTTTTAAATCCATCAAATATCCTCTCCAAAGCCTCGCTCCATCCCTTAGATCCCGGATACTTAGCCCTAATTAGCCCCTCTTTGTCAAAATCGATAAATTTATGGTTGTATCTTGGAATCAAAACGGGGATATCGACTCTCAAAAGCATAGGTATATCGTTATAATTATCTCCCAAAGCTATGCTTTTTAATTTGGGATTTTTTCTCTTATACATATTTAACAGAATATCAACCGCCCTGCCTTTATCTTGATTTACGCTCATACAGTGGTAAAAGCGTCCCCCCTTCATAATTTTAAGCCCCTCCTTTTCGGCAAGCTTCTCAACTTCGCTTAGCTTTCTCTCATCTTTTATCAAAAAAGGCTCGCTATACTCTCTTTTTGAAGAGACTCTTGCTATCTCCTCTTCAAGCCCGGTATAGGCGATAATCTCATCAAGGCTCATATCCCTAAAGCCTTTGATTTCATATTTATCTTTTACCTTTTCTATAAAAGCTCTAATCTTTTTGTAGCTCTCTCCCAATGTTATCTCTTTTAAATCTTTGTTTTCTCTAAAAAAGATAGCCGCTCCGTTTTCTACGATAAAGGGGTAGTCTATTTTAAGAAGCTTTTGAAGTCTTAAAACCTCATCTTTTGTTTTGCTTGTTACTATAATAAGGGGGATGGAGTTTTCTTTCAAAAACTCTATCATCTCCCTTGCGTCATCAAAAGAGTAGTCGTCATGATTTAATAAAGAGCCGTCCAAATCGGTAAATACTACAAAACTATTCCGCTCCAAACCTCTTCCTTAAAATTTTTTTGCCAAACTCCACTCCCGGCTGGTCGTAAGTGTTTATGTTTAGAAAAAATCCGGCAAGCGAAGTTAAAATCTCAAAATACATAACCAAATAGCCGGCATTATATTCGTTTAACCTATCCACTTCCAATAAATCCACCGGAACATTTTGATCTATCATACTTTGCACGGTAGCGTCGCACTCGGCATTTAAAAGCTCTTGAAACTCTTTTGCGTTTACAAAATTTGTCTTTTCCAAATAGGGAATGGAGATATCCGGGATTATCATATCATTTTCAAAATCTTTTACTTTCAAAACAGTAACGGTCTTATTCAAAGGGCCTTGCACGATAAGCTGCAAAAAGGAGTGCTGATCTATGGCTCCTATTAGATGAATTGGAGTAAGTCCTACCCTGTTTCCATCTTTATCTATCTTTCCAAGAGATTCAGCCCACAGCTGAACATACCACTCATTAAAATGTTTAAATTCGCTTGCGTATGAAAATAAAACATTCATAGGATATCTATCTTTGTTATCGACATAAAACATAGCTTTTACGACAAGATCATCCATCTTTCTCTCAAAAAAATCATCTCTCATAGCTCTTGCGCCCTCTAACAGAGCCTCTATATCATATCCTGCCATATAAAGAGGCAAAAGCCCCACAGCGCTTAAAACGGAAAATCTTCCACCCACATTATGAGGAATATGAAAAACGTTAAGCCCATATTCATTGGCTAATTTATCCAAAGGGGAACCTTCATCGGTAATAATTGCGCTTTGATCTTTAAACGCCCAAGAGTCAAGCTTAAAATCATACTCTTGCATCAAAAATTTTCCAATGGAAGTAGTTTCAATTGTGGTTCCCGATTTCGAAATCATAATAAAAAAAGTATTATATCTTTTAACTCTTCTTGTTTTGCTTTTTCTGTTTAAGATTTTTTCAATATCCACTGGATCTGGATTTTCCAAAAAGAAGAGATTGATTCTTTTATCTCTTCTGTGAAGAAGCATGGAATGAATGGCTTTAGTTCCCAAAGAGGAGCCGCCTATTCCTACAACCACTATATTTTGCATCTCATTTTGAATAAATTCGCTATTATCGCAAAAATCTTTTATTTTTTGCACCATTTCCCTATCATCTGGAAGATTGTAGTATCCAACTCTTTTACTCTCTCTCTCCTCTTTTAAAGCTTCGTAAGCTCTTTTTATCCTCTCCTTTTCACCTCTTGCATCAAAATAAAACTCATTGCTAACCATCTCTACTCTCCTTGAAAATTCTTTATTACTTTTTTAAAAACATCCTCTAAATCCTCTACCTCCTGCATTGTAACTCTCTCGTTTGGAGCGTGAATTGTGTCGTTTATAACTCCAAATTCAACCACGTCAACGCCAAATTGAGCAAAAAATCTCGCATCGCTCGTTCCTCCGGCAGTGCTTAATTTCGGATAGATTCCGGTTTTCTCTTCAATTGCTTTAACAAGATGATGGACAATGGGAGAATTTCTTTTTGTCAAAAAAGGTTTCGCCGACTCGTTTATCGTAAGAATATAATCCATTCCTCTAAAATATTTATGAACAAATCTCTCCACATCCTCTTTTGTAGTTTTAGTGGAGTTTCTTACATTAAACATCATCTTAAGTTTGCCCGGAGTTACATTTGTAACCTCCATTCCGGCTCTAATATCGGTTATGACAAATTTGCTCGGAGCAAAAAACTCATCTCCCTCGTCTAAATCCACACCCGCCATAAAGGGAAGAACCTGAGCTACTTTGTGAATGGGATTTTTAGCCTTCTCAGGATAAGCCGCATGCCCTTGAATTCCCATCTTCTCTATAACTCCGTTAATCGAGCCTCTTCTTCCAACCTTAATAGCATCTCCGAAAAATTTCTCGCAGGTAGGTTCGGCTACAATAGCAAAATCGGGCAAAAAGCGATTTTCCTTTAAATAATTCAACATTTCTACAGTTCCGTATTTAGCATCTCCCTCTTCATCGCTTGTTAAAAGAATAGATAAAACTCCCGGATAATATTTTGTATCTCTGCAAGCTTTTAAAAAAGCGCAAACTCCGCTTTTCATATCCTGAGCGCCTCTTGCATAAACATATCCACTCTTTTCAACCGGTTTAAAAGGATCGCTATCCCACCCTTCTCCCGGAGGAACGACATCTATATGTCCGGCAAAGCAAAGATGAGGGCCGGAGCTGAATTTCTTATACAAAAAGAGATTTTTAACCCCCTCTTTTTCCAATTCTATCGTATGAAAATCGCTTAGATACTCTTTGATAAATTCAAACGCTCCGTCATCGTCTGGAGTTATGCTTTTAAAAGATAAGAGCTTGAAAAAAAGTTCTTTTGTAGTCACTTGCCGCCTTTAAATTGAATATTTAATAATTATTTATTTTAGTCTAATTTAAATTATGTTTTATCTATAAAGCTAATTTTAAAAGATTTTTTTTAAAAACTATTTCTTTTCGTAAACTTATAAAATTTCAAAACTTAGATTAAACGAGTATTCGGGGTAGTGTGAAAAAAGAAAATTTTCTATTTTGTTAATCATCTCTTTTGCTTTTGATTCATTGAAAGCCAAAAAAGCGACCGCTAAAGCGGCCTCTTTTGGATACTCTCCACTGATATCCAAGAGTGAGACGTTAAATTTTTTCAATCTCTCTTTAATCGAGTTTAAAACTGCTCTTCTTCCCTTGAGTCCCGATACAAAAGGAAGCTCAAACTCTATCAAAAGATTTACGATAACCATTTATATATATTGAGAAACCCATCTTGCGATAGTAGATGCGTCCATCGCCCCAGACTCTCTTGCAACTTCCTGTCCGTTTTTGAAAATAATCATCGTTGGAATCCCTCTAATACCATATCTTGCGGCAACGCCCGGAGCCTCTTCAGTATTTAGTTTCGCAAATCTTGCTTTTAAAGGAAAGCTTTTTGCGGCCGCTTCGAAATTTGGAGCCATCATTTGGCAAGGACCGCACCAAGGAGCCCAAAAATCGACTACTACCGGTATATCGTTTTTTTCAATAAAATGATTGAAATTACTTTCATTTAAGTTTACGGGATGGGTATCTAAAAGAGAGTATCCACACTTTCCACAGTTTGCTTTTTTTATCTCTCTGTTTGCAGGAATAGCGTTTACCGCGCCACAATTTGGGCAGACGACCTTTATCTTATCCATAAAATCTCCTTTTATATTTTTTTAAGGATAATTATATCATAAAGATAAAAAGCTTCTTACTACATAAGTAGCAAAAGATCGCCGCCCAATTTAATCTATTTTATAAAATCATGCCTTTTGAATCTGTAAACTTTATTTTTAACTTTTTCCAAAATACCGGCTCCTATTAGCTGTTTGAACATATTTACAACTGTCGGTTTGGAAACATTAAGCTCGGTGATAATATCATGATAGGAGCCATAAAATACATTATCCTCATCAAGATTGTCAATAATATATTTTAAAATCTCTATCTTCTTTCCGCCTATTAGAGTAGCTAAAGCATCAACTACGTGAGCGCAGCCTTCAAGCTCTTTTTTCTGGATTCTTGGAAGCATCACATTATAAATAGTATTTATTAAATCTTTCATATTGATAGGTTTTATGATATATCCGTCCACCTTTAAGGCAATTGCGTCCAAAAGATATTCGGTATCAGTATGAGCGGTTGTTATAATTACCGGAATATCTTTATTATGCTCTCTTTTTAAAGATTTAATCATCTCTATACCGTTCATATTCGGCATATTGATATCGGTTACAATAATATCGATAGGTTTATTTAAAGCAATTTCTAAACCCTCTTTACCATCTTTTGCCACATATATATTCTTAACGAAATCGTCTAAAATAATCTTAGTCTGATTTAAAACGTCTAAATCGTCCTCAACATAAAGTAATTCAAGGTCTTTTAAACTATTTAAATCCATAACATTGTTTAGATACATTTACCTCACCTTTAGAAAAAATTATCTTTAGCGTGATTATACCAAAAAATTTTAAAATATATTTTATTTTGCAGCTATTTTATAGGAATTGCTATAATAAATTGTGCTCCGCGGTATAAATTATTATTATCGAAACGTTTTGTAACGTTTTTTACTATAATTTTACCTTCCATCTGCATTTCAATAATCTGTTTTGACATATACAATCCTATACCTGTTCCGGCGGATTGATGCTTGGTGGTAAAGTAGGGATCGAAAATTTTATCTATAATTTTTTCGTCAACTCCTCCTCCCGTATCGGTAAAAATAATAAAGGCTATCGGCATCGGAGTTATTTTTCTCTCAATCTTTATGGCTATTTTTCTATCGACAATCTTTTTTTCTACAAAGTTATCTCTTGCGTTTGTAAATAGATTTAAAATAACTTGCGTAAACTCATTTTGATATCCCATTATTTGAATATCTTTTATACATTCTATCTTAACCTCTATTCCTTCTTTGTCGCATATAGGTTTAAAAAAGTTATAAGCATCCTCTATCGCTTTTTTTATGCTAAAAAGCTCCTTTTTTCTATTTGGTTTAAAAAAATTTCTAAAATCATCCAAAGTTTTAGACATACTATTTGCTATAGCCATCCCTTTTTCAACCTGTTTTTCCACAAACTCTGGAGTTAATCCTCCAACCATCTGCTTTGTGGCAAAACTTTGAATTAAAATAGTAAGAGCGTTTAGAGGCTGCCTCCATTGATGAGCTATATTTCCTATCATCTCTCCCATAGCGGCAAGTCTTGCCTGCTGAAACATTATCTGATCTTTATCTCTGCTCTTTTTAACTTCTCTTTTAATCTTCTCTTCAAGCTCTCTTTTTAGATTTTGAAGCTCCCTGTCTTTCTCTAATGCAACTTCTTCGGCTCTTTTTGCTATACATTCAATATGTTTCATTATTCTAAAAGAAAACCAAATACTTATAAAAACTATAAAAATAGTAAAAAATAGCATCCACATACCGGCTGATTCGTAAAATTTATATATTCTCTCTTTTAAAATAGATATACATTCAAGATTGTAATTTATTAGTTGAGAAAAAGAGGAGTGCATAGAATCTATCAGTTTATCCAATTTTTTTAATAATTTTTCTCCTTCTTGTATATTGCCATCTTCATAAAATAAAAATGCCTGAGTTAAAATCTTAAACATCTCTTTTTTCTTTAATTCTATATCACTTATTAAATCATATTGTAAATTTGACTTTCCTTCAAAAGAACATTTCAAATTGTCAAATAAAAATTTTTCAAAACTATCATCATCTTTAAATTTTGATAAAGCTTTTTTACACTCTTTCCAATAAATATCTATATTCTCTTTAGCAGCAGACACACTCTCTTCCGCTTCCAAAGGAGTAATATTTCCTTTCTTCATCTCTTCAATAGTTTTTAAAATCTGTAAAGAGTAAATAGAGTTTATCTCCTCAAGTTTAATAACCGGGAAAATTCTTTTTTCATATAAAATATCAAAACTCTCTTTTATTGTATAAAGTTTCAAATAAGATAAAAAAGCCACAAAGATAATACTTATTGTAAGAATAGAAAGAAGCAAAAAAGTCTTTTTTCTTATATCGCCATATCTTGTCTTCATCACTCTTCTTGTAAAGGAATAAATTTATTATCTTTTAGATAAAGAAGATAAATTTTATTGATTTTATTATCTTTTCCTACAAATTGCACCAAAAACTCCCTATTATACATAATATAGGGCATAGATTTCAAGGAGTTTAAAATATCTTTAAACGATAAAAGAGAAGAAGAGTTCTCCAGAGCCAAAGCAAAAATTTTAGCATATAAAAATCCTTTAAAAGAGTCTATATTTGGTTTTTCTTTGGGATAGTATATACTCATAATATTTTCATACTCTATTTTTAGATTTTTATTTAAATCTACAGGAAAAATAGGAGTTGATACTATTAAATTTAAATCCATCCCTTCTACCTCTTTTCTTAAAGCCTCTATTCCTATACAAGAGGGAGCTAAAAAAATAGTATCTAAAAATCTATAATCATCTTCTGCTTTTTGCAAAAATTTTGAAGCCCCCCTATAAAAAGAGAGTAAAAATATTGCCTTTGGAGACTTTTTTGCCAATTTTTCATAAGCATCATTTATCAAAAAGGTATCGGCTATATAAGAGGCTTTATCAACCCAATTTATATGAGCTTTTTTTAAAAGAATTTCAAGCTTGTTTTTAATTTCATTAAAACAATAATTGTTTTCATAAAAAATAGAAACTCTCTTTATATCATTTTCTTTTAAATATTCTATGAGTTTTTCCAATTCTTCTTCAATATTTTTAGTTATAGAGAAATAATTTTTAAATGTATCAAACTCTTTTAATGAGCAATAGGGCATAAAAAAGGGATGAGTTTTGCTTGAATAGATTTCTAAAATCTTTTTGGAAATGCATGGAGAAAAAACACCAAAAAAGGCAAAAGGTTCATTTTTATCCATATTTTTTAAAACCGATAGAGCTATATCGCTCTTTCCTTTATCATCAATCAAAGTAAAATCAATCTTTTTAGAAAGAATCCTTTTTTCATTTATATATCTAAAATAGGCTCTTACCCCTTTATAAAACGAAATGGAAATATCTTTATTAAGACCGCTTAAAGGGGCAAAAGATATAAGCTTTATATCATCCTTTATATAGATTTTTTTATTTAAAAAAAGATATAAACCAGAAATTATCAAAATCAAAACAAAAAGTGGAAACAATCTCTTTAAAAAAGAAAACATCAATCCTCTTTGGTATAATATTAAGATGTTATTTTACCATTTTTATGAAAGGTTTAAAATAAATGATTTTTTTACAAAAGAGTATCCTATTAACACCTAAAAGAAGGGGCTTTCATCTAATCACAAAAGAGCTTGAGAGAAATCTTCCGGAAATTTCCAAAATCAAAGAGGGGTTGGCAAATCTTTTTTTACAGCACACAAGCGCAAGTTTGACGATAAACGAAAATTACGACCCTTCCGTTAGATATGATATGGAAAACTATTTTAATAATTTAGTGCCCGAAGATACGCCATATTTTACACATACTTTAGAGGGAAGCGACGATATGCCAGCTCATATAAAAAGCTCTATTTTGGGAGTTAGCTTAAACGTTCCCATAACAAACGGAAGGTTTGCGCTGGGAACGTGGCAAGGAATTTATCTAAATGAACATAGAGACTCTGGGGGCAGCAGAAGAGTGCTTGCTACGATTTTCGGACGGTAGATATTTGTAGTTATACATCCTCTCGTAATATTCATGAGCCATTCTGTCTGAATCAAAATATGGAACTATATCTTTCATAGCATTTTTCATCATCCATACCCATTTGGCCTGATCTCTATAATAGAGAGGAATGATTTCGTTTTCTAAAATATCCATCATATTTTTATTATCCAATCTATCCTGTTCCTCTATCGGAAGAGATGGATCGCATCCTGGAATGACAAAAGAGTTTACTCCATGTTTTGCAAACTCCGGATGCCAGCCGTCGGGAATTGAGAAATGAAGCGCACCGTTCATACTCGCAGTCATTCCGCTTGTTCCGGAAGCCTCTCTTGTAATTCTTGGAGTATTTAGCCAAACATCGGCGCCTCTTTTTAAGATAGCCGAAAGCTCAAGCTCATAACCTGTTAAAACGGTAGCTCTTTTTAAATCTTTTGTAATATAAACAAGCTCATTAAACAGATCGATAGCCATCTCGTCTCCGGGATAAGGTTTTCCCGCCCAGATAATTTGAACCGGCTCTTTCTCTCTTGTTACAAGATTTATAAATCTCTCAAAATCATATTTTAAAAGTCCAGGTCTCTTATATTCGGCAAATCTTCTTGCCCAAACTATAGTAATTACGTTTGGATCAAACATCTTTCCGGTCTGATCGGCTACCACATTAAAAAGCATTCTCTTTAAATGTTTTTTTCTTAAAATTATTTCATAATCAAGGTTTTCATCAAGGGCTCTTATCATTCCCTTATCTTGCCAGTAACGCCTATTTTGCGCATTTGTAATAGGAATGATTTTTGAAATTCCGCTATATTTGCCCCACATCTCATTAGCTACTTTACTGTGTATTTTGGAAACGGCGTTTGAAATTTTAGAAAGCCTAAGCGCTCCCAGAGTCAAAGAGAAGACATCATCATAAGTTTGAGTAATATCTCTTACGGTATCCAAATCCAAATCCCCAAAAAATCCCATTCTGTGGAGAAAATGGATATTATGCTCCTCATTTCCCGCAGCTTCAGGAGTATGGGTTGTAAAAACAAGTCTCTTTCTTACTTCATCTACGCTCCCATACTTTTTATACAGATGAAAAGCCAAAGGAATGGAGTGCCCTTCGTTCATATGGTATATATCTATCTCCTCTCCAAGAGCCTCCAAAGCCTTGATTCCCCCTATTCCCAAAACTATCTCCTGAGCGATTCTCGCCTCATGGTTACCATCATAGAGTCTTTTTGTTATCGTTCTTGCCAAGTAGTCGTTTTGGTCTATATCTGTTGTCAATAATACAACGGGAGCTGATTGAAAGGTTTCAGGTTTTAAAAGATAAACTTTAACAAATACCGGTTTGCCATTTACAGTAACAGTTACCGTTACATTTGGATCCTCTAAAAAGTGATACTTTTTGGAAATATAAGAAACCGCCATGCTCCCATCTTCCCTTCTTACCTGGTCATAGTATCCGTATGTCCAAAGTATTCCCACGCCTATAACGTTTTGTTTAAGATCATATGCGCTTCTCATATGAGAACCGGCCAAAAATCCAAGTCCTCCAGAATATATCTTTAGTGCTTGATGAATCGCAAACTCCATACTAAAATATGCAACTTTAGTGCTGTATTTCTCATCATAATTTATATCAAAATGGCTCATGTAAAACTTCCTTGTATATTTTTCTAATTTTTCTGCACCTTCCAAAGAGGCGTTTTCAAATCTTGAAATAGATATATTTAAATCCTTTAAAGATTTATTCAAAGCCTTTTTAGAAACCTCTTTTTGAACAAAATTTAAAAGATCGGGATTATTTTTTATAACGCCCCCTCCCAAAATCAGATACTCCGGATTTAAAATGGTAACTATAGAGGAGGTGGCAAAAGCTAAACCTTCATAAAAATTATTCAAAATCTCTTTTGCCTCTTTTAAAGAGCTCTCTCTTAAAGCCTCTAAAGTAGGCTCAATTTGAAGATTATAATAATCTACCCACTTTTTTAATCCTATTCCCGATACATAAAGCTCTAAACAGTCATCTTTCCCGCATCCGCACTTAAAAGGAGCCTTTTTATATGGAATATGCCCTATCTCGCCGGCTAAATTGTTAACTCCTCTAATAATTTCCCCATCTTCGCAATAAGCGCTTCCAAAGCCTGTTCCTATGTAAAACAAAACTATGCTCTTATCTTTGCCAAGCTCATCCATTTCAGCTAAAAGAGCGCATTTTAAATCATTCTCTATCTCAAGTCTTACTTTATATTTAGACTCAATATACTCTTTTATATTTTTGTGCTTTATATCGATATTAGGAGAAGAGAGGATAACTCCATCCTTTACCTGTCCGGCAAAAGATATTCCTATAAAATCTATATCCTCAAGTTCAGTCAGTTTAGTTTCCAAAAAATCTATCAAATCAACTTTATCGCTGTCTATAACTTTTTGAGATACTATTTCATGATTTCTTTTTATAAGATATCTAAAATGGGTTCCGCCGTAATCGATATAGAGTTTCATAGCCAATTACCTTTTATAATTTTTATTATTACGGATTTTATCCAATTTTTTACTAAAAAGAGATTTATCCTGATGATAAATCGGTAAATTACAATCTTAATTGAATTTTTAAATATTTTTTAACTTATCCGCAGCCTCCTCTGGAGAGAGAGGATTTATATGCATCTTTGTAGCTATCTCAAAACCTGCAAACTTATAAAGACGAGGAGTTATCTGAATATAAAATCTATAAAAATCATTCAACTCATAAAAGAAATTTGGATCTCTTTGATTAGTTTTTGGAGGAGAGTTTTTGAAAATAAGATTAAAATCAAAATCTCCTAAAACTTCATACAATCTTTTAAAAATATCTCTTAAAATTTCAGATAAAGAAAAGAGTCTCTTTTCATCCAACAAAGCTATTGAAGAGATTGGAAAAAGAGGAGCTATGAAAATTTCAAAAGGAAAAAAGGATGCAAAAGGAGAAAAAGCTATAAAATCATCATTTTTAGAAACAACTCTTTTATCTATTTTAATCTCTTCATTTATGATATCATCCATCAAAGCTCTATTATGTTTTTTAAAATACTCTCTTTTTCTCTCTATCTCCTCTCTTATATCCTTTGGAATAAAAGAGGTGGCTATAATCTGAGAGTGGGGATGTCTTAAAGTAGCTCCCGCATTTAACCCCTGATTTTTAAAAATAGATATATACTCAAGTCTTTTATCGTTTTGAAGATCGATATATCTGCTCTTTAGGGCAAAAAGATAATTTCTAAACTCAAAAACGTCATAATCTCTCATCTTTTTAAAATGATCAGGCGTTTCTATAACGACTTCATGAGCGCCCAATCCTTCGGCATATTCAAAAAATCCGTCCCTAAAAGATCTTTTTCTGTTCTCTACGCTTAAAGCGTGATATAAATTTGGAACGACTCTAACAAGCCACTCCCCCCTCTCGTTTTTTAAAGAAAAAATCTCTTTTGGAGTAAAATTCTCTCTTCCTCTCTCAAAAGGACACTCATTAATATTTTCTCTTTCTTTTTCGCAAAAAGCAAAATCTATTGGCCTGTGAAGCCTGTTTGGAGCTATTATAACCCTCTCTCCCCTAAGCGGGCAAAATCTAATCTCCGACACTTACTCTCCTAAAAGAGGAGTTATCTCTATCTCCCCTTCCAATTTAAAAGACTCTTTAAAAGGATAGGCCAAAGCAAAAGATACTCCCTGATTTATCACCTCAAAACCGCTCTCGCTTTGAGAGATGGAGTCAATAGAGGTTTGATACAAAGTAAAATTTTTATCGCTTCTTATAATAATTCTCTTATCGGTATAGATATCCTCTATCCAAATCTCATTTAGATTTTCTGTTTTTTTCTTGGAAAATTTCTCAGCATTTATTCTTATATCATCCAAAGAGGCAAAATGGAAATTAAATTCGCTAAAATATAAAAACTCTTCCTCGCTGCTGCTCTCTATAAAAATAGAAAATTTTAAGATATTATCTTTTAGCCTATATTTTTTTACAATCTCAGTTTTATATTTTTTAAAATCTTTATAAATTCCGCCCTCTCTGTGAAAAACAGCCCCCTTTTTATCTTCTATCATTAAAAAGGGCTGATTTGCAAAATCCCCGTATTCGTTAAAAGAGCATCTATCAAACTTTTCCAAATCAAATCCAAAATCGGTTATATGATCTATAAAAGAGTTTTTAATATACCAGTCAAATTTCAATAAATCTCTATACTTTTGCAAATTGGAAAAATCATTTGAATGAATAGTCTCTATTCCATCTTCCGTTTTAAAATTTTGATTAAAATCGTTTTGCAAAATCTTTTCGTGATAAGCCTCTTTATATCTTGTAAGAGTATTTTGAAGATTAAATTTTTTATCCCTTAAATCAAACTCCACAAGCTGAGCGCCATTTTTACTCTCAAAAAGGGCTATCAAATCTTTGGATACAAGCTTAACCTCTTCATATCCGTCCAAATTGATATCTTTAATTTCAATTCTATCTTTTTTATATCTTAAATTCTCACAATTTATAATAAATCTGTAAGCATTGTCTCTTAAATTAGGAAGATAAATTCCACCAAATACTCCGTGCCACAAAACATCGTTTGTTTGAGCTTTATAGAGATTCTCTTTATATTCCTCATTTTTTTTGGAATTTTTAGAAAGCTCTAAAACCCTTTTGTGGATTCTGTTTGACTCTTGATATTTAACAAGAAAATTTTTCCAAATACTTCCCTTTAGAAATTTCTCTATATAATCTTCACTCTCCCCAACACTCAGCATTCTCTCTTTCATCTTTTCAAGCGCATAAGCATCATCTGCTCTCAAAGACCATTCGCCCATCTCAAAATAGGAGGTAGTCGGAAGATAAGCCAAAGAGATAGGTTTGAAATTTTTAATATAATCTTTATAAAGCATCGTCTCTATCTTCTCATTTTCCAAAACGCTTTTAATAAAATCCTCAAGCCATCCCTTCTCATAAACCCACTCATAAGTTTTCGGCCAGATTCCAAACTTCTCCCCGTCATCAAAAATAACCCCGGCATTTACCCTCTCATCGGCTATGCCCTCAAGATACTCAACCACCTCTTTTACCGGCTTAAAGGGAAGAATATATCTTAGAGTCTTATTTATTGGAAAAATTTTTATCTCTTCTCCGCTCTCTTCCGTTACAAAATATCCGTTTAAATTATTTTTATCAAATCCGGCGCTTATGAAATGGTAATCATCCACAACCACATACTCTATTTCACACTTTTTAAGATCCAAAACTATAGAGCTATCCCAAACCCTCTCGGTAAGCCATAAACCTTTTGGCTTTTGTCCAAAATTCTTTTTAATAAATTTATTTAACTTCTCTATTTGAGCCACTCTGTCTTTGGAAGGTATTGAAGCTAAAATAGGCTCATAATAGCCGCCGCTTAAAAACTCTATCTGCCCCAAAGAGGATGCCTCTTTCATCAAAGAGAAAAGCTCTTTATCGTTATCTTTTATATATTCCAAAAGCCACCCGCTATAATGAACGGAAAATTTAAAATCTTTATATTTTACAACCTCTTTGAAGAAAGGTTTATAAGCTTTTTTAATAGCTTCATCTACAACTTCGCTAAAATTATCCACCGGCTGATGACAGTGAATTCCCAAAAGTAAAGCGCTCTTTTTCATAAAATACCCTTATACATACCAATTTTTTAAAGATTCATTCCCAAATTTTACTTCAAGTTTGCTATAGAGAGGAATTACCTGAAGAAGCTTGCCTTCTTTAAAGAGTTTAAATCCCATTTTCTTCCCCTCCACTCTCTCTCTTGGAAATTTAAACTCAATAATCTCGTCCATTCCATAATTTATAAAACCTTTTTCATAAACTCCTCTTTTTAAAGGAATAGTCTCAATAAAATCGTCTATCTCGACCTCCAGATATGCTCTATCAAACAAATCTTTA
>Ga0256832_1001806_pt1 | contig 14587 bp, 10 predicted proteins | sample 134614metaG_FD_190534 | JGI IMG/M metagenome (GOLD analysis project Ga0256832, IMG submission 190534) | Hydrothermal vent microbial communities from Lau Basin, Pacific Ocean - 134-614 | ecosystem: Environmental > Aquatic > Marine > Hydrothermal vents | place: Pacific Ocean: Lau Basin | collected...
GGACGTACGGCCGTTCCTGGAGGATATGGCCGCGGCCTACGGCTGGGCCGACCTGGTGGTCTGCCGGGCTGGGGCGCTGACCGTCGCCGAGCTGGCCGCGGCGGGGCTGGGTGCCATACTGGTCCCTTATCCCCATGCCGTGGACGACCACCAGAGCGCCAATGCGCGCTATCTCACCGAGGCGGGTGCGGCCGAGCTCATCCCTCAGGCGGAGTTGAGCACCGGGGACCTGGCGCGGCGTCTGGCCGCCTACGCACGCGACCCGGCCCTGCGTCTGCGCCGGGCCGTGGCGGCCCGGGGCCGTGCGCGACCCGAGGCCACGGCCAGCGTGGCCCGAGCCGTGCTGGAGGTGGCCGTATGAGCGCGGCGCTGGCACATCTGCCCATGCGGCGTATCGAGCGGATCCACTTCGTGGGTATCGGTGGGGCGGGCATGGGTGGCATCGCCGAGGTGCTGGCCAATCTGGGCTATCGGGTCTCCGGCTCGGACCTGGTGGCCAACGCCATGACCCGGCGTCTGGAGGGTCTGGGCGTCCGGGTCTGGATCGGTCATGCGGCCGAACACGTGCGCGAGGCCGATGTGGTCGTGGTCTCCTCGGCGGTCTCGGGCGACAACCCGGAACTCGTGGAGGCGCGCCGCCGCCGCCTGCCCGTTGTGCCCCGGGCCGAGATGCTGGCCGAGCTCATGCGCTTCCGATTCGGGATCGCGGTGGCCGGTACCCATGGCAAGACCACCACCACCAGTCTCATCGCCAGTCTGCTGGGCGAGGGTGGACTCGATCCCACCTTCGTCGTCGGTGGGCAGCTCAACAGCACCGCCAGCCACGCCCGCCTGGGTACCGGGCGCTACCTGGTGGCCGAGGCCGACGAGAGCGACGCCTCTTTCCTCTACCTGCAGCCCATGATGGCGGTGGTCACCAATCTCGATGCGGATCACATGGAGACCTACGGCGGCGACATCGCGCGCCTGGAGGCGTCCTTTCTGGAGTTCCTACACCATTTGCCGTTCTACGGCCTGGCCGTGCTGTGCAACGACGACGCCCGCGTCCGCGCACTGCTGCCGCGTGTGGGCCGTCCCGTGCTCACCTATGGGTTCGGTCCCGGCGCCGACGTGCAAGGCGAGGGTCTGGAGCAGGAGGGCACACGGACCCGGTTTCGCGCACGGCTCCCGGGGGAGGCCGGGCCCTGGGCGCTGGAGCTCAATCTGCCGGGCCGGCACAACGCCCTCAATGCCCTGGGTGCCCTGGCGGTGGCCCACGAGCTCGGTGTCAGCCGGGAGGCCGCAGCCCGCGCCTTGGCCGGGTTCCAGGGAATCGGACGGCGCTTCCAAGACTATGGGGAGATCCGGTTTCCCCGGGGGCGTGTGCGTCTGGTGGACGACTATGCCCACCATCCCACCGAGATCGCCGCCACGCTGCGCGCTGCTCGCGAGGCCTGGCCGCACCGGCGCCTCGTCGTGGCCTTCCAGCCGCACCGCTACACGCGGACCCGCGATCTGCTGGACGATTTCGCCCAAGTGCTCAACGAGGCCGCCGAGGCGGTGGTGCTCACCGAGGTCTACGCGGCGAGCGAGCCGCCCATCCCGGGTGCCGACGGGCGCGCCCTGGCCCGCGCTCTGCGGGCCAGGGGCAAACTCGAGCCGGTGTTTGTGGAGGACGTGGAATGTCTCCCGGCGACCCTCGGCGACCTGCTGGAGGATGGTGACGTGGTCCTCACCCTGGGTGCCGGCAGTATCGGCCGCGTGGCGGCGGCGCTGCCCGCGCGCCTGGCGGCAGGGGGGGATGTCCGGTGATGGTGGCCATGGACCAGTCGCCCGTGCGCGGCGAGCTGCGCTACCACGCGCCGCTGGCGGGGTTCACCAGTTGGCGTACGGGGGGACGCGCCGAGTGTCTGTTCCGGCCGGCCGACCTGGAGGATCTGCAGCAGTTCGTGCGCCGGGGGCTCGGTCCGCGGCCCTATACCTGGCTGGGCCTCGGCAGCAACGTGCTCGTTCGCGACGGAGGAGTGCGCGGCACCGTGATCGTGTTGCACGGGGCGCTGGGTGAGATCGAGTTCTTGGAGGATGGGCGTGTCCGAGTCGGTGCCGGTACACCCTGTGCGCGTGTCGCCCGGAGCTGTGCGAAGGCGGGGCTGGCGGGGGCGGCCTTCCTGGCCGGCATTCCAGGAACCATGGGTGGCGCACTGGCCATGAACGCCGGCTGTTTCGGGGCACAGACCTGGGAACTCGTCGAGTCGGTGGCCGTGCTGGACGGTGCTGGACGGGTGCAGGTACGGGCACCGGACCGGTTCCAGGTCGGCTACCGGCAGGTTGCCGGGCTGGCGCCCGGTGAGGCCTTCGTGGGCGCCATGCTGCGGCTGAGGCATGGTGACACCGAGGCGGAGCAGGCCCGGATCCGGGAGCTGCTGGCGCGCCGCGGGCGCGCCCAGCCCTCCGGCGCCAGCTGCGGGTCGGTGTTCCGCAATCCTCCCGGGGACCATGCGGGCCGGCTGATCGAGGCGGCGGGTCTCAAGGGCTGTTGCATCGGTGGGGCCTGTGTCTCCGAGAAGCACGCCAATTTCATTCTCAATACGGGGAAGGCCACGGCGGCGGACATCGAGGCCCTGATCCGCCACGTGCAGCGGACGGTACAGGTGCACCACGGGGTACGCCTGGAGCCCGAGGTGCGAATCCTGGGGGAGGCCTCGTGAGCGTCACCGACTACGGAACCGTGGCCGTGCTCATGGGGGGCTGGTCGGCCGAGCGTGAGGTGTCCCTGGCCAGTGGACGTACGGTGCTGGAGGCGTTGCGGCGGGCCGGTGTGGACGCCCATGGTGTGGACGTAGACCGCGACATCGCGCGTGTGCTGGACGGCGGCCGTTATGACCGGGCGTTCGTGATACTCCACGGACGCGGTGGCGAGGACGGCTGCGTGCAGGGACTGCTCGAGATCCTACGCCTGCCCTACACGGGCAGCGGCGTGGAGGCTTCGGCGGTGTGCATGAACAAGCGCACGACCAAACGCCTGTGGCAGGCGGCCGGACTGCCCACACCCCCGTTCATGGAAGTGGACGGGGGGACCGACCCAGCGGAGGTGGAACGGCGTCTGGGTTGGCCGGTGATGGTCAAGCCCGCCCTGGAAGGCTCCAGCATTGGCATGAGCCGGGCCGACGATGCCGACAGCTTCCGGGAAGCGGTGGCCGTGGCCGAGGCCGCCGCCGGCCCCGTACTGGCCGAGCGGTGGGTGACGGGGCCCGAATACACGGCGGCCGTCCTGGAAGGACACCGACTGCCCCTCATCGCCGTGGAGACCGACCGGCCGTTCTACGACTACGAAGCCAAGTATCTGGCCGACGATACGCGCTACCGGATCCCCTGCGGCTTGGAGGCGCCGCAGGAAGCCGAGCTGCAGGCCCTGGCGCAGCGGGCCTTCGCAGTCACCGGTGCCAGCGGGTGGGGACGGGTGGACCTGATCTTGGATCAGCAGGGCCGACCCTGGCTCATCGAGGTGAACACGGTCCCGGGGATGACGGATCACAGCTTGGTTCCCAAGGCAGCCGCCGCTGCGGGCCTGGGGCTCGAGGCCTTGGTCCTGGCGATCCTCGATACAGCGGGGCTGGACAAATGGTGAGGTGGCGTTCGTCCAAACCGGCCGCCACGCCGCGGGCGCGGGTCCAGCGGCCATGGCGCGTGCGTCTGGCGCTGCGCGACTGGCTCGAGCTCGGCGTGGCCCTGGTCTTCGTAGCGGGTGTGGCGGTCGGGGTCCACGCGCTGCGCGACCCGCAGGTGCTTCCCGTGCAGACGGTGCGCGTGGACGGACCACTGGTCCACGTGGATCCGGCGCGGCTGCAGGCAGCGCTCCTGTCGGGACTGCGGGGCAATTTCTTCACGGTGGACCTGGAGGGTCTGGAACGGGCGGTGACGGCGCTCCCCTGGGTGGCCAGGGTACAGATCCGCCGGGAGTGGCCGCTGGCACTGCGCGTCCGGGTCGAGGAGCAGGTGGCCGTGGCGCGTTGGGGCGTGGACGGGCTGCTCAATGCGCAGGGGCAGGTCTTCGAGCCTCCACACCTGGATCCCGATCTGGTCCGCCGCCTGCCGGTGCTCTACGGACCCCAGGGGCAGTCGGGGCGCGTGCTGCGCGCTTGGCGCTCGCTGTCCCGGGCGATGCGGCCCATGGGACTGGAGCCGGTCGCGCTGTATCTGGACGAGCGGCGGTCGTGGCGCACCTGGTTGAAGGACCGCACCGAGGTGGTCCTGGGGCGGGGATCGTTCGACCGGCGCCTGCAGCGGCTGTTGTGGGCCTGGCCCCGTGCGCTGGCGGCGCAGCAGGGACGGATCGAACGGCTGGACCTGCGTTACACCAACGGGCTCGCCGTGCGCTGGCGGCCTGCGGAAACCGAAGCCGGCGGGAGGAAAACGGACGCATGACGCGCAAGGGGGGCAAAGGGCTGATCGTAGGGCTGGACATCGGCACCTCCAAGGTGGTGGCGCTGGTGGGCGAGGTGGCCGAAGACGGCGGCGTCGAAGTGGTCGGCATCGGCACCCATCCTTCCCGCGGCCTCAAACGTGGCGTGGTCATCGACATCGAGTCCACCGTGCAATCGATTCAGCGCGCCGTGGAGGAAGCCGAGCTCATGGCCGGTTGCCACATCCATGCCGTGTATGCAGGGATCTCGGGTAACCACGTGCGCAGCATGAACTCCCACGGCATCGTGGCCATCAAGGACCGCGAGGTGAGCGCGGGTGACGTGGAGCGGGTCATGGATGCGGCCCAGGCCGTGGCCATCCCTTCCGACCAGAAGATCCTCCACGTGCTCAATCAAGAATTCATCATCGACGGGGAGGAGGGCATCCGCGAGCCCGTCGGCATGGCCGGGGTGCGCCTGGAGGCGCGCGTGCATCTGATCACCGGTGCAGTGAGTGCGCTCCAGAACGTGACCAAGTGCATCCGGCGGTGCGGTCTGGAGGTGGACGACATCGTGCTCGAGCCATTGGCCTCGAGCCATGCGGTGCTCTCCGACGACGAGCGCGAGCTGGGCGTGTGCCTGGTGGACATGGGCGGTGGCACCACCGACATCGCGGTGTTCACCGAGGGTGCCATTCGCCTGACCAAGGTGATCGCCATCGCCGGCGACCAAGTGACCAACGACATTGCGGTCGCCCTGCGGACCCCCACCCAGCATGCCGAGGACATCAAGGTGCGCTATGCCTGCGCGCTGCGCCAGCTCACGCGCCCGGACGAAACCATCGAGGTGCCGAGTATCGGTGATCGGCCGCCGCGGCGTCTGTCGCGCGAGGTGCTGGCCAGCGTCGTGGAGCCCCGCTATCGAGAGCTCCTGGAACTCGTGCAGAACGAGCTGCGGCGCAGCGGCTTCGAGGAAATGGCCGCTGCCGGCGTGGTCCTCACGGGCGGGGCCGCCAAGATGGAAGGTGTGGTCGAGCTGGCCGAAGAGATCTTCGACATGCCCGTACGGCTGGGGGTCCCCCAGCACGTGACGGGGTTGTCGGACGTTGTGCGCAATCCCATCCACGCCACCGGGGTGGGACTGCTGCTGTACGGGACACGCAACCGAGCTCTGCACACGGACCCCAGGTCCGAGCAGGGTTTGGGCAGCGTTTGGGAACGGATGCGGCGGTGGTTTGACAGGCAGTTCTGAGCGGTGGCGCAGGCTGCGGGCGACGGCGGACAAACGCAGGACAAGGCAGGAGGAACAGACGATGTTCGAGCTGATCGATTCGTTCAATCAGAGTGCCGTGATCAAGGTCATGGGCGTGGGCGGCGGCGGTGGCAACGCCGTGGAGCACATGCTGGAGACCCAGATCGACGGCGTGGAATTCATTTGCGCCAACACCGATGCGCAGGCGCTCAAGCGCTGCAGCGCCAAGACGGTGCTGCAGTTGGGGGCCAACATCACCAAGGGGCTGGGCGCCGGGGCCGATCCGGTGCTGGGGCGCGAAGCGGCCCTGGAGGACCGGGACCGGATTGCCGAGGTGATCGCCAACTCCGACATGCTGTTCATCACCGGGGGTATGGGCGGCGGCACCGGCACGGGCGCTGCGCCCGTGGTGGCGGAGGTGGCCAAGGAGATGGGCATCCTCACCGTGGCGGTGGTGACCAAGCCGTTCTCGTTCGAGGGCACCAAGCGCATGCAGATCGCCATGGCGGGCATCGAAGAGTTGTCCAAGCACGTGGACTCGCTCATCACCATTCCCAACGAGAAGCTGCTCAAGGTCATGGGCAAGGATGCCAATCTGCTCGATGCCTTCGGGGCGGCCAACGACGTGCTGCTGGGCGCCGTGCAGGGCATCGCCGAGCTCATCACACGCCCCGGCCTGATCAATGTCGATTTCGCCGACGTGCGCACGGTGATGTCGGAGATGGGCATGGCGATGATGGGCAGTGGGTCGGCCAAGGGGACGGACCGCGCCAAGGAGGCGGCCGAGGCCGCCATCTCCAGCCCGCTGCTCGAGGACGTCAACATCTCCGGGGCGAAGGGGATCCTGGTGAACATCACGGCGGGGCCCAACCTCTCCATCGGCGAGTTCAACGAAGTAGGCGACGCCATCCGCGGGCTGGCGGCGGAGGACGCCACCGTGGTGGTGGGGACCGCCATCGACATGGATCTCAGCGACGAACTGCGCGTAACGCTGGTGGCCACGGGACTGGGCGCGGCGCAGGCGCCGCAGCCCGTGCGCGAGAAGCCCGATGTGCGCCTGGTCGAGATGGAGGAGGAGCCGCCGCTGGCTGTGGCGGCGGGCGCGGAGGTCGCCACTGCGGAGCCTGCGGCAGCCGCCGCTCGGCCCCGCCCCGAAGTGCCGCCCGCCACCGCCTCGCGTGGCGAGTCGCTCAACGGGGACTATGACCTGGACTATCTGGATATCCCAGCCTTCTTGCGCAAACAGGCCGACTGAAGGCCCGCGGGGCGGGGCCCCGCGGGGCCCCGCGGCGCCCCGGAGGGCGTTCGGCACCGCTTGGGGGCCCGCAGAAGTCTGTGCGGGGATTTCTTGTTCCTGGGACGAATGGGCCATAATAGCCCCCGGCCGGAGCCCCGGTGGGCCGGTTGATGGGGTCTTCGGCTGACGAGTCGGCGGGCGAGAGAGGGGGTCGTGCGAGGCATCGCCCGTCGCTGGGCATTCGTGGATTTTGTGGATGCGAGGGACGCGGCGCGTCGCGCTGCGGATGCAGGGGCATGCCCAAGGGGTCTCCGGCGCCTGATCCGTGCCAGACGCGTATCGCAGCACGTTCGACCGGGGTTTCGGGACTTCCGTGACGCCGGGGCGAGCCGGGCGACAGCAGGGGACAACAATGATCAGACAGCGCACGCTCAAGAACGCCATTCGGGCCACGGGGGTCGGCCTGCACACGGGGGAGAAGATCGTCCTGATGTTACGGCCGGCCGAGCCGGACACGGGGATCGTCTTTCGACGCGTGGACCTCGATCCACCGGTGGAGATCAAGGCGCACCCCGAGAACGTCGGCGACACGCGGCTGTCCACGACGCTGAGCCACGGGGGGGTCAGCATCTCCACGGTGGAGCACCTGCTCTCGGCCATCGCCGGGCTCGGCATCGACAACGCCATCATCGACCTCAGCGCCCCGGAGGTTCCCATCATGGACGGGAGCGCGGGCCCGTTCGTGTTCCTCATCCAGTCGGCGGGCATCGTGGAGCAGAACGCCCCCAAACGCTTCATCCGGATCAAGCGGCAAGTGGTGGCCCGTGACGGCGACAAGTGGGCCCGGTTCGAGCCGTTCGAGGGTTTCAAGGTGGGTTTCACCATCGACTTCGACCACCCCGTGTTCCGTTCCCGTGCGCAAAGCGCGGAGATCGACTTTTCCACGACCTCCTTCGTCAAGGAGGTCAGCCGCGCGCGGACCTTCGGCTTCGTGCGCGACATCGAAATGCTGCGCAACCACAACCTGGCCCTGGGCGGGAGCCTCGACAACGCTGTGGTGGTGGACGACTACCGAATCCTCAACGAAGACGGTTTGCGCTACGAGGACGAGTTCGTCAAGCACAAGATCCTCGATGCCATCGGTGATCTCTATCTACTCGGGCGCAGCCTCATCGGAGCGTTCTACGGATACAAGTCGGGGCACGAGCTGAACAACATTCTCCTGCGCAAGCTCCTGGCCACGGAGGATGCGTGGGAGGAAGTCACGTTCGAGCGGGAAGAAGTGAGCAAGGTGCCCATCTCCTTCGTCCGTCCTGTGGGCGCAGCCGAATTCTGACCAGGACCAGCCCTGGACCTCGCGTTCCAGGGGGTCGATCCCGTTCCTGAACGCTGGTCGGCATGCTTCCGACCAGCGTCTCCGCGCGCGTGGCCGCTTTCCGACAGGCAGCGGTCGTGGATTCCCGATGCGGTTTTGGGCGATAATACGGGCCGTTTTTGCCGGCCTGGTTCCTTGACACCTGGTCTGATGGGCTCCCTGCTCAGCCGCCCGCCCGGCGGGCCATCCGGCGCAAGGCACGCGCCAGCCGGGGATCCGGAACGGTGGCAGCGGTGGTGAGCAGTGGGATGGCGGCGGAGCGAGGTATCCGAACCGGAGGCAGAGCCGTGCGGGGTGGATGGCCGGGCGGTTGGACGCAGACGCTGATCCGGTCCGGCACCGAAATGCCGCCGCGGGCCGCACTGCGCATGGCAGCGAGCAATGTCTGGGCCTGGAATCGGAGCCGGGTGGCCCAAACGGAGCTGTCGGTGACCACCACCAGCCGCCCGTGCTGGACGCCCCCGGCCCGGCAGTGCGGCCGCGCCTCCTCGGGAAGGCTGGCCTGTAGGAGGCGCTCCAGGTCTTGGACCTGGTGTATGCGGGCCCTCAGGTGGCGAGGGACGAATTGTTGGACGGATCGCATGTGAGGGCGAGCGGATAGGCTGGAACGCCTCACCACCAGGGTAACAAAATCGGGGTGACGATGGACTACATACTGCTTCCGGGCCGGGGGGGGCGCTGCTTCCGCATCCGTTACACCACTTGGCAGCGGGTGGTCCTGTTGCTGATGGGCTTCGTCTTGGTTCCGGTGCTCACGGCGGGGGCAGGTTACTACGCCGGGCTACGTGCGGGCGATGCGGCGACGGTGGCACGCTGGCGCGCAGACGTGGCGGTACAGAGCGCAGAGCTGGAGCAGGTGCGGCACGAGACGCAGGCACGGGTGGAGGCACTGGCCCGACGCATCGGCGATCTCCAGGCAGAGCTCTACCGATTGGACGCACTGGGCGCACGGCTGGTGCATCTGGCCGATCTCGACGATGGGGAGTTCGACTTCTCCGGGCAGCCGGGTGTGGGTGGGCCCCGCCAGGCACCAGCGAGCCTCGGCGAGGACACCCTGGACGAGGTGCTGGCCGCCCTGGAGGCGAAACTACGCGACCGCCGGGCCCAGCTGGAAGCCTTGGACCGGGTGCTGCAAGGGCGCAAGCTGCGCGAGGCCGTTCGGCCTGCGGGCAGCCCCGTGAAGAGTGGATTCATCTCTTCCCCTTTCGGCAAGCGGGTCGATCCCTTCACCGGAAAGTCCGAGTTTCACAAGGGGCTGGATTTCGCAGCCAAGGTGGGGAGTGAAGTGGTCGCCGTGGCCGGTGGCATCGTGACCTGGGCGGGCAAGCGCCCGGGTTACGGCTATCTGGTGGAGATCGATCACGGAGGCGGTTTCGTCACGCGCTACGGGCACAACCAGAAGCTGCTGGTCAAGACCGGCGATCGCGTCGAACGCGGTCAGGTGATCGGGCTGGTCGGCAGTACGGGCCGGTCCACAGGGCCGCACGTGCACTTCGAAGTCCTCCACGACGGGAAGGTCGTGGATCCACGCCGCTATCTCCACGCCAAGGGTTGATGGCGGCAGCGGGGGAGGGGGCGCACCCGCCATTCTCCTTTCCGCATTCGGAGGCACAGAACTGCAAGCCCCTGCGTCGGTCTATGAAATGACAAGGAATTTCGAGCTCTCCGACCGACCGTCGGTCGGTCAGCCGGAGTCGGGTCCCCACCTGTGGCGCGCTCGCAGGTGCACGCACAATCCCACACCCATGCAATGTCACCCCCGGGTGACGTCGGATTCATCATGGTCGCAGCCGTAATCAAAAAGATCTTTGGCAGCCGCAACGATCGGCTCATCAAGGCCTATCGCAAGAAGGTGGAGGCCATCAATGCGCTGGAGCCCCAGGTACAGGCGCTTTCGGACGAGGCGCTGCAGGCGCGTACCCAGGAATTCAGGGAGCGTCTCGACAAGGGAGAGACGCTGGACCAGTTGTTACCCGAGGCCTTTGCCACGGTACGCGAGGCGGCGCGGCGCGTGCTGGGCATGCGCCACTTCGACGTGCAGCTCATCGGAGGCATGGTGCTCCACGACGGCAAGATCGCGGAGATGCGCACGGGCGAGGGCAAGACGCTGGTGGCCACCCTCGCGGTGTATCTCAACGCCTTGGAGGGCAAGGGGGTGCACGTGGTCACCGTCAACGACTACCTGGCACGGCGGGACGCCGAATGGATGGGCCGGCTCTATCACTTCCTGGGTCTGTCCACGGGTGTCATCAATTCCTCGGGTGGCCTGGGTCCGGATTCGAGCTCGTTTCTCTACGATCCCGAGTGGGACGGCAGCGCGGGCGGCCACCGACACCTGCGTCCCATCACGCGGCGCGAGGCCTATGCCGCGGACATCACCTATGGCACCAACAATGAATACGGGTTCGACTACCTGCGCGACAACATGGCGTTTGCTCTGGAGGCCCGCGTGCAGCGGGACCTGCACTACGCCGTGGTCGACGAGGTGGACTCGATCCTGATCGACGAGGCACGCACGCCGTTGATCATTTCGGGGCCCTCGGCGGACTCCTCCGAGCTGTATCTGAAGATGAACGAGATCGTGCCCAAGCTCACCCGGCAGGAGGAAGAGGACGGCCCCGGGGACTATTCCGTGGACCTCAAGTCCAAGCAGGTCTTCCTCACCGAGGCGGGACACGAGAAGGTGGAGCGCCTCATGGAGGAGGCGGGGCTGCTCAAGCCCGGCGAGAGCCTATACGACGCGGCCAACATCGGGCTGATGCATCATCTCAATGCCGCCCTGCGTGCCCATGCCATCTTCCAACGCGACGTGGATTACATCGTAAAAGACGGTGAGGTGGTGATCGTCGACGAGTTCACGGGGCGCACCATGCCCGGCCGGCGCTGGTCCGAAGGGCTGCACCAGGCCATCGAGGCGAAGGAGGGCGTCAAGATCCAGCAGGAGAACCAGACGCTGGCCTCCATCACCTTCCAGAACTACTTCCGTCTCTACGACAAGTTGGCCGGGATGACCGGCACCGCCGACACGGAGGCCTACGAGTTCCAGACCATCTATGGTCTGGAAGTGGTGGTGATCCCCACCCACAAGCCCATGATCCGTGAGGACATGGGGGACCTGGTCTATCTCACGGCCCGTGAGAAGTTCGACGCCATCCTGGAGGACATCCGCGAGCGCGTGAAGCGAGGCCAACCCGTCTTGGTGGGTACGGCCTCCATCGAGACCTCGGAGTACCTCTCGGGCCTGCTCCGGAAGGCCGGCATCAAGCACCAGGTGCTCAACGCCAAGTTCCACGAGAAGGAGGCACAGATCATCGCCCAGGCGGGTCGCCCGGGCACCGTGACCATCGCCACCAACATGGCGGGTCGCGGCACGGACATCGTGCTCGGTGGCAGCCTGGACGCCGAATTGGCCGCCCTGGGGGACGACCCTGACCCGCAGGCCGTGGAAAGGATCAAGGCGGAGTGGCAGAAGCGGCACGACCAGGTCATCGAGGCGGGCGGGCTGCACATCATCGGCACCGAGCGCCACGAATCGCGGCGCATCGACAATCAGCTGCGTGGGCGCGCGGGGCGCCAGGGCGATCCCGGATCGAGCCGCTTCTACCTCTCACTGGAGGACAATCTCATGCGCATCTTCGCCTCCGATCGGGTGAAGACGCTCATGGAGAAGCTGGGCATGCAGGAGGGCGAGGCCATCGAGCACCCCTGGGTCACCAAGGCCATCGAGAACGCCCAGCGCAAGGTGGAGGCCCACAACTTCGACATCCGCAAGCATCTGCTCGAATACGACGATGTGGCCAACGACCAGCGCAAGGTGGTCTACGAGCGCCGGCGCGAGCTGCTGGAGGCCGAGGACATCAAGGACCTCATCGACGTCATTCGCCAGGAGGTGGTGGACAACGTCATCAGCGCCTATATCCCGCCTGGCAGCATCGATGAGCAGTGGGACGTTCCGGGGCTGGAGGAGGCCATCGCCCACGAGTTCGGTCTCAAGTTGCCCATTCGGCAGTGGCTGGACGAGGAGGACGATCTGGACGAGGACGGCTTGCGCGCACGCATCCAGGATGCCGTCCGGGAGCACATCGCAGCCAAGGAGGCCGTCATCGGCTCCGACATGATGCGCCGCTTCGAGAAGGACGTGATGCTCCAGATCCTGGATCACCACTGGAAGGAACATCTGGCCGCCATGGACTACCTGCGACAGGGCATCGGGCTGCGCGGTTATGCCCAGAAGGACCCGAAACAGGAGTACAAGCGTGAGGCCTTCCAGATGTTTCAGGACATGCTCTCGCGCATGGAGCACGACGTCATCGGCGTGCTGGCCAAGTTCGAGGTGCGCACGGAGGACGAGCTGGCGGCCATGGAGGCGCAGAGCTTCAAACCCCAGAAGATGCAGTTCCAACATCAGGAGGCGCAGAGTGCACTCAGCGCCGGAGACGGCGGTGAACCCGGCGCAGAAGAGCCGGGTAAGGTCCAGCCCTTCCGCCGTGATGGACGCAAGATCGGGCGCAACGAGCCCTGTCCCTGCGGCTCGGGCAAAAAATACAAGCACTGCCACGGCAAGCTCAGCTGAATGGCCGTCGGCTTGACGCCTCCTGGGCGGTTGTTGCCGGTCGCCGGCGTGCGGCTGGCCGCCGGCCCTGCCGGGATCCGTTACACGGATCGGGACGACGTGGCGCTGATGGAGCTGGCCCCCGGCACTCGGACGGCGGCCGTGTTCACCCGTAACCGCTTCCGTGCAGCACCGGTCCAGGTGGCCGAGGCGCATCTGATGCAGACGGCGCCGCGTTATCTGCTGGTCAACGCCGGCAATGCCAATGCCGGTACCGGCCCGGCCGGGGTGCAGACGGCGAAAGCCAGCTGCGATCTGGTGGCGCGGCGCATGGGCTGTCAGCCGTCACAAGTGCTGCCTTTCTCCACGGGGGTCATCGGCGAGCCGCTCCCGCTGGCACCGTTCGAGCGGGTCATGGACGCGCTCGCGCGCGGGCTCGATGCGGGGCGCTGGCTGGACGCAGCCCGCGCCATCATGACCACCGACACGGTGCCCAAGGCCATCTCCTGTGTCATCGAGACCGCAGACGGCCCGGTGACCATCACGGGAATGGCCAAGGGCGCGGGCATGATTCGCCCGGACATGGCCACCATGTTGGCCTTCATCGCCACCGATGCGGCGATACCGGGACAGGAGCTGCGCCGGCTCCTGGACGCGGGCGTGGGGGCGTCCTTCAACGCCATCACGGTGGATGGGGACACCTCGACCAATGATGCCTGTGTGCTCATGGCCACAGGTGCCTCCAGAGTGGCCGTGGAACGGCGTTCCGCACACTGGCAGGCCTTCTCCGGCGAGCTGCTGTGGGTCATGCAATGGCTTGCCCAGGCGATCGTTCGCGACGCCGAGGGCGCCACCAAGTTCGTCACCCTCCATGTGTGCGCTGCGGCCACGGTGGAGGAGGCCCGGGCAGTGGCCTACACGGTGGCCCATTCCCCTTTGGTCAAGACGGCGTTCTTCGCCTCGGATCCCAACTGGGGACGGATCCTGGCCGCCGTGGGCCGCGCAGGGGTGGACGACTTGGAGGTGGAACGGGTGGCACTGTGGCTGGAAGGCATGCAGGGCCGAAGGGTGTGTGTCGTCCGCGACGGCGCCCTCGATCCGGCTTATCGGGAGCGCGAAGGGGCCGCCGTCATGGCCGCGCCGGAATTCACGGTGCGTATCGAGCTGGGACGCGGCACGGCCTCGGCCACCGTCTGGACCTCGGACCTCTCGCACGAATACGTGCGGATCAACGCGGAATATCGCAGCTGAGGGCGGCGCGGTCTTTCGGCGTGCCCTGAACGGCGGTACAGACCGATGGTGTTTTCCCCCGTCCCCTGTTCCTGTCCGCCGGACCACCTCCACGTGGTGGCCGCCGTGGTCTGGGGGCCGGGCAGGCGCTGTTTGATCGCTCGTCGGGCGCGGGGCGCCGAGCACGGGGGCAAGTGGGAGTTCCCGGGTGGCAAGGTGGAGCCCGGCGAGTCACCCCTCCAAGCGCTGGTCCGGGAGCTGCGCGAAGAGCTGGGGCTGAGCGGCGTGCTTCGGGCCGAGCCGCTGATCCAGATCCCCCACAGTGATTCCCAGCGCGGCGTCTGGCTCGATGTCTGGGAGGTCCACCGTTATGTGGGGCGCGCCTACGGGCGCGAGGGTCAGCCGTTGAAATGGGTGGTCCCCGAGCGTCTGGACGGCTATACGTTCCCCGCGGCCAATCTGCCGATCCTGGCGGCGTTGCGGCTGCCCCGCGAGCTGTTGATCACCCCAGAGCCCGGCAGGGACTGGGAGGGCTTTCTGGCACGGTTGAACGCGGCGCT
>Ga0256832_1001807_pt1 | contig 14586 bp, 12 predicted proteins | sample 134614metaG_FD_190534 | JGI IMG/M metagenome (GOLD analysis project Ga0256832, IMG submission 190534) | Hydrothermal vent microbial communities from Lau Basin, Pacific Ocean - 134-614 | ecosystem: Environmental > Aquatic > Marine > Hydrothermal vents | place: Pacific Ocean: Lau Basin | collected...
TCAACTTTTATCTCTATTAAATCTATATCTGTTCGTTCACCGTAAGCAATCTTTTCTAAAAATCCTCCTAAAATTGGACTTGGTGGATGCAGTATGAAAGATGTCATTCTTCTACCAACAGTTACGGCAGGAACAACAACTTCATTGGCTCCTAAAAGTTTCATTTTTTCAGCTGCCCCTTCGGTGGTTGCTGTGGCAAAAATATGAAAATGCTCTTTGTCAGGTCTTATCAATCTTGCCGTAACAATAACTGATAAATCCTGAGTATTTTCTTCAAACGCAGTAACCAGACCTTTAGCCCTTTCGATACCAACTCCAAGTAAAACAGCTCTCTGGTGTGGTTCTGCTATTACATAAAACTCTACGCCAAAATTTCTTATTTCCTGTTCCAAATTTTTATCTGGTTCTATAACGACAAACTTAATTTTTCTTTGTCTGAGATTTTTCATAACCTCTTTAGTTATCTCATTAAAATTACATATTATGTAGTGTCCGTATAACTGTTCCATTTTTTTATACATCCTCCATTTTCTAAAAATTTCTTCTATATTACTCTGAGCAAAAACATTAACAGTTGCTGCAAGACCGTATAAATAGGCAAGTGGAAACGATATCATGATAAATATTGTGATAAATAAACGGTTTGCAGTAATATTCTCTGTATAACCTTCTGTATATCCTACAGTGGAAAAAGTGATAACTGTGTGAAAAAGATAGTTCAGGACAGATACGCCATCGCTTTTATGATTTATTATCATAAGTCCTAAAACACCGACCATTGTGAAGAATATAACGGTCATTAATGGGAACCTTAATTTTGAAAGGATTTCATAAAACTGTTCTTCGTAAATTGCTCTGAAGTTTATGGGTTTGACATTTCCGTAATGGGGAATCTGTTTCTTTTTTCTTTTTTTCAATCTGATACCTTAGAAATTTTTAAGTAAGTTTTCAAGTTTTTCCTCTTTTCTCTCACTTTCCAATATATTTAGCACATACTTTCCTAATATGTCAAACTCTATATTTACTATGTCATTTTGCTTTCGAAACTGTAAATTAGTTGATTGTATCGTGTGTGGAATTATATTCAGGGAAATAATATTTCCTTTTATTTCATTTATTGTAAGACTTATTCCATCTATTGCGATTGATCCTTTCGGAATAACAAGTTTTTTGTATTCTTCAGGAAATGATATTTGAAACTCTGTGTGTTCTCCTTTCTGGATGATGGAATGTATTCTGCCTGTGGTATCCACGTGTCCCTGAACAATATGCCCACCTAATCTATCTGACAGTCTTAATGCCCTTTCGAGATTCAAGTAGTCTCCAATTTTGAGGTATTTTATATTTGATCTGTTTATAGTTTCCTGTGAGACATCAAACTTAAACTGATTTTCTCCAATTTCTGTAATCGTCAAGCATATTCCATTTATTGCTATACTATCTCCAACTTTGGAATCTTCTAAAACTTTTTCAGCTTCGACGGTTATTTCTAATCCACCGACTTTGGATTGTATATTTTTAAGTTTCCCAACTTCTTCAATCAGCCCTGTAAACATCTTTCACCATTCTTTTGTTCGTATATTATATACGGTTTCATTTATATCATATCCCATTAACTTCTTCAAACTATATATCTATCATTATTTGTAAAATTAAAACGAAAGCTTTTTTAAAGATTCTGGTAGAATTTATCTGTAAATTTATAATTTAAGAGTGTTAAAATGAAATTTAAAATAGATTTAAGTTTAATTTTATTAATTTTAATCGTAATAAGTGGATATTGTAAGGAAGAATTTTTTTTATATCCTAAATATAAAGAATATTTAAAGAAAAAAGACATAACTGTATTAGAAAATTTCTTTTTTAAAGCTGATACAAAAAAGAAAATTGTAGTTTTGAGTTTTGATGATGGTCCATCAAAGAATGGACATGATTTGATACAAATTTTAACTAAATATAAAGTTCCTGCTGTCTTTTTTCTTATTACTAAAAAAATTAATAGATATAATATAGTTCCTTACAAATCAAGTCTTTTCAGTTTGGGAATTCATACTTACAACCATTTAAACTATGATAAATTGACTTATAAAGAAATAAATACAGATATGGAAAAATCCTTACAAATTTTTAAAAAATTTAAAATTCAAACTTACTATTTTAGACCTGCATACGGAGTAGCTAATAAAAATTTGGTGAATGTATTACATCACTATTCTCTAAAAGGAATTTTATGGTCGTTAGATTCTCTGGACTGGAAAATATCAAATCAGAAAGAAATTATAAATAATGTGATTAGGAATGTATCTCCTGGTTCAGTAATATTAATGCACGAAACAAGGACAAAACCACAAACATTAGAAATTATAATAAAAAAATTACAAAAAGAAGGATATGAAATTGTATCTTTACAACAACTTTTAAACTATCCTTCTAAATATCCATTTTAAGTTATATTTATTTTTTACTTTTAGAACTTAAAATCTCCATCACTTTTGATAAACAATAAAGATAATCCAAATCGTTATCTTCGTTCTCATAAGTTAAGTCCAGTGATTTTTCTAAATCTCTATTTTTATCTATTTCATAACGTATATCATTATATTTACCCCTAACATAATTTAATGGTGTATGACCATATTTATCTCTAGCATTAACATCAGCACCTTTTTTTATTAAATATTTGATTACATCTAAATATCTACAATCGGAGTAATGCAATGGGGTTTTACCATAATCATCTTTAGCATTAACATTAGCGCCTTTTGATATCAAATATTTAACCATATCTAAATTTGCATCAAAAAAAGCATAGTATAAGGGTGTCCAACCATAATCATCTTTAGCATTAACATTAGCACCTTTTGATATCAAATATTTGGCTATATTTAAATATCCTTTATCAACAGCATAATGTAAAGGTGTTTTACCATAATAATCTTTAGCATTAACGTTAGCACCTTCTGATAATAACCTTTTAATTTTGTCTAAATCTCCATTTTTAACAGCTTGAAACAATAATTTGTTTTTAGATTTATTTAATTTTGTAACTTTTTCTCTTGTTAAACTTTTTTTCCTTTTAATATCTATAATTTCACCAGTTATCAAATATTTTAAATGACAATCAATATATAAAGGGAACTTTTTCTTGGGAGTTTCTACAATAATCTCATACACATTTTTAATAGGAGATTTAGATACTTTTAGAACTTTAATATTATTAGACAAAGAAGATAATTTCTTTTTGATTTGTGAAATAGAATTATTATCAATAGGTGCACACTTATTATTCTCAGCCATCACCGGTATATTTATAATGAATAAAGAAAAAAGAAAAAACAATAGTTTTTTAGCAAAAATTGAATTCATTTCTAAACTCCCTATAAATTTATGTATTTCTTAAAATTATTTAAATTTCTTTATACGATATTTTTATTTTTTCCCATAAATTAAATTATAGACCACAAAATTTCTATATACTCTCTTTATATACCCTCTTGTTACTTCGTATGGGAAAAATTCTGCAAACTCTTCTATGGTATAGCCATAAGCATTGTTTTTATCTAAAAATCTTTTTACAGCCTTTTCACCAGCGTTATATGAAGCTATTGCGTAGTATAGTTTTCCATTCCAATAATCTAATAAATAGTTTAGATACCATCTTCCAAACCTTATGTTTATAGATGGTTTAAACATATCATACATATCAAAATCCTTAATTCCAAGATTTTTTGCAACCCATTTGGCAGTGGAAGGGATAAACTGCATTAAGCCAACATCATTTGAATAACCTAATGAGTAAGGATTAAACAAACTTTCTTGTCTTATCACACCATAAACAAGAGACTCAAATTTTTCTTTTAAAAATCTGTTTTCATAAAACCCTGTTCCAAAAGGTTTTGGGTAGCTTCTTACATAAAATTTTTTATTTGTTATATACAATCTTGGAGTTAACTCAGGCATAACAGGATAAAGCTCTTTTAAATTTTTGTAATGTTTGCCTTCTAAATAAGCCCACTTATACATATACTCATTTTGTTTTAGATAATCAATCAATTTTAATTGTGTGTTTAATTTCTTTTTCTCTTCTAATTTGTTTAAATCCAACGCAAGATTTTTTATCATCTGTTTATCTGTTAGATTTAACTTTTCCAATGCTAAGATTTTGTAAAAAGTCACTCTACCTTCGCTATTTTTTATTTTGTTTAAATAAGCTACACTCTCTTTTTCTTTGTTTACTTTTTTAGAAAGTTTATACATCCAGTAGTAATATCTGAATTTGTCAAATATATATCTTTTATTTTTCTTTAAAAAAGAGTAAGCATTTTTATAATCTCCAAACTTGTAATAATATAAAAACTTAAACCATACTTTATCTCCATAAAATTTCGATTTTGGTTTTATAAAAAGCGAGTAATAAAAAAAAGAATAGTAATCATTTTTGAAAAAGGCACGTTTCATGAGATAGTCAGCTAATTTTTCCTTATAACTTTTATCGCTCACATAGGTAAAATATTTTTTTTGTTTTATATAATCTTTTATGTATGTTTTTGAGAGTATATATGCGGCTTTACTATAATATTTGGAGTTTTGGGATATATTTTTAAACTTTTCTTCTGCTTCTTCAAATCTTTTTAATTTTGCCAATATATATACATTAAAATACTTTTTCCTTTCTTCATTTGGCAAATCATATAAAAGCGATAAAGCTGTTTCAAATTTCCTATCATTTATTAATGTTTGGATGGCTTCATATCTGTCCCATTTGTTTAGTTTGTCTTTTATTTTTAAAAAAGTCCGAAAACCGTAAAATCTATCCTGTGTGTATTGTGTAGCTAACTTTTTCTTTATTTTGAAACTTTCTGTTTTTTTATTTTTTTTCTCTAAGATTTCTGATTTTAAAAACAGGTAAAAAGGTATATCTTTTTTATCAAGTTTATTCAGATTTATATTTTTTAAAAAATTTTCTGCCGTCGTTACCTGACCTTTATTCAAATAAAGAGAGGCTAATTTCATATTTATGTATGAGTAAATGGATAAATCTTTAAAATTTTCTAAATTCTTAATTTTAGGTAAATTTTCATCTAAAACTTCTTTTATTGTGATCATATAATAAAAGGCGTAAGGGTATATATTTTGGTCAGGTTTGATCTTTGAAAAATAAATTTCTGCTTTTTCAAATTCCTGATTTTTAAATGCTGCTAAACCTTTTTGAAAAAAATCATTATTATCTGCAAATGTTTGAGAAAATAGAAATACAAATAAAAAGCTAAAAATAATCACTAAATAATTCATCATAATTTTTTAATTTAATTATAACACTACTGTCTAACAAGCTGTGTATCATATTCTACTCTATTTCGTCCGTTCTTTTTAGCTTTATACAGGAGTTCGTCTGCTTCTCTTACAAGCTCTGCTGGAGAGTTGATGCTATCGTTCATCTCGATAACGCCGAAACTTGCAGTTATATTGACAATATTATCATCTATTGGAATTCCTCTATTTTCTATAATTTTTCTTAGTCTTTCCACAACCTTTACTGCATCCTGAAGTTCTATCCCAGGGAAAATAATTCCAAACTCTTCTCCCCCTATTCTTCCAGGAATATCTTTTGCTCGTAAGTATGTTTTTAAAATCTGTGCAATCTCTTTAAGAACTTCATCTCCAAAAGGGTGTCCATAAGTATCATTTATATTTTTAAAATGGTCTATATCAAGCATACAAAAAGAAAATGGATAATTTTTTTCTTTGTAATCTTTAAAAGAATCTTCTAAAGCTCTTTCAAAAGATTTTCTATTAAATAATCCAGTAAGAAAATCTGTGTTTGCCTCCTGTTTAGCACTGTTTAATTCATCTTCAAGCTTTTCTATTCTGTGGGACTGTTTTTCTATTTTTTTCTTAAAATTGTTGTTTTGTTCTTTTAGTTCTTCTAGCTCCTGTAATATCTTTTCTAACATCTGTTTTATGGTTTGGTCATCTATTCCTTTATGAACTTCTTGAAATTTTTGATGATGTTTTATTATTCCTTCCTGATAGTTTTCAACATTGTTTATTACTTCTTCCATTTCATTTTTCAGTGTAGAAATCACTTCTTTTGTTATATTTTGCATATCTTCATTTTCAAATACCTGCTTATCTTCTTCTGAAAAAACGATATGCTTAAAGTTTTCAAAAATGTCATCTTCTGTAAGTTCCTGATGTGTATCTCTAAGATAACAAAACACTCTAAACCATTTTTGATAATTTTGAGGAGAAAGAGGAATATTTTTATTTACTAAAAATTTTAGTTCTTTTTTGGCGATTTCTGTTATTGCTCTTATATCTTCTTTATTTAATTGATGATTTTTTCTTAATTTTTTATATAAACTGCATGTAACTTTCATTTATGAACCTCCACTTAAAGTTATGAACTTTTTATTTTTATAATAACCATTTCGAAAATCTTAGTGAAACCTTTAAGATTCTAAGTTCTGCTAAATATGGTTGGATTTAACTCTTTGAAAAATAATAATTTTATGAAATTTTAAGTATTTTTGTATGAAACCGAATAAATATTCAGTAAATTCAGAGTTGTAAAAGGTTGTAATGCATATGAAGATAAAAAACATATTTTTAAACATATTAATAGTATTAAGTTCTATTGCAGCCCTTTTTATATTTGCCACTGTTCAGTTTTATATCATTGGAATGAAAGAAATATCGTTGCATCATTATATTGTTCCATTTCTGGTAGGAATTATAGTTTCTTTAGTTTTATTAAAACTAAAAAATCTTATGTCTTCCTTAAAAGAAAAGGAAGAACATAACAAAAAACTTGCTGAAAAGTTAAAAAATGAAGTTGACATGAAAACAAAACAGGTTGAAGATACACAGAAACTTGTTATGACTATATTCAATATACAAAAAAATATGGTGGTAATAACAAATGGCGATGATCTTAAAATGGTCAATGAAGCTTTTTTCCAATATTTCCCTCAGTATAAATCTCTTCAAGAATTTAAAAAAGAACATAAATGTATATGTGAATTCTTTAAAGAAAAAGAAGGTTATATATCTCCAGTGGTTGATGGAAAAAACTGGCTTCAATATGTTGAAGAAAATCCGGATAAAATTCATAAAGCTGTTTTAGAAATAAATGGTAAAGAATTTATTATGGAAATAAAACTAACTCCTTTTAATATGGATGGAGAAAAACTTTATGTAATTGTGTTTAATGATATAACTGAATTAGAAAAATTTAATGAGAAGTTATACTATCAAGTTTATTTTGATGAGCTTACAGGACTACCTAATAGAAAAAAATTAATAGAAGATATTCAGAAATATGAAATAAATAGCTTGTGTCTTGTTAACATAGATGATTTTAAGTCTATTAATGATACCTATGGTATTGAGACAGGTGATTTACTTTTAAAAGAAGTTGGTCAAAGACTTAATAAATTTATAAAAGAAAATGGTACTAATAAAATCGTTTATAGACTTCCTGCAGATGAGTTTGCAATTTTAGAATTAAAAAAAGAATCAAAACAGTTTAAAATTACAAAATTTGAAGAATTAGTTTCTGATCTTGTAAAAAAATTAACAAAAGAACCTTATAAAATTCAGGATTATGAGATATATATTTCTGTTTCTATTGGTATTGCTTTAGTAGATTATTCAATAAACAAAAGAAATTTATTACCTGATGCAGATATTGCTTTAAAAACAGCGAAAAGAAAAAGAAAACATTACTACTTCTTTGCTCCTGACTTAAAAACAAAGAAAAATTTTGAGGAAAATATATACTGGACTAAAAAATTAAGAGAAGCAATTCAAGAAAATAGAATCACAACATTTTATCAGCCTATCCTAAACCTAAGAACAATGAAAATAGAAAAATACGAATGTCTTGTTAGAATGATTGATGAACAGGGGAATGTAATTTCACCATACAAATTTTTAGAAATATCAAAAGCTTCAAAACTCTATCCTGAAATAACGAAAAAAGTTTTTATCGATAGTGTAAGAACGTTTAGGGATACAGATAAAAACTTTTCAATAAATATAGATGTGGAAGATATAACTAACAAAGATATACTCTCAATATTTAAACTATATATAAACAAGTACAATATTGGAACAAAAATAACATTTGAATTCCTTGAAAATGAAAGTATTGAGAACTATGAAATTGTAAAAGATTTTATTGAAGAATTTAAAGAATATGGATGTAAATTTGCAATAGATGATTTTGGAAGTGGATACTCAAATTTTGAAAGACTTTTAGAGATGAACATCGATTGTATAAAAATAGATGGTTCTTTTATAAAGAAAATAACCTATGATAAAAGTAGTGAACTGATTGTTAATATTATTAAAGATTTTGCCCATAGTGTTGGAATGAAAACTGTGGCAGAATTTGTGTCAAACGAAGAAATCTATAAAAAAGTAAAAGAAATGGGCTTTGATATGGCTCAGGGATTTTATATAGCAAGACCTCAACCTGTTATAGGTGATTTAAATGAAGAACTGAAAAATGTTGTAAATCTTTAATCAACTTCAATAACAGGATAGTTAGATTTTTCAACTTTATGAAGGCTTTCAACACCGAATTTGTTTTCTTTCAACAGTTTATAAACATTTAAAGCATCTTCTTTTTTTCTAAATCCATACACAAGACCGCAGTATTCATAAATTTCATCTGGAACAGGCAGCATTACATAGTTTTGTATTCCTTTTTCTTTTAACCATTTATCTGCCCTTAGCCCTTCAGCTATCGAAACAAAAGAAATAAGATATTTCGGTTTCTTATTCGGTAAAATTTCCAATAGATATTGCAAAATATGGAGTTTAACGCCTAAAGCTATAAATTTGATCTTCTCTACTAAGCTCTCACCATGAAAACCTTTTCCTCTTTCAATTACTGCTATATATTCGCCGTCTTTTTCTTCAAATGATATCAGTTTATTTCCTGTCTCCAGACACCACATTCTTATATCCTGTTTAAAGGCTTTATCATCTGCCACGACTTTTATTTTTTCACCTACTGGAATCTCTTTTAGCTCTTTAGAAACAATGGCAAGTGGTGTCGGACAGTAAAAACCTTTTGCGTCTATCTCTTTTTTTACTTGCATATTAACCTTCCTAATGGTTCTCCACCTAAAAGGTGCCAGTGAATGTGTGGGACTTCCTGTCCAGAATCTTTCCCAGTATTTACAATGAGTCTGAATCCTGTTTCTGCAATACCTTTAATCTTCGCGATCTCATTTGCTTTTAAAATCAGATGTCCGATTAATGGCTTGTGTCTTCCTTCAAGATATAGATTGTTAGGAATATGTTCCTTTGGAACAATAAGTGTGTGGACTTTTGCCTGAGGGGCGATATCATCAAATGCTATAATGAGTTCATCTTCATAAACAATATTTGCAGGAATTTCTTTATTTATAATTTTACAAAAAATACAATCTGACATTCTTATCCTCCTGATTAAAAAGGTTTAATAAAATTATACTCTAATGGAATTTTGATACAACAATTTATAATACAGGTTGTTCTTTAGGCTGCGAAGCGTACTTTTTTAAAAGCTGATAAAGTTTGTCAATATTCCATCCTTTTTGTGTTGAAATAATTATTGACTCTTTATCTCTGCTGAACATTGTTTCATCACTATCTTCTAAAAACTCTTCAGATGGAATTACCTTATCAATTTTATTCATAACCAAAACCGTCGGTTTATGGTGAAGGTTTAATTTTTCTAATATCTCATTTACATACTCAACCTTTTTTGTCCAGTTTTCATCAGAAATGTCTATAACGTGTAAAATCAAATCTGCTTCTTCTAACTCTTCCAATGTTGCCATAAATGCATCTAACAGTTCTTTAGGCAGATCTTTTACAAATCCAACTGTATCCGTTATTAAAACCTTTTTGCCAATGTCAGAAAAGTTTATAAATGATGTTTTTGTATCAAGAGTGGCAAACAGTTGGTCAGAGATAAAAGCATCTCTTTTTGTCAGTCTATTTAGCAATGTTGATTTTCCTGCATTTGTATATCCGACAAGGGATACTTTGAAAATGTCTGGATTTTTGTTTCTTGAAGTTCTTTGCTGTTTTCTCTGTTTTTTTATTTTATCAAGCTCTTTTTTTATTTTTGAAATTCTGTTTTTTATGGTTCTTATTTTAATTTCACCGATTTTTTCACCTGCACCTTTTGTCTGCATACCACCACCGATTCTTGAAAGGGCTTTACCTTTCTGTCCATAAACACGTGGAAGTTCATGCTCTAATGTTGCAAGTTCTACCTGAAGTTTTGCCTGTTTTGTTCTGGCTCTTTTTGAAAATATTGATAAGATGAGATCTGTTCTGTCTAAAACATCTATACCTAAAATTTTCTCAAGGTTTGAGATCTGGACAGGTGTAAGCTCTGTGTCAAAAATAACAGTATCGGCTTTAATTCCTTCAGAAATTTCTTTAAGTTCCTGAACCTTTCCTTTCCCTAAAAATGTTGAAGGTTCAGGAATATCTTTTCTTTGTGTTAATTTCCCTAAAATCTTTCCGTTTACTGCTTCAACCAAGCCTTCTAACTCAGTTAAAGAGTATTTAACATCCTTATTCTTGTCTTTTTTGGTTTTTACACTAACTAATATACATCTCATACGCAGAAATATATTCTTATATTAACTTTCTGCAACTATGGTGCTTATAGCATGTTTGTAAATGAGCTGTTTTTGACCGTCAACGTTTAAAAGAATTGTAAATTGATCAGCAGCTTCTATTTTCCCTGTGATTCTTGTTCCTCTGGTTAGATAAACAGTAATCTCTTTCTGTTCTTCTTTAAATTCTTCAAGTAATTCATCCTGTATTGACATTAAAAGCTACCTCCTTTGTAGTTGTAATCTTTCTATAATTGTATCTAAAATTTTATTATTTGTATAGTCAGATAAAGTAATATGATCAAACTCAAGTTTATTTCTAAACGTTCTTATTTGGCGTTTTGCGAAAACTTTTGTGTTTTTGATGATCGATTCCTTTGCTTCTTCTAAACTTATTTCACCTTTTAAATATGGTATTACTTCTTTATATCCGATGGCTTGCTTTGCCGTAAGTGAATTTTCATATCCCATTTCCATCAGATTTTTAACCTCCTCAATGAGCCCTTTTTGGAACATTTTTTCAACTCTTTCTTCTATCCTTTTCATTATCTGTTCTCTATCTCTTTGGAGGATAAAACCAACAAAATCATACCTTTTTTCTTTGAAACTGTGTTCTTTCTGAAAAGAAGAAAATGGTTTTCCTGTTTCATAAAAAACTTCAAGGGCTCTAACTATTCTCCTTTTATCGTTCTGGTGAATCTTTTGTGCATATTCTTTATCGACTTCCTTGAGTTTTTTGTAAAGTTTTTTATTATTTTCTTTGTATAATTCTTCTCTTATCTCTGGATTTCCTTTAGGTGCTTCAGAAAGTCCATAAAGTAGAGCCTGAATATATAGCCATGTCCCACCTGCTACGATAGGTATTTTTCCCTTTTCCTGTATCTCTGATATTGACCTGTCAGCTTCTTTTAAAAAGTCTTTCACTGAAAAATTGTAAGAAGGTTCTACCACATCAATGACATAATGTCTTATCCCTTCCTGCTCCTGTTGTGTAGGCTTTGCAGTGCCTATGTCCATATATTTATATACCATCATTGAATCGGCACTTACAATTTCACCATCTATTTTTTTAGCAAGTTGTATTGCTAAATCTGTCTTTCCTGTGGCAGTTGCTCCTGCAATAACTACGATTTTATTTTCCATGTGGTTAATATAACTTTTTATGTTTTTTGTTCAACCTTTGGTTTTAAGAAAGGTATAGCATATTCTATATCTAAAAGGTTTATGATCAGATTAAAGCTTGAATATGTCTTTCCTGTTTCTTTGTTGAAATCTTCAATATACTTGAATTTAAGTTTCCAGCATTTTTTATCAAATGTAAATGTGAGTCTTGTTTGTTGCAGATATCCATCTTTGATGTTGTTTAACAACATTCCATCTATCTGAAACTGACCGAATCTCAATAAAAAGTTTTGTGATAACTGGTTTAGCCTGTCTTCTTCTGTTTCACCTTTGTCATAAGAATGGCTAAATCCGTACTCAAACCATTTTTTTATAGGAAAGTAAAAAGAGGTAATAGAACGTATTAGTTCTTGTTTTCCTATGTTGTAATAAAGGTTATTTTCTCCGTGATATTTTCCTATTTGAAAATAAAAACTGTTAAAAATCGGTTTAAAATTACCTTCATACAGTTTTTCTGAAATTTTATACTGACCTAAAAATGTATAACCTGTGGAAATAGACCATCTGAAGAAGTTATCTCCTTCAAATGTGAGAATGTTATGAAGAGTAATATCTATATCTTTTGTTGAATCAATTCTGTCTTCTTTGTCAAAAATAGGATACTTTTCCTGACTTACTTCTGATATATAACTGAATTTAACTTCTGGGATTATATTATGGATAAAATTTTTATATGGTTTGATTGTGACTGTTTTAAAAACATCTTCCACCTGAATTAGATTTCTTACTCCACTTTTTTTATCCGAATCTTTTAAATTCGCATAAATTGTGCTTCGGGGAGCTATTGTAAACCTGTTGCTGTATCTCCAGAAATAAAAATAGTTCATCAGTCTCAATCTGTTGTCGCTTCGAAATCCTCTTTCACCTTTTTCTCTGTAAAAGTTTGTGTTTACAGAAAGAAAATCAACATAAAAAGGTAAATACTTTATTTTTCTTTCTTTCAGATAAACCCTGAGTTCTGGTAATCTCTGAAGAGTTTCTTCATTGGTAGGTTTTGTTAGATCGTATAGATAATCAAAATTAAGCTCAAAATTAAACCAGTCGTTATAATGAACTGCTAAGAGTTGGGATTTTGTATAGGATAGGTATCTAAGATTACTGCTGTTGTAATAATCTTCAAAGAAATACGGATCACTTGGAATATCCATTTTAAAATAAAGTTTTGATCTGCTTCCAAAATCAAATGTTGAATCTGCATTGATTCTCCATCTGTTTGTAAGATGGTTAGTATCTCTTTTTTCCCATACATCCTGCAAAGCATCTTCATCTTCTTTGAAATAAAAAATATCTCCTATGAAAATATTTTTTTTGTTAAATCTATTCCTGTATTCAATATCAAACCCTTGACCTTGTCTGTTTCTGTAATCATATGTAAATGTAAGATCGGAATTCCTATTAATTACATAAAAAATTGGAATTTTTAACATAAAATCATTAAAAGTATCCTGTCCGAGAGTTGGAATTAAGAGTCCAGTTTTCCTTTCAGATGTAGGATACAAAAAGTAAGGAGTATAAATGACAGGAATATGGAAAAAACGAAAACTGAGATTATACGCTCTTAAATAATCATTTCTTTTTAAAGAGATTTTTGAAGCTTTTATATACCAGTCCCTTTGTTCAAAAGGACATAAAGAAAATTCTCCATCTTTTATGATGAATTCTTCATCTTCTTTTTTTAATTTTTTAGCTTTAATGTAATATTTTCTGTCTATAATGGCAGAGACTTCTTTAAGTTGACCTTCATCGTGGGCTAAATCCCACCAACCAGAATAACCTTTGATGATAGAAGATTCTGTATTTAAGACAAAATAATTTTTGAATATTAATCTTTTAGATCTTGGATCAAATATTGCCTCTCCTGTCCTAAAATATGTGTCATCAAAAGAAATGAGAACATCGCCCCGTAAATGTAGAGTTCCGTCACTTTCTTTTTCCAGAACATCTGCTTCTAAAATAATTTCACCAAAGGATAAGGCTGTATATATAAAGACAGTTATAAGAATGGATATATATCTCAGTTTCAAATTTTTTCTCCAGCGAAAATTCGGTCTGCATATATTATAAAATAGTTATTACATTTATTCGTCTTTCAAAAACATAAATAAAGAGGTAAAAATTGGATAAACCAAGAGAATGGCTGAGAGAAAAAAGTATAGCCAAAAAGATTTTAAAAAATTCTGATGTGGTGTTGGAAGTCATTGATGCAAGAATTCCATTTGATACAAGAAATAAGGTGGTTGAACAACTTGCAAAGGATTGGAATAAAAATCTGATAATAATAATGAACAAAGCAGATTTAGTTCCTAAAGATTTTCTCCAGAAGGTAAAAAAAGAGATCGAAAAAGAGTATCCAGTGGTTGTTTTTTCTGCACATAAAAACATAGGTGTAAAAGAGCTTATGAATATTTTAAAAAATCTTGCATCTAAAAAAGGACTGATAAAAGTCGGTGTTTTGGGCTATCCAAATGTTGGAAAGTCTTCGGTGATTAATGCACTTAAAAAGAAAAAAGTTGCAACAACCTCACCAAAACCTGGTATGACACGGGGAGAAAAACTCATAAAATTAGCCAATAATATATTTTTAATGGATACTCCAGGAATAATAACCCTTGAATTTCAGGAAGATCTAGCAGTAAAAGGTTCTTGGATTCCTGAAAAATTAGAACAGCCTGTTGAAATAGCAATGAAGCTTTTAGAAAAAATAATAAAAAACACACCAGAAGCGATAAAACAGGCTTATGGTGTTGAACCATCTGAAGATGTTCTTCAGACATTA
>Ga0256832_1001808_pt1 | contig 14586 bp, 12 predicted proteins | sample 134614metaG_FD_190534 | JGI IMG/M metagenome (GOLD analysis project Ga0256832, IMG submission 190534) | Hydrothermal vent microbial communities from Lau Basin, Pacific Ocean - 134-614 | ecosystem: Environmental > Aquatic > Marine > Hydrothermal vents | place: Pacific Ocean: Lau Basin | collected...
GTTTTATACACAGTTTAATACCATGGATGAAAAACAACAGGCTTCATTGCGTGGAGATATTTTAAAACGACTGGTCATTTCACGTTTATTTAAACTTGAAGCTGAAGCATCAGGCCTGGAAAAGAGCCCAGAGTTTAAAAAGGAGATAGAAGATTTTCGTTATGGCTTACTGTACCGGGAGTATATGGATAATTTAAGAAACAGAATTAAATTACCAGACGATGTACGAAAAAAAATGCGGGCAAAGTATAAAGGCAACCATGATGCCTATGAAGCTGCTAAAGCAAGCTATATTTCTACACAATATCGTTCTTTACATGAGATGACACTGATTAAGTTAAGGGATAAATATCATGTAATAGTCTATGAAGACCGTGTGTCAAAAACAACAAAACCAGAAACTATTGTACTTGAAGCGGATGGTGGAATTAAGGTTACTATGCAAGAGGTGTTTGATCCAGATAAAGAGGGTGATTTAACAAAAGATCAGATACTGGAACAAATATTTCAAAGAGGTGAGTTGCTGGTTGTTGCCAGAGCAGCTGAGGAGGCCGGGGTGGATGTCAGTGAAAGAGTTAATGCCTATAAGGATGAAAGACTACCTGCATTGTGGATAGAAAAAAAACAGCAACAATGGACTCAGGATGAAGAGGTATTAAAAAAATATTACACAGAACATCCTGAATTATCATTGATTCCACAACGCTGGCATCTTGGCATGATTGTTTTAAAAACTGAGGCTGAGGCTGAAGATATAATGCAAAGAATAAAAAAGGGTGAAAGTCTTTTTAAACTGGCCGGGCAATACAGTATTGATACTTATGGAAAGGAGCACAATGGTGATATGGGCTGGGTAAGAGAAAATTCAGGCAACCCGAAAATTGAAAATGCCATAAAAGAATTAGAAAATGGAAAGCCCAGTGAAATAATTAAAACGGAAAAAGGTTTTATCATTGCAACGATTATTGATCGTCGACCCGGCGGTAAACGAAAATATTTGAGTATGCAGGATAAAGTGAGACAGTTTGTGATTAATGAACAGATGCATAAGTACCTAATGGAACTGGAAAGAAAATACAGGATAACATGGAACCTTATAAGTTCTCAGGAAGAGAACATAAAAAGTTGATAAAAAATAGTAGCAAGAAAAAGCAAGATGTTATTCAATTTATAATATAAAAATTAAATAAATCAGGTGATGATAATGGTAAATAAAAAAATAATTGTCAGTGCAGTGGTATTGTTCGGATTGGGTGCATCATACAGTACGCTTATGGCCGGTGCTTTAGAGATTGTTAAAGAAAAATGTGCAGCCTGTCATGGTGAAGATGGAAACAGTAAATACGGCAAAGTGCCTAATATTGCAGGTTTTTCCAAAGATGCTTTAAGTGATATGATAAGTGAGTATAAAGAAGGTGACAGAATTGGTGACAAATTTAAACCTGACAATGGCGATGAAACAGATATGAATGCCATTGTAAAAGATTTAAGTGATGCCGATATTGAAGCTCTTGTCAAATATTACTCCTCTCAGCCATACAAAGCTCATAAACAGGAGGCCGATGCAAAACTGGCCAAAAAAGGGGCTAAACTACATAAGCGAAAATGTGAAAAATGTCATTCCGATGGGGGTACAAATCCGGAAGATGATGCTTCATTACTGGCAGGGCAACCACGTGAGTATATCACTCGTGCATTTGAAAAATTATCTAATAAAGAACAGCCTATGCCTAAAAAAATGAAGAAAAAATTTAAGAAATTAAGTGATAAACAAAAACGGGAACTGATTGAATATTATGTTAGTGGTGGTGGAGTTAATTAAAAAAAACTTATTTGCAATAATTGTTTTTTCAGTGGCTGTTAGTATTGCTAATAGTGCCATTGCGGAGTCAGAAAAAATAAAGAATGCCTGGGAGCTACCGGCGTTTAATTTAAGAGGGCTGGATGGAAAAAACCATACATTAAAGGAATGGCAGGGAAAAGTCATTTTATTAAATTTCTGGGCCAGCTGGTGTGCACCCTGTCAATATGAAATTAGGGACTTAACACAATACCAGAGAAAGCTGGCAGAACAAGGCTTCCAGGTTGTCAGTCTTGGCTTTGATAAAGAACAGAAATTAAGAAACATTCATCGTTCACTGGAAATTAATTATCCGGTATTAATTATGGAACCTTCAAATCCCGGAACGCAGGCTATTATGAAACAATGGGGAAACCCTCAGAATATGATACCTTATAATGTGGTAATAGATAAAAATGGAGAGATAAAATACATTCATCGTGGTCAACTTGATGAAGAAAGTTTTAATGAATATATTATGCCACTTCTGTAGCACTATAAGAAAAGCTCACCCTGAACAAACAGAGTGAGCTTTTTCGTCAGTGACTGTATTAATCACCTTTGTCTTTTAACCGCCAAAGGTATCGTGAGTAATATTGTTAAACCAGCTATGGGCATAACTGGCTTCGCGCTTTCTCATTGCAGCAGAGGAATCCATGGGTGTCAGGCCGCCAGAGCCTTTGACTTTCTGAATTTTCTTACCGTCGAAGCCATACACCATGGCGACGGAAATACCATCTTCCGGTGTGATGAGGCTGTAACAGGTATTGATCAGAGTGGGAATGCCCGCTGGTTTACCATGCAGACTGGCCACAACAGCAGCGGCGCAGACTTTGGCTTCTGAGTTAGCTGAATAGCCGGATTTAGGCAGCGGAGAAGCAACTGATGAATCACCAATAACATAAACATCCTTATGGATAGTGGATTCAAAGGTTTTCTGATCAACCGGACACCAGCCCTTGTCATTGACCAGCCCGGCGGTAAAGGCAATTTTGCCTGCTTTCTGAGCCGGGATAATATTAATGACATCACCCTTGTATTCACCCACGCTGCCAATAACCGTATTGGTGGCTGGGTTGACGCCCTCAATAATACCGCCTTCAGCACCCTTGACCCATTCAATCATACTGTTATCTGTGCCGTAGCCGTAATGCTTCTTCCAGCCCTGCATAAAGAGACCGAACTTGGAAAATTTGTCCTTGGCATCCAGGATTAATACCTTGGACTTGGGCTTGTTATGCTTCAGATACCAGGCAATCTGACTGGCGCGTTCATAGGGTCCGGGAGGACAACGAAATGGGTTGGGTGGTGGTGCAATAATAACGGTTCCGCCGTCTTTCATGGCTTCCAGCTGTTTACGTAGCATCAATGTCTGAGGGCCGGCTTTCCAGGCATGGGGAATTTTTTCTGCGGCAACTTTTGCGTCGTAGCCTTCAATCATTTCCCATTTAAAGTCCACACCGGGGGAAACAATGCAGCGGTCATAGGCAACATTACCATTGGCTTTAGTGGCAACCTGTTTTTTACCAGCGTCAATATTAGTGGCATAATCCCGGACAATTTTGATGCCCATGGATTCCAGGTTCTGGTAACCGAATTTGATGGAGTCAATAGAACGTTCACCGCTGATGACCTCATTACTCATAAAGCAGGTGTAATAATCAGCGTTAGGCTCGAAAATGGTGACAGCAACAGCAGGATCGGCACGTTTTATATAACGTGCTGCTGTGGCACCACCAATACCGCCGCCGATAATAACAACATGACCGGCGCTTTTACCGGCCAGTAGAATATTGCTGAAACCTAAAGTACTGACTGCAGCTGCACCGCCTGTGATCTGTATAAAATGTCTACGTGAAATGTCTGACATGTGAGTGACCTCCCTTTATTTTTGGCTGCCGTAGTAGTTAATCAGTGCCTCAAGTGCTTGCGGACCTTTGTTTTTTTCCAGCTTGCTGACCCTCTTTTTCATCTTCCTGGGCATTTCGCGGCGACCGTTCTTAAAGTCGTCGATGGTGTAGTGGAGGTAATCCATCCACTGACCGGCCAGAATACCGGCATCATCTTCAGAAGAGCGGCCACCATCTTCATGACATTTCTCACAGTATTTTCTATGCAGTTTACCACCCTGCTTGGCCAGTTTCGGATCGTACTGCTGTGCTTTACGAACAAAAGTCTGTTTGGAGAAGTAATCAGCCATCAGGGCAATTTCTTGTTCACTATAGCCTTTGGCAATACGGCTCATAATAGTAGAATAACGGCCGTCTTTGGCTTTATAGTCAGCCATAGCATCCTTAAAATAATCAACTGAAATACCTGCCAGAGTAGGTGTGGCGGGGCCATTACTACTGCCGTCAGTACCGTGGCAGCCGGCACAGGTATTCGCCAGTGCCTGGGCTGAAGCTGTTTCAGCCATACTATTGGCAGATACTGACATTCCCCCGATAAGCAACAACGTCAGTAGTTTTCTACTTGCTTTCATAGATCCTCCTTAGATGATCCTGATGTTTTATAGCTTATCGCTATTTTGTTAGTGTCCGTCCAGTTTATATATTTAATTTTTGTTATGGGTGCTGTCGTAATTATAAACCTGCCGGGCATAGTCGAGACCGGACAGACCATCTTTATCTTTTATATTAGGATCGGCACCATATCTGTATAGTAAGATTGCGGCATCAAAGTTTCTTTGCAGATAAGCCTCCATAACGGCTGTACTGCCATCTTTATCCTGGTGATTTGGATTGGCGCCCATCTTTAAAAGTAATTCCATAGCTTTAAGCTGATTGGCTTCGCTGGCCCAGAACAGGGCCGTGGAACCGTCTGAACTTTGTGAATCAATATTGCAGCCGTATTTCAGCAGAGCTTTTATGACTTCAAGCTGACCATTGGCAGCAGCGATCATTAAAGCATTACCGCCGTCTTTATTGCGTAATTCCGTATGCGCACCGGCCTTAAGCAGCATTTCAATAATATGCACATGTCCATTTTTGGCTGCCAGCATTAAGGGACTATTGCCGTCCTTGTCCTGGGTATCCACACTGGCACCGGCATTAATCAGTTCCTGCAGCACTTTCGGGTGATTATAAATAACGGCCATCATCAGTGCATTCCAGCCGGCACGGGTTTTTGCCTGTGTGTTAGCGCCTTTTTTAAGCAGGGTGGCAACAATATCGTCATATCCACCTTCAGAGGCAATGGTCAGAGCTGTACAGCCTGGTGTGGTAACCGCATTAACATTGGCTCCCCGGGCAAGTAACAGATCAGCGACATCCTTATTGCCTTCTTCAACGGCAAACATCAGGGCGGTTTTACCATAGCGGCCATGAGCATCAGGACTGACACCCTGATCCAGGAGTTGTCTGACAGTGTCAATATCTCCTACAATGGCCGCCTGCATGAGTTCTTTTTCCTGCGGAGTGGGATCTTTAAATTTTTCCAGGCCGGGGTTACTGGCTGCAAGACAATGGGTACTCATAAACAGCAGGCCGACAGAAACCAGTAACAGCAGATAGTTGTGCAGGGTCAGTCTGTTCATGAATCAGTCTCTTCCTCTTCATCTGGTTCATCAGGCTCTTCATGGGCAATACCCTTGTGGCAGTCAATGCAGGTCTGGCCTTTTAACTGAGCTCTGGGGTGTTTTTTACGGGCGCTGCGATCCTGTTCACTAAAGGCCATATTATCAAAATTATGGCAACTGCGACATTCCCTGGAATCTGTGGCTTCCATTTTTGCCCAGACTCTGGAGGCCATTTCCCAGCGATGTGCTTCATATTTTTCTTTAGTATCTATGGTACCGAGTATTTCATGCAGTACATCTTTATAAGCCAGGATTTTAGCTTTCATTTTGGGCAGGAAGGCTTTGGGTACATGGCAGTCTGAACAAATAGCCTGGACACCGGAAGCATTTTTATAATGTACGGTTTCTTTATATTCTTCCAGATTGACTTTCATACTGTGACAGGAAGTGCAAAATTCCATTTCATTGGTATAAGTCAGTATGGAATTAAAGCCAGCAAAAGCCAGTATGCCGGAAACGAAAACCAACAGAATCGGAACAATAAATTTACGGGAAAAAAAACGCGGACTCTGGTTTGGGGGTTGGTCAGAAGCCATGTTGGTTACCTGTTGTTTTTTTGAATGGGCACAATTTATTATGAGAATATTATAGTTGTGCGTTTAAACTAATAACTGCCATCTTACATTATTAATTTAATTAAGAAATCATTCAGATGAAATGGATTGTCTGGACGAATTATGAACTGCAGGGGGGGACACAGTATTCATAAGCCGACAAGATAAACTATTTCATCTGAATAAGTAATTATTATTAGCATGTGTCGTGCCAACTTGCTTAATAAGCAGGAAGTACGGTATTTCTGATAATATAGCTGTTTCAAAAAGTAACGGCAAGTTTATGTTGTCATGCTTTTATGTCATGACAAACTGTGTTGTCATGACATTTTGATCTGGTCATCAGCTTTTATGGAAAAAGTGCAAGGTGTTAAATACCGCAATATATTTATTAAGAAAAGTAACTATACTCAGTGGGTGTCAGAATTATCGTACAGGAACAAGAGTTGCAGGAACCATAATCAGGGAAAAAAAGTATGCCGGCCGGTAATGATAAAAAAAACCAGAAAGCTGATTCAGAACAGCACCCAGAAAATAAATCAGAAAAACGTAAAAAATCCAGAAAAAACCGGGGGATGTATAAGGTTGTATTCAGGGGGCGACTGCGTGAAGGTTTTTCAAAAGAAACGGTTATTGACAATATTGTTCGTCTGACCAAAATCCCCGAGCAAAAAATACAGCAGAAATTTTTCTCCGGTAAAGCGGTTATTATTCGCAGAGCACATGATCAGGCACATGCTCAGAAATTACAGCAGTTATTCACCCAGGCCGGTCTGGAAGTGATTATCCTGAAAGATGAAACGGTAAAAATAGCTCAACAGAAACGGGCAGAGCAGCAAACCAGAAAGCACTCAAAAAAGAAACACAGAAAAGGTGTAAAAATACCGTTAATAGTATCCGTAGTTATCTTTGTTGTCCTTGCCATATCTGCTGCTGGGTATCATTTTTGGAACCAGTTCCAGTCTCAGATGGCAGTACCCGAAACTATTGTTCAGATTGAACAGTCCCTGGCCAGTGAACCACTGGTTTTTCTTGCTTATGCCAATTATCAGCGTCTGAATACCATAAAAAGTTATTTTATTGATGATCCTCAGGCACTGCCGGCTCTGGAGGGTGATTTTTTTGAACAGCTGAAAAAATCCGGTATTAATCTGGACGGCAGCCTGACTCATATATTAATGGCTGCTTACCCGGTGGATGATAAGCTGGTGACACCGGTTTTTCTGTTTGGACAATTTTCAGTCCCGGCTGTCAGGCAGTTTCTGCGTAAAAACTATAACGGTAAACCGCTTTACGGTTCTGTCAACCGGATACGTATTGCTCAGATTAATCCTGTTAATTGCCGGAAAAAAGCTTATAAAGAAGTTTTTATTGAACCTGGCCGTATTATTGTTGCCCCTGATGGTCAGCTGGATAATGTACTGGCATTAGTGAAGAATGGTAATAGTGTACAGTCAGAATCTAATACTGATCTGTCCGGCTGGGAAAGCTACCGCAGCGACAAACTGGTGGCCATGGCTTTATTTAAACCACAGCAGGGCAGTCAGTTAGCCACCGGACTGGTATCGGTGATCAGTAAAGATATTGCCCGTGAAAATACGGCAGTTGACAGTATATATGCAGGACTGAGTGTTGAAGTACTGCCGCCAATGGCAGATATGAATGTTCGTCTGAACAGCCGGGATCAAAAATGGCTGACTGACGGGCGTGAGGCGTTTATTGAGCAGCTGAAAAAAATGCAGTTAAAAAGCAGAGGACTTACCAGTGTTCAGACTTTACTGGATAAAGTCAGCATAGAGCAAAAGACTGGAATGCTTGATATCCATTTGCAGGTGGATAAACAGCTAAAAGAGTCGCTGGCTGTATCAGTTAATGATTTTATTGATACATTTTTTTCCATGGAGATCAAACCGGTCGATGGCACAAAAACTAATGTACAGAGAAAAGCAGTACAGGAAAAAATTGATACCAGTCCGCAAAAATATTATGCTCGGATAGATAGCAATCAACTAAAACCGTTTAATAAACAGTACGACAGCTTTTTTAATCCGGTCTGGCAGCAGGGACCGTTTGCTTTAACCATAGATGAAATTCAGCTGGATAAGGAACAGATTGTTCTGCAGTTAAGAGGTAAGGGTCAGAATATCCCCAACAGTAGTAACAGGCAGGCCTGGATTCAAATTACGGCAGTAGAAGACCGTCAGGGTAATAATGTGCTTGCTAATGCCGGCTGTAATAAAACTCCGGCAATTGACGACTATTTCAACAGTTTTGGGCTGGCCAGAACCACCTTTATTAATAATAAACCGGTTCAATATACGGAGCTGGAACTGCGCAAAAAAGTGCGTCTGAAAAAAGAGGTGGATTTTGCCAAGGTAAAAGCTCTAAAAGCTGAGATAAATTTGAATCTGGCTACCCGTACAGAGGCCGTCCGTTTTAAGAAAAATAATGAAAATAAAGTTCTGTCCCGATACGGCAGTCGTATTTTATTTAAACCCAGTGCTGATGATGTGCTTTCTTATACCGTATCCGGTAACGAACAGCGTATATTAAGCGTTAGAGCTCTAAATGATAAGCATCAGTACCTGAGTGGTGCTTCCCGCTCATCCATGACAAACCTGGTTGGCTCTGGCCGTTCAGTCACACAGAATTTTCATGGTAAAATCGACACTATAGAAGTGATTTATGCCAGTGAAACTGAACACCTGATTTACCCGGTAAATATTACTCAATTCCCTCCATACCCAACAAAAGACCAATGGCAGTATCCCATTGAATCCATCAAACTGTCATCACTGGAAAGCTGGAATAAGCTCTATCAGGATTACCCGCCACTGGAACTGGAGCAGAAAAACGGCTGGTATGGTCAGTTGCTGGCTTACTGGCATAACGGGCCGTTTAACCTGGGCCTGTATTCTCTGAAAACCAGCCGTCACTGGGGTACTTCTGGCCGACTGCTGATTAAAACCCCGGTAATAGAGGAACTGCAGCATAATTTATCGGCTCTGGAAGTTAAACTGAACTATCCTGAAAAGAACCGTGACAATAATACCGAACAACCGATTCAGGATGATAGCCAGACAGGTCAGTCGAATTTTTACCTGCTTAAGGCTAAGGGTTACTATATGAACGGTGAGTTTGTGCCGGATAAAAATCAGCCCTGGATGGATACCACTATTGATTTTAAACTGCCCTGGAAAGATGAGCAGCAAGCACTTAAATCCATAGAGGGAGAAATTATTGTGCACCTGCCGCTTTCCAAACACAGCAGCAGTTTTACGGATTTAAATATTGGTGCAGTCTGGGAAGATGTCGGACTGAAACTGAAAATGGTTCGTTTGGGTAATACGGTAATGGGCTTTGAAGTTTCAGGCCGCAGGGACAGGCTGCTGAATATTGTCCTGCTGGATAAAGATAATAACCGGATTTCCACAGCAGCTATTGATTATGGTTTTGCTGTCCAGGCTGACAGGGATTTTGATAAGAACCATTATAAAATTTTACTCAATTATCAGGGGACGCCGGTAAAAGCCCTGTTAACGGTATCAGAAGGGCAGCAGTTACGGCACTATCCATTTAAACTGGAGCTTAAATAATCTTTTAGCCTCTCTTAGCGGGAGAGGGAAAAAGATTACACTGCCGTGTAATCTTTGGTAGTATTATTCAAAACACAGGAATCCTTTTGAATAATACAATACCTTATCTCATTATAGCTGCGGTATTTATCAGTTATTTTGCCTTTCATTCGCTGATGGCTTCTTTGATGGTCAAGCAATGGGTGGCACGGCGCTGGCCGGGACTGATGCCTTATTACAGGCTGATGTTTAATGCCCTGGCTATTATATTATCTATCCCTCTGGCGGTGCTGGTCCTGCTTTATCCCGGTGAGCCGTTATGGCAGTGGCAGGGGCCGGGCTTTTACCTTACTTCGGCTCTGGCCCTGCTGGCAGTAACAGGCTTTCTTTATTCCTTAAACCATTACGATCTGTCAGAGTTCTGGGGCACAAGGCAGCTTAAAGAAGGTAATCAAAGTGTCCACGATCAGGAGAAATTTCAGATTTCACCTTTTCACCGCTATGTCCGGCATCCCTGGTATTTTTTTGGCCTGGTGATTATCTGGACCCGGGATGTATCCAGCGTGCAGCTGGTGGTTTATTTACTGGTAACCGCTTACTTTATCTATGGTTCCCGCCTGGAAGAAAAAAAACTGATTGCTTACCATGGTGAGGTTTATAAAAAATACCAGCAGAAAGTCGCCGGTCTTTTCCCCCTGCCATGGAAAATTCTGTCCAGAGAGGAGGCCGATAATTTGCTCAGGGAGTATCAGCAGTTATAATCCTAAAACAATCACCAGGCTTTTTTAAAAAAACAACAGACTATTAAACACGGGTATTAAATGACTATTGAAGAACAGGAACAAACAGGGAATATAAATGAGACTACGGTTGAAAATATTCAGCTGCAGTTTATTGAGGCCATAAAATCCCAGGAAGAGCTTGGACGTAGCAATGCCCGGATCATTCGTTATGGTGTTCTGGTATTACTGGTGTTTTTTGCGCTGATTGTTTTTCTGGTCTGGTCACAGCAGCAGAATATACAGAAAACCAATGCTTATATTGAAAATATGGCAAAAGGAGTATCGTCTATGACCCGTGCCATTGAGCAAATGCAGTCTAATATAGGCTCAGTGGAAGCCGGGATCAAAGAGGTGGCTCGCCATACCCAGGCTATCAGCCATTCGATTGTTCAGCCGGATAATTCAGTTGCCGTGCTGACTCATATTGCTCAAACGGTTCAATTGATGCAGGAAGATGCGCATGGTTTTAGCGGCAGCATCAATAATATCAACTATAACCTGAAAAAAATTAACAAGCAGATGCAAAGCCTTAACAGAAAACTCGGCGTTATGGGGCAGGATGTTAACCGGATGCCGTCGCCGGTAAAAATGTTTCCGTTTTAGCCCAGTTCTTAACCTGTATCAGCTTAAACCTTAAATTTTTCTACCAGTTTTTCCAGCATCAGGGCCAGCTTGGATAACTGGTGACTGGACTGGCTGGTTTCCTCAGCTTTTTCCCTGGAATATGTGGCATGGTCGTGGATCTGCTGAATATTTTCATAAATATTACGGGTGATAATACTCTGCTCCTCAGCCACACTGACAATTTCATGGTTCTTGGTTTTAATGGTGGTGACAGATTCGTTTATTTTCTGCAGTGCCTGTTCCGCCTGTTCCGCCAGTTCTGAAGTTTTTCTGGAAACTTCTGTGCTCTGAGTCATTTTATCCACGGCCAGTGATGAATTTTTCTGTAATTTTTCAATAATATCCTGAATCACCAGAGTGGATTCCTGAGTTTTCTGAGACAGCTGGCGCACCTCGTCGGCTACTACTGCAAAACCACGGCCATGCTCGCCGGCACGGGCGGCTTCAATGGCGGCATTTAGAGCCAGTAGATTAGTCTGTTCAGCAATTTCCTTAATGGTATGCAAAACTTTAGATATGTTCTGACTGTCTTCTGCCAGGGCCAGTGATATCTGGCTGGCATCGGTGACACTGCAAGCCAGGCTGCTTAGCTGCTGAGATACCTTTTGGGTCATCTGGTCTCCGAAATCCGCATCTTTCTGGGTTTCCAGTACGGCATTATCGGCATCCAGTGAACATTCGGAAACCCGATTGGAGCTTTCTGACAGGTTTTGTGTGACCTCGGTAATTATTTCAATTTTCTGGTACTGTTCATTAACACTATTGAGTGTATTTTCTGTAATATTGTTTAGCTGGCTGGATGAGCCGGCCAGATCCTTACTGGCCCTGGAGACATTACTTAATACAGTCTGAAATTCTTCCAGCAGGCTGTTAATCACTTTGGCGGTTTTACCAAACTCATCCTTACTGTCAACCTGGATCCTTTGGGTCAGATCATTATCCTGTTCAATAAGATAAACGGTTTTACGAAATTCACTCAGTGGTGTCACTACGACCTTGCGGAAAATAAGAAAGGCAAAAATAATCGCAGCAATAAAAATAGACAGACTAATTACAATACCTGTCCACAGTGCAGAATCAATTTCCTCCTGTTCTTTTTCCATAGAGTAGACAATACGCACGGCACCAATAAGCTTGCCTTCCTGGGTCTGGTGACATAACAGGCAGTTAACGCCATTATAGTTTTTAGTAGCTATCAGGGGTTTCAGATAAAACAGGACCGGTTTACCATCCTGCTCACCCCACTCAATCACTTCCTCGCCCTGCATGACCCGTTCATCTAACGGATCCTGAATTTTATTTTCAGTACTGTGCACAGTACCGGGTAAATGACCATCACCATGTAAAACCCGCAATTCCTTGATGGCTGGTATTTTCAGTACCTTGTCTTTCAGTATCTGCTTATTACTAATGGTACCGGTCAGCATCATAGTATTAAGGCTGTCAAAAAAGTTAGTGGCCGTGCTTTGAGTCTGCTTGATAACATCCTCATGGATCTGTTCAGACAGATGATTGCTGAAAAACCAGTTAGAAAGCCCCATGGCCAATAGAAAGATAATGGCCAGAGGTAAAATAACCTTAATGCCAACGGAGTAGCGGATGTCCTGTTTTTTCATAGCGTTTTTATTCTTCAGGGTTTCTTTATCAGGCCGTGTTTTAGTTTAAACAGGCGCCTGTTCAAAAAAGATTAAATACAAAAAATAAGATTAGTCTTATTAGCGGCTGTATTAGCAAATACTTAAGTATTTGCTGCAGGTTTATTTATGTATAGAATTCAGGGGACAAACCTGTTGTCCGCCCTGTTCAGCATAGACACTGCTGATTTCAGGAGCCGCTCTTAACTTTTGTACAATGTCCGTATATCTTTCGGAACTGACGTTACGGTCAAAGCGGATAATGACTGAACCATCTTTATGAACATTATAGGAAGCGTGGTTATCCAGATTTTGTTCAAACAGCAGGCTGGATACCCGCTCATCAGCGGCATCCTGCAGTGCTATTTCCTCAGGGCTGAGTTCATTGGACTGGCAGGCGGTTAAGAGTAGTATGTTAACCATTGCGATAAAAAAATGATGTCTATGCATTGCAAGTCCCCCGCTAAAAGCATACATTGAAGCCCATGTATAAAGTATAGAGGCAGCAGGGGTAATATGAAAGTACTGGCCGGTGATATTGGCGGCACCAAAACCAACCTGGGTATTTTTGAAGTCACAGAGAATAACGGCATTAGTCAGGTTAATTCTCTTTATGAACAGACCTGGCAGAGCGGCAGCCATACTTCACTGGCCGATATTTTGTGCCTGTTTCTGGCTGAATCACAAGTACAGAAACTGGCTGCAGCCATACAATATACCTGCTTTGGCGTGGCCGGGCCGGTGCAGGATAATCGCTGCCGGGTAACGAACCTGCCCTGGGCTATTGACGGGACGCAGCTGGCTAAACAGTTCGGCTGGCAAAAAACAGCACTGCTCAATGATCTGGAAGCCAATGCCTGGGGTATAGCGGTATTAAAGCCGGATGATTTTGTTGAGCTTAACCGGGGTAAAAGTACACCGGGTAATGCCTCTATTATTGCCGCTGGTACCGGTCTGGGTGAAGCCGGACTGTTCTGGAACGGGCACCAGCATATCCCGTTTGCCTCAGAAGGCGGGCATACGGACTTCAGTCCGACCAGTGAAACTGAGTACCGGCTGTGTGAATTTTTACACCGTAAGTATCCTGAGCATGTCAGCTGGGAACGTATTGTCTCCGGTATGGGGCTGGACAATATTTATCAGTTTTTATGCCATGACCAGGGTGTTCAGCCGCCGGAGTGGCTGGCAGAAGCCATGAACAAGGGAGATGCCGCAGCTGAAATTTCTATGGCTGCACAGACAGGTAAAGATCCGCTTTGTGTACAGGCACTGGACTGGTTCTGCTATTTTTATGGGGTGGAAGCCGCTAACCAGGCCTTAAAAATCATGTCCCGCGGCGGTGTTTTTCTGGGCGGCGGTATTGCACCAAAAATCATAAAACAGTTACAATCAGGCCGGTTTATGGAAGGCTTTACTCGTAAAGGCCGTATGAGTCATTTACTGGAAGCCATGCCGGTTAAAGTGATAATGAACGATAAAACGGCCCTGTACGGGCCAGCCCTCTATGCGGCAGGGCCATTAAGCCGTTAAGTTGCCATTAGATAATTAAAGAAAAAGCCGGAAGCAATAATGAATGATAAAGTCAGCTGGTATTACTACCCCAGTGCTGAAGAGGTAGCCCGGGAGGCTGTTAAACATATTCTCTCAAAAGCAGAGGAAGCCATGGCCCGGCAGGGCCGGTTTACCCTGGTACTGGCAGGAGGCACCACCCCGAAACGCATTTATGAATTGCTGGCCGAACAGCCTCAGCCCTGGGACAAATGGCAGCTTTTTCTGGGTGATGAGCGCTGTCTGCCGGCAGATGACCCGGAACGTAACAGTCTGATGGTGGAACAAACCTGGCTGAACAAAGTCAGTTTCCCGGCCGAAAACTTTCACCCCATTCCCGCTGAACTGGGCCCGGAAGAAGGCGCCCGTCAATATGCTGAGCTGATTCAAAATTATCTGCCCTTTAATATGGTGCTGCTGGGCATGGGCGAGGACGGCCACACCGCCAGTTT
>Ga0256832_1001809_pt1 | contig 14586 bp, 6 predicted proteins | sample 134614metaG_FD_190534 | JGI IMG/M metagenome (GOLD analysis project Ga0256832, IMG submission 190534) | Hydrothermal vent microbial communities from Lau Basin, Pacific Ocean - 134-614 | ecosystem: Environmental > Aquatic > Marine > Hydrothermal vents | place: Pacific Ocean: Lau Basin | collected...
GACGAAAAGGAGATTATCATGGCCGACAAAGTGTCATACACGATTTATGGTGATGATTTACAGCTCGTAGAAATCGAGCTCGACCCCGGCGAGACCATACGTGCCGAAACCGGAGCCATGCTGTACATGGACGACGGGGTGGAAATGCAGACGAGCACGGGAGGCGGACTCCTTAAAGGACTTAAGCGCGCTCTCAGCGGAGAAGGCTTTTTCATCACCTCATTTACCTACCGGGGAACGGGTAAAGGACATGTGGCCTTTAGCGCTCCCTATCCCGGTAAAATTGTGCCCATTGATCTCGACGCCTTGGGAGGCCGCTTCCTGTGCCAGAAGGACGCTTATTTGTGTTCGGCGGCAGGCGTTGATGTGGAAATCGCGTTCACCAAGCGATTAGGTGCTGGTTTTTTCGGAGGGGAAGGATTTATCCTTCAACGCCTAGTAGGAGACGGTATGGCATTTTTACACGCCGGCGGAACGATTATTGAACGGGAGTTGGGGAAAGGAGAATCACTGAGAGTGGATACAGGATGTATTGTTGGATTCGCAGAGACAATCAAATACGATATTCGTTTTGTGGGGGGCTTTAAGAATGCTCTTTTCGGTGGAGAAGGGATTTTTCTCGCTCAGCTTACCGGTCCCGGGGTTGTTTATTTGCAAAGCTTGCCCTTTTCGCGTCTTGCAGATCGGATCATGTACGCCAGCCGCCACGCCCGGGGAGAGAAAACAGGAGTGGCCGGAATCGGCGGGAACGTGCTAGGCTCTCTTCTCGGAGGGGACACGGATTTCTAATCCTTTCCTTGTTGCTCGAAGCGGTCTACCTGAGGACAGGTTGAAAAGGGTAACCTGTCCTCTTTCACTTTCTACGACGTTTTGGCGTCCACAGTATGGGACTTCAATCCTATTGCAAGCGCAGACTGAACCGAGTAGAATGTCTCATAGTATTGTAACCTTCATCAAATCTCGTTGTGTATTGGCGAACCTTAGGTTGGGGTAGTACCTATGAGGCATAATGGAGCATGACAGGCCATCTTATCCTTCTAAGTTATTTTCTAGCCTCGATAATCAGTTTTGCCACACTGTATGCCGGCTGGAAGGTTCGGCGATCACCTGGGGCTTATTACCTGCTGACATTTCTATTCTGTTTGGGAACCTATTTTGCGCTTGTAATGGGAGAATCTCTCGTCCCTGACTTTCGCTCTAAAGTTGTGTTTGCTAAGCTGGAATACGTTTTTTTAGACTGTATTGCCCCCTCGTTTCTGTTGTTTACCCTGGATTACACGGGACGTCTGGGCAAACATGTTCGATCTGCTTTGTTTATCTTGTTGATAGAACCGGTAATTACTCTGGCCCTTATTTGGACGAATGACCAACACCATCTGTTGTGGCAATCTTTTAAGCTCGCAGCCCCCCTTTCTGTACTCAGGCCGGTGTATGGGAGCTGGTTCTGGTTACACACAGCATATGCTTTTGGGCTCACCCTTCTAGGGATGGCTTTTCTGATTCCCGAGCTGCCCAAGCTACGGCGTTCACTCCAGGTCGCCCTAGCGATCGTCCTCTCCGGTCTGTTTGTTACCCTCTGGGGCATTGCCCTCTACGTGACCGGAAATTTGACATTCAACCCAGCGGCCATGACTTCTGGGCTCACACTCATTGTTAGCCTGTACGCGTTAAAATCTGCAGGGCTATTTGATGTTGTCCCCATTGCCCGTGAGCGCATCTTGGAACATTTGGAAACAGGCACAGTTACCTTGAACGCATCCGGTCGCATCATTGATATCAACCCCGCCATTGAGCGTCTTCTGGATGTACCAAAGGAGTCACTGTTGCGGAAAAGCGCGGACGTAGTGTTTGGTGCCTGGCCGGAGATTTCTCAAGCCATCAAAGAGGCTGCCCCGCGAACATTAGAGATTGAAATTCCCGTAACACAAGCTGGCACAATCAAGTATTTGGAGGTGACAATACTTCCTCTGAAACATAGCGATCGTCTTATAGGGCACCTTGTCACATTTAAGGACATTTCTCAGTACCGGAAACTGACGTTGAGCCTAAAAGAGACTCTAGAAACAGAAAAAGAGGCACGGACTTATGCAGAAGCCCTGCGGGATATTACCCTGATTTTGACATCAATTCCTTCCACAAAGGGGGTTCTTAAAGAGTTGCTTGCCCAGGCAGAGCGCCTTGTTTCGCACGATAGTGCCAACATTAGCTTATTACGCGATAATGCGATGCACATCGTAGAATGGCGTGGTTACGATCGGTTTGGCCCTACAGACTTCCTTTCCGGATTCAAACAGCCTCTCGATAAGTTCGTGATTGATCGACGCGTTATTGAAGAGGGGCATCCCCAAATCATTAAAGACACGCATACCTATCCTGGCTGGGTAGTCGTCCCTGAGACGGCATGGATACGGTCGCATATGATTATTCCTATTAAGCACCAAGGACGAATTTTGGGACTTCTCCGCCTGGATAGTGCGACCCCGGGACAATTTTCAGAGAGAGATGTGAAACGTTTGCTCCCCCTTGCCCATGCCGCAGGTATTGCATTGGTAAATGCCCAGCTTTATGAACAGGTCCAACAAGAGTTGCACCAACGAAAACGGGCGGAGGACGCCCTTCATAAACAGATTGCGCAGCTTGAAGCCTTGTTTCGCTTTACGGAAGAGCTGGCTCCCTTGCTGGACATCGATCAAGTTTGTGAGGCCGTGACCAGGGGAATTCATACGTATCTGGGATTTGAGCACGTGGGGGTTTTCTTGTTGGATGAAGAACGGCAAACATTGGTTCTACGCTCTTTTGAGGGCTGGGATAGCTATTTGCCGATGCTGAAGGTTGGGGAGGGTTTAAGTTCTCGAGCTTTCATGTCCGGACAAGTTCAATATACACCCAATGTGCTGGAAGATCCGGCCTACGTAAAAGCAGATAGTAACATTCAGCCAGGTTCTGAGGTAGATATTCCTCTGTGGGTGGAGGGGAAGCCACGGGGAGTCATCGTTGTAGAGCGAAGTAAAATTAACGCGTTCTCACCAGAAGATATTCACATTCTGGTCACCGTAGGGAATGAGGCCAGCATCGCGCTCTCTCGAGCACTGACCTACAGCAAGCTTCGTGAAGCTGAAGCACAATATCGCAAACTTTTCAATAGCGTACCTGTTGGTCTATACCTGACCACTCCTGATGGCCGATTTTTGCGAGCAAGTCAGGCATTGGCGGATATTCTGCACTACCCAGATGTGGTCACATTGCTTTCTACGCCGGTAGAGAACTTGTATGTGAATCCGGCAGAGCGTGAGCAGTGGCGGAAAATAGTAGAAAATAGTACGGGAACTGTTGTCTACGAGGTCATGCTACGGTGTTACGACGGTGATACCATCTGGGTGCGCAATCAAAGTCGAGCTGTACGCGATTCTAAAGGGCGCGTGTTGTACTATGATGGATTCTTAGAAGACATTACCGTTGAGGTACGAGCTCGAGAGGAACGCGAACGTCACTTGGCTCACATCCAAAGACAAGCCCAACAAATGGCAGTATTAAACCAAATTTTCTTGGAGATGAGTCAAGAACACGATGTCGAAACGCTGCTTCAGTCGATCACAAAGCGGGCGGTTGAACTGCTGGAAGGAACAGGCGGAGGAATTTACCTTGCGGAACCAGAAAAGAGAGAAGTTGTATGTGTTGTAAGTTACAACACACCCCGCGACTACACTGGCACACGATTGGCCTATGGCGAAGGTGCAGCCGGATTAGTGATAGCTACAGGAGAACCAAAGATCATACCGGACTATCGAGTGTGGCCCAACCGGGCTGCGGCTTATGAGGAAGAACAACCGTTTATTTCGGTAATCAGTGTCCCCATGTCTTGGGGGGAAAAGATTTTGGGCACTATCGAAGTACTGCATACGGAGCCTAATTACTTTTCCAGTGAACACTTATCATTGTTGAACCTGATGGCCCGTCAGGCGGCCGTCGCGTTGCGCAACGCCCAACTTTTGCGTGAGGAGCGCAAGCGACACATGGAGTTGGAGGCATTGCGTCGTGCAAGTCTAAAGGTCACTTCCAGCCTGGAACTCTCCGAGGTACTTTCGGCGATTTTGGAGTCCACACTGAGTTTGATGCCTGCTGATGATGCGCATATCTTTCTGTATGACGGTGAGCACATCTCCTTTGGAGCCGCATATTGGGGAGGGCAGCGACGCGATAGACCTTACGCCGTACCACGCCCTAATGGAGTCACGTATACGGTTGCACGCACGGGGGAAGCCCTTATTATCCCCAATGCAAACGAGCACCCGATGTACAAAAATTGGAAATGGGGAGGCGCGCTGGCATCACTTCCCTTGAAAACCCGTGAGCGCGTGATCGGGGTAATGAATGTTGCCTTTTTTAGGCCTCATGCTTTTAGTGACGACGATATTCATCTTTTGACTCTTTTCGCGGATCAAGCCGCTATTGCTATCGAGCACGCGGAGCTCTTTGCTGAGAAAGAGGAACATACACGCGAGCTCGTTATCATGCAAAACATTTTGCAAGCGCTTAATGCCTCCCCTCGTGTACAAGAAACATTCCCGGCGATCTCCAACCAACTTCAGGCTTTGACGAACGCGGATCGTATGAGCCTGGCGCTTTTCGATGAGCAGAAGCGGGTGGCCAGAATTACCACGCTTGACGCGTTCCCTCATGAACTGGCGCAAAATCAGCAAGTCCAAATGGATACAAGTTCGGCCATCGATGATGTGCTTGCAGGACGAATTCATGTGACTCCAGACCTAGCAAAAGAGTTGGGATATCCGGGTGAAGAGGCCTTGTACAAATCAGGGTACAAGTCGCGGGTTAATATTCCCTTGCGGGTAGGAGATAAAGTTCTTGGCACACTGAATCTGGCGTGGAAAACAAAGAACGGCTTTCGCGTCCGCCATTTGCCAATACTGCAGCAAGTAGCGGACGCTTTGGCTATGAGCCTCGAACGGGATAATCTACTGGAATTCACACAGCAGCAAGCAAAAGAATTGAGTACACTTTACGAAACGGCCTTGGTCCTCGGGCAAGCAATAGAATTGCCATCATTGTTAGGGCGCATCCAAGAAGCTATCCGACGTCTCATGGAACCCGATAGTGTGGGTATTTTCAGCTATTTGGCTGACGAACAAGCAATTGAAGTGCTGCTCGCAATGGAACAGGGACGAGCACTGCACGAACTTGAAGGAAAACGCTTTCCTATTGACCAGGCCGGACTCACGGGCTGGATTGCCAGTGAAGGTCGTTCTATCCTGGTGCAGGATTTGTCGCGTGAATTGGATTCGCTGCCCGTACGTCCACGACGTATTACCGAATTGCCTCGCTCCTTTGTCGGAGTTCCTCTAACGATCGCCGACAAAAGTGTGGGCGCATTAACCGTTCAAGCGTTCACTCCCAATGCGTTCACCAAGCAGCACCTTCGGTTTTTGGAATCCCTGGGCAGCCAGTTGGCGATTTTGCTGGAGAACGCTCGTGCTTACGAAGCAGAACGGCGTGCTCGTGAACAGACTGAGCACTTACTAGAAGCAGCCCAAGCACTTAGTTCAACCCTTAATCTACAAGATGTGTTCGCACGAATTTTGACCGAATTGGAGAAAGTCGTTCCGTATGACAGTGCATCTGTACAAGAATTGCGAGGTGATAAGCTGCACATTATTGGAGGCCGCGGGTTCAACAATCCAGAGGAGATTATTGGACAAGAGTTCGATGTATCCCAGGACGTGAATCCTAACTACCGAGTCGTCTCAACGCGCCAACCGATTATCCTCAATGATGCACCAAAACATTACGATGGTTTCACCCGAAAACCATATGTATTAACGCCCATCCGTTCCTGGCTGGGCGTCCCCATGCTCTATGGTGATCAGTTAATTGGTATTATCACACTGGATAAGCGAGAACCTCATTTTTACACTGCTGAGCATGCCCGAATCGCTCAGGCTTTTGCTGCGCAGGCAGCGATAGCCATTCAGAATGCTCATCTTTACGAGGCCGTGCAGGAGCAGGCAAGACAGGTGCAGCGGATTTTGGACACGATTCCCGATGGGATATTTTTGCTCGATACGCATCGACGCGTTCTAATGACTAACCCAGCTGGAAGGGAATTTCTGGGTGTCCTTGGGCTGCAAGAAGGAGATGTGCTGATTGAGCTTGGAGGACGACCGATTGATGAATTACTTGCCTCGAGGGATGGCTCTGTATACAAGGAATTCGAGATAACGCAGCCGGAGTATCGTATGTTTGAGACCACCGCGAGACCTTTGGGGCAGCAAGATCATCATAGCGGGTGGGTGCTGCTCTTAAGAGACGTGACGAAAGAACGGTACATTCAAGCTCAGATTCAGCAACGAGAAAGACTAGCTGCAATCGGCCAGTTGGCTGCGGGCATTGCCCACGATTTCAACAATATTCTTCAAGGTATTATTGGGTTCGCGAACTTGCTTGGACGACGGCAGGATGTTCCTGAAGATGTGCGTCGTCGGCTTCGCCTCATTAGTGAGCAAGGAGAACGGGGGGCGGCTCTCATTCGACAAATCCTTGATTTTAGCCGACGTTCAACTCCACACCGAGTTCCCATCGTGTTGGAAGAAGTCGTGCAGGAGACGATGATATGGTGGGAGAGCTCTCTTCAAGATACAGTAGTACTGAGGTTTCAAGCATCCTCTGGACCCCACATCATAAACGCAGACAAGACACAGGTTCAACAAGTGCTTACAAACCTAGTCATGAATGCTCAGGATGCCATGCCGGACGGGGGCGAGATTGTCATAAAGGTGAATTCCTTCTACTTGGCACCCGGGGACCTTCCGCCTGTGGCCGGCATGGACGCTGGAAGCTGGGTTGTCTTGACTGTATCCGATACCGGGGAAGGTATTCCGAAGGAAGTCTTACCTCACATATTCGAGCCGTTCTTCACGACGAAGGATGTAAATAAAGGGACCGGACTTGGGCTCTCTCAAGTTTACGGTATTGTACGACAGCATGAGGGCTTCATTGAAGTCGAATCTACTGTCGGGAAGGGCACGACATTCAATATCTATTTCCCGCGTCGTACTAGTCTTCGCAGGCCTTCTAGACAAGAGCATACTACACGGATTGAACAAAAAGAGGGCGTCGTTCTTGTTATGCTCTCGGACAATGCCGAAGGTCGGACCATCACCAGGATTCTACAATCTGAGGGATATCGCTCCGTCATTGCAACCTCTACAGAAGAGGCGCTAACCTTCGTACAAGGATCTCAGGGAGAAATTGTAGCACTCATCACAGACTGGACAGAGCCAACTCTTTTCTCTCAGCTGAGAAGAAGCTCAAACTCGTCTACCCAACCCCGTGCCTTTCCTTTGTTATTGATAACACAGGAAGAGCAACAACACTTCGGACAGGCGGAATGGGACAACGTGTTTCTTATCGTTCGAGGCAAAACGGAGGACGAGTTGAGGAATAATTTGCTCGATGCATTTTCCAAATGTTTCGGTTTGCAAAATGTATCACTAGAATAGTTGTACATTCGTCAAGATAAGTGACGGAAATTCCCATATCATCGTTGCAGTTATATAATAAGTTATGCACATCGTTACCATCCCCACCATATAGGGGGCACCAAAGAGTTTGATACCCTTGTTAGAGGTCATGGTAATGAACACGATACTAATAGTTGACGATGAAGATATTGTGCGTGAGCTTTATCAGGCATGGCTTGTCGAGGCAGGCTACGATGTGGTAGCGGTCTCCTCCGTTGAAGACGCTCTAGCAGTATTACAGGATACCCCGACGGACACAATAGTTAGTGATATTCGCATGACAAGAAATACGGGAATTGATCTGCTGGCATGGGTTCATGAACATGACAGATCGATCCCTGTGATTTTGGTGACGGGTGTGCCTGCGTTGGAGACAGCTGTGGAAGCGCTACGCCTTCAGGCTTACGATTATCTCGTGAAACCAATTACCGAATCCGCACTTAAGCGTGCTGTGGGCCGGGCTGTGGAACACCGTCGCTTAGAAATGGAGAAGGCAAGGCTTGAAGCGGAGAATCAACGCTATCAGGAACAGTTGGAGCAGTTGGTTAGTGAGCGCACCCGTGCGTTGCAACGCCGAACCCAACACCTTCTCGCTCTGCATCAGATTTCTCAGGAAATAGGAGTCCTGCAAGAGGAGAAACGTCTGTTTGATAGTGTGGTTCGCCTTGTGCAAGAAGGGTTCAATTATGGTCGCGTGACATTATTTATGGTTGATTTCATCGGAGGAACATTGACACTAGCCGCTGTGGCCGCGGCTGAGGGAATACCAACCCCAGAGATAGGAAGCACATATCCAATTCAAAGTGGTTTACTAGGCCGTGCAGTGCGAGAGAACCGTCCTATCATTGCCAACGACGTCACCCAATGGAGAGAGTTTGTCAGTCTGGTGTCGAAGCCCGCAAAAGCAGAAGCCATTTTTCCCATCTACGACCAAGCTTCGTTAGTAGCACTTTTGAACATTGATGCTCAGGAAGAGAACGCATTCGATGAAACCGATATCATGGTATTACAAACGTTAGCAACGTATGTCAGCATCGCTGTTTCCAATGCTCGGCTTTATGCTAAGGCGCAAGATGCATTAAGGGCGCGGGAAGAGATGCTGAACAATGTTTCCCACGAATTGCGTACCCCCTTGACAATCATTCGCGGGTACGCAGAGCTCATGATCGAGGGGCTCGTTGGAGAATTAAATGAGGATATACGTGTGGTTGCTGAGACCATTTTGGATCAGGCAAAACACCTTTCCCATTTGGTTGATCAGCTTGTCACCTTTCGAAAGGTGGAGCGAGAAGGCATCGTTACAGAGCCTGTTTATTTTTCAGAATGGTTACGCCACGTTGTCAGCACGTGGTCTCCCATGCTGAACGAATCTGGACTGAACTTGGTCTGGGAAATCCCTAATCAACTTGGAGTCATCCAAGGAAACACGAATTATCTGTTGGAGGTGATGAACAACCTGCTGGATAATGCTCGCAAGTTCAGCCCTGAAAATACAACAATTACGGTCCGGGCATGGCGGGATGGTGATTCTGTTTACGTTTCAATTTCAGACGAGGGCATTGGCGTTTCACCCGAGAAATTGCCCCGCATTTTTGAGCGGTTCTACCAAGTCGAAGGAGGGATAAACCGCCGGTTTGCTGGGATGGGACTAGGTCTTGCACTAGTTTACGAAATTATCACAAGGCATGGTGGAAACGTGTGGGCTGAGAGTGAGGGGGAGGGCAAAGGCCTGACAGTTACCTTCACCCTCCCTATTATTGATGAAGAACCGGCTCTTACTGCATGAGTGCCAATGCCTGGGCTCTGATCGCACGTAAGCGTTGGGCAATATCGTTTTCCCCTTGACGTTGCAAGTCTTGAGCCAATAGTTCCATCAGTTTAACAATTTCAGGTGATAGCTGGTCCCGGTGGGCTTCGAGATAAGCTCTGGTTCCGTCCGGGTAAGGCAGTACTAGAAGCTCGTCGATGAATGCAATTTCGGGTGGGAGTTGCGGCTGTGTGCGTTTTTCAATGGCCTCCCATACCTGTTGCAGCCGTTCCGTAATTTCCGGTAATTTGGCAGTTTCAGCCTGCTTTAATTGGGAAGAAAGCACAAATAAAAATACATCGTCGATACGCGACAAATTTCTTTCCACAGCCTGATCGATGTTTTCAGATGCGACAATTTCTTTTAGGAGATTTGATGCCTTTTCTACCTCTCGCTGCGTTTCCTTGTCGATTTCGCTAGTTATAACAAGAATTCGGTCTCGCAGAGCTTCAAGAGATTGGGCCTGTTCTTGGTCCTCTTTCCGTGTTTGCTCGATCCGCTGCGTGAGCATCTGAAAGAATCGGTAATCGATTAATGGGCGTAGCACCCGCACCAGCGCTTCCACTTCCTCTTCTGACGCCTCAATGAGCTGGTCTAATAGCGTTTCCCGGCTGGGTTCCAGTTGAAGGAGTGCGATGGCCTTGTCGTACGCCTGTTCTTTTTTGCCCCAAGCAGTCAGGGGGAGCAACTTTTGTCGTAGCGCTTCCAGGCGTTCTGCTTCTGCTGTCTGACCGAGCTGGGCAGCGACATCACGCGCGTAGCGAATGAGGCCGTAAAATTCCTCATCCATTTGTTGACGGTGCTTTCCGACGATGGCGGAAAAGGCGACGCTGTCATCCATGACCGACAGCAGTCTGTCTATCAGTTCTGCTTTTTGGCGTCGTTCTTCCAACAGGTTCTTATCAATGCCTCGGGCCTCCATAATGGCATCCAGCATATTCTCCAAACTGATGAACTCGCGCGGTTGCAGCAAATATCCTTTAGGTTGATCCTGAGGCAGGGCCGTCATAATCGCGCGTGTCATTTCCCCGATAATTCGTTGCCGCTGTTCCTGGCTCAAATTGGCTGCCGTTGGAATATACACGAATGCCAACTGATGCTGGCTATCATGGTAAAAAAGTGGTACGTTTAGCATCCCCGTCGTGCCGCAACGGGGGCAACGGAAGGTATTTAAGCTTCCCGTAATTAGGGCATGTACTTCATCGGGCATATCCTGAGCATCCAAAATTGAATACACAGGAACAGTAAACTCAAAGCCACAATTAGGACATCGAACAGGGACTTCTTGTGGTGCAAAATATGCCATTTTTGACTCCTCTCATGGGAACACTTGTGGTATGGCGCGGATTTCCCGCGCGTAAGCGGGGTTTGAAATTTCCAACCCCTTCCGAGTAGCGTCATCAGAGTAAGGGCTTAAGATGGAGGACTTTCAAGTTCCTCCGTTAACTCACGCAGGAACAGCTCCCCGTCTGTAACCAGGCCCGCGGCCTGGAACGAGCCGCGATCGGCGAGCTTTGTTACGGTTGCCGGGTTAATATCTACTACCACAACTTTGACGTGTGCTGGCAAGAGGTTGCCCGTAGCAATTGAGTGAAGCATGGTGGCCAACATAATAGCTATTTCGACATCTTTTAGAGCTTGGCGCATTTCACGTTGGGCCTGTATGACGTCAGTAATGACGTCTGGCATAGGGCCATCATCTCGGATAGAGCCAGCCAATACCATATGTATGTTATTCCGGATAGCTTCGTACATGACACCGGAACGTAGAATTCCTTGCTCCACGGCTGCACGCAGCCCGCCCACTTGCCGGATCTTGTTAATTGCTCGCATGTGATGAGCGTGTCCACCGGGAACAGGAAGTCCAGTTTCCAGATCGACGCCAAGGCTGGTGCCAAATAGTTGGTTTTCGACATCATGGACCGCGATAGCGTTCCCTCCAAAAAGCACGTCAACATATCCCATGCGGATAAGTTTAGCCAGATACTTTCCGGCGCCACTGTGGATTACGGCAGGCCCAACCACGAATAGAATTTTCCCCCCACGTTGGCGGATTTCACGCATTTCATTTGCGATGAAATTTATCGCGACGCGATTGGGACGTTCTGAAGAAACTTCGTTACGCATAAAAGAAAAAACTTCCAAAGAGCGCTCTCGCTGGAGAGGCTGTACACGTATCCCCGTGTGTCCAACAACGACCTCCATTCCCCGCTTTAGGTCGGCGAGGGGACAGGTATAGGCTTTTTCATTTTCCCTGTCAACGACGACAACTAGGTCCATCTCCGTCCCCTGCACAGGTATCCAGTGGCCGTGCAGTCGGATTTCGGTTGGTAGGTTGGTGGTCGAATAAAAATCGTCGGGTGCGGCACCATCAACAGGTGCTGGCTCTGTGTGCACATCATGCCCGTTGACTAATTCGGCACCCAGCTCTTGTAGCGCATTAATCATCTGCTGCATCTGTTCCTCTGTCGAAGCCAGAATCTTCATACGGGCAAAGCTCGGCTCCTCCTTCGAGCGGCCTACCTGGATCTCTTCAACCTTGAAATCGCCTCCCAAATCCATGATGATATCAAACGTGCGCGGCAAAATAAGGGAATCAATAATGTGTCCACGTAGAATAATCTCTTCTACGTGGGTGTAGTTGTCGGCTGTTCGGTTATCAACTTGCATTCGACTGTGGTCCCTCCTTCTTAAGTTTCTCAACTAGCTCAAAAAATTCTTGCTCGGAGAGCGTGGGTACACCAAGGGCTTGCGCCTTTTGCAACTTGCTGCCAGGATTTTCACCCACAATGAGATAATCGGTCTTACGACTTACGCTGTTCGATACATGTCCTCCCAGGGATTCGATAAAATTCTTCGCTTCCTCCCTCGTCATGGAGGAAAGGGCCCCGGTGATGACGAATGTCAGCCCTGCTAGAGGCTTTGGGCTTGTTTCCTTCTCCTCGCTCATGCGCACACCGGCCTGTTGCAGCTTCTCCAGTACACGCTTGTTTTGCTCCTGGCGGAACCAGACTACAATGCTCTGAGCAATCTTAGGGCCGATTCCCTCGATAGCGGCGAGTTCGTCTTCCGTAGCGCGAGACAGTTCGTCAATGCTGTGGTAGCGCTCGGCTAGAACTTGAGCGGTGACCTGCCCAACGAACTTTATCCCTAATCCGGTAATCAACCGCCACAAGGGGCGTTCCTTGCTATTTTCGATGGCTTGAAGCAATTTTGTGGCCTTTTTCTCGCCCCATCCGGGCAGTTTCATCAGATCTTCTTTCTTCAGGTAATAGATATCGGCCAAATCCTTTACCAAACCTTCGTTGACAAGCTGTTCCGCTACCTTTATGCCTAGTCCTTCAATGTCCATGGCCTGTTTGGATGCATACCACTGTACGGACCGGATTAATTGAGCGGGGCAAGAGCTATTCGGACAGTAATAAGCGACTTCTCCCGGAGGACGAATGACTTCAGCACCACATACCGGACACCGTTTTGGCATGCGCCAAATACGTTCCTCTCCCGTGCGTAGTTCTGGAAGAGGACGGACAACTTGAGGGATGACTTCGCCAGCGCGTTGCACGATAACGTGATCACCAATGCGGATGTCCTTCTCAATAATGTAATCTTCATTGTGAAGTGTGGCCCGGCTGACCGTCACGCCTCCTATTTCGACGGGTTTCAGGATAGCGACTGGCGTCAAAACCCCTGTCCGTCCGACCTGCACTTCTATATCAAGTAGAATGGTCACAGCCTCTTCGGATGAGAACTTGTAAGCGATGGCCCATCGCGGATCTTTACCAACGTACCCGAGAGTATCCCAGAGATCCAGATTGTCGAGCTTGATGACAAGTCCATCAATGTCGTATTCTAACCGCTCCCGTAGGCGCGGTCCCTCTTGAACACAGAAGTTGACCACGTCCTCAAAGTTTTCGAAGCGTCTGTTCTCAGGGTTGACGGGAAAGCCGAGTTCCTTGAGGTAGTGCAAGGCTTCCCACTGGGAGGTAATGGGTCGCGAGAGTCCCTCTACGACTACCAGTTGATACACCCAGACACGCAACGGACGCTGGGCCGTCACACTTGGATCCAGCTGTCGAATAGATCCGGCAGCAAAGTTACGAGGATTTGCGAACGTACGCCCCCCCGTGCGTTTCTGTTCTTCGTTGAACTTCTCAAAATCCACTCGTCGGACATACGCTTCTCCGCGCACGACTAGGTAAGAAGGAACTTCTACGTCAGGGAGCTCTCCCTCTTTCGTGGGAACAGGAATACGTAACGGGATTTGCTTAATCGTGCGAAGGTTGGGGGTCACGTCTTCTCCCTCGATCCCGTCGCCACGTGTGGCCCCAAGTACGAAGCGGCCTGATCGATAATGCAAAACCACCGTCAATCCGTCTATTTTAGGTTCAACAACGAAAGCGATTTTTGTACCTTCAGGGATGAGTTTGATGAGCCGATTGTACCACCCCCAAAGTTCTTCAGCGCTAAAAGCATTGGCCAAGCTCAGCATGGGTTTGGGGTGGCGTACTTTTGGAAACTCGTCGCGAGGCCTTCCCCCAACTCGTTGGGTCGGAGAGTCGGGAGTACGGAATTGTGGGTATTTCTCCTCCAGTTCAACCAATTCTCTGAAGAGAGCGTCGTAGACGCTATCAGGTATCACTGGATCATTAAGGACATAATATCGATAGTTGTGATACTCAATGGCACGACGAAGAGCTTCTATCCGTTTTCGAACTTCTTCCTCATTTTCGCTGTAATCTGCGTTTTGGGGGTGTTCAGCCATGGCCATTCTCCCATTCTTCCCTACATAACTGTCAACTCATCCCTTGCGAATCCAATTTTCTGGATTATTACGCCTGCGATCACTTGGAAGGCTTTCCCGTCTCCGGATCTACAAAGACCAGGGTAAACTCGTGGTGCTTTTCGTCTAGAATACTGTCATCCCGAATCAGGAAGGCTTCCAGGCGGTACAGCTCTCCGGGGCGAGGAGATTGACGCAGGTGCATCGTGATGTCAACGTAGAAATTGCGGTGCTCGATGAGGAGCATATCTGCAATAAGCTTGTTATCCGGGTCATATAGGTAAAGTTCAATGTTGGGGTACCTTTTGAAATAAGAGAGCGTCATTTTGATCCATAGTTTTGTCAAATTAGGATAGGGATAGACTTCAATCTTTTCTATCCGTGGTGGCTCCGTTTCTTCTGGCAATTCGATCTCGGTGTACTTGTCGCCGCGCGAATAGTCTAGCTCAATGTATTCAAAC
>Ga0256832_1001810_pt1 | contig 14578 bp, 9 predicted proteins | sample 134614metaG_FD_190534 | JGI IMG/M metagenome (GOLD analysis project Ga0256832, IMG submission 190534) | Hydrothermal vent microbial communities from Lau Basin, Pacific Ocean - 134-614 | ecosystem: Environmental > Aquatic > Marine > Hydrothermal vents | place: Pacific Ocean: Lau Basin | collected...
ATGGAGGTCGTGTATCTAAGCCGAGGGCGTTGCAGTTGTAAGTTGTGGGTGGTACGCTGTGCATACATAACATGCATATCCAACAACAAACGGTAAGCGGTATGTAGTACAACGGGAGGCATGCAATAAATCTCGCAAATTAATTCGTCAAAGAAAACTGAACGTCCGAAGGACAAATTGAGCACCAAAGGCAGCGCTAGCACCAAAAAAAAGAAAAGCCCAAAACAATGAAGTTCAGGCTTTTCCAGGGATTATAATAAGTTGTATCTTAAAAGAGGCTAGAACTCATCTTTGGTGACATTGAATTTTTTGAGTACTACGCCGTCCAATGTGTAAACCTTAGCAATATAGATGCCGGAAGTATAAGTATCCAACGGCAAGCTATAGTGATTGGTCTCCAAGCCATTGATACCAAGTATCGTCCGACCTTGCATATCCAAAATCTCAATGTCTGTAGCTTTGAAGCCGCTATTCAGGTGGATATTGAGTTCTTCTGATGCCGGGTTAGGGTAGAGGATGACCTGATCTTCATCTATCTTGGTTAATCCGGTGCCGGCTAAGTTGAGTGTGAGTTGGGTGCTACTACCATTGATGCTGAAGGACTGCCCCTGGGCATTCGAGACGACTCCGCCGTCTATGCGAAGGTCAATCTTGCCATCGTTTAGTTTCCATCCATCAACTTCATCATCAACAATCGTGTTGAATAATCCAATAATCCCTATACCACTGGCTGCAATCTTGCCGGTTCTGGTGATGGCGGATTCGATGCGTCCGTTGTACGGTGGTTTAGAGATAGAGAGTACAGCGTCGTTTCGGGTAAGCCAGCTTTCTTTATTGTAGGTGATAGATACATTATCAAAGGCATCCACCCAATAGTCGATATTGTAGGTGAATCCATACACATCAACCGCAGGATGAGCAGGCGTTCCTAAGATTAAAGGAATCGTTACAAAGTCACCGGGCTGTGGGTTGAGTACAGATGGGGTACCAAAATGAATATCGATATTCTTTTTGGTTGCAGGAATCTTGGGTGTTAAACTGGAATTTTTAGCGTAAGCTTGGCTAATCGCAACCGTATCTTCCGCAGTAATCTGTCCATCTCCATTGGTATCGGCATATTTGAGCTCTTCACTATATTTTGTATTATTCCAGTCTGTGGATTGGTGGGCATACCAATCGGTATTAGTATCTGCCCGTTTAGGTCCGGTTTCCCCAAAGAATCGACCGATAGCTAAAATATCTTTAGAAGAGATGACGCCATCGTGGTCAGCATCTCCCGGCCAGACACAGCCATCAACACACTCACTAGGGGCATCAATCACATCTAAATTGACCTTTACTTCTTTGCATTCTCCATTTTCTGCCACACAATAATTAAAATCAAATTCATCCACGCCTTCAAAGCCATCATTAGGCGTATAAACCATTAAGTTATAGCCCGAAATTTCTTCACCATTGACTGTAATAGTTTGTTGTCCTTCAAATATTTCTACGATGCCATCATCGGCCTGATTAGTCAATTCAAAGGCATATTCCGTAAAGTCCACCGGATACCGAATCACCAAGGGGGTATTCATGGATGTTGTCAGGTCAAAAGTACCCTTAGAAGGTGCTTGGTTTCCGATGCCGATTTCAACAGTGGCCGCTTCGATATTGGGGTCAAACATATTTCCAACCCGGTACGTAAAGCTAACCCCTCCCGAATGGTCAGTCTCCGGCGTATAGGTGAAATTGCCCCCCCCCATATAAACCAAAGTTCCTGATGGTGGCTGAGAAAAGCCTTTTACGTAATAATTTCCGTAGTCATTATCCAAGACATTAAAAGAGATGGGGACATTTCTTGGGGTAAAGTATTGATCATCAATAGCAATGGTGTTGGGAGCAGATTTATCATAAACGTCCAGATACACTTCTAAGAAAGTGTGGGGAGCACCGGAAGAAATAGGAGGGTGAAGAGCTAAGACAAAATAATCTTCTCCGACATAGTCCGTATCCGGTGTATAAATCAATTCCATCGAATCGGTTGCTGTATATGCAATCTCATAAGTACCATGGAGTGCTTCTTGGGTGGGCAAGAAGTGAGGATATTCCATGGGGATAACCACCTTTGTGTTTTTTGTAGTACCTAAGTGCAATTGGCTATTGGATTCAGGGTATCCATCAACCACACTCGTAGTGAACAGACCTGTGGCGCAAGTGCCTAGGCTATCACAAACCGTATATCTTATTTGTGCAAATCCGGTATAATCAGCATCGGGAACAAAGTCAATCTGTCCATTATTAATGGTTGCCGTACCGCCTTCCTGAAATGAAATGTTCTTTAGCGTCAAAGGGGGATTACTCGCATAATCATTAGAAATAACATCAATACTAAGCGCAGAACCGCCTAGAAATCTAAAACTATAGTCATCTTTTGGCTTTACAATAGATTTTACTACATCAAATTGATAGGTAACGTAATTATAAGATTGCGGAGACGTCCAAACTTCATAAGTAACTTGATCAAAGCCGATATAATCAGCATCGGGGGTGTAGGAAATTTCATAAAGATTATTCCCCAATGGTTGGGCTTGGCTCGGGGCTGTACCATGCAAGGGGGCGAGTGTTCTGATGGGTACATTGGGGCTAGCGAATATTTCTGTACTAAAAGATTGATTTTGGATAACCGTAATTCTGCCCCCGGTCGTTTGCGCATTACTGCCCAACGACAATAGACCAAATATCAACAAAATGGCAATTCGTCGAAGTGATTTCATATAAGGGATGTTTATTTGATTGCAAGATAGGAGTTTATTTGGTGAATTACAACCAATAATGGGAAAAAAAAGAGCGGACTTTCTCATTAGCATTTTTTTGAATGTGTTAATCAATTGGTTTGCAGTTTGTTATATCTATGCACCTTTTCTTGCTTGCGCAAAAAAATATCTGGAAAATGGACGAAAAACAAACTGTATCGGGTCTTGGAAGCCGGCTGGGGCAATAAATTGGTGGTCTGTTGCGTGGGAAGAACATATTACCAATTTTTCTTAATTATTCAAATTTGATGCCACAAGCTTCATCTTGGGAAAATTTAACATATCTTTTTGGTCTTTGGTCTTTGGGGCGCAGCAAGCTGCTTTTGGTCTTTGGCTTCGGTAGTGGTTTGTTTTTGGCTTCATCTCTCGATATTCAGTATTTTGCATTTGTTATTCAGTTTGTTTTTCATGATTGAGAACAGTTGAGACGCTCGATGATGCTCGAAAGCCCTTGGATTTTCAAAAACTCGGATGTCTTCGCCAAGAATCTTGTTGATGATGTCTAATTTCGGCGAATCTTGGAAATTTCCCCAAGTCTCTATTCTGAAACTTTTAATTTGTACCAAAAAGCAAGGAAACGGGCACGCCTTTCGGGATAACGGGACTATACGAGATTTTATAAACAATGGTTCGCTAAAAAACTACAAATTTTGCTGGAAGAATAAATACCACTTTTTGTTTGTTGTTCAAAGACCACAGAAGCCGGTATGTACGTCCCTACGTGAGAAAAATTTAAAAAAAACAGGGGTGAAAAAGGCATTTTTGACCAAAATTGTAAGAGCCTAAACAGTCACAAAAAGTCTTAGCTAAGCTTGTTATTTTAGAATTGACTAGTGCATGTCTTATCTTTGGGGCGTTATTCTCGACTTGGCCACCTGAGCTTGGTGACAGAATTCACCGTTACCGTACGGCTTTTGCAAAGCAAAACTTCCATATTCATTGATGAGTGGTTACCAAATTTTTCTTAAATTTGCCAAAAGCACTCAGCCTTACTATGGAATCCACTAAAATTGTACAGAGCTTACGCAAATTAGATTTGGAGAGCCGGAAACGGTTTCGACTTTATTTGCTATCTCCGTATTTTAACCGGAGCAAGACTTTTCTTCGTGCATTTGATGTTATCTCTTCTTTTATCGACAAAAATGGACAGCAAAAGCTATCTAAGACCTATTTTTGGAAAAAGGTATTTGGTAAGGCAGATTTTAAGGAGGTGAATTTACGTAAGCTTAACTCCGATTTATTACGTGTTTTTAAGGATTTTTTGGCGCAGGAGCAATACCAAACAGATACAGGGCGGCAAATTAATTATCTAATGAAAGCGGTTCATGATTTGGGGATTGATGCGTTGAAATCTATTTCTATCCGACAAAGTGATCGTTTTTTTGAAGAAACCCCTTATCGAGATGCTTCTTTTTATTTGCAAAAATATACAAAGGAAAAGGAGTACTATCAATTGATTGAATTTAACAAGGATCGAGAAGCCAAGTCTAATGTAGAAGAAATCCTGAAAAATTTGGATTTGTTTTATCTTACCGAAAAATTGGCCTTCTACACCACATCTCTGTCGCGGCGAAAATTTTTAGCGCATGACTTTAAATTGATGTTCATCGAGGAGATTCTGAATCATTTAAAGACTAGCGATTATCGCCAAGAGCCTGCTGTGGCGATTTATTATTATTTGACATTGGCCATGTTGGACATTAATAATGTGGAGGCTTTTAATAAGTTGAAAGAGCTAATCAATAAGAATATTCATATCTTTCCTGTAGATGAAGCCGTGCAAATCTATTCCGGTGCACTAAACTATACGGTGGCCAAATTGAATGCAGGGGCTTCGGAGTATAACGCACAGTACATTGCTCTCATTAAGCAAATGATTGAGAAGGGATATATTCTTGAAAAAGATGGGTACATTGCTTTGAATAAGTTTAGAAATGCTTGTCGGTTGGCCTTACGAATTGAAAAATTCGAATGGACGGAGTGGTTTATTCAGGAATATGGGTCTAAACTTCATCCTAGTGTCCGGGAAAGTGCGATGAATTTTACTTTGGCCTTATTACATCAAAGAAAGAAAGAGTTTGAAAAAGTTGTGCCATTATTGAATGTAATCGAATATGATGATGTGGCATTTGGCTTGGCTGCGAAGGCATTATTAGCCGCAGCATACTATGAATTAGATGAATTCGATGTATTAGAGTCCCATATTGATGCCTTTAAAGTCTTCCTAAGCAGACGTAAGGATATTCCGGAAGTAAGGAGAAAAAACTATCTACTTCACTTGCGATATTTAAATCGATTAATTAGGATTATTCCGGGAGATCGGTCTGCGATTGATAAATATGTTGCCGAACTAAAAGCAGAAGGCAAAGTAATCAATGCAGAATTTTTGCTGGAAAAAGCCGAAGAGCTTAGATAAAAAAAATGCCTACCGGAAAAACGATAGACATTTTATGAGGGATATGTTCAGGAATATTACTCTTTTTCTGAGCAAATAGCTGCTGAGAGATAGTTTTTGTTCATCAGAGCTATGTTGATTAAACTGATTCCTTTTGGACATTCGGCTTCGCAGGCACCTAAGTTGGTACAATTTCCAAAACCTTCTTTATCCATTTGTCTGACCATGCCTAGGGCACGCTTGTCTTTTTCTAATTTACCTTGCGGTAGGAGGTTCAAGTGGCTGACTTTTGCGGAAGTGAACAACATCGCTGCGCCATTCGGACAAGCCGCAACACAGGCCCCACAACCAATACAAGCGGCAGCATCCATAGCCAATTCCACCGTGTCTTTGTCAATGAGAATTTCATTGGCATCTCTCGGGCCACCCGTATTGACGGAAATAAATCCACCGGATTGGATGATGCGATCAAACGCCGAGCGATCGACCGCCAAATCCTTGATAATCGGAAAAGCCTTAGCGCGGAATGGCTCGACCGTAATTGTCTGACCATCCTTGTAAAAACGCATGTGCAATTGACAGGTTGTAGTCCGTTCATTCGGGCCGTGCGGATGCCCGTCAATCACCATACTACACGCCCCGCAAATACCTTCCCGGCAATCATGCTCATAAGCCACCGGCTCTTTGCCGGCTTCGAGAAGGTTTTGGTTCAATACGTCGAGCATTTCTAGGAAAGACATGTGCTCATTGGCTTCCACGACATGAGTCTCGAAGTGCCCTTTCGTATTGTTATTTTTTTGTCTCCAGATCTTTAAGTTGAGTTTCATTTCTTTTATTTTTTAAACTTATAGGTTTGGGTTGCCTGCCAAGGAGTGTCTTGACTTTGCGCAAGCCGGAGCGACCTATTCGTATGATCTAGTTTTTAGTTCGATGTCCTTAAATTCAAGCTCTTCTTTGTATAAGTCAGGGTCTTGATCCCAACCATTCCATTTCCAAGCAGCCACGTAGGCAAAATCCTTGTCGTTCCGTAAGGCTTCGCCTTTTTCGGTTTGATATTCTTCGCGGAAGTGTCCGCCGGCAGATTCTTTTCTGGCTTCGGCATCAATGAGGAGCAATTCGGCTAATTCCATAAAGTCAGCGACGCGGCCGGCTTTTTCGACTTCGTTGTTATAGTCTTCTGCACTACCCGGCACAAATACATCTTTCCAAAAACGCTCTCTTAATTCCCGAACTAGTTGGCGACCTTTTTTTAGGCCTTCTTCGTTTCTGGAGATGGCTCCGTATTCCCACATGATTTTACCCAATTCTTTGTGGAATTCTTCGACGGACGTTTTGCCGTTGATGGATAGTAGTTTTTCGATTTGGTCTCTGACGGCCTGTTCTGCTTGCGCAAATTCCGGAAGGTCAGGACTGATCGTCGGTGTCCGAATCTCTCCGGAAAGGAAAGTGCCTATGGTATAAGGTATCACAAAATATCCATCAGCCAGCCCTTGCATCAAGGCAGAAGCCCCTAGACGGTTGGCTCCGTGGTCGGAGAAGTTGGCTTCACCCAAGACAAATAATCCGGGGATATTGGACTGTAAGTTATAATCGACCCAAAGCCCGCCCATAGTATAATGAACAGCAGGATAAATCATCATCGGCGTTTTGTAAGGGTCATCACCGGTGATGCGCTCGTACATTTCGAATAAGTTACCGTATTTTTCTTCGATGACTTGTTCGCCCAACTTGGTAATGGTGGCAGCATCGGGATTGTGAATTCCTTGGACATGGGCTTGTGCCTTACCATATCTTTGGATAGCTGACGCAAAATCAAGATAAACGGCTTTGCCGGTTGCATTGACTCCGCCACCAGCGTCACAGGCCATTTTGGCTGCCCGGGAAGCGACATCTCTGGGGACTAAGTTTCCAAATGCCGGATACCTTCTTTCCAAGTAGTAGTCTCTATCTTCTTCCGGTATTTCGGTCGGTTTCTTTTTGCCTTCACGAATGGCCATTACATCGGCTTCATGCTTAGGCACCCAGATACGTCCATCATTCCGTAAGGATTCGGACATCAAAGTCAATTTGGATTGATAGTCTCCGGATTGCGGGATACAAGTAGGGTGGATTTGCACATAACATGGGTTAGCAAAATAAGCCCCTTTCTTTGCGGCACGCCAAGCGGCGGTGGCATTGGAAGCCATGGCATTGGTCGAAAGATAATATAGATTTCCATACCCACCGGTGGCCAGTACAACTGCATGAGCCGCATGTCTTTCTAATTCACCGGTTACTAAGTTTCTGGCGATGATGCCGCGAGCTTTTCCGTCCACCAACACCAACTCCAGCATTTCGCGACGATTATATTGAGTCACTTGACCGGTAGCAATCTGGCGGGAAAGAGCCGAGTAGGCACCCAGCAAAAGCTGTTGTCCGGTCTGACCCCGTGCATAGAAGGTTCTGGAGACCAATACACCCCCAAAAGAGCGATTGGCCAGTGTGCCCCCATATTCGCGTGCAAACGGCACACCTTGGGCGACACATTGGTCGATGATGTTACCGGAAACTTCAGCCAAGCGATAGACATTGGCTTCTCTGGAGCGGTAATCTCCACCTTTCACGGTGTCATAAAAAAGTCTGTAGTCGCTGTCCCCATCATTTTGATAGTTTTTGGAAGCGTTGATACCGCCTTGAGCGGCGATACTGTGTGCCCGTCTCGGGCTATCGTGGAAAGTAAAGACTTTGACATTGTAGCCCATTTCACCAAAAGAAGCGGCAGCCGAAGCACCTGCTAATCCAGTACCGACCACAATGATGTCTAATTTTCTCTTGTTATTGGGTGCCACGAGTGGCATTTTAGAGCGATATTCTGTCCATTTTGTGGCTAAAGGCCCTTCAGGAACATTTCCATTGAGTTTCATATATCGAAGGTTTGGTTGGATTAATGGTTAAGGAACATAAGAATAGGGATAATAGCAAATCCCAAAGCAAGTACGACAGATAAGACTCTACCGATTGCGACGACGAAGCCATCGTATTTGGCGTGTCTAAGTCCCAAGGTCTGGAAAGCACTATCAAATCCATGCCATAGGTGGATGCCCAATACAATCATGGAAAAGACATACCAGCCAACATAAATCGGACTGCTAAACTTAATGGCTACTAATTTGGCCAAGTCTTTTACGCCGTCTAATTCTCCTAAGTCGCCATAGTGCATCTGAAACCAAAAGTCGCCCATGTGCAAGATAAGGAATACCAATATCAGTATCCCCAGCCATATCATATTCCGACCGGCAAAGGTGGTATTGTTGGTGACTTTGACGGCATATTTTTGTCCTTTTGCGGCGGCATTTTGCCGCCAAAGGATTAGGCCTTGGATGGCATGCAGTGCAAAAAGCAATTTCATAATCCAAGACATAGCTTGAATGAATCCGTTGTGTGCCATAAATTCGGCGTAGTGATTAAACGCATTGCCGCCGTCTGCATGCAGCAATTGTAAGTTTCCAAGCAGGTGTACCAATAAAAACAGTACAAAGAAGAGTCCGGTAAGACTCATAATCACTTTTCGCCCGATGGAAGATGTGAATAGGTTAGAAAGCCAACTCATATTGTTGATTCTATTTGGGTTAAGAAGGGAGCTTACGCAAAAAAGTAGATAAGCCCGTTACAGTTTTCTAAAGTAGGGTAGGATAGACATTGTTTCAATGCGAATGCAAATCTACATTGTATTGTGGATTTTCCTTCTTTTTTTCCTTTTTTTTTATTAGTTTTGGGCTGGATTGTGCTTATTTGTAGAATGTCTAAATAAGGATATGATTTAAATTATAATTTGTTGTGTTTTAGGTCATTGCAGGTGGGGATGCATTCGGTGGGGCGGGCGTATTTTGTTGGCGGGGACGCTCGCCTTGATGGGTGGGACGCATTGGATGGCGGGGACGTATTTTGATTGGTGGGGACGTATTTGATTGGTGGGGACGTATTTGATTGGAGGGACGTGTTTGAATGGTATGGACGTATTGAATTGTAGGGACGTACGGCCGTGCGTCCCTACAATTCAAATGCCGTGCGTCCTTACCCATTGCCGGATTCCAATCTACCCACATTTAGAATCCCCACAAATATTACAAACCTGACAGCCCTCCACATAAACAATTCCTCCGCTTTCCCCACAATTCGAGCAAGTCGCTTTTTGGTCTGTCGTACCGTCCGGGATAAATTTTTTGAGCGCACGAGCCACGCCATTTTTCCAAGTATTCAAGTATTCGGTTTCGACCGTTAAGTTTTTGACCAAGTTGATGACATTGATTAGGGGCATACCGTGTCTAAGGATACCGGAGATGAGTTTGGCATAATTCCAGTATTCTTTGTCGAAAGACCTGGACAGTCCTTCAAAGGTCGTTTTGTAGCCATCTTTATCTACGATTTGGAAGTCGTAGCGGCTTTTGCCATTTTCGTCTTTATTTTTGATGACCCACGCCTGTTGGAAGCTTTTGGGGATGATGAAGGTATCCACAGCCTTGCCGGTAAATACTTCGTAAGGATGCCCGTCCATCAAGCCGACGACGGCAATCCAACTTTCACTATTGTTTTGGAAGCGGACGACTTCGGCGGGGAGCTTTTTGGGGCGTTTGGGCGAGTGGTTGATTCTGAATTTTTTCTTGTCGTCAGTTTCTTTTTTGTCGTCTGACACCAATACGCCCGAACGGGAACCATCCCGATAAATTGTAATACCTTTACAACCCACCTTCCAAGCCGTGTAGAAGATTTTATCGACCAATTCTTCGGTGGCTTCGTTGGGGATATTGACGGTGACGCTGATGGAGTGGTCCACCCATTTTTGAATAGCGCCTTGGAGTTTTACTTTTTCGATCCAATCGACGTCGTTGGCGGTGGCTTTGTAGTAGGGCGATTGGGCGATGATGGCGTCTAATTTCTCGGAAGAGTAGGATTGGACTTCTTCGACGTTGTAGCCGTTGATTTCCAACCAAGTGGCGAATTTGTGGTGAAAGACATTGTATTCTTCCCAGTGGTCGCCATTTTGATCGACAAAGGTGGCGTTGGCGTTTTTGTCGTTGGGGTTGACCTTTTTGCGGCGCTTGTAGGAGACCATGAAAACGGGTTCTAAGCCGGATGAAGTTTGGCTCATCAAACTTGTCGAACCGGTCGGTGCAATGGTCAGCAAAGCGATGTTTCTGCGACCATATTTGTTCATGTCTTTGTAAAGCGTGGGGTCTGATTTTTGGAGTCGAAGAAGAAACGGGTTTTGGGCTTCCCGGCGGGCATCAAAAATCGGGAAAGCCCCCCTTTCTTGCGCCAAAGTCACTGAAGAGCGATACGCATTTATCGCAAGGGTCTCATGTACTTTTTTAGAAAAATTGGTGGCTTGGGTCGAGCCATAGCGGATGCCTAAAGCGGCCAACATATCGCCTTCTGCGGTAATTCCGATACCGGTTCGGCGGCCTTGCTCTGCTTTGGCTTTGATTTTTTCCCAAAGCTCTCTTTCGTTGCGTTTGATGACATCCGGTTCCGGGTCATGGGTTAATTTTTCAAGGATTTGGTCGATGTGTTCCAACTCCAAATCCACAATGTCATCCATGATGCGCAGAGCCAATTGTGCATGCTCCGCAAATAAATCAAAGTCAAATTTCGCCTTGGAAGTGAACGGATTTTTGACATAGCTATAAAGATTGATTGCCAACAAACGACAGCTATCATAAGGAGTCAAAGGGATTTCTCCGCAAGGATTGGTGGACACGGTTTTGAATCCCAAATCCGCATAGCAGTCCGGGATAGACTCCTTGATAATGGTGTCCCAAAAGAGAATGCCCGGCTCGGCGGATTTCCAAGAATTATGGACGATTTTGTTCCATATTTTTCTTGCATTAACATTTTTTGAATATTTAGGGTGCTCACTATCAATTGGAAATGCTTGAGTGTAAGTTTTATTGGCGTGAGCGGCTTTGACAAAAGCATCGTCTAGTTTTACGGAGATATTGGCACCGGTGACCTTTTGCAGGTCTAATTTGGCATCGATAAAATCTTCCGAGTCCGGATGTTTGATGGATACACTTAGCATCAAGGCACCCCGGCGGCCATCTTGGGCTACTTCACGGGTGCTATTGGAAAAGCGCTCCATAAAAGGGACGATACCGGTGGAGGTCAACGCACTGTTTTTGACGGGCGAGCCTTTGGGGCGGATGTGAGACAAATCATGGCCGACACCGCCGCGTCTTTTCATGAGTTGTACCTGTTCTTCATCCAACCGGATAATGCCCGCATAAGAGTCTGCTTCGTTGCCTATGACAAAGCAATTGGACAATGAAGACACTTGGAAAGGATTCCCGATACCGGCCATCGGCCCGCCTTGCGGCAAAATATATTTGAAATCTTTGAGTAGAAGGAAGATTTGATTTTCCGAAAGGGGATTTTTATATTTCTTTTCTATTCTGGCGATTTGCTTGGCCAGGCGGTGGTGCATGTCTTCGGGTGAAAGCTCATAAATTTTGCCCTGTGAATCTTTAAGAGCGTACTTGTTGACCCAAACGCCGGCAGCTAATTCATCGCCATTAAAGTAGGCGGTCGCTTTTTCGTAAGCCTTTTCATAGGAATAGGACTTTAGCTGAACCGGATTAGACTTTTTTTGGACGACCTGTTTTTTTGTTTTGGTGGAATTCATAGTATGATTATTTTAGAGACCAATGTTTGTTCTGTTTTGTAAGTGGGCGCATAGCAAGAACCTTGCGGAAAAGAGCCAAATCTTCACCTACGAATGAAAAAAAGCACCCCATTAAATGGGGTCTTAAAAAGTTGCGGAATACATTGTCTCCAAAGAAAATCGGAGTTGCGGAATGTATTGTATTGCACGAAGGTAATCATTTTTTGTTTCATTTTGTTACAAGAATGTCGCAAGAATTTTATTTTTTTTTTGCCTTGCTTGACACAAAGATTGAAGTCACCTAGCGGAAGTCGTTGATTGTCAATTAGATTGGCTTTGTACGACTCTTTTTGATGTCAACTGACTTGGGTGGATGGTCAGCCGGCTAGGGCAAATTGTGTCCGCTCCATAAGAAAAAGGAGAAAAAAAGTTAAAAAAATCCCCCAAAAGGTCAAAAACTCAAAATTACCGTTGTAATTTTACGAAAAATCTAAAAAACACTAATGAATAGACTACTACTTGTAATCCTGATGAGCTGGACTGTGTCCGGCCTGCTTGCGCAAAAATATAGTAACGCCTTCTTGGAAATAGGCGTAGGCGCCCGGGCGCATGGGCAAGCGGGGGCGATGGTGGCTCAAGCGGACGATATCTCCGCCGGTTTTTGGAATCCGGCCGGACTGGCGAAGCTGGAAACCCCATTTGAAGTCGCCGCCATGCATGCGGAATGGTTTGCGGGAGTGGCTCAATATGATTATTTGGCGATGGGCAAGAATTTGGGGGCTAAAGGGTTCGCAGCTCTTTCGCTCATTCGTCTAGGGATTGATAAAATTCCCAATACGTTACGGCTTATTGAGCCGGATGGTACCATTAATTATGACAATATTACCGAATTCTCGGCGGCTGATTATGCTTTGATGTTTTCTTACGGTAATCATTGGAAAAAGAATATGGCTTGGTCTTATGGTGCTTCCGCCAAAGTCATCCGGCGGGTGATTGGGCCGTTTGGTGGTGCTTGGGGTTTTGGATTAGATGCCGGTGTCCAGTACCAAAAAGAAGGATTTACGGCAGGCTTCATGGCCAAAGATATTACGACAACCTTCAACGCTTGGACTTTTACCCTGAAGGACGAAGAAAAAGACGTCTTTAATCAAACCGGCAACGAAATCCCCAAAAGCTCGGTAGAAATTACCAAACCTTCTTTTATCTTGGGGGGAGGCTACCTATTGAATTTTGGAGAAAAATGGGATTTGCACTCAGAAGTGGACTTAGTCTTTACGACGGACGGCCAAAGAAATGTATTCATCTCTTCCAAGTCCATTAACTTGGCACCCAAAATCGGTCTCGAAACGGGATACAAAAAAATAGCTTACTTTAGAGTCGGCCTAGGCCAATTCCAACGAATCAAAGACGACCTCCACCCGGAGCAAAAACACCTTATCGTCCAACCTAATCTAGGCGTTGGTCTCCGCTTCAAACGGGTCAAGCTGGATTATGCCTTCAATAATCTGAATAAGGCCAATAATCCCTTCTATGCGCATATCTTTTCTTTGACTTTGGATTTTGAGAAAAGAACTCCGGAGGAATAGTGAGTGGTGAGTGGTGAGAAAGTTGAAGAAGTTGATTCGCTCGGAAGCTGCGCTAGTTGATTACCAGCGCTTTCAGTTGAACAGTTGAACGATGAGTTTACTCCGAAAAGTAGTTTTTTTGAAATAGCTGGAAAAGTTGCCAAATTTTATTCTGGATGCATGTATTCTGTTCAATTGATTCTTAGTGTAAACTTAGTGTTATCTAAAGTGAACTTAGTGGTAAGGAAAAATGTAATGCCTAACCACTAAGGACACGAAGTTGCCACTAAGAATTCACTAAGGTATTGATTGTCAATAAGTTAAATACCGTCTTTCTGTGCAAATTTTTACTCCCAATCTAAGGTATTTATTATTTTTATATATTTTTTTTCTTTCGTTTACCCTGTTGAACAGTTGAACAGTGAGTTCACTCCTAAAAGTCGGATTTAGTAGCAAGAACTCTTAGCCGCCTATCCGTTATACCGCTATACCGTTACACCGCTACACCGTTACACGTTACACCGCTATTTTTTATTCGCAGCGCAAGTAGATGGGGCCTACTTGGATGTCATTGGAGCGGTGTCCGGCTCTGTCTTTGATGTAAAGCGTGTAGAAGAGGGTGTCCATGGTTTTGGTGGGGGAAGTGCCACAGGGGACGGTTCCGTCCGTGAAGATGCAGCAGGAATTATATACTTTCAGGTCAATTGTGCCGGAAATGCCATTGCCGGCTCCGGCTTCGGGGATGAAGGGAATTTGAAATTGGTTGCCTTCGTATCCATCCCGGGAATCTATGAGAAATACATTGGGATCCACAGGGTCAGTCGGCGAAGAAGTAGCCCCTAAATCCCCATCGCCATCCGTAAAGGAAAAACGGACAATCATAGTGTCTTGGTTTTCACTGCCTTGTTTCATAATCTGCTTGCTGAGCCCTTCAAATTTGATGACAGGAGCGTCCGGGTAGTCCGGTGGATCCACACAGCCCCATATCAAAACGACAACAAGTAAAATCAAAGCATTGAATCGGTGCATAGTCTCTTTTTTAGGTATAACGTCCAAATTTGGTTTATACTTTGAGTGGGATGATTTTTTGGGTTATTTCTTGGATTTGGCGACTATTTTTCTCAAATTGACCCATCCACCCCCGTTATAACACTCGATACCGGCATCTTTTAAAAACGTTGTGGCT
>Ga0256832_1001811_pt1 | contig 14575 bp, 10 predicted proteins | sample 134614metaG_FD_190534 | JGI IMG/M metagenome (GOLD analysis project Ga0256832, IMG submission 190534) | Hydrothermal vent microbial communities from Lau Basin, Pacific Ocean - 134-614 | ecosystem: Environmental > Aquatic > Marine > Hydrothermal vents | place: Pacific Ocean: Lau Basin | collected...
ACTGCTCTGGCAAACAGGATATCTAACTATCGACGAACAAATTGCTTCACCATTTTCCATAAAATACAAACTCAAGCCCCCCAATAAGGAAGTTCAAACCTCCCTCAATAGCCTTTTTATCTCTTATTTGACCCAACAAACCACCCAAAAACTAAAATTTCAGGATAAGCTCTATTCTATTCTGGCTGAGGCCGATTTGGAGGACCTCCAAGAGGTGTTATTCTCCTTGTTCGCCTCCATCCCTTATACCAACTTTACCAACAACAAATTGGTTGAGTATGAGGGCTATTACGCCAGTGTCGTCTATGCCTACCTCTCCAGCCTCGGTCTTCACATCATCCCCGAGGATATCAGCAACCTCGGCAGAATAGATTTGAGCATTCTACTCGATGGTAAAGTCTTTATCCTCGAGTTTAAACTATCCGAAAAAGCCTCCGGCCGCGCCCTGGAGCAGATTAAAGAGAAGAGATACTACGAGAAATATATGGACCAAGACGAAGTCTACCTCATCGGTATCGAGTTTAGTCGCGAGAAGAGAAACATCATCGGTTATGAGTGGGAGCGAATCAAGTGAAATCGTCGTAGGAGATACTCCCATCACAGATACCGCAACTTCCGATTGTAGTTCCTCTGACTTACCTTACCTCCTGTCGAATTGTACAGAAGAACAACAAAATACCTTTATCTCAAAAAATGAAAAAGCCCATACAAAATCTTTTATTTCATACAATTTGATAGTTTCCTGCTGACACGATAGTCACCAGAGAGATGTAATATAACACCATTTGTGGGGGGCCACCCCTTATAAATAGATCATCAACTTTTTGATTCTGGCGATGGGTCCGGGACAAGATTGGTTATGACAAGCGATGCATGCATGGACAACATCGTTGTAGGATTTGACATCTCCGAAGGCAGAAAACCGGTTCATTTGGTAAAGCAATGACTGAGCAAATCCATCAAATGCTTCATTCTTCATATGTGGTGAGGTGGGCTTGGCCGTGAGAATATCTTTGTAATCACCTTGGATACGGGCTTTCTTCCCTTTGATCAGCTGTTGTTTAGCCGCTTCGAGATCATCGGTCATGCGACGCATGAGGATGGCGAGTTCGCTATCCCCATTGGGATTGACGACAGCCGTTTGGGCCTTTGGTTGCTCTGCTTTCTTTGTACAAAAGAGTCCCTTACAATGACTGCAACCTTGGATAAATAAGGCAATTATCAATAGGGATACCCATACGATTTTTTGATTCATAATTTACTTTTTTGATGCACAAACAATAATCCAAATATGTGCCTGCTCCGAAAAGAAAAGCTCCTCCACTAAGAAGGTAAGCTTTACAGAGTAGGCCCAAAGATAACCATTGTGCCCTTGTCTCGTACTTATTGTACGCAACAAATTACCGGTTTATTGTATGCTACAACAAGGTTGTCGTCGGAGGCATGTATATCCATTAGGATGCGTAGGTGAGTACTTTTGAGAAAATTTCATCCATCGAACATGTCCTCCACCATTTCATACCCCGCCCTGCAAGTAAAAAATGACTATATTCGTATCACGAAACACAAAAAGCGGCAGAATTATGAAATCGACATAAAAAGCAAGCAGATGAAACCGACATGATTAAAACAATTATTAAACACACGAGGCAATGATTATTTTAATCATCAAAGATTCCATCTGACCTTTAAGAGACAATAAAAAGCAAGCAGATGAAAAAGCATGTAAAGCATCCTCCGTTAACCAAACCGGATATGGGATATTTCGGGCGCCACGAATGGGCGATACTCGGTACCACCTGTGCCAATATACGTGCCTTGGCCGGGGAGATTGCCGAGGCCCATCCAAAGATTAAAGTCGCCTATGTGGATGCTTCTCATGACCATCTATCGGAAAGGGAAGACGGGGTATTTTATACGCATTACCTGGACCGCCAATCTATGATTACCCTATCCAAAAAAGAGTCCTCCAATAATACCTTTGATGTAAAACAACATTTCCGGGATGCGGATTTGATACTGGTTAATGGCAATCACTTTGTTGGAAAGAGACAGATCCTTGTCTTGGATTCCTCGAAGGAAACTTCACTCAAAAAGCGACTATCCCGGTTGACGGATGTCGGGTTGATCATCCGCCAAACTCCCGGTTTTTGTCCGGATTTCGTCCGGGAGGCCCTTCCCGGTTTCGACCAAATTCCCATCGTCAACCGGACGGATACAACGCGTATTGCCGGCTTCTTTCGCAGTCAACTTTCGGATGCTGTGCCTCCGGTATCCGGACTGGTTTTGGCGGGAGGGAAAAGCACGAGAATGGGTTTTGACAAGGGAAAGATACTCCGCCACGGGCAAGAGGCTCGACAGTTCTTGTACGATCTGTTGAAGACCGTTTGCGGAGAGAGTTTTCTCAGTGTCCGGGAAGAGCAGATGGAGGAAGCAGGGACATTTTCTTGTTTGGCAGACCGATTTGTGGGATTAGGTCCATATGGTGCGATATTGACGGCCTTTCAGCACGATCCGGACCGTGCGTGGCTGGTTGTTGCCACCGATTTATTGCAAGCAGACGAAGCGGCATTTCGCCAGTTAATGGCGGCACGAAACCCCACGAGCGTAGCGACGGCCTTTCTCAATCCCGAGACGGGCTTCCCGGACCCTTTATTGACCATTTGGGAGCCCAAGGCCTATGCACGGATGCTACATTTTCTCAGTTTGGGATACAGCTGCCCACGTAAAGTTCTCATCAATTCAGACGTTACATTGGTAACCCCTAAGGACCCCGGGTGGTTACTTAATGTCAATACGCAGGAGGATTTGAAGCAGTTGGGATAGTGGGTGCTCAAAGGCTTTGTAGGGATACAAATCGCCGGTACTCGCCCTCCTCCCGGAGCAGGGATTCGTGGGTGCCTTGCTGGATAATCCGTCCCTCTTTCATTACCGCGATGATATCTGCGCGCTGAATAGTGGACAGACGATGCGCGATAACGATAGAGGTCCGGTCACGCATGACCTGCTCAAGGGCGTTTTGCACCAACCGTTCGGACTCTGCATCCAGTGCGGAAGTAGCTTCATCCAGCACGAGAATAGATGGATTTTTGAGAATTGCTCGTGCAATCGTCAATCGCTGTCGTTGGCCGCCGGACAGCTTTTGGCCGCCATCGCCGATATTGGATTGGTATCCGTGCTCCAGTTTTTGTATGAAATCGTGGGCATTGGCGATTTCAGCAGCCTTTTGAACCTCCTGAGGAGTCGTCGGGCGTCCGAATGCGATGTTGTTGTACACCGTATCGTTGAAAAGTATGGGGTGCTGGGTGACGATGGCCATTTGGCTCCGGAGGTCATCCAACCGGAGGTGACTGATCGGAACATCATCGAGTCGGATTTCTCCTTCTTCTATGTCATAAAATCGAAACAGCAGATCCACCAATGTGGTCTTTCCGGCACCAGAGCTTCCGACCAAAGCCAGGGTTTTACCCCGGGGGAGGGCGATATTAATATCGTGCAACACTTCCGAAGTAGTGCCCGGGTAGGTATAGCTCACCCCTTGGAAGGTGACGGCTTTTTGGAAGGTATGAAATGGTTGAGCGTGGGGCGAGTCTGACTCTTCGGGTTGGCTGAGCACCTTATCGATACGCTCCAATGCTGCCAATCCTTTTTGAATGGAGTAATAGGCGGTGGAAAACGATTTTACCGGATCGATGACATTGTAAAAAGCAAAGAGAAAGGCGAAGAAAGTGCCGGCTGTCATCTCTCCCGATAAAACCAAACCCGATCCATACCAAATGAGCACCGCGACGATGGTGATTCCGAGGAACTCCGAAAGCGGGGAAGAGAGGTCTTTTCGTCTAAGCACCCGGGTGAGGACAGAGCGATAGCGCTCATTTCTGCGGTCGAATATCCCTTCGAGGTATTGTTTTGCCCGGAATCCCTTAATGACTCGCAGCCCGCTAAGTGTCTCTTCGAGGATAGAGAGAATTTGCCCAAGGGTGGACTGGGCCTCACCCGATTGTTGTCTCAACTTGCGGGAAATCCCCCCTATAATCACGCCTGTAAACAGGATAAGCACCAATACGAAGAGGGTGAGTTTCCAGCTGATCATCAGCATAAAGACCAAGCTTCCGATTAGGACCAGGGGCTCCCTAAAGATGGATTCAATCACATTGAGAATGCTCCATTCTACTTCCTGAATGTCACCGGTCAACCGGGACATAATGTCTCCTTTGCGTTGATCATTGAAAAATCCCATCGGCAATACGATGAGTTTGCGATACAACTTGGCCCTAAGATCCCGTATGATACCAGTACGCACCGGAGCTATAAAGTATAGTGCCAAGTACCGAAACAGGTTCTTAAAAAAGAAGCTGATAACAATGAAGAAAGTGAGAATTCCCACGGCCTTTTGCCGGGAGAATTGGGAGATAAACGTATTGAAATGGTAGGTGAAGTATTGTATAGCTGTGCCAAAGGACAATGGAGCGGTAGGAGGTTGTACCGAGACCGATTCAGGTCGAAAAACAGTCTCGAGTAATGGGATAAACAATGGGATATTGACGACCATGAAGACCGCCATAAGGATATTAAAAAGTATCGATAACGCTACCGAAGTGCGGTAGTGTTTCAAATTGGAAATGAGTTTCCAGAAATTCATGTACAATCAATCCTTGTGTTATTCCTCTCTCAGATCACTAAGGTCATAATCATCCAAAAAACCGGTATTGTAAACCCCACTCCTAAACACTTCGTCTTGAAGCAATTTTTTGTGAAATGGAATAGTGGTTTTAACTCCTTCTACTATAAATTCATCCAATGCCCGTAGCATCTTGGTGATACACTCTTCTCTTGTCGCGGCTCTGGTGATGAGCTTGGCAATCATGGAGTCATAATAGGGCGGAATCATATACCCCGCATATGCGTGGGTATCCACGCGGATGCCGTGTCCCTTAGGACTATGAAAGGAGGTAATTACTCCGGGGCTGGGGCGGAACTCATGTCCCGGATCTTCGGCATTGATACGACATTCCATAACGTGGACATTGTCCTGTGGATAGTAGTCCCCTCCTGTTATTTTTTCTCCGGCAGCGATGAGTATTTGTTCTTTGACAAGGTCCAGGTTGAGTAACTCCTCGGTAACGGGGTGCTCGACCTGAATCCTTGTATTCATCTCCATAAAATAAAAGTCTCCGTGCTTATCCAGTAGAAACTCCACCGTCCCCAATCCTTCGTATTTGATAGAAGCTCCTGCTTTTACGGCTGCGATGCCCATCTTTTTTCGGAGTGCGGCATCTACAGCCGGAGAAGTGGCTTCTTCGACCAACTTTTGGTGTCGCCGTTGGATGGTGCAATCCCTCTCACTCAGGTGTACGACATTGCCGTATTGGTCCCCAGCGATTTGGATTTCGACATGGCGAGGTTCTTCGATAAATTTTTCGATGTACATACCGTCATTGCCAAAGGCGGCCTTGGCTTCCTGTCGAGCCATGTTCCATTGATTTTCAAATTCGGACTCTTCGGTAACGATGCGCATTCCCTTGCCACCGCCTCCGGCGGTGGCCTTGAGGATAATAGGGTAGCCGATATCTTTAGCTATGGTTTTCCCTTGCTTAATGTTTTTTATTAACCCTTTTGATCCGGGCACGACCGGCACTCCTGCCTTTATCATGGTCTCTTTGGCCGTAATCTTATCCCCCATTTTACGGATCATGTCGGCGGTAGGGCCGATAAACTTCACTCCATAATCGTGACAAAGCTCGGCGAAATCGTCGTTTTCGGCATGAAATCCAAATCCTGGGTGCACGGCATCTGCGTTGGTTATTTCTACGGCAGCCATGATTTGGGGGATATTGAGATACGATTCGCTGGAAGGAGGAGGACCGATGCAAATGGCCTCATCGGCGAAGCGCACATGCAGACTGTCTTTATCTGCAGTGGAAAAGACGGCTACGGTTTTTATCCCCATTTCTTTGCACGTACGAATGATGCGCAAGGCAATCTCCCCCCTATTGGCTATGAGTATTTTCTTAATCATCAGGTCAATTCTTTTGTTGTCAAAAATAAACAAACATACCTGTCCTTCTAGGAAGGATCTACGAGGAACAGCACCTGATCATACTCGACAGGACTCGCATCCTCTACCAACACTTTGACAATCTTCCCGGTTACTTCAGCCTCAATCTCATTGAAGAGCTTCATGGCCTCTATAATACAAACCGTGTCACCTTGATTGACTTGATCACCCACTTTGACGTAAGGGGGTTTATCCGGTGCCGGAGAGCGATAGAAAGTACCCACCATAGGGGATTTGATCTCAATATAATTATTCGTCTCTTGCTCTTTGGGGGCAGGGGCCGCAGGAGTAGGTGCAGCCGCTACAGGAGCGGGTTCTGTGATTGTTGGTGCTGCCGCAGCAGATGGTATAGCAGCCGGAGTGGCGACAATTTTTGATTTTACAAAGTGGCGTGTTCGCACTTGAAGTTCGAAATCACCATCTCTGAGTTTAAACTCTGTCAACTCACTTTTATTGAGATATTTAACCAATTGCATTATTTCATTGAAATTCATAGGCTCGATTTTAAGTGTTTGTGATGTACTTACCCGGTCAACATCCGGGGATTACGGGCACGATAAATGAAACCCCCAACGGGTTACGAAGATAGTCAAAATAATCGACTTGCGATGGCAAATTATTTGTTTTGTCCAATAGATACAGTCCATCGCAAGTCAAGGATGGGTCAAACAAGGCGGGTTTTACTGCTTCACCCTTTCCATATACTCGCCGTTTTCAGATTTGACCTTTACCTTATCCCCGGTATTTATAAAAAGGGGTACCCTAACCGTTGCTCCAGTTTCTACTGTGGCGGGTTTGAGTGCATTGGTAGCGGTATTGCCTTTTAAACCGGGTTCTGTATGTGTCACTTCGAGGATTACATATTGCGGCAGTTCTGCCGTCAGAGGTATTTCACTCTTAGCGTCAAAGAGAACATCAATTATTTCTCCTTCCTTAAGCAAATGCGCATTGCTTATCAGATCTTCTTGCAAGGTGATTTGTTCATACGTCTCATTCTCCATGAAATGGTACCCACCGTCATCACTATACAAAAACTGGTAGTTTCTGCGCTCTACTCGTACAGGATTTATCTTGTGTCCGGCCGGAAAGGTATACTCTAAGACTTTGCCTGTGGTAAGACTTTTGAGTTTTGTTCTGACAAAGGCATTCCCTTTGCCCGGCTTGACGTGTTGGAACTCTGTAATGGAATAAATACCGTTGTTAAACTCGATACAAAGTCCACGCTTAATGTCTGATGTGTTTGCCATATTTTTCTTCAAATTTTGCGCAAAGATAATGCCCCTACTACGCAATAGGAAATATCCTATGAGTTTTTATGTGGATGGCCTTTCAACCATTTCATACCAATATAAGAAAATCGGGATTAATATCCCCACTTCAAGAAGGTGGCTCCCCATGTAAATCCTCCTCCAAAGGCAGTCAATATCAAGTTGTCCCCTTTGTGAAGCTTATCCTCCCACTCCCATAAACAAAGGGGGATGGTCGCGGTGGTAGTGTTGCCATACTTTTGGATATTCACCATCACTTTTTCCTTGGGAAAATCAAACATATTGGCGACGCCGTCAATTATTCGCTTATTGGCCTGATGAGGAACCAGCCAATGGATATCCTCTTTTGAGAGCCCGTTGCGCTCCAAGACTTGTTTGATAGAACCGACCATGCCGTTTATAGCGTATTTGAATACTGCCCGCCCTTCCTGATAGATGAAATGCTCTTTATTCTCTACTGTTTCATGCGTCGCAGGGTGGAGCGAACCACCGGCCTTCTGGTAGAGGAGGTGTCGTCCGGATCCATCACTTTCGAGGACACTATCGATGATACCCAGGCCATCATCTGTCGGTTCAAGCATAACAGCCGCAGCTGCATCACCAAAAATGATGCAGGTACTTCGATCGGTGTAATCCACGATGCTGGACATCTTGTCCGCACCCACCACAATAACCTTTTTTAATCCCCCCTCCACAAAGCGCGCTCCGGTGGTCAGAGCATATAAAAAGCCGGAACAAGCAGCACTAATTTCGAAGCCAAAGCCCGATGTTATTCCCACTTTATCCCTAATCACATTGGCCGTATCCGGAAAAAGCATATCCGGTGTGGCCGTGGCACAAATGAGTAAATCCACCTCATCCGGTGCTGTACCGGTCTTCTTCAGCAATTGTTTGACGGCTTCGGCTCCCATGTCGGAGGAAGCCTTGGTTTTGTCCTTTAGAATCCGTCTTTCGACAATACCCGTCCTGGTGCGAATCCATTCGTCATTGGTATCTACCATCGTTTCGAGTTCGGCATTGGTCAATCTATATTCCGGCACATATCCGGCAACACCCACGATTTTAGCTATAGTTCTTCCCATTTTTAGATAAAGTTTGTAATATTTTGAGTCTAAAAACGGCGTAAGGTATGAAATCTTGAGAAGCTGATGTCGAATTTGTTCTTTAAAATCTCAAAATTGGCCTTTCTACATGCTTTAGGTAGTGCTTCAGGAACAAAGTTCATCCAGTATTAAACGCAGCTATTTTTTTCTGAATCGAGGCGCTCAAACGGGAGTTATGCCGTAGCATAATGACGATTTGAGCAACAAAGAGTCAGAGGAAGATAGAAGACGCAATGCATTGCGTCTGTACACTCTATACTGTATTTATTTTGTTCCTGTAGCACTAGTTTGAAGTAGTAGTGCCAATGCCACCACAGCGGTACAGGAAGAGAGCGTACGCTCTTATTCCCGGATCCCGTCTAAACAACCTCATCTCCTAATACCGCTTAGGGCGGCACAGGCTCTACCGCTAAAGCGGCACAGGCTCTTCTCCTTTGAAATACATCAAGTAATATTAGTAAATACATAGCCAAAGGAGAATAGCTTGTGCCGCCGTGGCGGTAGGGATGGGGGAGCCTGCGCCGCCTCGGCGGTATGAGGTTGTAAAACTGTGCACTTTGTAATACACACTATCTTGATTCTTTTCCTTTGGCTGCGATTGAATTTTGAGTTTACTCTGATATGTGCAAATCACAATACACACCTACTAAAAACGTACTATAGGAATATCGAAAAGATTGTTGAATTAGCATTAGGATTATCAGCTCCTTGATATGTAAAAAATCTAGAATTAAAGCATATCTTAGGTTCAGTACAACAATTGCATTTGATGATTGATTATAATAGTTGCATTTGTGACTTGAATCTAAGATTGACTTCTTTTGTGGGAATATCTAAAATTCAATTACCCACTGTATTTAACATAGCACCTGAATTAAAAAATCTCTTCATAAACTGCGATTCCATTTCACTCAAAAAATCCTTTAAACTAAATAAAAATCAATTATTCTGAATCGTATCTAATCTATTTATTAAATCGCTTACTAGAGACTTCAATTCTTGAACCTCGCCATCTTTTTGCAAAATTGTTTTTTGAAGTTGATTGATTTGTAGCTGTTGTTCTTGTACTGCTTTAACCAATGGCACCACGAATTCAGCATATCTGAGACCATAGTGACTTTCATCATTTTTAGGTACTTCTACTCCATGAAAGTCATAAGACGAACTTTTTGCAGCCTTTTCAACATCTTGGGCTAAAAAACCGGATTGTATTTCTGCTTGTTTTAGTTTTTCAGATTCAAAAAGTCGAACAGAGTCAGGAATACCCCCAAATTTTGCTATCGCTTCCATATCCAACTGATACGTAACGGGTTTTAATTTCATTATAAAATCTAATCCCACTACATTCTCCTGAACATTAGTTTTAAATCTGGCATCTGACACATTAGTCCAATTTGAATAACCACCTATAGATGTTACAGAAGCGTTACCGATCCGAACCATATTAGAAGCAGTTGGTCCGGCATCAAATCCAATCGCGGTGGAATTAGAATAATCTGTACCATTATAAAACGCTCGATGACCTATCGCAGTATTATAGACTCCTGTAACGTTATTAAAAAGTGCCTTATTCCCTATGGCTGAATTATTACTCGCCTTATTATTAAAAAGTGCATGACGGCCTACCGCCGAATTATAACTCCCTTCTTCATTATTATGTAGAGCCCAGGTTCCAACTGCTGTATTTTCATCACCCGATATATTCAGGTTTAGTGAATGATCACCTACACTTACATTTCTAAATCCCTCAGTATTACGATGCAAGGCATATGCTCCTATGGCCGTATTATCATTTCCTGATATATTTCTTAATAATGAACCTATCCCTATACATGTATTGGAATTTCCCGTGGTATTATGAGTCATGGTTTGAGCACCGATAGCAGTATTCCCAGTACCTGTCGTATTGTTAATAAGAGATATAGCACCAATTGCTGTATTAGAGTTTCCCGTACTATTTTCAGTTAGTGAATGTGCACCAAATGCACTATTTTGAACACCTGTTGTATTTTTCTTAAGTGCCCAAAAGCCAAATGCAGCCGAAGAAGATCCTGTGGTATTATAGTACATAGCTCGATATCCAAAAGCTGAATTGTTATTATTTTTATTATTGTATAATGCTTCACATCCAAAAGCTGAATTACCGGTACCCGTAATATTAGAGTATAATGCTTTATATCCGGTCGAAGTATTTTGAGATCCATCAACATTGGAATACGCACTACCATATCCGACTGAAGTATTTGATGATCCGGTGGTGTTTTCGGATAATGTTTGGGAACCAATAGCGGTATTAAATCCACCAGTAGTATTCGAATTTAAAGTTTCACTTCCAAGAGCTACATTGAATGTTCCTGTCGTATTATGATATAATGCATACTTCCCAATCGCAATGAGATCCGATACATTTTGGGAAAGATACAATGCCTTGTACCCCATCGCTATATTATAAGAACCGGAATTATTACTGTTCATTGCACTTCTACCGAAAGCCATATTATAATCTCCTGTTGTATTCTGATACATGGCATAATAACCGAGGGCATAGTTCGATCTACCCGAATTATTATTTCTTAAGGCGTATGCACCATTGGCATAATTGTATGCCCCGGTAGTGTTGTTGTATAAGGCTAAATATCCATTGGCATAATTGTATGAACCAGTAGTGTTAGCATTTAAAGCCTTATATCCATTGGCATAATTGTGTGACCCGGTGGTGTTATTATATAGTGCATTACGCCCAAAAGCATGATTATAACTTCCCGAAGTATTTTTATTCATAGCATGTAAACCCATAGTGATGTTATATGAGCCTGTTGTATTATTTTGGAGATTACCATTCCCATAGGCATAGTTATAAGATCCAGATGTATTTTCTAGCAGTGTATATGAACCCATTCCTATATTTTGCCCCCCGTAAGTATTAGAATAACCCGTTTTATAGCCTATAAAAATATTACGATTATTACTTAAATCATCTGATTTTCCCGATTCAAATCCCAAAAAAATGGAATTCCCTGAATTCATAGGGACCAATCTATTTTCTCTCATTTGCCATTTTTCTGTTCCTGCAAGGTCAAATCGTATTAGATCTTCGTCCGGATTCTTTTCGACCTGTATTTTGGTATCATTATCCGCATCGTGAATGTTATCATCCCCTAACATCATAGCCATAGACTCCCATTGGTCTCCATCGAAATATTTCATTGTTATTTCATCGAGATCATAGACTAAAAGTCCCTTCATAGGCCGGTCAATGTTTTCTATTTGGTTGGTAGTTAACTGTTGAACAACAAATTTTTTATCTTGACCGTCCATGCTTCTATTGTTTTTATTCTCCTGATCGAATCTTCCAGAATTGGAAGAGTAAATTGATGCCCATTCTATTCCCGTATAAAACCAAAATGATTTTTGATCGATATCAAACACCATTAATCCAAGGGCAGGTTTTTCAATTGCCATTCGATCAATCGTTGACATCCTTGGAACCAATAATCCCTTATTCTGACTGTTGAGATCCAGAATTGAGGATGGGTCGGGATTAGATCCATCAGAATTGATTCCAACGGCTTGGGCATTAGCGCCCAGTGAAATGGTCAACAAGACTATGACGAGAATTAAGAGAGAAAGAATCGTTTTCATATATAATATTTTTAATTCAATGGTTAATAATCGAGCCCTCTCATTGAGGAGCGTTTCTGAATTTGTTATCGACTACCACAACTTGTGGCACTACTGTTTTACCCAACGGCCCTGATATTGTCCTGTCTTGGTAGAGAGGGTTATGACATACTGCCCTCTTGGCAAACTCGAAATATTGATGGGAGACACCGGCATGTTGGCTTGCAACGCTTTAGTCAACCATTTCATACCGGCTAAATCATAAATGCTTAGAGTGCCTCCTTCAGCCAACCCCGCCCCGAGGTCCACATAGAGCCTGTCACAAGCGGGGTTGGGAGAAATGGACAATGGGCCTTCAGGGGCCTCCGCCGCCAACGTGCCGCTCGTAAAATCATAATAAAGATATCGCCTACCTGCCACGACCCATTCTGTGCCATTCCAATACATGCCTTCTTTAAAAATTTCATTATCTCTGGCATCAAAGACCTTCTTGTAAGCTCTGAAATTGACCCAGGCATCATTCTTCCATTGCTGCTGAGTATTGTGATAAATATTCCCGTGGTCATCCATCTTGTTCAAGGACTGCGTCCGGTTGATCCATTGTCCGGCCTGCCATTTTTGATGCACAGATCGATATTCATTCTTCCCTGTCCATATCAAGAGATAACGAAAGTCGTTAACCCATTGTTGATTCTCCCAATTCTGCTGTAAATACTTAGACTGATATCCATCTTCGCCGTAAGCACTAATTGTCTGAATGGCCAACTGCCACTGTCCATCTTTCCAGTCTTCATAGACAATGAGTGTTTGCCGATTCAATGAGTCTAAAGTTCTTTTGTACCTGCGTTTCGGAACCCATTCGCTTCCCTTGCCTTCGTGCTCTTCATTGTAGATTAGGATATTATCCTCATTATACCTCTTTAACACTTTTCGACTTTTCGTCCATTCTGTTCCTTTATATGTATAATATTCATATGTCTTTTGATTACCTCTGTTGTCGTAGGTGTAGCGCCATAAAGTAGACTTTACCCATTGCCCTTTATACCATGAGAACCACTCCTCTTCTACTTTCTGATCTTGATCATTGTATTGGTAGATGGCTTTAAAAGTGGACACCCACTTACCATCTTTCAACGAAGTGCCCTCTCTGAGAAGCACCTTTACTCCATCTACGGTCTGGGTTATCTTATTATACGATTGCCACTCTCCATCCATGTATCTTAGCTGTTCGAATCGAGTCTCCACCCCTTGAGCATTAAACGCCCAACTGGCAGAATCCGTAGGGGTCCAAATGCCATCTTTCAGTTGCTCAAATCGTCTGGCAACCAAAAGGTCCTCTCCATTTCGCATCTGGAGCTTTGGCTGTTGGTCGAAGGCAGGTTCGAGCGATTGTCCATCGGAACTTACTGCATAAGTCAGAAGGACAAATAATAAGGTGATTAATCTTCTAGTATGAAATGGTACCATAATTACGTGTTTAATGTGTGTTTGATTGTCGATTTCGACCTTCAGGCGGACCAATGGCTTTTGCCGTTAAAAAAAGCCTGCTAAATCAATTAATTGGCTAACACATGGATGATCGATTTTTCACAACAAAAGTATAATAGTCCTTTTTCCCTTTGGGCAGTGACTTATTCAACGGTGCCCGGCAGTCTCTGAATGGTGTTTTTGAATTATTGGGGTTAGTGCTTAGGGAATGAATAAGGAGAGTATGAACGTGTGTATTACAAACTGCCCTCTAGTGCTTGTGCTTGGATTAAAAAGCATTCGCAATCACAACAGAATTCATATATTGACTAGCCTTACTTTTTGGCATTGCCCCAAAAAGTAACAAAAAGGTTTGGTGTCCTGTCAAGCATATTCTCGACGCACCAAGTATCGTCCTTTTGCCTGATATCTGCGTTCAAATTTTTATCCGTAGCTACGGCTACGCAGAAAAATTTAGCCTTGCTATCAGACAAAATAACTTCTACTTACCCATCAGAATACGCTTGTCAGGACACAGGCGAAATTAAGAGCTAACCACGGTGCTCTGGCAACGTTTGAATGTCGGGAGAGATTTGAGTGAATTTTGCGTCTGAACGAGGCAAAAAACGCAGGTGTAGCCAAAGCTACGTCGAGTATTTTTAACAAAGTGCAGGCGCAAAATGCACCGAAGATGCCCGACAATTTAATCTTGACAGAGCACCACTAGGGCGGCCATACCTTCTGTTGAAGGGAACACGGCAACTACGCTTCGAAGTAAAACTTTGCCTTATTGATATTTAGACCATAGAAAATATAAATTACACTATCCCGGGTTAGCGCCGGTTCCCGCTTGGAATTTCGCCGGTATTAGCCTTAGAATACATCTACTCTGTTTAGTAAGCTCTCTTAACTTTGACTGTTGAATTGACATCTATTCTAGAGTCACCAAACCACTTATCTAAATTAGCGACATTTGCGGGTTATTTATTCTTGTGTAGAAATCGGGCGTCTCAAACAATTCCCCCCCCCTGAAGTGATGTATTACAAAGTGTGTATTT
>Ga0256832_1001812_pt1 | contig 14571 bp, 12 predicted proteins | sample 134614metaG_FD_190534 | JGI IMG/M metagenome (GOLD analysis project Ga0256832, IMG submission 190534) | Hydrothermal vent microbial communities from Lau Basin, Pacific Ocean - 134-614 | ecosystem: Environmental > Aquatic > Marine > Hydrothermal vents | place: Pacific Ocean: Lau Basin | collected...
TCGGTCGTCATCGTCACGGAAGGCCCGGTGAGGCCCGTCGGAAGCCGTGAAAGAAGCCTCGCTGCGGCCGGACTTTTGAAAATAAAAGCGGGCCAGGCAGCGCGCCCCGTTGCCGCAAAACGTCCCTTCATGACCGTCGGCGTTATAGTAGGTCATGTGATAGTCCGTGTCTTGACTTTGCGGCCGCCCGAGGACCAGAATGCCGTCGGCCCCGACGCCAAAGTGGCGGTCGCAGAGAAGCCGGCGGGCGCCGGGGTTCTCAAACCACGGGCCAAGGACGTTCTCTTCCAGAATAATAAAGTCGTTGCCTGCGCCTTCGGCCTTGGCAAAGGATAGTCCGGAGGGAATCATAACGGCCATTGATAGGTGGTGTCGGCGATTTGCAAAACCAGCGTCGAATCCTGTATGGCCAGCGCCCGAACATCTGTGGGCAAAAAGCCATATAGAAGAAAGGCATTTTTTTCTCGGCTTACCGAGCGCGTTTTTTCAGGAAAGAAAAGCAGATGGAAAAAGCGCCCGCCGGCTTGCCAATGCCGATAGCGGGAGGCTTTCTCTTTCAGCTGAGCCAGCCGCCGATAGCTGATTTCTGTTGTCGGCTTGGCATGGGTGGGCGGCGTGAAATCCTGTTCGATGAAAGAGACGGGCGGTTGCGTTGCGGGCGTGTCTTTGAACCACCACATCCCGATAAGCGCCAGCCCGATGATGAGGGCCGAGGCAATGGTCCATTGTCGTCCCCATATGTTGCCGAGAAGGCGGCGGGTGGTGTGTCGTTGGAGGTAACGTTGCAAGGCTTCCTCGCGCCCGTAGCGGAGGAGTCTCCGGAGGGTTTGCTCGGCCTCGATCAGCTTACGAAGCGGTGGGTGGATGGCGGCTTCGGATTCCAGTAAAAGCGCTTCCTCCGGCCTCAGTATCCCATCTACATATTGTTGAACGCGTGCGAGGTCTTGCTCGGAGTGAGGCGGGAGCACTTTTCCCAGATAGGCGAGGGCGGCCTGCCGGAAGCGCATCATGCAGCGTTTCAAGTCGGCCTGCGTCTCGGAGAGCGAGCGGTCGGCCAGCTCGCCGACGTTAGCCTCGCTGCGCCCTTCGGCGTATCGCCACATGAGCAGCTGCATACACACCGGATCGAAGAAGCGATATAAGTGTTGGATGGCTTTACGGAGTGGCTGAGCGTCGGCCTTCGAAATGAGCGCTTCGGGATGGTCAATGTAATGAAAAAAGCGGTCGCGAATCGGTGTTGTGTCGTCGGGATGGGCCGCATAGTGACACCAAACGGCCACAGCGGCTTTCTCAATCAGGGGGTCGATGTAGCGTTCTTCTACGTCTCTTTTAAGAAGCACGTTGCGGGCCTCGACGTAGTGTTGTCGGAAAACAGCGATGAGGGCTTCTTCTTTCCCTTTTGCAATCAACCGCCGTAAGAGCGGTTCGGGAAAGGTGCGGCGACCGAATATGCCCATGCTGACTTCGTTCTGCGCGGGAGCACAAAAGTAAGACGGGTGAAATGCCTTTAATTCTGGATGGGACTGTCCGGAAGGGTGGCCAGATATTCGAACATTTTCCCCTTTCGTCGGAGCACATTCCGCCAATAACGCTCTTCGCTCAGCCGGCTTTCAAATACGTCTTTCTCGGTGGCCGAGTCGATAATCCAGCTGTTGATGGAGAGTTCTTGTTCGAGCTGCCCCGCGCCCCATCCCGAGTATCCGACGAAGAATTTAATATCCCGAACGGTCAAGGCGCCCTCAAGGAGCAAGCGGCGCACCTTTTCAAAGTAGCCGCCCAGATAGAGGTTGTCTTGAATGGGCAATCCGCCTTCAATCAAATGCGGCGCGCGGTGGACGAAAAAGAGGTGATGGTGGTCCACAGGACCGCCCCGAAAAAGGCGAAAGGCATCCGGAATATCGTCCAGATCAAGGATGTCTTTAAGCTTAACCGGCAGCGGCTGATTAAGGATCAGGCCGAATGCGCCCTCGTCCGGATGATACTGGCAAAGCAGCACCACGCTTTTTTTGAAATTCGGGTCCTGCATGAAAGGCTCTGCAATGAGCAGTTGTCCGGACCGGAGCTTTGGCATCGCCGTATGATCTATACAGACAGTAACGCCCTTATCGCATGAAATGGTTCCATTCAAGTTTTCCACCTGGGGCGGAAACCAGCCTATTTTTGCCCTTCAAAAAATAAAAAAATGAGAAAAGCTATCCTCGCATCTCTGCCTTTATTCTTGGCGTTCGTGTCATCGGTTGCCCAGGAGTCGTCCAACGCTCCGGCGCCGTTGTGGAAAACAGGCGGCAACGTCCTTGTGAACTTTAATCAGGTGAGCATGAAATATTGGGCGGCCGGCGGTGTCCCTTCGATTTCCCTGTTGGGGCGTTTTGAGAGTTTTGCCGACTATGTCAAAGGCGTTCACGAGTGGAAGAATGACTTTATGGTTTCGTATGGCATTCAAAAGATCAAGCAAAACCCATCGGAAAAGAGTGAGGACATCGTTCGGTTGACATCCACTTATTCGCGGACTTTGAATCCTAAATGGAAGCTGACCGCTTCGGGCTCGTTCACTACGCAGCTCACACCCACTCGCGATAAGGACAGCAGTCTGGTGTCTCGCTTTATGGCGCCGGCATACGGGCTCCTTTCCGTTGGTTTCACGTGGACGCCCGCGCCGAAGTTGGAGATATTGCTCTCGCCGGCCACCGGAAAGGCCACGTTCGTGAAAGAACCCACCCTTTCGGCGCGGGGCGCTTACGGCGTGGATTCGGGGGCCACGTCCCGTTATGAATTTGGTGCGCTGGTGCGGGCCACCTACGAGCGCGAGTTGATGAAAAACGTCTCATGGAAAAGTCGCCTGGAACTTTTTAACAACTACACCGACCCGAATCGTCCCAACCGGAAAAATGTGGACATGGACTGGCAGAACTCGTTCTTTCTGAAAGTCAATAAATGGCTCTCGGCGTCGGTGATGTTTCATACCATTTATGACGCCGACATCCCCATTGCGATTGATGATAACGGAGACGGTGTCACGGATCGATATGACGCCCGCCTCCAGTGGAAGGAAATCCTCGGCGTGGGCTTCGCCTATCAATTGGGTATGAAACGATAGTCCGTCTATTCCTCCTCATTTCTGAGCAGACGGGTGAAGTGGCGATAGATTCGGAGATAAAGGTCCGAGCGCGTGGTCCCCTCCAAGAAAGAATGATCGGCGCGGGGATACACGTAAAAGACATAGTCTTTTCGATAGCGGTTGAGCTGCTTGACCAATTCGTAGGAATTAAGCACCGGCACGTTATGATCAAATGCCCCATGAACAAGCAGCAGTCCACCTTGATAGGAGGGCACTTCGTTTAACACGCTGCTGGCCCGATAGCCCCGCTCATTGAGGCGGGGCAGGTCCATGTAGCGTTCCGTATAGATGGCGTTGTATAGGTGCCAATCGGTGACGGGAGCGATGGAGACGGCCGCCCGGAAAATATGCGGATAGCGCATGATAGCAAGGGCCGATAAATAGCCGCCGTAACTGTGTCCCATGATGCCGATGCGGGTGGAGTCCATAAATGGAAAACGGGTGGTCAGATAAGTGGCCGTATAGATAATGTCATTGAGCTCGCGCCTCCCCAATTCCTTATACAAGGCCTTTTTGAAAGCCGCTCCCTGACCTTTGGTGCCCCGGCCGTCCACCTGCACGATCACAAAGCCGTGCAGCGCCATGTAAACGTCAAGGAACCACTCGCTCCGCCACCGATTGACGACGTGTTTGGAGTTCGGCCCGTTATATACGTCAAAAACCACAGGGTATTTCTTGTTATAGTTCAGGTTCGGCGGCGCGATCCATTGGCCGTGAAGCGTATGTCCGTTCGGAGTCGAAAAAGAAAAAAAGGTGTGGTAAGGCAGGTCTATCGCACGAAGACGCTTACGGAGCAAGGCATTGTCTTCGATGGTCCACAGTGGAAACTGGTTCTGGAACACCTTGGTGGTGGGCGGTGTGTTGATGTTGGAGTAGCGAATGATGTAGTAGGTGAATTTCAGACTGAAGTGCACATCCTCTACGGAGAACCCCAGATCCGTAATCTGAACAGGCGCCTGAAGCAGGCGTTGTTGGATCGGGACGCGGTATAGATGCCGTTCAATGGGAAGATTGCCGGGATAGCCCAGGAAATAGACATCCCCTTTGTTTTCGTCAATACCGACAATCTCATCAATGTCAATATTGGAGTGGGTCAGCTGTTCTTTTTTGTAGTAGGGCGGGTTCAGCACATATAGCTGCATCCGGCCCGATTCATCGGAAAGGAAGAAAATACGCCCCGTGGGTGAGAACTTCCATTTGTCGAAGTGGTCCATCCATTCTTTGGCCTCTTCGGTATAGATGGGTTTCAGTTGTTTGCGGATAAGGGAATAGCGCCAGAGCGTCATTTTTTTCTGACGCCGATCGAGATGCACCAGAAACAGGGCATAATGATACGGCGACCAATAGATACGCGGCAAGTAGCCCGACCGGTCGCCTTTCAATAGAGGAACGGAATAGAATTGATTGCGATGGAAGTCGTAGTATTTGATGTGGACGGTGGGCGGGGTTTGGCCCGGGAAGGGGTAGGGAAGATGGCGAACCTCCGGATAGAGGGTATCCCATTTGACAATGGGAATAGTCGGGGTTTGGGTGTAATCGCTTTCATAAAAAAACAGAAATCGCTCGTCATGGCTCCATACAATCCCCCTTTTCAGGTGAAAACCTTCAAGATAGGTCAGAGGGGGCACAATGCGCTCCATATGCGGCAAGGAGGCCGCCGGAATCAGCTGTTTCAGCGTGCGCTTGCCGAGATGAAAGCCAAACATCCCCTGATCGGTGATGTAAGCAAAGTAAGTCCCCTGTGGAGAAAAGTGGGGCGTCCTGACCCATTGCCGTTCGGTCGGCAACGGGATGCGTTTCTTGGCCCGCACGTCAAAAAGGAATCCCTGATAATATTTGATCTTCTCATGAGCTGTTTTTTCTCCTGTAATGATGAATAGGACGTCCTCCGACGGCGAAAGGATAAACCGCAAAGAGGGGAGGCGGGGCAGCTTTGATTGAAGCCACCTCTCGGAGAATAGGGTGTCTAAGGTTCGGGGTTTTTTGTATCGTTGTTTGAGAATGATGGTCCCGCCGTTGGCATTGAGCGTAGAGTAAATGAAGTATTCGTTGGAACGCCCCGGATAAATCGTGGGGTTCTCATTGGGGACGAAATACTGAAAGGTTCCCAGGTCCGCCAGTGAAAAAACGGCGGGGTTGGTAACTTGCCCGCTCGCCCAAAAAGAAACGAAAAGGGCGGCATAGCCAATCTTTCTCCATGCGCGAAGGGCATGGAGAGCCAGGCTTTTGTGAGCATCCTCCCGTTTCAAAATACCGCTCTTCTATATCGCTCGAAGGAGCAAAACGTTTGCCGTAAACGAGAAAGTAAAGTTAGGAAAAGGGGGATTTACACGCGAAATACTTCTTGGAAAGTGGATACGAGGTCAAGTTGTTCCCACGGGAACAGCACCACCGACCGCTCTTGGTCGTTCACGCGGATTCGTTTTTCTTCCGGTTGGCGTCCCATATGGCCGTAGGCGGCGGTGGAAAGGTAGATGGGGGCATCCAGTCCTAAGGAGCGGATGATGTGGGCGGGACGCAGGTCGATGACTTCCGAGAGAAGGGCGGCGATGGCTCCGTCCGACAACGTCCCGCCTTTGGCGTCTCGGGCTTTACCCGTGCCGAATGTGTTCACGTAAATGCTGATGGGTTGGGGGATGCCGATGGCATAGGCCACCTGCACCAGGATTTCGTCGGCCACGCCCGCAGCCACGAGATTCTTGGCGATGTGTCGGGTGGCATACGCCGCCGAACGATCGACCTTGGAGGGGTCCTTGCCGGAAAAAGCGCCGCCGCCGTGGGCTCCCTTGCCGCCGTAGGTATCGACGATGATTTTCCGGCCTGTCAGCCCCGTGTCCCCATGGGGGCCGCCGATGACAAACTTCCCGGTGGGGTTGACTTTCAGGTGCTCGGAAACGTCGGCGGGGAAAAGGGCGCGCACGTGCTCGGGAAACTGCTCCATCACACGCGGAAGAAGGTGCTTCTCAATGTCTCTTCGAATTTGTTGTTGCATGGCCCCTTCCGATGCAAACTCGTCATGCTGCGTGGAGAGGACAATGGTCTCAATGCCCACGGGCCGGTTGGCATAGTCGTATCGCACGGTCACCTGCGACTTGGCGTCCGGCCGCAGATAGGGCATGGGCGAATCTTTGGCTTTGCGAATGGCCGCCAGCTCTCTGAGCAATGCATGCGCCAGGGTGATGGAGAGCGGCATCAGTTCGGCGGTTTCACGGGTGGCATAACCGAACATCATGCCCTGGTCGCCGGCGCCGATGTCATCACCTAAGGAAACCCCCTGCGCAATATCGGGTGATTGTTCATCCAGGGCAATCACTACGCCGCACGAATCGGCGTCAAAACGATATTCAGGATGATTGTATCCGATGTCTCGAATGACACCCCTGGCGATTTCCGCCAGGTTCGGGGGGACTTTTACATCGGCGGTGATTTCGCCGCTGATGACCACAAGCCCTGTGGTAACAAGCGTTTCACAAGCCACGCGGGCCCGCGGGTCCTGGGCAAGATAGGCGTCGAGGATAGCATCGGAAATCTGATCGGCGACTTTATCGGGATGACCTTCGGAGACCGATTCGGAAGTAAACAGGTAGGTGTTGGTGTCAAGTTTCGGCATTATCTTTTGTTTTAATCAGGGGGTTAAAAATTGAGCAGCAAATTTAGTTTTTCAGCCACTTTGTCGCTGGAAGGCAACATCGCCGCTTCCAGTGAGAGATGGATCGGGACGGCGGGAAGATCCTTTGCTGCCAGCACCTCAATGGGGGCATCCAGATGCTGGAAGCAGTGTTGCTGGATCAGGCCCGCCAGCGACAGGGCAAAGGAGGTGTGGAACGTGTCTTCACTGACGATCAACACCTTGTTGTGGACTTTTACGCGTTCGAAGATCATCGGTTCATCAAGGGGGCTGAGGGTGCGCAGGTCCAGGATTTCCACTTGCCCCGGGAATTGTTTGGAAGCATTGAGGGCCCAATGCACGCCCATGCCGTAGGTGACCACCAGCACCGACTCGCCGCTGGAAACGGCTGCGGGGTCGGCCTGCTGAAAGATGCGGGCCTTCCCGATGGGCACCACATATTCCCGGTCGGGTTCGATGGTTTTGGCCGCTTGCGTGCCTTTGACCCTCGACCAATAGAGCCCTTTGTGCTCGAAGACGATCACGGGGTTGGGGTCGTAATAAGCGGCTTTGAGCAGTCCCTTCATATCGGCGGCATTCGACGGATAGACCACCTTGATGCCTTTAATGTTGGTGATCATGGTTTCGTGGGAGCCCGAGTGATAGGGCCCGCCGCCGCCGTAGGCGCCGATGGGCACCCGATACACCGCCGAGACGGGGAATTTGCCCATCGTCAGGTAAGATGACTTGGCAATTTCGCTGACCAGCTGATTGACGGCCGTGAAGATGTAGTCGCAGAACTGCACTTCTACGATGGGCCGGAGCCCCAGCGCCGACATGCCGGCGGTGGAGCCGAAGATGTAGGCTTCTTGAATGGGGGTGTTGAAGACGCGGTCGTCACCGTATTTCTCGGCCAGTCCGGCCGCTTCACGGAACACGCCGCCCAAGCGTTTTCCGACGTCCTGGCCGTAGAACAGGCACTCGACGTGGTCTTCCATCAGCTCGTCGATGGCATGGCGGGCGGCGTCCACCATGATGATGGGTTCGCCGTCGGCGGGTTCGCGCTTGCCTTTCTCTTCGGTGATGGGCGTGGGCGCAAAGACGTGTTCTTCCACAGTGTCCGGATCGGGGTCTTCGGCCTCGACGGCTCGTTGAAAGTCGGCTTCGGCTTTTTGACGGGCTTTTTCATCGAGGGCTGCTAAGTCTTCCGGTGTAAACAAGCCGCTTTTAAGGAGGTAGCGATGCAGCTTGGGAAGAGGGTCTCGCTTGTGGGCCTGTTCCAGCTCTTCGGGCGGGCGGTAATATTCCCGACGAACGCCGGAGGTGTGATGGCCCAACAGCGGGCAGGTGGCATGCAGCAACACCGGCCCTTTGCGCCGGCGGATGTGGTCGAGGGCCTTTCCAACCGCTTCATACGACTTGATAAAGTCGGTCCCGTCCACGCGCATGCGCTTCATGCCTTTGAATCCGGCGGCAAATTCGTAGGCGTCCATGGTGCGGGCTTCCTCCCGGGCCACGGAGATGCTCCACGTATTGTCCTGCACCAGATACAGAATGGGCAACTGATGGAGCACCGCTTCCTGAAAGGCTTCGGAGACTTCGCCTTCGGTCACGGAGCCGTCGCCGAGCGAACACACCACCGCCGGCGGCGGGTCTTTTTTCAGCAGACCGCGCCCTTCGCGATATTTCAAGGCATGGGCCATGCCGGTGGCGGGGATGGCCTGCATGCCCGTGGCACTGGACTGATGCGGGATGAGCGGATAGCGCGGATCCCGATTGCTTGGGTGGGAATAGTAGCTGCGACCACCGGAAAAGGGATCGTCTTTTTTGGCCAACAACTGGAGCATCAGCGCATAGGGCTCAAATCCCAGGCCCAACAGGAACGCATCATCCCGATAATAGAGACTGACGTAGTCATCCGGGGTGAGCTGGAAAGCCGTGGCCAACTGGATGGCTTCGTGCCCCATAGCGGTGGCATGCACGTAAACGGCGATGTCTCGATTCTCGTCGTAGATGCGGGCCATATGCCGTTCCAGCCGCATCAGGTAATAGGCTCGTTCGAGAAGTGCTCGGGAAACTTTCACGGTCTTGTGCGGTCAGGTTAGGCGTGGCAAATTTTGGGGTTACGGGCTAAACTCAGGGGACAGCCAGGAATCCCGAATGCGTATAAATAAGGGTGGTGAGGAGCTCGCCGACGGCGTCGAGGGTGGCGGTGTCAATGATATCTATGCGATCATGGTGCGTATGCCAATACCACGGGAAGGGATGGGGCTGTCGGCGGTGGTCGTAGTTGATGATGTCGAGGGAGGGGATGCCGGCGATGGTGGCCACGTAGTAGTGGTCGTCCATCACGGGGTCGGTGGCAATGGGGATGAAGGGCGGGGAATAGCCCATGGACTGGGCCAGCGCCCATATCTGACTGACCTGTGTGGGGGTGAATTTTTCCGACCATTTTTCTTTGAGGAAATGGGCTTGCCGGCCGCCCACCATATCCAGCAGGATGCCGTAATCGGCGAAATACTGGTCGGGCCGATGGCTTTTGGCCCATAGCTGCGAGCCGAGGCAATAAGAGTGTGGCGGCGGGTTGGTCATCCATGCGGGCGCCCCCTGGTCTTCGGTGTCGAAAAAGATCATCCGGATGGTGATGGGCGGCGTGTGTTGGTGCAGGATGCGGGCCAGCGCCAGCAGGACGGCGGGGCCGCTTCCGCCGTCATCGGCGCCCAGAATGGGTTTGTTGCGGTCCGTGGAGTCCTGATCGGCCACAAAACGGGAGTCCCAATGGGCCATCAGTAAAAGGGCCCGGGGGCTTTTTCCCTTAAATTCGGCGATGACGTTATGGACAGGCAGCGGCCGGCCGTCAAATCGTCGGGCCGTTCCTTTCTGGATGGTGAGCGTGGAAGCGAAGGGGCGCAGGTGATTCTCGATGAAAGCGAGGGCCTGTTGGTGGGCGGTGGTGCCCGGCACGCGGGGGCCTGCCTGCAGGAAGGTGTCGAGGAGCAAGTAGGCTTCGGAAGCGGAAAAAGCGGGCGCGGGCGGCGCTTTGGTGGTGGCGGCGGCATGGGAGGGGGGCGGCCCGGAGGTGGAACTGTCGGATTGGCATCCTGCCCATAACAGCATCAGGATGAGGAAAGGTGTCAGCCGTGCCATGTCCATTCGGTGCCTTTGGGGGTGTCTTTGATGGTAAAACCGGCTTCGAGGAGGGCGTTTCGGATGCGGTCGGCCATTTCGAAGTCTTTGTTTTTTCGGGCGTGTTGCCGGACGTCGAGGATGATTTCCATCAGCGTTCGGATGGTGTCTTGTGCGCGGTGTTCCTGGTGTTCGGGGACCAATCCGAGGAGGTCCACCACAAAGGTGCGGTAGGCATCGGCAAAGCGCTGGCGGTCTTTTTCGGTCAGGTGGGCCTGACCGATTTTGAGGCGGTGATAGTGGCGCAGGCCTTCGTGGAGGACGGCCAGGAAGCGCGGCGTGTTGAAATCGTCGTTCAATTCGGCATATCCTTTCTGGATCCATGCTTCGACGTCGAAGGTGGATTGCGGGGCGGGTGGGATGGTGGAAAATCCGTCGAGGGGTTCCCATAGGCGCTGGAGGGTGCGTTCGGTGCCCTGCAAGGCTTCTTCGGTGATGTTGATGGGGCTGCGGTAGTGGGCTTGCAGCAGGAACAGGCGCAGCGTCATGGGGGCATAGCCGCGGGAGAGCATCGGGTGGGCGCCTTCAAAGAGCTGGTCGAGCGTGATGAAGTTGCCGGCGCTTTTGCTCATCTTCTGGCCGTTGATGAGGATGAGGTTGTTGTGCATCCAGTATCGGACGGGGTTTTTTCCGTAGGCGCCGACGGCCTGTGCGATTTCGCATTCGTGATGGGGGAAGGTAAGGTCGAGGCCGCCGCCGTGGATGTCGAAGGGGATACCGAGGTATTTGGTGCTCATCACCGAGCATTCGAGGTGCCATCCGGGGAAGCCTTCGCCCCAGGGCGAGGGCCACCGCATGATGTGTTGAGGCTCGGCGCGCTTCCAGAGGGCGAAGTCGAGCGGGTTGCGTTTTTCTTCGAGGCCTTTGAGTTCTCGGCTGCCGGCGAGGAGGTCTTCGAGGCGTTTGCCCGAGAGGCGTCCGTAAGGGTGCTGCCGGGCATATCGGGGCACGTCGAAATAGACCGAGCCGTTGACTTCGTAGGCGTAGCCGTTGGCCAGGATTTTTTCGACCATGTCGATCTGCTCGATGATGTGGCAGGTGGCGTGGGGCTCGATGGAGGGGGGCAGGACGTTGAGGCGTTGCATCACCCGGTGGAATGCCACGGTGTATTTGTGGGCGATTTCCATGGGTTCGAGCTGTTCGAGGCGGGCCTGTTTGGCGATTTTGTCTTCGCCGGTGTCGCTGTCGGCTTCGAGGTGGCCCACGTCGGTGATGTTGCGGACGTAGCGGACGCGGTAGCCGAGGTGTGTGAGGTAGCGGAAGACCAGATCAAAGAATACGCCGGGGCGGGCATTGCCCAGATGCGGGTCGGAATAGACCGTGGGGCCGCAGACATACATCCCGACATAAGGTGGATGGGCCGGAACGAAGGGCTCGACCTGACGTGTCCACGTGTTATAGATTTTGAGGGGATGTTCCATAAGATGGCCGTTTTCTTCGGAAGGGCGTTGCAAAGCTACAACGGCGGTCGGGTAGGGCGCCGAGGCGGGGTCGATGCTTCATGCATAAAATAATTGTTGGGGTGCAGTGCCACTCCGCTCCTATCTGACAACCACGAACAGAAAAGTTTTTATATTCGCTATGAAATCCCGCGGTGAGCGTGGGAAAAGAGAAGGTGAAGACCATGAATAACATAAGAAAGTGCCTGAGCATCCTTGCTTTCGTTGTTGCCTTGATGGGCGCTACGACCGCCTCTTTTGCACAGCCTTCTATGGAGACCAGCCGGAAAAATCTGGTTGAGGTCTATCTGCCCGTTTCTCACTTTTTTGACCAAACGCCTACCAATTGGTTATTCCGCTACCGGGCAAGATTTTATCCCCTTATGCTGAGTGATGGTCGAATTGTTCACTTTGACGAGACCATATACCCCGCCACCTATGGTATCCAGTATGGCCGAGCATTATCATCAGGGGGGCGTATCCGGCTGGCGGTGCTTCGCTATTATAGACATTATGGCGGCTACATGACAAAAGATTATCCGAAGGTCGTTTACATTACCCGAGGTTATTGGTTGTTTTCTCCTGGTTACTCGCATCCTCTGATTAGAGGCCGGCATCTGTTGATGAGCCTGTTAGGGGAAATCAACTATCGAATAGGGAAAGAAGAAATGCTTCTTCGCGCTCCGGTGCTTTTTGAGGGAATGGGGACAATAAGGGGCGACCGCGTCGCATTAAATGACGTCGGCGCCAGCGTGGGGGCAAGACTTGAAAGGGTGTTGCCGTTCGATTTTCTGCTTTTCGGTGAAATAAAATATACCCGCTTTTTCTATCTCCGTTCCCATATGCTCCAGATAGATGCCTATAAAGCGCCATCTACCCATACCTTGACGCTCACATTCGGTGTGGGCTATCGTTTTTGAGCAATATGATGGAGGGGGCGTTTTTCGTAGGGGCACGGCATGCTTCGGGGGAATATCGAATATCGAACACCGATTTTTGATTTAATATTTTATTTTAATTTATACTTTTTGTTCTTAAATCGGCGTTCGTTAATCGGTGTTCTGCCATCCCCCGCTGGCTGAGCGGAGTCGAAGCCACGCGGGAGATGGGGGCCTTCCGCCCCTTCGGCTCCGCTCAGGGAGCGGAAGGGGGATGTTCAGGGAGCGGCCTTGTTTCGCTGTCTGATGCGACAAACCATTGTAGGGGCGCAGCAGTGCTGCGCCCTTTACCATGAAAACCCCACCCGGCCTCCCCTTGAAAAGGGGAGGAGCTTTTTAAATGGCTTGCGTGAGGGGCCCGGAGGGCGCCGAGCCGCTTGCGGCGAGGCGGACCGCCCTTCGACAAGCTCAGGGACCGCCGCCTCTGGGAAACACCCGCTGGCTGAGCGGAGTCGAAGCCACGCGGGTGGCGCAGGGTGTGGGGTGGGATGGTGGGCGGGCCGAGGCGAACTGCCGAGCCCGCAGGGGCCCGACCCCGAGCCGTCAGGCGAGGGGGCACGCCCAAAAGAACAGCCATTAAACTTTGCAGAAAAGGGAGCGTCTAATCAATCAGAACTTTTGCCGATGAGTATGCCGATGCGCCGTCAAACAGTGGTGGAGATGCCGCCTGAGGATGCCGACCTGCTGCGTCGATTGCAGGACCCGGCGTCGGAACGGATGGCGTTTCGGGAGCTGGTGAAGCGTTATCAGGAGCGTCTTTACTGGGTGATTCGGCGGCTGGTGCATTCGCATGAGGATACGAATGATTTATTGCAGGAGGTGTTTATCAAGGTGTGGAAAGGGTTGCCGTCGTTTAACGGTCGGAGTGCGCTTTATACATGGATGTATCGGATTGCGGTGAATGAGGCGTTGAGTTTTTTGCGGCGGGATAAATGGCGCAGTTTGATGCGGTTGGAAGACCCGTCGAAGGTGATGGCGCATCGGTTGCAGGCGTCGATCGAGACCGACGGCGATGAGATTTTGCAGCGCCTGCATGCGGCGTTGTTGCAGCTTTCGCCGCAGCAGCGGGCGGTGTTTACGCTTCGTTATTTTGAGGACATGCCGTTTAAGGAAGTGGCTGCGGTGATGGGCAAGACGGAATCGACGGTGAAGGTGCATTATCATCTGGCCCGAAAAAAAATTGAAGAAATTCTTACGGAAACCTAAACGAAAGCCCCATGACAGCGTCTCATAATATGAATCATCAACACGGGAAGATGAAAAAGCAATATTCCGACGATCGGTCGCTGTTTAAGGCGCCGCCGGCAGGTTATTTTGAGGATTTGCCGGACGTGGTGATGCAGCGGCTGCCTCGTCGTTCGGTGAAGAGAGAGGAGGGCCGCCGGACGGTGGCGTGGCGCCGGTGGGCTCCGGCGGTGGTGACCCTGGTTTTGTTGGCGGTGATATGGTGGGTGCGGGTCCGGCGGTCTTCTTCATCTTTACATCCGGTGCCGCAGGAGTGGACGGTAGAGGATGAAATCCTGTATAACTGGGAAGATGACGACTTGCTGATGGAAGAACTGGCAAGCCGTGATGATGGAGAAACTTCTTACTTATAATCACTTAAAAATGAAGCGAGCGATGCGAAAAATTGGATGGACGGCCCTGGTGTGGTTGTGGGTCGGGGTTGTCGGAGGGATGGCGCAAGACCTGCGCTACGAAGAGATGATGCGCCATAAGCGGGGGTTCTTTCAGCGGAAGCTGGAGTTGAGTGAAGATGCGATGAACAAATTCTGGCCGGAATATGAGGCGATGGACGGCGAGCTTCGGAAGTTGGCGGCGGAGCGCAAGAAATTAACCATCGACCTGCGGCAGAAGATGCGGTCGAAGGCGTCGGATGCAGAGCTGGAAAAGCTGATGGATCGGTATCTGGAAATCGACGCCGAACGGGTGGCCGTCAAACGCCGCTATTACGAGCGGTTTAAGAAGGTGCTTCCTATTCGGAAAGTGATCCGGATACCGGTGGCGGAGCGGCAGTTTCGCAAGAAAATGCTGGAAAGGCTTCGGCGGCGGGATCGTCCGATGCGGCCGCCGATGCGTGGGCCGGACCGGAGAATGGAACGGCGGGGCTGGGAGTAAGGAAGTGGTTGTGCGTGGTGAAAGCCGGTGATGCCTGCTCGCTCTTCGACAGGCATTGCCGGCTTTCTTTTTTTTCAGCAGGGCCGCCAGTGATAGAGGATGACGGCGGCGGCCACCGCCACGTTGAGCGATTCGAACGGTTGGCAGGCGGGGATGCTGACGGGC
>Ga0256832_1001813_pt1 | contig 14567 bp, 7 predicted proteins | sample 134614metaG_FD_190534 | JGI IMG/M metagenome (GOLD analysis project Ga0256832, IMG submission 190534) | Hydrothermal vent microbial communities from Lau Basin, Pacific Ocean - 134-614 | ecosystem: Environmental > Aquatic > Marine > Hydrothermal vents | place: Pacific Ocean: Lau Basin | collected...
AATGAAACTTTCATCGCGATAGTTTTTCATTGCATGATGTAAAGTGTCTAGCCAGTTAGAGCCTGCAATATCAGGAAACCATTCCTTATCTTCTTCGCTTGGATTTTCACAGATGCGACGAATATCTTGCATCATGGCAAAGCCTAAAGCATAAGGGTTGATGCCAGAAAAATAGGGGCTATCAAAATCAGGTTGAGCGACGACACTGGTATGCGATGCTAAAAATTCAAGCATAAAGCCATCAGTGACTAAGCCCTCATCATAGAGTTGATGCAACAACGTATAGTGCCAAAAGGTTGCCCAGCCTTCATTCATTACCTGAGTCTGTTTTTGCGGATAGAAATATTGTGAAATCTTACGCACAATACGCACAATTTCACGTTGCCAAATTTCTAAATGTGGTGCATTTTTTTCGATAAAATAGAGTAAATTTTCTTCTGCTTCAGCAGGAAAACGAGGCTCTTCAATGCTAGATTGATTTTGTTGCTGTGTGGGTAAGGTGCGCCAAATATCATTAATATGTTGTTGTATATATTTTTCTCGTTCTTGTTGATGTTTTTGTTCTTCTATTGCAGAGACGGGATGAGGACGTTTATAGCGATCTACACCGTAATTAGACAGTGAATGACAGGAATCTAGCAGTTTTTCTACCTCTTCAACGCCATGACGTTCTTCACATTGAGCAATATAAGTACGAGCAAATTGTAAATAATCAATAATACCTTCTGCATCTGTCCATGTTTTAAATAGATAGTTGCCTTTAAAGAAAGAATTGTGTCCATAACAGGCATGTGCAATCACTAAAGCTTGCATGGTCATGGTGTTTTCTTCCATTAAATAGGAAATACAGGGGCTGGAGTTAATCACAATCTCATAAGCAAGCCCCATGCGTCCGCGTTGGTAATTTTGCTCAGTGGAGAGAAAACTTTTGCCAAATGACCAATGATTATAATTAATTGGCATCCCAACCGAGGAGTAGGCATCCATCATTTGATCTGAGCGGATAACTTCAATTTGATTAGGATAAGTATCTAGTTTAAATTTATCTTTGGCAATTCGTGCTATTTCTCTATCATAAATTTCTAATAGTTCAAATGTCCATTCAGATTGAGTCGATAAGGGTTGTCTTTTAATGCTTTTTTTAAGACTCATGATTAGCTCTCTTTTTAAACAATTCGCGGAAAACGGGATAAATATCAGCATTATCCTCGACTCGGCTAGTAGCAAAATTATTGCTAAAATCTTTTTGTATGTTTTGGTATAAATGCCAGAGTTCTTGTGGTTGATTACCACCGATTTCAATATAAGTAAAATATTGAACAAAGGGTAAGATTTTTTGCGTCATGAGTTGATGACATTTTACCTGATCATTTGGCCAATTATCACCATCAGAAGCCTGTGCAGCATAGATATTCCACTGCTCCGCAGGGTAGCGTTCTTTAATGATTTCACTGATCATTTCTAAAGCACTAGAGACCACCGTTCCGCCTGTTTCACGGTCATAGAAAAAAGTCTCTTCGTCAACTTCACTCGCCTGTGTATGGTGGCGAATAAAAACCACATCAATTTTTCCATAATTACGTTGTAAGAAAATATAGAGTAGGAAAAAAAAGCGTTTCGCTGTGTTTTTTATATCCTGTGTCATTGAACCAGAAACATCCATAATACAAAACATCACCGCTTGAGGGGATGGTTTGGGGACTTTTACTTTTAGATTGTATTTTAAATCAAAATCATCAATAAAAGGCAACGCATTGAGCTTTTTAGTCAGTAAATCAATCTCTTCTTCAATCTCAAGTTTTTGTTGTTGCTGGCTATCAGAAAGTGGTTCGATAAAAGATTCAAGCTGTAGACGTAATGCTCGTCTTTTTTTACGTTTTTTACCACCTAAAGCAATCCGCCGTGCTTGGGCGCTACGCATAGTGCGAACTAGGTTCATTTGATTGGGGTTGCCAACTTCACTAATCCCTGCTTGATGATAACTAAAATTATCACTACCGCTTAATTGGCGTTTAACCATATTAGGCAGTGCTAGGTCTTCAAACATAAATTCTAGAAATTCACTTTGTGAGATTTGGAATACAAAATCATCCATTCCTTCGCCTGAATCACTGGCTTGTCCTTCACCTGAGCCATCACCTTCTCCGCCTTCTGGGCGTGGGAGTCGATCCCCTTCTGCAAATTCTTTATTACCAGGATGAACAATGGTACGCCGCCCCCCTGAACCATGTCCGAAGACAGGTTCGGAAATATCTTTTTTAGGAATGGTGATGGATTCACCTTGTTCCATCTCTTTAATATTACGTTGATTAACCGCATCGGATACTGATTTGCGAATTTGTTTGCGATAACGCTTCAGAAACCGTTGTCGATTAACGGTACTTTTATTCTTACTGTTTAAACGACGGTCAATAATATATGACATATCTCGCCTCCTTTCTTGAATCTAAATAGGGCGTAAATATTGAAGTTAATTATTGGGTTAGCTTATTTTGACGCGCTTAATAAGCCAATCCAAGCGACAATATACAATCATTAATTACTGTGATTTACGCACTCGCAAATACCATTCTGCTAATAAACGCACTTGTTTTTCGGTATAACCACGTTCCATCATCCGTGATACAAAATTATCATGTTTGCGTTGTTCACTATGGGACGATTTGGCACTGAATGAGATAACAGGTAAGAGTTCTTCGGTACTAGAGAACATTTTCTTTTCAATTACTCGACGCAGTTTTTCATAACTGGTCCAAGAAGGATTTTGACCTTGATGATTAGCACGGCTACGCAGTACAAAATTCACCACTTCGTGACGGAAATCCTTAGGATTACTAATCCCTGCTGCTTTCTCAATTTTCTCGAGATCAGCATTTAAAGCGCTACGATTGAGTAATTCACCTGTTTCAGGATCACGGAATTCTTGATCTTGAATCCAAAAATCTGCGTAAGTGACATAGCGGTCAAATAGGTTTTGACCGTATTCAGAATAGGATTCAAGATAAGCTGTTTGAATTTCTTTACCAATAAAATCAACATAACGTGGGGAGAGATACTCTTTAATATAACCGATATAACGATCTTGAATATCTTCTTGAAACTGTTCACGTTCAATTTGTTGTTCTAACACATACATTAAATGCACTGGGTTAGCTGCAATTTCTGCAGAATCAAAGTTAAAGACTTTCGACAGAATTTTAAAAGCAAAACGGGTAGACAAACCATCCATGCCTTCATTAACACCCGCAACATCACGGTATTCTTGATAAGTTTTAGCCTTTGGATCAATATCCTTAAGATTTTCACCGTTATAAACGCGCATTTTTGAGAACACATTGGAATTTTCAGGTTCTTTAAGGCGTGATAAAACACTTAATTGCGCTAACATTTTTAAGGTATCAGGCGCACAAGGTGCATTGCCTAAGGAGCTATTGGCAATCAATTTTTTATAAATTTTAATTTCTTCATTAACCCGTAAACAATAAGGTACTTTAACGATAGAAATACGATCAATAAAAGCTTCATTGTTTTTATCATTCTTAAAAGTTTGCCATTCAGACTCATTAGAATGAGCTAGAATTGTGCCATCGAAGGGAATTGCCCCAATACTCTCAGTACCGTTGTAATTACCCTCTTGAGTCGCAGTTAATAAGGGATGCAACACTTTAATTGGTGCTTTAAACATCTCCACAAACTCTAGCAAACCTTGGTTTGATAAGCATAGACCGCCTGAGTAGCTATAAGCATCGGTATCATTTTGTGGAAAATCTTCTAGCTTACGAATATCCACCTTACCAACTAAGGCTGAAATATCCTGATTATTTTCATCACCAGGTTCCGTTTTGGAGATAGCCACCTGATTCAATTGTGAAGGATAGCGTTTAACCACCTGGAATTGAGTAATATCACCGCCAAATTCATTTAAACGTTTCGCTGCCCAAGGCGACATAATAGATTTTAGATAACGACTATCAATGCCATAATCTTCTTCAAGGATCTTACCATCTTCGGTATAATCAAATAATCCTAAAGGAGATTCATTAATAGGAGAGCCTTTAATGCAATAAATGGGTCTTTTTTCCATTAAGACTTTTAGGGTTTCTGCTAGTGAAGATTTACCCCCACCCACAGGCCCTAATAAATAAAGCACCTGCTTGCTTTCTTCTAGTCCTTGCGCAGCATGACGATAGAAAGAAACGATTTGCTCGATACACTCCTCCATGCCGTAGAAATCTTTAAAAGCAGGGTAAGTTTTTATCATTTTATTGGAAAAAACACGGCTTAAAGAGGCTTCTTTTGAAGTGTCAACGAGTGTAGGTTCCCCAATCGCTGCTAACATGCGTTCTGCTGCTGTTGCATAGACAGAGGGATCTTGACGACATAAATCCAAATATTCCTGTAATGAAAATTCTTCTTCTTGATGTGACTCGTAGCGGTTTTGATAATGGTTGAATATACTCATATTTTATCCCTTTGATATGATTTTCTTATGAAGTCCTATAATAGGAGAATACCGATATTTTGACCACATAGATATAAAAAAGATCAATATATTAATAAATTTTTTCTTATTGGCTTTTGTTTTATTTGATAATTTCCAAAATAACGTATATTACTTGCACAATCATAAGTCGTATAAATAATAATCATTAAAGGACGATACACTCTAGTCGATATTAGATTCAGAGGTATTTAACCCCCTTTTATGTTCTAATATTCGCTTTCTAAAATGAGCTTTACTTATGTTACGTATCGGTCAAAAAAATGCTTTACGCATTGTTAAACGACTCCCCCAAGGTATTTATTTAGACGCTGGACAACAAGGAGAAATATTATTACCTAATCGTTATATTAGTAATGAGCTTAATGTTGATGATGTGCTGGAGGTCTTTATCTATCTGGATTCAGAAGACCGTCTCGTTGCAACAACAGAAACGCCTTATGCAATGGTAGATGAATGTGCTTATCTTAAAGTAATTGCGGTGAATAAAGTCGGTGCTTTTTTAGATTGGGGTTTGCAAAAAGATTTATTAGTCCCACACCGTGAGCAAAGACATCCTTTTAAAGTCGGTGAATCACATGTGGTTTATCTTTATTTAGATGAACATAGCAATCGTATTGCAGCAACGACTTATTTAGACAATTATTTAGAGGAAACTTCTTTTTATTTTAAGGAAAATCAGGCTGTCGATTTGCTTATTTGTAGTCAATCAGAACTTGCTTATAAAGCCGTTATTAACCAAACCCATCTCGGATTATTATACAATAATGAAGTCTTTCGACCATTATCATTAGGACAGAAATTAAAAGGCTATATCAAAAAAATTAGAGCCGATAAAAAAATTGATCTATGTTTGCAGTTGCCAAAAAGGGGCAAAAAAGATGAATCTTTAGAAGTGGTTAAAAAGTCTATAATGACTCACTTGATTGCTAACCGAGGTCATTCTACACTCTCTGATAAAAGTAACCCTGATGAAATTTATGCAACTTTTCATGTTAGTAAAAAGGTGTTTAAACGTGCCTTGAGCAGTCTTTATAAAGAGCGTGTTATATTGATTGAAAAGGGGAGGGTAAGTTTGGTTTAAATAGGTTCAGCAAAACTTTAAAAGGAGTTAAAGTTTGTGGTAAAAAAAAGTATTCAAAAATGGCTAAAAACCATTGTTATTCAACATGATTTTTGTCCTTTTGCAAAAAAAGAGTTGCTTCGAGATAGTATTCGCTATTGCGTCAATGACTCAAGCAATACTAAAGAAACATTGCATAATTTAATGGATGAATTTCTTTTTCTTGATCGACAACCTGAGATTGAAACTACTTTATTTATTCTCCCCCAAGGTTTTGATGATTTTGATGATTTTCTTGATTTAGTAGAAATAGCTAATGCTTTGCTTGAAGAACAGCATTATTTGGGTATTTATCAACTTGCAAGCTTTCATCCAGATTATTGTTTTCATGGTTCCGATAATAAAGACCCTGCAAATTATACCAACCGCTCCCCTTATCCTGTTTTACATCTGATCCGTGAAAGCAGTCTTGAGAAAGCCATAGCAAACCATCCTGATCCTGAAGACATCCCTGAGCGTAATATCGCCTATGCGCGCGAACTGGGATTAGAAACACTACAAGCAGAGTTGGAATTAACTAAATTGCCAGATTTTGTTCAAAAATAAAGCTAATAGCAAGTAGGCGAGACGGCTTTATTTCCTCATATAAGCCATCCGTCTCACCTATTATTATCTAGGTCACTTAACTCGGTCATACTTTTTCGATGGCATAGTTCTACTCTCAGTATAGAACTTAAGGAGACTTAGTTATGAATATCAATCAATTCACAATGGATGCACTATCCGTTCTTTCTAGTTTATTTATTTTTATCATTGGCTTAGTCGCCTTGCTTGTACTCCTATTTATAATTCCAAAAATAAACTAGCAGGGTCTTCGAGTAATTCTTTAATCTTGACTAAAAAACTGACCGCAGTTTTACCATCAATTAAGCGATGGTCATAAGAGAGGGCTAGGTACATCATTGGTCTAATCACCACTTCCCCTTTCAATGCGACGGGGCGGTCTTCTATTTTATGCATTCCGAGAATGGCGCTTTGAGGAGGATTGATAATAGGTGTTGATAGCATAGAGCCAAATACACCGCCATTGGTAATGGAGAACGTTCCGCCTGTGAGTTCATCCATCTCTAACTGATTATGACGCGCACGATGTGCATAATCATGAATGTTTTTTTCTATTTCTGCATGTCCTAACGTATTGGTATCGCGTACAACCGGCACCACTAAGCCCCTCTCTGTTGACACCGCAACTCCTATATCGTATTTACCTTGATAAACAATATCTTGCCCGTCTATGCGCGCATTCACTTCTGGATAGCGTTTTAACGCTTCGGTAGCAGCCTTAACAAAAAAGGACATAAAACCTAATTTTATACCATGCACCTGCTCAAAGCGTTCTCGATAAATTTTTCGTAAACGAATAATTTCACTCAGATCAACATCATTAAACGTTGTTAGTATCGCTGCTGTTTGTTGCGCTTCTACTAATCGTTCCGCAATTCTTGCACGTAAACGTGTCATCGGTACACGCCGTTCTAATGGCTTATCATGAATCGCTTTGTTAGTTATTGTTGTTTCTGCATCTATTTCTACTTCAGTATTTTTCGGCACTATGGGTAACTCATTAATAGTTTGTACTGGATTGATAGCTTCAATTTCAGGATTATCATCTGCTTTATTGATGGTTTTTTCATCGCTTATCTCATCCTTATTTTCTGCTTTAGACAGTTCAATTTGAGATTCTGCTATTGTTTGATATTCTTTGGATAGTTCTTCCTTTGGTAGTTCTTCTGTTAATGGTATTTCTTCTATTATGACAGCAGACTCTTCTTTTTTGTCTATGGCTTGTTGATGCTCCAGTTCGTCATAATGAGAGTGGTGCAAATGCTGTTCTATATCTTGTTTGAGAATTTTTCCATTTTTTCCTGAGCCATTGATATCCAAAGGATCTATTTCATTTTCAGCCATTTTTTTTCTAATCGATGGACTACCAAAGAGGCTAACAACAGGTTTTGTTTCAGGTATTATTTCATCAAGGGTAGATGGCTTTTCATCACTTTCAATAGAGTTATTATTTTCACTTTGATTCTCATTATGGTTTTGATCTAGTTCAAGTTCAATAAGGGGATTATCTTGTTGGGCTTCAGGAACATCCTCCTGTAGTTGTTCTAATTCGTGTAGTATTTCTTGTCGGATTTCTATTGGAGAGCTGTCTTGTTTTTCCTGTTCAGTGGGGATTGTAACAGATGAATTGTCTATATTAGGCTGTTCTATTATTGCTTCACTTTGTTCTTCTTGAATTTCATTGTGTGTATTTGTAGGTATAACCTCTTCTAAGGCAGATTCAGTTTCAATAAGTCCAATCACTTCATCTGGGGTTACAATTGAATCTTCTGGGTGGATAATTTCAGTAAGAATGCCCGTTGCAGGCGCTGTGACATCAAGAATAATTTTATCGGTTTCCAGTTCTAATAAAACGTCTTCTTTTTCAACTTTGTCCCCTACCTTTTTAATCCAAATGGCAATGGTAGCATCACTGACAGACTCTGGTAGTTGAGGTACACGTATTTTGCTAGACATTATTTTTTATACTCTTCCTTTAAATCATTAAATTCTTAATTTCTAAATCTTTTATACCATTGTGGGAAGCTTCAAAGCTTCTCTAATTAAGGCGGTTTGTTGTTGTTGATGAACACGAATAGAGCCGACAGCAGGTGCAGCTGCTGCAGGGCGTGCTACACAAGATATATCAATAAAACGTGCATAAGAATAAAAGCGATGCTTCATATTATCCCATGCACCTTGATTTTTGGGTTCTTCTTGACACCATACAAGCTCTTTAATCGCTTCATAGCGCTTTAATACATCTTTTAAATCATAATCAGGAAAAGGATAAAGTTGTTCTAATCGAATAATTGCTATCTGTTTAAGATCATATTCTTGATAGGTTGCCACTAAATCATAATAAACTTTCCCACTGCAAAGAATAACGCGGGTTATCTGCTTTTTTTCATGCAGTGATAATTGCGGGTCATCTATGACGGTTTGAAAATGCCCTTGGGCTAATTCTGAAAAATCATTCACTGCTTGGGGATGTCTTAATAAACTTTTAGGGGTGAGTACAATTAATGGACGACGATAGGGGCGTATCATTTGACGACGTAACATGTGAAAGATTTGCGCGGGTGTGGAAGGAATACAAACTTGAATATTATGTTGTGCGCAAAGTTGCAAATAACGCTCTAAACGGGCAGAAGAATGTTCGGCTCCCATGCCTTCATAACCGTGGGGCAAAAATAGGGTTAAACCGCATAAACGTGACCATTTTTGTTCACCTGAAGTAATAAATTGATCAATAACAACCTGTGCTCCATTAGCAAAGTCACCAAATTGTGCTTCCCAAATAGTGAGGGTAGTCGGTGCGGAAGTGGCATAACCGTATTCAAAAGCAAGCACTGCTTCTTCTGATAATAAAGAATCAATCACAGTAAAGTGACCCTGTTTTTCAGCAATATGCTGTAGAGGTATCCAAGCTTGACGACGTTCTTGATGATGAAAGACGGCATGTCGATGTGAAAATGTACCTCGTCCACTATCTTGTCCACTTAATCGAATATCAAATCCTTCACTTAATAAGCTAGCATACGCCATATTTTCGGCAAACCCCCAATCGACAGGGCGTTCACCTGTTGCCATTTGTTGACGTTTATTCAGTAATTTAAGCACCTGAGGATGTACCACAAAATCATCGGGGAATTGTTGACATTTTGTTGCTAACTGGCGTAGCTGCTTTAGATCAAAACGGGTATCTACTGCTATATCCCATTGTCTATCTTTATATTCATCCCAACTAACTTTAAAAATTTCTGGAATACTGCTGTAATCCAGTGTGTCCACCACCGCTTTACCCGATGAAATTTTCTTTTTATAAGTTTGTATTGCCTGTTTTGCCTCATCTTCAGTGATGATATTTTCTTTTATCAAATGCTTGCCATAATTTTCACGTACCCCTATTTTATTGCGAATCGCCTTATACATGATAGGTTGGGTAACAGAGGGTTCATCTGCTTCATTATGACCGTGTTTTCGATAACATAAGAGATCAATCACAATATCTTTACGAAAACGCAGACGATAATCCAATGCAATTTGTGCCGCAAAGATAACCGCCTCTGGATCATCCCCATTAACATGGAAAATAGGTGCATTTACCATTTTTGCAACATCGGTTGGATAATAAGAGCTACGGCTATCTAAATCGGTACTGGTGGTAAAACCAATTTGATTATTAATCACAATATGCACTGTACCATGAATATGATAACCGCGTGTTTGCGACATATTTAGCGTTTCCATCACGACCCCCTGCCCTGCAAAGGCGGCATCACCGTGAATAACGACCCCCACGACTTGCCCTCCTTGATCTGTGCGACGATCTTTACGAGCGCGTACTGCCCCTGCCACCACAGGACTTACGATTTCTAAATGGGAAGGATTAAAGGCTAATGATAGATGCATTGCATCTTCAATCGTCTGAATACTACAGGCATAACCTTTATGATATTTTACATCTCCCATATAGTAAGGATCGCTCGGAATGCCTTCAAACTCTTTAAACAGCTCATCGGTTGATTTCCCCATAATATTAATCAACACATTTAGGCGACCGCGATGTGCCATACCTAAAATAATTTCACGAATTTTTTGCCCCCCTGCATGATGTACAATCTCATGCAATAAAGGAATCAAGCTATCACCGCCCTCTAATGAAAACCGCTTTTGACCTGTATATTTTGTATGTAGATAACGCTCTAATGTTTCTGCCGCCACCAGTTGTTGGTACAGCTCTTTTTTACGTTCAACGCTAATCTCCGATCTGGATTCACAACGCTCTAAACGGGATTGAATCCATTGCTTCTCCTCCATATTCATAATATGCATATATTCCACACCAATACTACCCGTGTAGGTATTACGCAAAGCACGGTAGATATTATTAATGGTCGGTTTATCACATAAATGAAACGTACCTAGATTAAATTCACGCTCAGGATCTGCTTTATCTAAGCCATAATATTGTAAACTTAGCCCCTCTAATCCTGTTGTAATTTTACTATCTGATAATGGATTAGTATTAGCAATTAAATGCCCAATGGTACGATAAGCATCAATTAATTGTGACACATGTACTTGCTGTCGCTCTGTTTCCAATAAACTTTCAGTAATACTAGCATCAATGCTATTTGTGCAAACTTTAGAATGCAATTTACGACTATAAAACTGTTCTCTCATATAAGAATGGGTATTGCCATTTTGGAATTCTATTGGTACAGGCAAGGTAGAAAAGTAGTGTTGCCAACTAGCGGTGACAGAATTTGGATCTTTTAAATAAGATTCAAATAACAGCTCCAAATAGATAACATTCTCCCCTTCTAGCAATGACTCAGAGAAATGGCTTACAGACTCTTTTGATAAAGAGTTGCCAGTATTTGTCTTCATATCCTTTATATCCTAATGGCAATATTATTTTTAGCTGACTCCGCGAGGCTGAAGTATACCTCTCAAAGTACCTGCTAAAACCACTTTTTTGGCTAATGAAAAATCGGTTTTGCCACTGCCTAATTTAGGAATTTCTTCTACATTAATGACCTTTGCGGGTAGCATCATTGGGTTGATATTTGCTTTTAGTAGAATAGCTTTAAGTTCTTTAGCAGTTATATCACTGGCGACTAATAGCACAATTTTTTCGCCTTTTTTCGCATCAGGGATGTTTACGGCGACGAGTTCTAATTCAGGGTTTTGTAGGGCTTTGCGAATGGTTTCTTCTACAGCGGTGAGGCTGATCATTTCACCACCGAGTTTGGCGAAGCGGGAGTAACGATCTACGATGGTGAGGAATCCATTTTGATCTAAATGTCCTTTATCTCCACTTTTATACCAACGCTGTCCTTCCATTTCGACAATCACTTCAGCGGTTTTTTCGGGGGCATTGAGGTAACCTTTCATCACTTGTGGTCCCCCAATAAGAATTAAGCCATCTTCTCCTGTGGCAAGTTCTTGCAGGGTGTCGGGGTCAACAATGCGATAGCTGGTTCCAGGTAGTGGCATACCGACCGTTCCCGGTGTATTACCTTGTTGAACTTTCCAATAGCTTGTGTCCATTTGATCAGGAATATTGACACTGGCAACGGGTGAGACTTCTGTTGCCCCATACCCTTCTAAAATATCAATTTGAAATTTAGATTTAAATGCTTGACGAATATCAGGGTTAAGCCGTTCAGCTCCTGCAATCACCATTCGTAATGTGGCTAACATTAAAGGATGAACTCGTCTATTTTTGCTATATAAACGTAGGAAGGTTGATGTACCAAAGAGGAAGGTTGCTTTATTACGCGCCACGGCTTTGGCAATCACAACCACATCGGTTGGGTCGGGATGGCAAACAATGGGTATCCCTTCGCTTAAGGGCATAAAAGTAGTAGCTAAAAGACCAAAAGCATGAAAGGTCGGTAGGGTTGACATCACCACATCATTTTCTCTGGTGTTTAACATATCAGAGACTTGACGTGCATTAGTGGCAAGATTTAGATGACTCAGTTCGATGCCTTTTGGTGTACCTTCGCTTCCACTAGAAAATAAAATAGCAGCGGTCGCTTCTTTATTAATGGGCTTTAGATAAATCGATTTTAAAATTTTAGCGGGTAATAAGAGGGTTGATAGCAGAGTGATTAGCATACTGGCTTTGGGTATTTCCGCACGAAAATCTTCCAAATAGACCAGTCTGGTATCAGGGAATGTTTCGACAATATTGATACCGCGTTGCTCTAGTTTTTTAAGAAATTTCTTTGAGGTGTAAATAGTTTGAATCTCTGCACTTTTAACCGCCCCTTGCATTGCTTCAACACTGGCGGTGAAGTTTAAATTAACCACTGTTTTGCCAAGACATAAAACCGCCATATTAGTGATTGCACCGCCCACACTGGCAGGTACTAATATGCCAATATTTTTCTCTGGACTTTTCTTCGCTATTAATTTAGAAAAACGAAACACCGCTGTCATAAATTTATAATGGTTTAAAGGTGTTCCGATTGCATCGGTGGCTGCCATGCGAAAACCCATGCGCTTTGCGGTTTGTAACCAACGTACAGGGATCGGTGTAATCTGGTTTGAATCGTTTTGCCAAGCACGGAATGAAAGATCAAATAAGCGTTGTTTTAATTTATCGGTGGATGTGTTTGCAGGTAATGCGTCACCAAAGGCAACAATAATATCGCGTTTAAGCCCTGATCGACGGCTGGCTTTAAAAAAGCGGGTTGAACGAGAAAAACGACTACCCCATAAGCCATGCAGATAAAAGGGAATAATTTTAGCCCCTGTGTCTTTAATTGCTTTTTCATAACCGCGTTTAATTTCACCTAATTGTCCTGTACGACTAATTGCACCTTCTGGAAATAAACAGACCGCTTTGCCTTGTTTTAGCAAGCCATTAATTGTTTCTAAGGAGGCAGCGGCACCACCACTATTAATAGGGACAACACCAAATAAATCTAAAAACCATTTTAAATACCAACGCTCATAATAATAACGCTCAATCACAAAATGTAATTGTCGAGGGCTTGCTATTTGCACTAAAGCCCAATCAATCCAACTAATATGATTACCTAGCAGTAAAATACCACCCGATGCAGGTAATTTTTCAGCACCTAAGACCTTCATGCGATAACGTATTGCAAAAAGGCGACCAAGTATAAAGCGTAGCAAGGCTTCAGGCATTTTAAACAGTGTATAAACCGTACCAATGGCTGCTACTAACACTAGCAACCAAATAATATTAATACTACCAACCCCTATCATTGCTAATGAGACAGTAATAATTAGAAAACTAAGCATCATAATATTTTGAATTAAATTATTTGATGCCAAAACGCGCCCTAACTGTTCATCATCAGCATAATATTGAATCAAAGCATTTAAAGGAACCACAAAAAGCCCCCCCATAATGCCTAAAAACAAGAAGTTAATCCCTTGTAGTAAGCTTGAATCCAGCATAACAAATAATGCAAGCGATAAGGTTATTCCCAATGCACCCACAGGAATTAAGCCTGTTTCAATATGATTATCAGATAATTTACCTGCAATAAACGAGCCGAGCATAATCCCAATACCTGCCAATGCCATTAGACCTTGTAACTTCGCAGTATTAGTGATTAAAAGCTGTGATTTAGCAAACTCAGGGTAGCTTGCCAACATGACTTGGGAAATCGCCCAAAAGGTTGATAGAGCAAGGATAGAGAACCAAATCCAAGGATGGCGATAGACTAAACGGAGATTGCGTAATTGGGTTTTTCCTGTGCGGTAATGCGCCCAATTAAAACGCATTTTCTGATTGATTGGTTTTTTTTCAGGCAAACGATAAGCGTAGAAGACTTCCAAAAGCGTTAAACCAACTAAAACCCATCCTAAAGGCGCAATCAAGGTCAATAAATCATCTTTATTTTCCCATGATAGATCTGATAAAAGTTGCTCAAATAAAAGTGAGAAAAAGAAAGTCGCCCCAAGAATTGAAAACATAGTCATCGCTTGAACCGCTGCATTGCCTTTTGCTAAACCACGTTCACCGACTAATTCCTTAATAAAGCCATATTTTGCAGGAGAATAAAGTGCGCTTTGCAATCCCAATAGGAAGGTCATACCAAAAGCAAACCAGAACCAGCCTTGATAGTAACCAAGGGTAATCAAGAGTGTAATACCCAGCGCAAACCAAGCACTGAGTCGCATCACGGTATTTTTAGGATACTTATCAGCGATATAGCCAGAAGGAGTAAAAAGCATAATAAAGGGCAACAGGATCAGTGCATTAATAATTGCAGTAAAAATAATCTGTTGTTGCCCATCGTAGGTTTTAAAAATGGTATTTTGGATTATTATTTTATGTCCAATATCAACAAAAGCATTTAGAAAAACAACCATTAAATAGGTAAATAAACCAATGACTTTTAATGG
>Ga0256832_1001814_pt1 | contig 14563 bp, 12 predicted proteins | sample 134614metaG_FD_190534 | JGI IMG/M metagenome (GOLD analysis project Ga0256832, IMG submission 190534) | Hydrothermal vent microbial communities from Lau Basin, Pacific Ocean - 134-614 | ecosystem: Environmental > Aquatic > Marine > Hydrothermal vents | place: Pacific Ocean: Lau Basin | collected...
CCTAGAGCGCGACGCCGACGCTGGCCAAGACGCAGCGCACGTCCCGCAGGTCGTGGGTCAGCTTTGGGCGGCCCGAGTCCCCCGCCCAGCGCCGGAGCAAGGGCAGCGCCCCGTCCCCTCGTTCGGACTCACCCCCGAGGGGAAGGTAGCGAGCGACGGTGGCGCCCGCGGCGTGGGCGGCGAAGGCGACGCCCACCAGCGTGCCCCCCACCACGCCCCCCTCGACCATAGGAGCGACAGCCACAGGGACGCCGTCGCGGCCGAGATCCGTGAGGCAGGCGTCGAGCTCGGCCGCACCAACGACCGCGAAGTCCCCTTCCTCCGCCTGGGCCCGGGCCTCGTCACCGCTGAGCAACGAAAAGAACTCGAGCTCGCGGTAGAGCGCGTCGACCTTCCTGACGTCGACCGGTGGCACTCGAAGGTCGTCGAGGCCCAAGCCGATAGCGACTTCGGGGACCGCCACGTCGATGGTGGCCAGCGCCTTGGAGAGGCGCGCGTCGTCGGCGTGCGCTTCGAGCCGCTCCCGCTGCCGTCCCCTCAGCTCATCCGTCGAACGCAAGATCGCCTCGAGGTCACCGAAACGGCTCAGGAGGGCCGCGGCGGTCTTCGCGCCGACGCCAGGCACCCCCGGGATGTTGTCGACCTTGTCCCCAACGAGGGCCAGATAGTCGACGAACTGTTCGGGCAGCACGCCCCACTTCTTCCGAACGAGCTCCCGGTCGTAGGTGACGTCCTTCATGGTGTCGACCAGACGCACCTCGTCCGAGACGAGCTGCACGAAGTCCTTGTCGCCGGAGACGATGAGCACCTCGTGGCCGGCCGCCACCGCCTTCTTCGTGAGCGTGCCGATCACGTCGTCGGCCTCGAAGCCCTCGACGCTGAGCGTCGGAAAGTCGTGGGCCTCGACGACTCGACGCACCCAGGGGAACTGCGCGCGCAGCTCCGCCGGCGTCCGCGGCCGGTGGGCCTTGTACTGCGGGTAGCGTTCGTCGCGGAAGGTCTTGCCGGGAGCGTCGAAGACCACAGCGCCCATCGTCGGGGCGCGCCCCGCGAGGATCTTCCGGAACATGAGCGCGAAGCCATAGGTGGCGTTGGTCGGGACGCCAGCGCTGCTGCGAAAGGTGCTGGGGACCGCGAAGAACGCCCGGAAGATCAAGGCGGTTCCATCGACGAGGACGACGCGCTCTTTGGCCATCCCCGCTCCTACCGCGCGGACGAAACGGAGCGCAAACGGGCGCGGAGATTGCCCCTCTTCGCTCACCCCTCGACGCAGCACGGCCGCGACCCCACGTTGCAGGGTGGCTGGCTTCGCGCACCGATGACGACCTGCTCCACCTCCCCCCAACCTCTCGCCCCCGGCGACTGGATCGCCGACCGCTACGAATTGCTTCGCCGCCTGGGCCGGGGTGGCATGGGCGAGGTCTTCGCGGCTCGTGACCGACACACCGGTGTGGACGTGGCCATCAAGCTACTGAGGAGCCGGAGCCCCGAGGATCGCCGGCGAATGCTCCGAGAGGCACGGGTAACCGCGACCATCAGCCACCGAAACGTCGTGAGCATCTGGGAGGTCGGGGTGGTCGGCCCGGACTGTTTCTTGGCCCTCGAGCTACTCGACGGGGAGACCGTCGCAGCGCGTCTCGAGCGTTCCGGGGTGCCCTCGTTGAGCACCGCCGTCGGCTGGCTCGACGCGCTCCTCGACGCCCTGGCGGCGACGCACCGCGTCGGGGCCGTGCACCGCGACGTGAAGCCCGACAACCTTTTCTTGCAACGCGGCGACCGAGGCGAGCGTTTGAAGCTGATCGACTTCGGGCTCTCGAAGGCGGCTGACGACGACGTGACCATCTCGGACGTGGGCTCGGTGGTCGGCACGCCGGGTTATATGGCCCCCGAGCAGCTCATGGCCCTCGATGCCGACGCCCGCACGGACATCTACGGCTTCGGGCTGACCGCCTACGAGATCCTCACCGGAAGGCCCCCTTTCGAAGCTCACGCCCTCGCCGCCATGCTCGCCAAGCCCCCGGACCCTCCGAGCACCCTGCACCCTGCGCTCGGCCCGGCTGTGGACGCCGTGCTGCTGCGCGCCCTCGCCAAGCAGCCCCAACGACGCTATGCGGACGTCGAAGCACTGCGCGTGGACTGGCGCGCGGCGCTCGAAACACTGGGGCAGTGAGCGCGACCATGCTGTGGCTACGGTTTCTGAAGCTGGTGGGTGTGCTCGCACTCGCCGCGGGCACGGTAGGCGCCGTCTTCCCTGGCGACGTCCCCCTGAAGGTACGCCGCCGCTTCGCGTTTCTCCTGGTAGGGCCCGGCCTGCTCCTGAGCTGGGGGCTCGGGTTCGCCCTCGCGGTGCGGCTTCGGCTGCCGCTGCTGTCGACCTGGGTCGTCGGGTCCCTCGGGCTGTCGCTCCTCTCGCTGCAGGCGGTGCTCTACTGCGCCGGCCGCGAGGGACGCGCCGGGTGGGCACCAGGGCTGCTGGCGGTGCTGACCCTCCTGGGCACCGTGGCCCTCATGGTGTGGCGCCCCTCTTGAGAGCCCGCAGTTCCCTGTGCGTCGAGGCCTCCCCTATGCCTCGGCGATCGCTGGCGGGCCGAGGCATAGGGGCTGTCCGAACAGGCCACGAAAACCTGGCAGCCACCCGTAGTCCTCCGAGACCTGCAGCGGAAAGCGCCCTTGCCCTTGCTAGCCCCTGCACACCGAATAGATTGCCCCTCGTGCGCTCTCTCGCATCCCTCGCCGCGGCGCTCAGCGTCTGCGTTCTTTCCACCCTGCCGGCCACCGCGCAGTTCGAAGACGAGTTCGACGACGAGTTCGAGGAGGAAGTCGGCAACGAGACCTCTGTCGAGAACGGAGCGGCGTCGGGCGACGACACCTCTGCGAGGGGCGAGGACTCCGACGAGGACTCCTTGGGCGAAGCAGGCGTCTCCGCCCAGGACGCAGCCGAGACCGACGGCTCCCTCGGCGAGCGCGGCCCACTCGACGAAGACGCGAACGAAGACGCGAACGCGAACGAAGACGCGAACGAAGACGCCTACGCCGATCCCCGCGACGATCCCGCCGACGCGCGCCGCTTCCGCATGTTCAACACCTTCCTCGGACCGACCGGCGGCATCCACCTCCTCGACGCCCACGGTGCCCCCGCGGGCACCTTCCGCGTGCAGCTCGGCATCGAATTCTTCGCCAAGGACGGCTTCCTCTTCCCCAACGACGCGCACTCCCGGGTCGGCGGCACCTTCTCGGTGAGCCTGGCCGTGCACGACCTCGTCGAGGTCTACGGGAGCCTCATCAGCTACGCCAACAGCAACGCGCAGGAGTTCCCCGACCTGCTCATCGTCCTCGGCGACGCGGTCCTCGGCACGAAGGTCGGCGGCTTCGTCAGCCCCGTGCTCTCCGTCGGCGGCGACCTGCGCCTCAACCTGCCGACCGGCAGCGGCCTGGGCGTCGCTGCTCGCGGGATCGGCCTCGCCTTCCGCGGGATGCTCAGCGCGGATCTTCGAGCCCTCGACGACCCCAAGCCGCTCATCGTGCGCGCCAACCTCGGGTACACCTTCGACCGCAGCGAGCGGCTCGTTCGAGGGGTCGAGCGCGAGCGCTACGAGCTGCTGACGGACCCGCGGCCGCGCCAGGACGAGACGCGGCACCTCATCTCGCGTGTCGAGCGCTATGCCCTCAGCATCCACCGTACGGACTTCTTCCACCTTGGCGCCGGCCTCGAGGTCCCTCTCCAAGCACGCGACGACATCTTCATCAGCCCGCTGCTCGAGTGGAACCTCGACGTCCCCGTCAACCGGCAAGGCTACGACTGCCCCTTCGTCCCCGCGGAGCCGGGAGGAAGCGAGCCCGCCCCCGGCGACGACGACTGCCTCGCACGGACGGGCTTCAGAAGCTTCCCTATGTCCCTCACCTTGGGCGTGCGCGTGCAGCCGGTGGTCCGCGGGCTCGGCCTCTGGCTCGGGCTCGACGTGGGCCTGACCGGGCAGCGACGGAGCGCAGCGGTTCGCGAGCTCGCGCAGAACGAGCCCTGGCGGCTCCTCCTCGGCCTCAGCTACGCCCACGACGCCCGCGGGCCGCGCATCCCACCGCCGATCGTCCGCGAGCGGGAAGTCCCCGTCGAGGTGCCCCAGCCGCCGCCTCCTCGTGGGCGCGTCCGCGGCCGCGTCGTCGCCAAGGGCGAGGGCACGCCGGTGCCGCACGCGATCGTGCGCTTCGAAGAACGCGACGCGACGGCCCTTCAGGCCGACGACGAGGGCCGCTTCGTGACCTACGCCTTCGACCCGGGACCGGTTCGCATGCGCATCGAGGCCGAGGGGATGCACCCGAGCGTATGCGAGGCGAACATCGACGAGGAAGGACACGACGTCCGGGTCACCTGCGAGCTGGAGCAGCAGCTCGTGAACGTCGAGGAAGAGCAGGTCGTGATCCTCGAACAGATCCAGTTCGCCTTCGACAGCGCCGAGATCCTGCCCGCGTCCTTCGGGCTGATGGCCCAGATCGCCCAGGCACTGCGCGAGAACCCGCAGATCCGCCTCGTCGAAATCCAGGGGCACACCGACGACCAGGGTGCCTACGAGTACAACGAGGACCTCTCGCAGCGCCGCGCCGAGAGCGTCAAACGCTGGCTCGTCGAGCACGGCATCGAGGAGAGCCGTCTACGCGCCCGCGGCTACGGCGAGTCCCGGCCGCTGGTGAACGACACGACGGACGAGGCGCGCGCGCGCAACCGGCGCGTCGAGTTCCGGATCCTGGAGCGCAGCGAATGAACCCTTCGGCGCACTCGCCCAGCGACGACGACGCGACCGAAGGCCGCGATCGGGGCGACGACGACGCGACCGACGGCCGCGATCGGGGCGACGACGACGCGACCGACGGCCGCGATCGGGGCGACGACGTCCCTCCCTCGGAGCCGCAGCGCCCGAGGCCTCCGAGCGGCGCCCAAACCATCGCCGCCGCAGTGCTCGCCGTCGGGGTGGTGGGCGGCGTCGCCCTCGGGCTGGCGCACTGCACCCGCACGGCGCCCCACGACGCCCGCGACGCCGAGCTCGTCGCCGGAGCGCGCCTGTACCGAACCTACTGCGGGCTCTGCCACGGCGACGAGGGCGAGGGCTACGCCGCCGACGATGCCAACGCGCTCGCCAACCAGGACTTCCTGGTGAGCGTCAGCGACGAGTTCCTCCGAGCGGCCATCGCCGAGGGGCGCCCCGGCACCGCGATGGCGGCCTACGCTCAGCGCCGGGGAGGCCCCCTGAGCGACGACGAGATCGCTCGCCTCGTCGCCTTCATCCGCGGCTGGCAGCAGGAACCGAGCGCAGAGCTCGTTGAGCCGAGTCCGGGGGACCCGGCCGCCGCCGGCCCGGTCTATGCGGCCCGTTGTGCCGGCTGCCACGGCCGCCGCGGCGAAGGCGAGAGCGCCGTCAGCCTCAACAATCCGCAGTTCCTCGCGACCGCCAGCGACGCCCAGATCCGCTACGCCATCGCCCACGGGCGGCGTGGCACCCCCATGCCGGCCTTCGAGGGCGACCTCCGCGACGAGACCATCGACAACCTCGTGGCGCTCATCCGGAGCTGGCAACGCGAGACGGACACCGAGGACATCGCGACACCCACCATCGGCGCGCAGGTGGTCCTCCACCCCGACGGAGCGGCGCCTGAGTTCCCGGAGCTCCGCGAAGGGCGCTACGTCCCGGCGGCCGCCGTGGCGCGGGCCCTCGAGGAGGGCCGCCGGCTGGTCCTCCTCGACGCCCGCGCGGCGTCCGATTACGCCCGCTTCCACATCCCCGGAGCCGTGCCGGCGCCCTACTACGACATCGAGAACGTCATGAGCCACATCCCCCGCGACGGAACCTGGGTCGTGGCCTATTGCGGATGCCCCCACGCGGCGTCTGGACGGGTGATGGACTACCTGCGCGAGCACGGCTACCCGAACACCGCCGTCCTGGACGAGGGCATCCTCTACTGGCGCGACGAAGGTTACCCGATCGCGACGGGCAACGAGCCGGGCTCCCTCGAGGACGCCGAATGAGCGCCGCTCAGAGATCAGGGCGCAGCGGCGGGGGCGGCGGCTCGACGAGGGGCCGCACCGGCGCGAGCTGCGCCCGCAGCGTGGCCGGTTCGCTCGTGGGCGCCTCGCACCGGCCACGCTCGCAGACGTAGGCCGTCGCGGCCCCCTCGCCCTGGACATGCTTGCCCGCGAGCAAGCCGAAGCTCGCCGCGAGCCGGTCCACGGACTCGTCGGAGACGATCGCCAGGACGCGGTTTGGTAGGAAGCGCTCCTCGACGACGCGCTGCAGCCGCCGCGCCGCCACTCGGTCGCGGTGCGCGAGGACGATGGCCCGGCTCTGGTCATGGTAGCGATCGAGCGCCGCGAGCATCGCCGTCATGCCGGGCCCACGGCGCCGCAGCTCGGCCCCGAACGCCCGCAGGCATTCCTCCGCGCGCCGGCGCCAGGCCCCGTCCGCCGTGAGCTCCGCCAGCCGCAGCAGGTTGTCGATGGACACGGCGTTGCCGGAAGGCAGCGCGCCGTCGTCGCTCGGTTGCTCGCGCGTGAGCAGGCGCTCGGCGTCACGGGCCGTGCTCCAGTAGGCGCCTGCTCCCTCGCCCGAGAACAGCTCCTCCTGCTCGCGCTGGAGCCGGAGTGCTTCCTGCAGCCAGCGCGCCTGGCCAGTCGCCTCGTGCAGATCGAGCAGGCCCGCAATGAGGAAGGCGTAGTCCGCCAGAAACGCCCGCTGCCGCGGCTCACCAAGGTAGCTGCGCATCAGGCGACCCTCCTCGTCCCGAAGCGTGCTCAGCACGAAGCGCGCGGCGGCCTCGGCCCGCTCGGCGTAGGCCGGCTCATCCAAGACCGCGGCGCCCCGAGCAAACGCGCCGATCATCAGGCCGTTCCAGGCGGTGAGCACCTTCTCGTCGCGCAGCGGGGGTGGGCGCCTCGCTCGCGCCTCCCGCAGCCGCCGTCGGGCCTCGTCGAGGTTCCGCCGCAGCTCCGCCACGTCCACTCCGCGAAAGCGCGCGATGTCTTCGAGGGGGCGCGGCAGGTGCAAGATGTTGCGCCCCTCGAAGTTTCCGCTCTCGGTCACCCCACACGTCGCGATGACCTCGGTGGCGAGCTCCGGCCCCAGCGCCTCGGTGAGCTCGGCGGGCGTCCAGGTGAAATAGTAGCCCTCTTCGAGCTCACCGCTCGGCGTCCGGGAGTCGGCGTCCGTGGCAGAGTAGAAGCCGCCGTGAGGGCCGGTCATCTCGCGAGCCACGTAGTCCAACGTCTCCCGCGCCACCTGCCCGAAACGTTCCGCGCCGCTCGCCTGCATCGCCTCGAGATACAGGCGCGCGAGCTGCGCGTTGTCGTAGAGCATCTTCTCGAAGTGAGGAATGAGCCAGCGAGCGTCCGTCGCGTAGCGATGAAACCCGCCGCCCACGTGGTCGTGAATGCCGCCTCGGGCCATTGCGTCGAGGGTGCGCAGCACCATGGCCAGCGCGCTCGCGTCGCCGGTGCGGCGGTGGTAGCGAAGGAGCAGCGCAAGCCGGCTCGGCTGCGGAAACTTCGGCGCGCCCCCGAAACCACCGAAGCGCGCATCGAAACCCCGAGCCAGGCTTCGCACGGTGGCTACGATCGTTTCGGGTCCGGGCAGGTCCGCCGGCGGCCGAGGCGCGCTCGCGGCCTGCAGGCGCTGGCTGAGGGCCTGCGCCTGGGCCACGACCTCGGCGGGCTGTTCGCGATAACGCTCGACGAGCTCGGCGAGGATCGACAAGAGCCCTCGGCGTGCACCGCGGACGCCGTCCCTTGGTGGAAAATACGTCCCGGCGAAGAAAGGGTCACCGTCGGGAGTCATCACGACGGTCATGGGCCAGCCGCCTCGCCCGGTCAGCGCGTAAACCGCCGACATGTACACGGCATCGATGTCCGGACGCTCCTCGCGGTCCACCTTGATCGGAATGAAGTGCGCATTGATGGTGCGCGCGACCTCCTCGTCCTCGAAGGATTCGTGCTCCATGACGTGGCACCAATGGCAGGTGCTGTAGCCCACGCTGAGCAGCACGGGCTTGCCTTCGGCCCGCGCACGCTCGAAGGCCTCTTCGCCCCAAGGGAACCAGTTGACGGGGTTGTGGGCGTGTTGGAGGAGGTACGGGCTCCTTTCGAGGACGAGGCGGTTGACGTAGCGGGGGCTCCCGTCGTCCCGGAGATGCTCCGTGCGCGGCACGTAGTCGGGACCTTTGGCGGCCACCGCGGCCCGCAAGCGCTCGGTCAGCGCGGCATCCACCCGACGCACACCGGGCAGCGCGGGGTCCCCGCCAAGCGCTGGATCGGAGGGGAGCTCCGGGGACGTCATGACCGGCTCCTCCGCCCCCTCGGAGCCGCAACGGCAGGCCGCCACGAAAACCAGGAGCATGATCGATCGCGGCCCCATCGAAGCCAACGTATCGCAAGAGACCGAAGAGGTCGCACCGAAATCGGCGAGGTCTGAGCCGCGGGCCATCCGCGCTGAAGCTCGAGGGATCCGGTAACAGGGCGCTTCGTCCAGCGTATGCTCCCCGAATGCCCGAGCGCATCGTCATCGTCGGCAACGGAGTCGCCGGCATCGAGGCGGCCCTGACCGTCCGAGCGCGCGAACCGAGCTGGGACATCACGATCGTCAGCGAAGAGTCCGACCACTTCTTCTCGCGCACGGCGCTGATGTGGGTGGCCACGGGCCAGCTCAGCCACCGCTGCATCGAGCCCTACGAGCGGGACCTCTACGATCGGATGAGCTTCCGGCGCGTGCGCGCGCGGGCCGTGGGCCTCGACCTCGACGCCCGGGAGCTGCGGCTCGCTGGGGAACTTCCGCCTCTCCCCTACGATCGACTGCTGCTCGCGTGCGGCTCCAGGCCTCGGCCGGGTCCCTGGCCGGGCTCGACCCTCGATGGGGTGGGTCACTTCGTCACCCACCAGGACTTGCAGTGGCTCGAAGAAGAGCTACACGGGGGCCCCGGTCTCCGCGGTGGTCCGCCACGACCCGACGCGCACCTGGGGGCGAGCACCGACGACAGCCCCTATCGCTTTCGGCGAAGCCTCCGACAGCAACGCGGAGGGCCACCGCAACGGCCCGCTGTCATCGGCGGAGGGCTGATCGGCATCGAAGCCGTCGAGGTGATGCACGCAGCAGGGCTGCACCCGCGCTTCTTCATCCGTGAGGAGTGGTTCTGGACCGTCGCCCTCGACGCCTGGGAGTCGCGGTGGATCGCCGAGCGCATGGGCGAACAGGGCGTGGAGGTGCTTGTCGATCACGACGTCCTCTCCCTCGACGGCGACGCACACGTCACGGCGGTCTCGACGGACCACGGCACCTTCGAGACGGACCTCGTCGTCGTCGCCATCGGCGTCGTCCCCAACACGGGCTGGCTGCGGGGGTCGGGGCTGGCGCTGGACGAGCGCGGCGGGGGCGTGCTCGTCGACGAGCGGCTCCGGGCGCAGCCCATCGACGCTGGTGATAGCGAGGACCCGACCGACCTCGGCGTCTTCGCTGCTGGGGACTGCGCCGCCGTGCGCTGGTTCGACGGCTCCGTGCGCCCCGAACAGCTCTGGTACACCGCCCGCGACCAGGGCCGCGTCGCCGGCCGCGGCCTGCTCGGGGACACGGCCCGGTACGGCCGAGGCCCCTGGTACAACAGCGCCAAGCTCTTCGACATCGAGTACACGACGGCGGGGCTCGTAAACATGAACGTCGCCGGTGAGGCGAACTGGCGCTTCGAAGAACAGGGCCCGGTGCGCTCGACGAGCCGGGTCGTCGTCGCGGACGGGCGCGTGGTCGGCTTCAACTTCCTCGGGCGGCGCTGGGATCACTCCGTGTTGCTGCGGTGGATCGACGAGCGCCGCGACCTGCGCTGGGTCCTCGACCACCTGAACGAGGCGGGCTTCGACACGGAGCTGGTGCCGCCGCTGAGGATCCCAGCCGAAGCCAAGGGCGCGCCCCTCCAAGGCCCCACGCCAAGCGGCGTCCCCGGACCGATCCCGCCGCCCGTCGGGTGAGACCTGCGCTTCACCTCCAACCCGAGACGAACCTCAAGAGGACGATGGATCTGCAAGGACAGAACGGACTGCTCTCGACGTTCCGTGAGCCCTGGCGCAACCGTGGGCTCGTCGCCGTCGGCACCTCCGGCCTGCTCGTTGCCTTCTACTCGCTGCTGTACTTCCGCGACCCCCTCGGCGTCGCGGGCACCGCTCTCGATCCGGAGGCGTGGGCCCGCGCCGTCGGCCTGCGCAGCCGCTGGCTCTTGTACGGCCTGCTCTACAGCGTCGCGATGATCGGCGGCGCCGCCTACTACCTGCGACGCCACGGCAACAGCCGCTATCACCGCGTGCGCGTCGCCGTGAACGTCACCGTGCAGCTCGCACTCGCCTTCACGCTCCCGCTGGTGATGCCGTACTTCTTCACGAGCGATCCGGGACAGTTCTGGAAGTACGAGTACTACTTCTCCTACTTCTGGCCGCTGGACTGGTACAAGCTCCACCCCGGCACGCTGCAGAACATCCCAGTGGTCCTCGCCGTTTACAGCATCGTCGGGGCGCTGGTCCTCGTGCCGCTGCTCGCGTACTTCTTCGGCAAGCGCTGGTACTGCTCTTGGGTCTGCGGCTGCGGCGGCCTCGCCAATACCTTCGGCGATCCCTGGCGGCACCTCACCACCGCCTCGACGGCGTCATGGCGCTTCGAGAAGCGAAGCATCCACACGGTCCTCTTCGTCGCCGTCGCCTCGACCTTCCTCCTGGTACTCGACCACCTCGTCGGCGACCGCCACCCGACCTTTCACGCCGCCGTCGCCGGGCAGTGGTGGTCCCTCAAGTCGCTCTACGGCTATGTCGTCGGAGCGATCCTCTCGGGGGTCGTCGGGACCGGCCTGTACCCGCTCCTCGGCCCGCGGGTCTGGTGCCGCAACTTCTGCCCCATGGCGGCGCTGCTCGGCCTCGTCCAGAAGCTTGGCCGCTTCCGCATCCGCGTCAAACCCGATATGTGCATCAGCTGCGGCAACTGCACGACCTACTGCGAGATGGGCATCGACGTACGCAGCTACGCACAGAGCAACCAGAGCTTCACCCGCGCGAGCTGCGTCGGCTGCGGCATGTGCGCCCACGTCTGCCCGCGCGGGGTGCTGAAGCTGGAGAACGCCCCGCGCCTTCAATCGGACAAAGCTCGACAGCACCTGCCGGTGGTCGACCTCTGAGCGAAGGGCTTGTGTCCGGCTTCGAGAGGCCGAAGGGAGGACGGCGAAGGGCCGGCAGTTCGGGGCAAGGCGCTCCAAAGCGGCGATGCCCGCGCCTCGCCCCGCAGGAGCAGCGCCGCCATGAGGCGTCCCAACGAGCCAGGGCCCTTCGACCGCGACGGATCACGCGCTAGGGTCGCGGCCATGGAGGACACCACCTTCCGCGCCGTCGACGACCTGTCTCTGGCGGGCTACCTCTGGCGCCCCAAGGACGAACCCAAGGCGATCCTCCAGATCGCCCACGGCATGGCCGAGCACGCCCGGCGCTACGACCGCGTCGCCCGCCACTTCGCGGACCAGGGCTGGCTCGTCGTCGCCCACGACCACCGCGGCCACGGCCGAAGCGTTCTCGACGGCGCGCCGCTCGGCCACATGGCCGACGAAGACGCCTGGACCAAGGCCGTCGAAGACGTCCGCCGGGTGGGCCAGGCGGTGCGGAAGGAGCACCCGGGGCTTCCGGTCGTGCTCCTCGCCCACTCCATGGGCTCGTTCATGGCTCAGGCCCTGCTCGCGGACGCCCCCGACGGCTACGCAGCCGTGGCGCTGAGCGGAAGCAACGGCAAGCCTCCCCCCCTCGCCCACGCCGGCCGCCTCGTCACACGGCTGGAGCGTTTGCGGCTCGGGCGACGCGCGACGAGCCCGCTCCTTCAGAAGCTCTCCTTCGGCTCCTTCAACAAGGGTTTCGAGGGGCGGACGGAGTTCGACTGGCTCTCCCGCGATCCGACCGAAGTCGATGCCTATCTCGCCGACCCCCTCTGCGGGTTCGCGCTCAGCGTGCAGAGCTGGCTCGACATGCTCGACGCGCTACCAGGGCTCTTGGCGCCGCGCCGGCTTGCCCGCGTGCCCAAAGAGCTTCCCGTCTATGTCTTCGGCGGCGACGCGGACCCTGTCTCGGAGAAGGGGCGCGGTCTCGTGCGCCTGAGCGACACACTACGCGCCGCGGGGCTGCGGCGGGTCGAGCTGAAGCTCTACCCGGGCGCGCGTCACGAGACCCTCAACGAGACGAACCGAGAAGAGGTGACCGACGACCTCCTCCGCTGGGCGGAGACCGCGCACGCCGGCGCCTCCCCCTGACAGAGGCTCGCTTCTGAGGCATGCTCGGGAGCCTAGGGAGGCCTCGACGAGCGATGGACGAACGAAGGATGAAGGCGCGCCGGCGAGCGCTGCGGGCAGCCCAGGTCGTGACACTGGCGTTGGCGCTGGGCACCGGCTGTTCGAGCAAAGACGGCCCCGGAGACGGGGGCTCGTTCGATGCCGCAACGGCGGACGCGAGCACGGACGCCGGCTTCGACGCAGCGCGCGTGGACGGGGGCTCGGACGCCGCGGTAGCAGACGCAGGCTCCGACGGCGGGCGCGACGCGGGCTTCGACGCCGCGGGAGCGGACGCGGGCTCCGACGCGGGCTTCGACGCCGCGGGAGCGGACGCGGGCTCCGACGCGGCCGTCGCCGACGCCGGTTTCGACGCAGGATGCGTGGGCTTCCCGCCGACCACCCGCGAGTGCTGCGAGGCCGCCGGCGGCTCCTGGAACGAGGAGAGCGGCCGCTGCTTCATCGCCGTCCCCGGGCCCTTCGTCCCGCCCTCGATGGCATGAGCGCCAAGCTGCGGGTCGACGTCGGCGACTCCCCGCTGCGGAGCGAGCACGAGCGCCTGCTTCGGACCGCGCTGCGTCGCGGCGACAAAGACCCGGAGAGTGCTCTCGCCGACGGTCGCCTCGAAGGAACATACACGCCCGAGGCGCTCCGGCTCGCATCCAATACCTGGCGCGCCCGGATGGTGCACGAGCATCACTCGGCGGCCGTGTTCAGTCGCCTGCTGCCGCAGCTCATGGCCGCCGGCGCCGACCTCGAGTTCAAGACCTGCGTGCTGCGCATGAGCATGGACGAGCTTCGGCACGCGAGCCTCTGCGCCGGCGTCGTCGGCCTCCTCGGCGGCGAACCGGAGGCCGAGACGGATCTGCGGACGCAGCCGCTCCCCGAACACGAAGACGCCACCGCGGCCGAGGCCGCGCTCCGCAACGTGATGTTCGTCGGCTGCTTGAGCGAGACCGTGTCGATCGCGCTGCTCACCGAGGAGCGGGAGCTCACCACCGAGCCCGTCATCCGGCGGGTCGTCGACCAACTCGCCGCTGACGAGGTGCTCCACGCCAAGCTCGGTTGGTCCTACCTCGCGCACGTTTGGCCGAGCTTCGACGAGGCGCAGCGCGCCCGCACCGATGCCTACCTCCCCGTTGCCTTCGGCTATCTCGAAGCCAAAATGCTCGAAGCGATGCCCCTCCTCGGCGAGCTTCCCGACGAACTGCGCGCCGAAGCCGAAGCGCTCGGCTGCCTCGCGTCCGAAGACGGCCGGGAGCTGCTCTACGCAACCCTCGAGGGCGTCATCGCACCGCGGCTACGCGACTACGGGCTCGACGCGCTGGCCGCCTGGGAGCACCGACGGCGCCCCTCGGCCTGACCAAAGCTCACACCAGAGCCGGCGGGACGAAAGGCCCGGGCACGGCCATGAGGCAGCCGTTCTCCTCGTCCCAGAAGCCGCCGGCGGCCTCGCAGCACTCGCGGTTGTTCGGCAGCTCCGAACAGACACGGGCGTCGAACCCAGCATCGAACCCGGCATCGAACCCGCTGTCGACCCCGGCATCGAACCCGCTGTCGCTCACAAGCACGTCGGCCGAAGCGTCCACAGGAGAATGACTTTCTCCGCAACCCGCCAGCGCCAACCCCAAGGTCACCACCTGCGCGGCCCGCAAAGCACGACGCCGGGCCCGGCTTCGCCGCTCGCTCCTCCCGCGCACACTCCTCGACTGCTCGCCCACCGACCGCTCGTTCGTTTGCTTCTCGCTCATGACGACTCCCAGGGAGGGCCTCCTGCAAGTTGGCGGCCAGCCAAACCAGCCGGCGCGTCGTAGGAGAGCGTGCCAGCTCGTGCCATCCGCCGCGGGGTGGGCTACATCGCACGCATGAACGAGGGCGTCTACCGCGTGCTCGAAGCCCTGGCAGATGGCGCGCCCCGAGCCCGAAGCGAGCTCATCCGCCGGTCGGGCGAGCCCCACTCGGTGCTCGCAGACCTCGAACGACGCAAGCCCGGGTGGTTCCGCGCCCGAGGCGAGACGCTCCAGCTCAGCCCCAAGGGTTCCGAGGCGTGGCGGCGAGAGCGCGCGGCCCGGACGCCGCAGCTGGACGAGGCTGCGCTGGTGGAGCGCCTGGAGGCCATCGCGGCCCGCCGCCCGCCCGTGCGACGCGACCTCGACCAGGTCTTTGCGACCGGGGCCACGGTGGCCCGCCGCGCGCTGAGGCTGCTCCGCGCCGGCGAGACTCAGCGCGGCCTGCTCCTGCTCGGCGACGACGA
>Ga0256832_1001815_pt1 | contig 14548 bp, 16 predicted proteins | sample 134614metaG_FD_190534 | JGI IMG/M metagenome (GOLD analysis project Ga0256832, IMG submission 190534) | Hydrothermal vent microbial communities from Lau Basin, Pacific Ocean - 134-614 | ecosystem: Environmental > Aquatic > Marine > Hydrothermal vents | place: Pacific Ocean: Lau Basin | collected...
GTCCCGGGTCTCGCTCCGCTCGGCCGGGACGACGGAGATAAAGACTCGGCCGGGACGACGCAAAAGTGACAAACAATAAAAAATCCCCTCTGCGTGCTCTGCGCCTCTGCGGCCTCTGCGTTACGTGACGGGGTTTCCCGGCAAAGCCCCTTCCGTGGATTCGGTGGATTCCTTGGCTATTCAATCCATGTTCCGCCCGTAGAAGATCTCGAGCATCTCCCGCCGCAGCCGATCGCGAATCTCCACCTTCTCTTCCTCGGTCAGTTCATCGACCCCGGTGCCGAACAGGTAGTTGTCGAGGTCGAAATCCTTGAGCAGCATCTTGGTATGGAAGATGTTTTCCTGGTAGATGTTCACGTCGATCATCTCGTAGCGCTGACGGGTGTCCTCGCTCATGAAATTCTGGATGGAATTGATGCGGTGGTCGATGAAGTGTTTCTCGCCGTTGACGTCGCGCGTGAAGCCCCGCACCCGGTAATCGACGGTGACGATATCGGATTCGAAGCTGTGGATCAGGAAATTGAGCGCTTTCAGCGGAGAGATGCGCCCACAGGTGGACACGTCGATGTCGGCACGGAAGGTGCTGATGCCGTTGTCCGGATGGCTCTCGGGATAAGTGTGCACCGTGATGTGGCTCTTGTCGAGATGGGCGACCACGGCATCCGGCAGCGGCCCCGGCGCCTCGGCATCGACGAGGGCGCTGCGCGGCAACACCGGCTCTTCCGAGATCAGCATGGTGACGCTCGCGCCTTGCGGGTCGTAGTCCTGATGAGCAATATTGAGGATGTTCGCGCCGATGATCTCGGCGACTTCCTCGAGGATGCGGGTCAGGCGGTCGGCGTTGTAGGCCTCGTCGATGTACTCGATGTATTCCCGCACATGCTGCGGCATCTTGGCATAGCAGATGTCATAGATGTTGAAGCTGAGCGTCTTGGTCAGGTTGTTGAACCCGTGCAGCTTGAGTTTCTTCATCGGCATCGGTCATCGCCTCCCGCCGGCCGGGCACAGCCTCCTTCAGGCGCCGTCACCCGGTTCCGCCTCGCGGATCTCGAAGTCGTGGGTGATCTCGGCCGTCTTCCCGAGCATGATGGATGCGGAGCAGTATTTCTCGGCAGAGAGCTGAACGGCCCGGGCCACCTGCTTCTCGGAAAGCCCCCGGCCGGTGACGATGAAGTGGACATGGATGCGGGTGAACACCTTCGGTGGCTGCTCGGCGCGCTCGGCCTCCAGCTCCACCACGCAGTCGGTGACGGGCTGCCGACCGCGGCGCAGGATGAGCACCACGTCGAAGGCGGTGCATCCGCCCATGCCCAGCAGCAGCATTTCCATGGGACGCACGCCCAGGTTGCGGCCGCCCGCATCCGGCGGACCGTCCATCACCACGGCGTGCCCGCTGCCCGCCTCCCCGAGGAACGTGGCCTGCTCGACCCACTTGACCCGCGCCTTCATCTCGGACCTCCCGGAAAAACGCGAAGCGTATCACAGTTCGACAAGGTGCTGGAGGTACCCTACACTGTCGGAATATAAAGGATTACGGCACGACGCCGACACAAGGCACATGATGGAAAGGACACCCAGACCACCCGGCTCGACCGGCAATCCCTCGATCGACCGCTTCCTCGAGCACTGTCACCGCCGGCGCTACCCGGCCAAGAGCGTCATCATCTATGCCGGTGACGCCCCGGATGCGCTCTATTACATCGTCTCGGGCTCGGTGAGCGTCCTGATCGAGGACGAGAACGGCCACGAGATCGTGCTCGCCTACCTCAACAAGGGCGACTTCTTCGGGGAGATGGGCCTGTTCGGGGAAGACACCACCCGCAGCGCCTGGGTGCGCACCCGCACCGAGTGCGAGCTGGCCGAGATCAGCTACGCCAAGTTCCGCCAGCTGGCCAAGGAGGATCCGGAGATCCTCTTCGCCCTGGCCACCCAGATGGCGGCCCGCCTGCGGACCACCAGCCGCAAGGTCTCCGATCTGGCCTTCCTGGACGTGACCGGCCGCGTGGCGCGCACCCTGCTCGACCTGTGCAAGCAGCCGGACGCCATGACCCACCCCGACGGCATGCAGATCCGCATCACCCGTCAGGAGATCGGGCGCATCGTCGGCTGCTCGCGCGAGATGGTGGGCCGGGTGCTCAAGAACCTCGAGGAGCAGGGCCTGATCACGGCACGCGGCAAGACCATCGTCGTCTTCGGGACCCGCTGAGAGGGCCGCTCCCTCTCAGCGGGTCCCACCCTTCATTTCTCCTCTTCCCCGGCCTTCGGCGGCTTGCCGGCGAGCCCGGTCACGGCCGAAGGCTCCACATCCGCCATGGCGGGCAGTTCGTGGGCGATGCCCTTGTGGCAGTCGATGCAGGTCTTGCCCTGGGTCAGGCCCTCGGTGTGCTGCTTGACCGCGCGCCGCCCCTGATAAGTGAAATCCATGTACTCATAGTTGTGGCAGTTGCGGCATTCGCGTGAATCCGTCTTCTTCATCGTCTCCCACACGTGCTGGGCAAGCTCAAGGCGCTTGGCCTCGAACTTTTCGCGCGTGTCGATGCTCCCGAGCACCTTGTGCAGCAGCTCGTTGGAGGCCTGGATCTTGCGAATCACCTTGTGCACCCAGTCCTTCGGTACATGGCAGTCGGGACAGGTCGCACGCACACCGGTACGGTTGGCGTAATGAATGGTGTTCCGGTACTCCTGATAGACGTTATCACGCATCTCGTGACACGAGATGCAGAACTGTTCCGTGTTGGTGGCTTCCATGGCGGTATTGAACCCGCCCCAGAAGATGATGCCGGCCACGAAACCCACGGCGAGAATACCGCCCAGGGTGTGTTTGGGGTCCGGGCGTTTCAGCGCCTGCCAGGCACGGCAGACCCAGCCGCCGGATGCACAACCGTTGTTTTCGCTCATACCTCTACCCCTTTACCCGACTCGGTTCGGGAAATACGGATGCTCATTCCCCACCCAGCGCCTCGACCGGCGTGAAGGTGTTCTCGACCAGCGGCTTGGCGTTGGCCTGGGGCACGTGGCATTGGGTGCAGAAATAGCGGCGTGGCGCCACATTGGCCAGCTCCTTGCCGTTACGGTCGATGAAATGCGTTCGACTGACCTTGGTCGCCCCGTATTTCTTGTAGTTCTTCCAGCTGTGGCAGCTCAGGCACTTGTTGAACTTGAGATCTACCTGATAACCGTCGATGCGATGCGGGATCAGGGGCGGTTGATCCACATAGGCCCGTTCGAAGGGCTCGCCGTCCTTCTGGTAGCGCTTGAGTTCCGGTATCTGGGCCGGGGCATCGATGTCGTGCATGCCCCGCAACGACGTGACCGGTGGCGCACCGGAGGCCGGCACGGCGATCATGGACGCCGCCAGCAGCGTGGCGAGACTCGTGACCAGCATTTTCACTCTCATCTTCCTGCCTCCATGTTTGCATGCCGTGTGTTCACGGCAGTGGAACCCCTCTTGTCGTCGAAATCAGGTACCGCTCCCGTCTCGGAACAGGATGTCACCCGCGAGTCGAAGCGGCTGCGAAAATCGAACACCTGTCTGGAACAGACATCGATGCACCGACCGCAGTTGGTGCAGTCGGAATCCAGGATGAGCGGACCATGACCCCGCTCCGCTCCCTTGAGCGCGGGACGGATCACCTGTGGCTCCGGGCAGACGGCGAAGCAGTCCATGCAGTCGTTGCAGCAGTCTCGGGCATGGGCGGAGACCCGGATCAGACTCCTGCTTCCCACCAGCGAGTAGAAGGCGCCCATGGGACAGAGGTGCCCGCACCAGAGATGACGGCTGACCAGCAGATCGAGCAGGAAGACCATGAGCACCACGGCCCAGGCCATGCCGACGCCGAAGAAGATCGCCCGATGGGTCATGGACACCGGATTGACCAGTTCCCAGGCCAGGGAGCCGGTCACGGCGGCCAGCAGCATCACCACGCCCAGCAGCCAGTAGCGAGTACGGCGCGAAATGCGCGCATTGGAGCGCAGGCCCAGCCGCAGACGCAGCCAGTGCGCGAGATCCGTGACCAGATTCACCGGACAGACCCAGGCGCAGTACACCCGTCCCCCGACCAGGGCATAGAAGACGAGTACGATCGCGGCCCCCAGCAGGGCCGTGGTCTCGGGCAGATGCCGGGTAAACAGCACCTGCAGGAGAACGAAGGGATCGGTCAGTGGCACCGTCTCCAGCAGCAGGCTGCTGGTCAGGTTGCCCTTGACGATCCAGATCCCGGCCCAGGGCCCCAGCAGAAACAGCCCGAGGATGCCGAACTGGCTGATGCGGCGCAGCACCAGCCATCTGTGGGCCCGCCACCAGCCCAGCTCCCTGGCCGCCTCGGCACCTGGCATCTCTCCGGACTTCATGGCATCGCACTCCGTCTGCGGCGCAGCGTCTCCAGCGGATCCTCACCGAAAGGCGTGCTCTCCTGCCCGGACTCGCCGGCACCGTCCGGACGACTGCCCTGGGTCGCCTCCTGTTTCCGACGCACGACCCCCGTGCGGTAGTCGTACTCGACCCCTTCGGGCAGGTTGAAACTGCGCGACCGTTCCTCTTCCGTGAGCCCCTTGACCCGGTTCTTCCAGCCGAGCCGGTAATGGCGCCCGAGCATGCCCCTGGCCAGATCCAGCGGAATCACCTTGATGGCGGCCTCCTCGAGGATGCAGGCGTGTTCGCACTTCCCGCACCCCGTGCAGGCATCCGAGTGGACCACAGGGATGAAGAGCGCATGAGTGCCGGAGCGCGGGTTGTGCTGCATCTCGATGGTGATGGCACGACCGCGCACGGGGCATACATTGAAGCACACCTCACAGCGCAGGCCCTGGAAGGCGATGCAGGACTCCTGATCCACGATCACCGCCAGGCCCATCCGGGCCTGGTCGATGTCGGTGAGCGAGTGATCCAGCGCCCCGGTCGGACAGGCCTTCACGCAGGGAATGTCCTCGCACATCTCGCAGGGCACCTCGCGCGCCCTGAACCAGGGCGTGCCCGTGGCCACAGGCTCGCCCGGCTTCGCCAGTCGCAGCGTGTCGTAGGGGCAGTCGCGCACGCACAGCCCGCAACGGATGCAGGCCCCGAGAAATTCGGGCTCGGCCAGCGCACCCGGCGGCCGGATGGCCTGCGCCGGGAGCGCCGAGGCGACCTGGCGGTCGTAGAGCGCGAGCCCCAGACCGGCAGCCGCCACGGCCCCGACCGTGCGCGCGGTGTCCACCAGGAACCGCCGCCGGTCGACCCGTTCCGGCCTGTCACTGCGTGCCGCCATGCCCCGTCACTCCAGCCTCAGGCCCGCACCACCTTGACCGCGCACTTCTTGTAGTCCGTCTCCTTGGAGAGCGGATCGGTGGCGTCCAGGGTACACTTGTTGATCAGGCGTCCGGCATCGAACCAGGGCACGAAGATGAGACCCCTCGGCGGCCGGTTGCGCCCGCGGGTCTCGACACGCGCCGTGATCTCGCCGCGCCGGCTGATGACCTTCGCCGGCATGCCTCGACGCAGGCCGCGCTCCCTGGCATCGTCCGGATTCATGAAGATGACGGCATCGGGGAAGGCCCGGTAGAGCTCCGGGACCCGCCGGGTCATGGAGCCGGAATGCCAGTGTTCGAGGATGCGGCCGGTGCACAGCCAGAGATCGTATTCCTTGTCCGGGCTCTCGGCCGGCGGCTCGTAGGGCGCCGAAATGATGTTGGCGCGCCCGTCCTTGCGGCCATAGAAACGAACGCCCTCGCCCTTGGGCACATAGGGATCATAGCCTTCCCGGTAACGCCACAGGGTCTCCTTGCCGTCGATCACCGGCCAGCGCAGGCCACGCACCCGGTGATAGACGTCGAAGGGCGCCAGCTCGTGGCCCTTCTTCGGGCCTTCGAACTGGAAGCGGCGGTATTCCTCGAACAGTCCCTTCTGTACGTAGAAGCCGAAGTGCTCGGACTCGTCGTTGTCGTAGACGTTGCCCTCCTCGTCCTTCACCGTGCCGTGCTCGTAGGGGAACTTGTCCACCTGGCCGTTGCGGAACAGGATCTCGAACAGGGTCTTGCCCCGGTACTCCGGCTTCTTGGCGATCAGTTCCTCGGGCCAGACCTCCTCGACCTTGAAGCGCTTGGAGAATTCCATGATCTGCCACAGGTCGGACTTCGCCTCGCCCGGCGCCTTGACCTGCTGGCGCCAGAACTGGGTGCGCCGCTCGGCATTGCCGTAGGCGCCTTCCTTCTCGGTCCACATGGCCGTGGGCAGGATGAGGTCGGCCGCCATGGCGGTGACCGTCGGATAGGGATCCGAGACCACGATGAAGTTCTCGGGGTTGCGGTAGCCGGGCCAGGTCTCCTCGTTGAGGTTGGCGGCGGCCTGCATGTTGTTGTTGCACATGACCCAGTAGGCATTGAGCTTGCCGTCCTTGAGCATGCGGTTCTGCAACACGGCGTGATAGCCCACCTTGCCGGGGATGGTGCCCTCGGGCAGCTTCCAGATCTTCTCGGCCAGATCGCGGTGGGATTTCTTCTTCACCACATAGTCGGCCGGCAGGCGGTGGGCGAAGGTGCCGACCTCGCGTGCGGTGCCGCAGGCCGAAGGCTGGCCGGTCAGCGAGAAGGGGCTGTTGCCCGGCTCGGAGATCTTGCCCATGAGCAGATGCACATTGTAGAGCAGGCCGTTGACCCAGACGCCGCGGGTATGCTGGTTGAAGCCCATGGTCCACAGGGACATGACCTTCCTGTCCGGGTCGGCATAGACCTTGGCCAGCCGTTCAAGCTTGTCCTTCGGCACGCCCGAGAGCTCGGAGACGTATTCCAGCGTGTAGGGCTCCACCGACTTGGCGTATTCCTCGAAGCTGATCTTGTGGAACTTGCCCACGCCGGGATTCTTCGCCTTCTTCTCCAGCGGGTGCTCGGGGCGCAGCCCGTAACCGATGTCGGTGGTGGCCTGATTGAAGTTGACGTGCTTCTTGATGAACTCCTCGTTGTAGGCCTTGTTCTGGATGATGTAGTTGGCGATGTAGTTGAGGATCGCCAGATCCGTCTGGGGCACGAAGACGATGGGGTTGTCCGCCAGCTCGAAGCAGCGGTTCTCGTAGGTCGAGAGCACGTGCACCTCGCAGCCGGGCTTGGTGAGCCGGGTGTCGGTCAGGCGCGACCAGAGAATGGGATGCATCTCGGCCATGTTCGAGCCCCAGAGCACGAAGACATCGGCGTTCTCGAGATCGTCATAGCACCCCATGGGCTCGTCGGAACCGAAACCGCGGATGAAGGCGCCCACGGCCGAGGCCATGCAGTGGCGGGCGTTGGGGTCGATGTTGTTGGAGCGGAAACCGGCCTTGTAGAGCTTGGAGGCGGCATAGCCTTCCCATACCGTCCATTGCCCGGAACCGAACATGCCGACGCGCGAGGTGAGCTGCTCGACCGGCTTGCCCTTGTTCTCCTCCATGCTGCGACGGATGGCGGCCTTCCACTTCTCGGCCATGATGTCGAAGGCCTCGTCCCAGGAGACGGGCTCGAAATCGCCTTCCTTGTCGAACTTGCCGTTGCGCTTGCGCAGCAGCGGCGTGGTGAGGCGATCCTTGCCGTACATGATCTTGGAGAGGAAATAGCCCTTGATGCAGTTCAGTCCCTTGTTGACCGGCGCATCGGGATCACCCTGGGTGGCCACCACGCGCCCGTTGCGCGTGCCCACCAGCACGCTGCAGCCCGTGCCGCAGAAACGGCAGGGGGCCTTGTCCCAGCGGATGCTGGCATCCCGCGCCGCCAGCGCCTTGCCCGCGGGAAGGGTGATGCCGGCGGCGGCCGCGGCGGCCGCGGCGGCGTTGGCCTTGACGAACTCACGCCTCGTCAGCTTCATTGCTCTGCCTCCTGTTCCACGATTTCATCGAGCTTCTCGTCATCTTCGTGCTGGTGGTAGACCAGCGACGCGGCCAGCACGCCGGGCACGGACTCGATGCCGACCACCCGATCGGCCAGCTGCCGCTCGCCCTCGGCCTCCACGGTGACGACCAGCTTTCCTTCCTCGTTGGCCGCGTGCACCTCGACGCCTTCGAGCGCTTCGAGGCGCGCGCGGACCTGATCCAGTCTGTCCGGCCGTGCACGCACCACGATGCCGGATATGTTCATGTCACACCTCCATTCCTGCGCATCTCGATGGCCTGCTCCGGACAGGGCGCCACGCAGGCACCGCAACCGGTACAGAGGGATGGATCGATCTCGATCCGCGCCACGCCGCCGGGCGCGGGGCGAAAGCGAAGGGCACGGGTCTCGCACTGATCGGCGCAGAGCCGACATTCCACACCGTGCAGGGAAAGGCAGTGGCTGCCGATGACGGCCCGCAGCGACCAGGGCGGCCCCGACTCGGGCGCGCGGAACACCCCTTCGCCGCAGGCACGGGCGCAATCGCCGCAGAAGGTGCATTCGCCCCGCCGGAAATCGACGACCGGCGTGCGCCGCCAGGGCACCAGGAGGGATTCCGGACAGGCATCGATACAGTCCCCGCAACCCGTGCAGCGCGCCAGAAACGCGGCCTCGTCCAGACTCCATGGGGGCCGCAGGCGTCCCGTACCTCCATCTTCCCGAACAGGCAAAGCCGCGCGCATGATCTTCATGCCCCTCGTGTCTCCTGCCCGATACCCTGATCGAATCGCGGAAAAATGGACATGATCTCGGTCAAAGCACCCCTGTCACCCCCTGACGAACCACCCACCATACCCATGCGAATCGAAAGAAATATGACGCAGATCAAACCGCGCGCAGGATTTGGAGCAGAGCGGTATACTTGCATCCAATCCCGAGAATCGATTCATGGAGAGACGCGATGGTTGAAGGCTTGCTCGCCCGCATCGAGGAGGAATCGCACCGTCTGAAGATCGGCCTGGCCGAGATGCTCAAGGGTGGCGTCATCATGGATGTGACCACCCCGGAACAGGCCCGCATCGCCGAGGCAGCCGGGGCCGCCGCCGTGATGGCGCTGGAGCGCATTCCGGCCGACATCCGCCGCGACGGCGGCGTGGCCCGCATGTCCAGCCCGGATCTCATCAAGGCCATCCAGGACGCCGTGTCCATTCCGGTCATGGCCAAGTGCCGCATCGGCCACTTCGCCGAAGCCCAGGTGCTGGAGGCGCTGGAGATCGATTTCATCGACGAGAGCGAGGTGCTCACTCCCGCCGACGACCGCTACCACATCGACAAGTGGGCCTTCCGGGTGCCGTTCGTGTGCGGCGCCACCAACCTGGGCGAGGCCCTGCGCCGCATCGGCGAGGGTGCGGCCATGATCCGCACCAAGGGGGAGGCCGGCAGCGGCAACATCGTCGAGGCCGTGCGCCACCTGCGCCAGATCCTGGCCGACATGAAGCGCCTGACCACGCTGGGCGAGGAAGAGCGCATGACCTTCGCCAAGGAACTGGGCGCGCCCTATGAGCTGGTCTGCCGGGTGGCCGAGGAAGGCCGTCTGCCGGTGCCCAACTTCTCCGCCGGCGGCGTCGCCACGCCGGCCGATGCGGCACTGGTGCGCCAGCTCGGCGCCGAGGCCGTGTTCGTCGGCTCCGGCATCTTCCGCTCCGAGGATCCGGAGGCCCGCGCCCGCGCCATCGTCACCGCCACCACCCACTACGACGACCCGCTGGCGGTGCTGGAAGCCAGCCGCGGCCTGAAGGAGGCCATGCGCGGCATCGAGATGACCGAGATCCCGCCGGAACAGCGTCTCGCGGAGCGCGGCTGGTGAGGATCGGCATCCTGGCCCTGCAGGGCGACGTCGAAGCCCATGCCGGGACACTGGCCCGGCTGGGCCTCGAAGCCGTGCCGGTGCGCCGGGGCGACGAGCTGGAAGAAGTCGCTGCACTGGTCATTCCCGGCGGCGAGTCCACAACCATGTCGCGCCTGATCGAGCGCCAGGGGCTACATGCGCCGCTGCGGGAATTCGCCGCCGACCATCCGGTGATGGGCACCTGCGCGGGACTCGTGCTGATGGCGCGCGACCCCGATGACGCCCGCGTCACCCCGCTCGGCCTGCTCGACATCCGCGTCAGCCGCAACGCCTACGGGCGCCAGATTCACAGCTTCACCGCCACCCTGGATGGCGAGGCCACCGGCCCGGTCAAGGCCGTCTTCATCCGGGCGCCCAGGGTCGAGGCCACAGGCCCGGGCGTGGAGACCCTGCTCGAACACGAGGGCTCGCCCGTCCTGGTGGCCGAAGGCCCGCATTTCGGCTGCGCCTTCCATCCCGAACTCGCCGGCGACCCGCGCATCCATGCCCTCTGGCTGCGCCGTGCCGGCCTGCTGGAAGATCAGGAACGGGTCGCATGATGTCTCGCACCTTTCCCCGGCCGCCCCTTTCGCTCGACCGGCTCCCGCCGCGCCTGATCGGCCGCCTCCCACACCCCCTGCTGGAACGGGGGCTGTGCATCACGCTCGACCGGCTGTTCGAATCGGCCCGCGCCTCGGGCGAACTGGACTTCATCGAAGGCCGGCGCCTGGAGATCGAAGTGACGGACGCGGGCGTGCGCCTGCATCTGCGCTTTGCCGGGCACCGCTTCTCGCCCGCCAATCCGCTCGATGCGCCGGACATCCGCATCCGTGGCCGGCTCGACGCCTTCCTCGATCTCGCCAGCGGTCGCGAGGATGCCGATGCGCTCTTTTTCAACCGCCGCCTCCACATCCAGGGCGATGCCGAGACCATCATGCACACCAAGCACTTCCTCGATGCCTTCGAGCCTCCCCGGTGGCTGCAGCGGCTGCTGGAAGCGGGAAACCACGGGACGCTGGAAGAATAGCCACGGAATCCACGGAAAACACGGAAAGTATAGCCCGTTCCATCGTCATTCCGGCCAAGCGAACCGGCGCCAGCCGGGAAGCGCGAGCCGGAATCCAGTAACCAGGTTGATCCCGGCCGCCGTGGCCTGTCCTTTGTTCCTGGATCCCGGATAGCCCGCTTCGCGGCCTTCCGGGATGACCAAAATGAGCGTTTCATTCCGACCGGGATGACATAATGCAAATAACCACGGAATCCACCGAATCCACGGAATGGACGGATGAGTACTTTCCGTGTTTTCCGTGTGTTTCCGTGGCCATACTTCCGACAGTGATTCATTCTTCCTGTCATTCCGGGCGAGCGGAGCGAGACCCGGAATCCAGAAACCACGCCGATCCTTGCCACCGTGGCTGCAATTCATTCCTGGATTCCGGATCAGTGCTTCGCACTGTCCGGAATGACTGAAGGAGTGGAGCCCGGATGGCCCACTGCGCGGGAGCAGCTACCGTGGGCGCGGCCGCAGCGAGAATCAAAACCAGGTACGAGCTGCGGCTGCCGCGGGCGCGGCCGACTCGGCGATGCCGAGCATCGCAGGGCCGCCGGCGATCGAGCGAGGGCTGTCCGAGCCGCAGGCGAGTTCCCGAGCGCGCCGGCGGACCGAGAAGCGCAGGTCACCCGCAGGGCGAGCCGCCGGAGGCAGTGTCCGGGGCAGCCGCAGCGAGTGTCATAAGCTAGAAACCCGAAGGAATCGCCTGCATCTCGAAGCCGGCCCGGCCGTGCCAGTAGCCGTTGCACAGTCCCACGGGGTGCAGCCGCTCCAGTCGCCGCCAGGCCGCGTCCGGTTCCAGCCGGCCACTGCGCACGGCATCGAACAATTCGACCACCTCACCGGTGACCCGAGGCATGGGGCTGATGCGGGCGACGTCCACGCCGATGGCGGGCAGTGCCGGCAGCTCGGCGAGCAGGGAATGGACCTGCGCGGACTGGGTCTGGATGCCATTCAGCGCCAGAAAGGGCTGGCCTTCCTGGGTCTTCATCAACAGCCCCTCCGGATGATCCAGGCACTGAAAGCCGCAGTCGTCCTTGGGACGGCCATTGACGCGGGCCGTGAAGCAGCGCGCCGACCAGGCCAGCGGCAGACGGCCATGGGCGAACACCTCGGTATCGACCCCCTCGACCGCGCTGGCGAGCGACTCCGCCTCGGCCCTGCCCAGCTCGACCGGCAGCACCCAGCGTCGCATCCCGAATCCGGCCAGCCGCGCCAGTGCCGGGCGATTGTAGAGATTGACCGAGGGTCCCGCCACGAAATCGCGCCCGCGACACAGGTGAACCGCGCCCATGTCGTTGGCCTCCACCGGATAGGGGGATTCCCTGCAGATCCTTTCCATGACGCCCACCTCGGACCCCGACTCCAGCAGCGCCATGGTGGAAATCACCACTTCCTTGCCGGCCCGGGCCAGGTCCTCCGCGATCGAGAACCAGTCGTCGAGCCGCAGCTGGCGCCTGCGCGAACAGACGGTCTCGCCCAGATACACGATGTCGACGGGCCAGTCCGCGGCCTGGGCATAGAAATCGAATACCGAGTCACGGGGCCAGAAATAGAGCAGGGGTCCCAGCGAGAGTCGGAGCATCGATGGCTTCCTCACTGCCAGGGGCGATGGTAGGCGCCCAGCGTGGTCTGCGCCCCTTCCGAGAGCCGGCTGAGCGCCGCATCCCACGCCCCTTCGACGCGAAAGCCCTCGGGGTCGCGCCGCACGGCATCGATGGCCTGGCGCCAGACCCCCGCCACCTTGCGGATGTAGGCCGGAGATCGCTGCCGACCCTCGATCTTGATGGCGCGCACACCGGCGGCGGCGAGTTCCGGCAGCAGACTCAGGGTGTTGAGGCTGACCGGCTCCTCGATGGCATGGCCGACGCGCCCCCCCACCTCGAAACGCCCCTTGCACAGCGTGGGATAGCCGGCCTTGTCGCCCGCCTCGTAACGATCGATGAGGATGCCGTTCAGACGCGTCTCCAGCCCCCTGGCGCTCTCGCACCAGGTCACGTGGGAGGCCGGGGAGCAGGCCCCGAAGGTGTTCGGCGACTTGCCGGTGGCATAGGAGGAGAGAAAGCAGCGCCCCTCGGCCATGACGCACAGACTGCCGAAACCGAACACCTCGAGATCGACCGGACTGCGCTCGGCCAGGCGCGCCACCTGACGCATCGAAAGCACGCGCGGCAGCACGGCACGCCGGATGCCGAATTCCTCGTGATAGAAGCGCAGGGCGTGCTCGTTGGTGGCCGAGGCCTGCACCGAGAGATGCAGACGCAACGCCGGCCAGGTACGGGCCGCATAGCCGAGCACGGCGAGATCGGCAGCGATGATCGCATCGACCCCCAGCTCCATGGCCGTATCCACCGCCGCCTCCCAGCGGGGCAGGCCGGCATCCCGGGGATAGGTGTTCAGTGCGAGATAGATGCGGCGCCCCCGGGCATGCGCCTCGCGGACGCCCTGGCGCAGACCGGCCTCGTCGAAATTGAGCCCGGCGAAATGGCGGGCATTGGTTTCGTCGCGAAAGCCCACGTAGACGGCGTCGGCGCCACTGTCGAGGGCCGCACGCAGGGCCGGCAGGCTGCCGGCGGGACAGACGAGTTCCATGCTCAACTCCTTGCCTGTTGCATCAACGGCGTGACCACGGGCGCAGGCAGACGCCGAAGGGGGTAGGCGCGGCTGCCCTGGCGGGTGCCCCGGCTGCGGAAGGTCTCGACGATGGCATTGATCACGATCCACTTGTGCGCGCACCAGGCCGGCGCGAGCAGAATGTCGGTGCCGGCCGTGCCGGTGACCCGGTGGATGACCACCTCGGGTGGCGTGCACTCCAGGAGATCAACCACCTGATCGACGTACTCGCGCATGGTCAGCGGCCGGTACTGTCCGCGACGCCACTGGTGGGCGAGCATCGTGTGCCTCACCACGTGCAGGGGATGGAACTTGAGGCCTTCGACGCCGAGCTCGAGCACCTGCGCCAGCGTCGTTCTGGCATGCTCCGGCCCTTCCCCGGGCAGCCCCAGGATCAGATGGGTACACACCCGCAGGCCGCGTGCGTGGGCCCGCTGCACGGCGGAACGGTACGCCGCGAAGCCGTGCCCCCGGTTGACGCGCGCGAGCGTCACGTCCCAGGCCGACTGCAGTCCCAGCTCCAGCCAGACCTCGTGGCCCCGATCCTGGTAGCCGGCGAGCAGGTCGAGGACCGGATCGGGCACGCAGTCCGGACGCGTGCCGATCGACAGACCGATCACGTCGGGCTCGGCCAGGGCGAGTCCGTAGAGGGCGGCCAGTTCCTCGAGGCCTCTGCCGTGGGTATTGGTATAGGCCTGGAAGTAGGCCAGATACTTCCGTGCCCCGGTGCGCCTGCGGATGACGCGCCGCCCCGCGGCGATCTGCTCGGGAATCGGCACGACCCTGCGCGCATTGGGCGAAAAGGAGGCATTGTTGCAGAAGGTACAGCCGCCGCGACCCACGGTACCGTCCCGGTTGGGACAGGTGAAGCCGGCATGGATCGCGATCTTGTGCACCCGTTCCCCGTGGCGCTCGAGCAACTCCCGCCCCAGGGTGCGAACGTGATCGGTCAGTACCATGTGCATCCATATCTCGTATGGAACTGCGGATTCTTCCACGTCGGGAAGTGGGTCGAATTGATTCGGGTCAATGAGATTCGCAACCCGCCGGCGCAGTGTATGCCGCCGAACGCACGACTTTTCCTGTGAAAGGGATCTCCAGGGGATTGGAAGAGACATGTCACTGGCACCCGACCCGGTTCCGCACCACCCGCCCTTTCCCGCTACCGACGACGAAGACGCCTGGCA
>Ga0256832_1001816_pt1 | contig 14545 bp, 11 predicted proteins | sample 134614metaG_FD_190534 | JGI IMG/M metagenome (GOLD analysis project Ga0256832, IMG submission 190534) | Hydrothermal vent microbial communities from Lau Basin, Pacific Ocean - 134-614 | ecosystem: Environmental > Aquatic > Marine > Hydrothermal vents | place: Pacific Ocean: Lau Basin | collected...
CAGGGCCGGGCGGCATCGGCAAAAACATCCGCGAGAATTGCCTGAAGCGCCTCGGCATCCTTTCGGGTGAAGGCGGCGGGTGTGTTGCTGTCAATATCGAACACGCCCAGAAGATCACCGTGGCGGTTCCAGACCGGCAGCACAAGTTCGCTCCGCGTTGTCGATGCACAGGCGATATGGCCGGGGAAGGCATGCACATCGTCCACGATCTGCACCTCTCCCAACCGCGCCGACGCCCCGCAGACGCCACGCGAAAAGGGGATGGAGAGGCAGCCATGCCCGCCCTGATAGGGGCCGATCTTCAGAAGATCCGGCGCGATGACCCGGTAGAAGCCCGTCCAGTCGAAGCGATCATCCGCATGATGCACCTCGCAGGCAACCGTGGCCATGAGGGCTACGGTATCGCTTTCGCCCTCGCAAAGCGCGGCAATATCACGCTTCAGCGCGGGCCAGTCGGCGCGCTTCACGGCCGCTCGATGGCGATTGCCGTGCCCTCGCCTCCGCCGATACAGATCGCCGCCACGCCGCGCTTCAGCCCGCGCTTTTCCAGCGCGTTCAGCAATGTCACCATGATGCGCGCGCCGGAAGCGCCGATCGGATGGCCCATGGCGCAGGCGCCGCCGTTCACGTTCATCTTTTCGCGCGGGATGCCCATTTCCCGCATGAACACCATCGGCACCACGGCGAAAGCCTCGTTCACCTCCCACAGATCCACGTCATCGACGCTCCAGCCGAGGCGATCAAGCAGCTTCTGCGCCGCGGGGATGGGCGCGGTGGTGAACCAGCCCGGCTCATGGGCATGGCTGGCGTGGCCGAGGATGCGGGCGCGCACCGGCAGGCCGTGCTCTTCGGCGGCCGATCCCCTGGCCAGGAGAAGCGCCGCCGCGCCATCGGAGATGGAGGAGGAATTGGCCGCCGTCACCGTGCCGCCTTCGCGAAAGGCCGGGCGCAGATGCGGGATCTTCTCGGGGCGGGCGCGCGCGGGCTGTTCGTCGGCCTCCACCACCACCTCGCCCTTGCGGGTTTTCACGGTCACGGGCGTGATCTCGCCGTCAAACGCTCCGCTCTCCTGCGCCGCAAGCGCATTTGAAAGCGAGCCCAGCGCATATTCATCCTGGGCTTCGCGGGAAAGCTGGAATTTCTCGGCGCAATCCTCGGCGAACGTGCCCATGAGGCGGCCCTTGTCATAGGCATCTTCAAGGCCATCGAGAAACATGCTGTCGATCACCTGGCCATGCCCGAGGCGGGCGCCGGCGCGCATCTTGGGCAGGAGATAGGGCGCGCGGCTCATGCTCTCCATGCCGCCGGCCACCATCACCCCGGTTTGCCCGAGGGCGATCTGGTCATGCGCCATCATCACCGTTTTCATGCCGGAGCCGCACATCTTGTTGATCGTGGTCGCGGGCACGCCCTGCCCCAGCCCGGCGGCAAAACCGGCCTGACGCGCCGGCGCCTGCCCCTGCCCGGCGGGCAGCACACAGCCCATCAGCAGCTCCTCCACGATCTCCGGCTTCGCACCGGCCCCCTCGAGGGCGGCTCGAATCGCCGCCCCGCCCAGAACCGGCGCGTCCACTTCCGCGAAAACCCCCTGCAATCCGCCCATCGGCGTGCGCGATGCACCCACGATCACGACTTCTTCCATGCTGCCTGCTCCTTCTCCTTGTGCTGAGGTCTGCATACCGAATGGTAACGATTGTCGTCTAGCCTTGGTTGCAGGCCAATTCACGGAGGAGCCGGATGAAGCTTGAAATCAAGGATACGGGCGGGGCCCGGCTGATCACAGTTCCCGAAGCCCGCATTGATGCTTCCGTCGCCATTCGTTTCAAGGAGGCGATGGTCGAGGCGGCGAAGGAAGGGCCGGAGCGGGTGATCCTCGATCTTTCGAATGTCGATTTCATCGACAGCAGCGGCCTCGGAGCGGTTGTGGCCAGCATGAAGCTTCTGGGCAATGGCCGGCGCCTCGAGCTCGCCAGGCTGTCGCCTCTTGTCGAAAAGGTGTTCCGTCTCACGCGGATGGATAGCGTCTTCACGATCCATGAAGATCTTACGTGGCTGGCCGGGGCGGCAGAAGGCGGAGGCATGAAGAATGCATCCTGAAACGAATTCAGGCGTAATCGCAGCCAGAGAAGCGTGCGAATCGGACAGAGCCGGCCTTCGCCTTGATTACAGGATGCAGCTCAAGGCCACGCCGGAGGATGTCAGAAAGGCATTGGGAGAACTCTGTGAGGCTGTCCGCCCCCTCGGGCTTCCGGCCGAACTCACGGGCACGGTGGAGCTCGTTCTGGCCGAAGTCCTGAACAATATCGTCGAACATGCCTATGCCGGAGCAAATGCGGGCCATATAGATCTGCGTGCCCGATACATGGATTCAGGCTTCCGTTTCGAAATAACCGACGAGGGGAGCGAGATGCCGGGCGGGATGTTGCCCGTGGGGGAACATGTGGATCTCGATACCGATCTCAATGCGCTCCCTGAAGGTGGTTTTGGCTGGTATCTCATCCACGATCTCACCGAAAACCTGCAATATCATAGAGCCTCAGGGCGAAATCAGCTCCGTTTCACGATACGCAATAAGCGGGAATAACATATACAATCTTTCTGCATGATCTGCGCCGTGCTCAACCTATGGCGACGATGACAAAACGGGCGGCATGTTGGCCGCCCGTTTTCTTTTTCATGAGATTTGTGGCGCGTCAGCCCTTGTATTCCTTGGATTTGAAGGAAACGGCTTTTGCTCTCGGGGTCGCGTCCGCGAGTTTGCGGATATCGCCCCAGGTGTGCTTGTAATCGGGCAGAACGAGCTCGTTCACGCCCGGGTTCACCACATTGCCCTGCGAGCCGGCGGGAGAGCCGAACACCATCGCCACCTGACCGCGCTTGGCGGTATCGGTAGGATAGGCCATGCCCTGGGTGGCGCCGTTCTCGTTGTGGATCTCGATCAGATCGCCGGGATTGAGCGAGAGTTCGGCCATGTCGTCAGGGTGCATTTCCACGAACGGATAGGGGAAACGATCCTGGATGAAATCGTTTTCCTGATCGAGGAACTGGTTCTGCCAGAAGATATTGGCACGCACGTTGTTGATCCAGAACCTGAAGCTCTTCTGCTCCTGGGCCTTGCCGGGCGCCTGCCAGCCGCGCCATCCGGCGGCGCAGAACAGGGCCTTCTTGTCCTCACGGCCATGGCGATCGAACTTGCCATCGGCATAGAGCCGCTCGGTGCCCACCAGCTTGCCGCCCTCATAGCCGACGACAGGCTCCTGGACCCCGTTGTTGCCCATGGCGCGCAGGCGGTCATAGGTCACATCGGGATTGCCCTGGTGATAGCCGTCCATGAAGGCATCTTCCTCGGTCTTCCAGTCATAGCCCTTGAACTTGTCGGCATATTCGTCATGGCCCATTTCACGCAGCACGCGCTCCATGTGCCGTGCGATACCGGCCGCAATCAGGCAATCGGGCATGGCCTGGCCCGGCGGATCCATGTACTTTTCCGAGAGCCGCAAGCGGCGTTCGCCGTTCATCGAGGTGAGGTTCATCTCGTTGCTTTCGGCGGCCGGCAGGATCACATGGGCATTCTGGCCGATCTGGCTGTGGATGATATCCATGTCCACCACGAACAGCCCGCCAGCATTCACCGCCGCGACGATCGCTTCAACCTGCTGCTCGCGGGTGCCGGTGGCCGAGGCGTCCATCGCGTCCTTGACGATATTCGCCCGGCGCCGGTGAACGCGCTTGAACTCCGCCGCGTTCAGGGTCGTTTTGTAGTGATCGCAGGCCCAGACGTGATGCACCTTGCCGCCGCCGCGGATCAGCAGCTGATCGATATAGGTGGCGGGGCGGCCCACATGGGCGTCGGAGGGGCGATAGTAGCCTTCCTGGTGCCCGCCGAGGCGGCAGCAACCGCCGCCTTCGCGGCCGATGTTGCCGGTGGCAAGCGCCACATTCACGAGGGCGCCGACGGTGCGGTAATTGTCATTGCCCCAGATGATGCCCTTCTCGTAGCAGGTCACGCATTTGCGGCGCGAACCATCCTCCTTGGGCTTGGCGATCCATTCGGCGGCCTTGATGATATCGGCCGCATCCACGCCGCAGATTTCGGCCGCTTCCTCGGGCGAGGTGCGGCAGGTTTCCATGGCGTATTCGAGGCTGCCGAGGCCGGCGGGGTGGGCGCTGTCCATCGCCACGGCCTCGCCATCGCGGTAGGTGGAAGCTTCGATGAAGTCCTTGTCCGTCCAGCCCTGATCCACGATATGGGTGAGGATGGCGTTGAAGAGCGCCATGTCGCTGCCGGGCTTGATCGCCAGATGCAGGACATTCTCCTTGCCGGCAATCTCCTCGGCCGTATGCACGGTGAGCGTGCGGCGGGGATCGACGATCACCATCCGCGCGCCGTTCTCCAGGCCTTTCCTCATGTGGTTGAGGAAGAGGTTGGTCTGGGTTTCCATCGAATTGGCGCCGACCATGAAGATCGTGTCGGTGATCTCGTAATCCTTGTAGGCATAGTTGAGTTCGCCAACGCCCATGTCGCGGGTGGAATGGACTTCCGAATTGTAGGCCGGCCGGTTGTGGATGCGGGCGTTTTTCACCTTCATGCTCTGGAAATAGAGCTTGCCGGTGCCCCAGGTGTTTTCGTAGCCCCCGGCGGAGCCGCCGTGGTCGAACATCGAAACCACCAGATCATCCTCGGAACCCTGGGTGATCACGCGGGCGGTGACGCGGGCCACCAGATCAAGCGCATCCTCCCAGCTCGTCGGCTGCCAGGTGCCGTTGCGCCACACCATCGGATCGGTGAGCCGCTGCTGCTGGGTGCCGGTCACCTGCGAGGGCCGGTTCTCGGCCATCCGCGCGCCGCGGATCGAGGTCAGGCCGGAGTTCACCACGCAATCCTTGTCCGGCACCACGACAAGATGCACGTCCTCGCCGTCCTGCTTGACGACATTATACATCGACGGGGCAACCCAGGTGCCATCGGCGCCCTGCTGTTCGGAAAGGTCGATACCGAAGGCATTGTCCTTGAGCGTGCCCTGCTTTGTGCGCGGCCATGTGTAGGCCTTGTAGCCGCAACCGACGATGCAGTAGTGGCAGGTGACGTTATGCACCTTCGCATCCTTGGGCGGGATGGGAAGGCGATCGATCTGTCTCTTGTAAGCCATGTTGTTTCCTCCCCCTCAGAGCACGTTCGACGGGCGACCGAAAATCAGATCGGTGCAGCCCTCGGCGTAAATGTCGCCCTTGTCATCCACCCGCAGGGTGAATTGCGGCAGGTTCTGAGTGGCATGGCCCCAGACCTGCTGGCCGCCGGCCTCGACATCGAAACGCGAGAAATGGCCGGGGCAATTGAGGGTGCGATCCTCGCCATTGTAGGAGAGCCCGTAGCCCTTGTGCGGGCAGAGCACGGAGAAGGCAACGATATCGCCATCCGGGCCTACCCCGCCTTCAACCTCCTGGCCGAGCTTCAGCAGCACGCCCGGGCTGTCGGCATCGGGATATTCGATATCCATCGGCTCGTTCACCTTGAGATCGGCGATATTGGCAAGCCGGTTCGACGGATAATCCACCTGGGCCATGGCCGGTGCGGCCTTGGCCTGCCCAGGGGTGACAGTGGCCGCTGCGGCGCCGGCGGCGGCGAGGGCGCCCCCGCGCAGGAACTGCCTCCGGCCCACATCGACCAGTTTCTTGCATTTCATGGAAATTACCTCCCTGTTTCGCGGTTGTCGCGGGGCAAGTCTAGCAGGGAAAACCAGGATAAAAGGGCAGAAATTTACATGGGAATATTCGCATATCACATTGTGGATAAACGGAAATTACTGATGTTCGGAAATCCGGACACGCAAGCACCTAATCCGCCTTCCCGGTGATTCCGTGTTTACGCATCTTCTCCCACAATGTCGTGCGGGAGATCCCGAGCCGCCTGGCGGCTTGCAAAACCTGCCCGTCGGTGCGCCTGAGGGTTTCGAGGATATGGGCTTTTTCCGCAGCTGCACGAACCTCTGCGAGGCTCTGCACGGCCTCGGGTTCCAGAAGCTTTTCCGGAAACAGATCGATCACCTGCAACAGCGGGCCAGTGGCGGTTTCCGTGCCGCGCTTCACGCGCGCGCGAAGCTCCCGCCCGCCACCGGGCCAGTCATGAGTGCGCACCGCCTCCTCGCACAACGGGCTGATGCCTTCCAGCGGGGCTTCGCGGCGCGGATTGAGAGCCGCAAAGAACTGCTGCAGAAGCCATACGGCATCTTCCGGGCGCGTGCCCAGAGGAGGCACCGGGATTTCCAGCATGTTCAGGCGATACAGGAAATCGGCCCGGGCGCCATCCCGGCGGATGATATCGGCAATCTCCGGCCCGCAGGCGGCGATGAGGCGCCCTCCGAAACCCGCCTCCTGAGCCTCCAGCAGCGCGCTGCGCCCCGCCTCCTCCAACAAGCTGATCCCGTTGATGAAAAGCACGCCTTCACCAACCCTTTCCAGAGCGCCGCCGGAGCCGAAGAGCGCCTGCATGCCGTCCCCCTCGCGGGCCAGGTTGACAGTGACAAAAGGCGCGGCCCGACGCTCGGATGCCGCATGGATCCTGCGGGCTACGAGGGCTTTGCCTGTCCCCGCCGTGCCGGTGATGAGCACGGGTCGGTCGCTCCCGGCGGCCCGCCGCGCCAGTTTCTCGACACGGCGCGCGGCGGCGGAAATCCCGAGGGCCGGGGTGAAGCTACCTTTCGTTTTCCCCGCGACCAACAGAGAGAGCTTTTCCAGCAGGGTTGCCATTTCAAAGGGTTTTGTCAGGTAGTCCATGGCGCCGGCCTGCATCAGCCGCACCGCCTGCTCGATGCCGCCATGACCGGTGATGAAGAGGAATGGCGGCGGGGTGGTGCTGCGGCAAAGCTGGGTGAAAAGCTCCTCCCCCGTGCTGTCGGGCAGGCGGATATCGCAGATCACCGCATCCAGGGGCGCGCGGGGCGTGCGAATGGCCCCGAGCGCGGTGCGGGCCTGTTTGTGCCAACTCACCGTTGCCCCCTCCAGCTTCAGCCGCTGCATAAGGGAGCCGCCCATGATCTCGTCATCCTCGACGAGCACGAGAGTCATTCCCTGCAACATGGCAACTCCACCCGGATGATCGTTTCGCCCTCGATACGCTGGCAGCTGATGCGGCCTTTCAGCCCGGTTACCAGATCATGCACCAGCCGCAGGCCGACACCTCCGCCGGCTATCCTCTCCCCCTCGCCCATAAGCCGTGCGCAGGCCGCCTTGGAAAGCCCGGGGCCACTATCGGTTATATCGAGGAATAACTGCCCTTCTTCAGCATGTGCCTTCAATGCCACCCGCCCTTCCGGGCCTGCGGCTTCGGTGGCGTTCAGAAGCAGATTGAGAGCGATCTGGCGCACATGGGCGGCCGGCAGGCGGCAATCGATTTTTTCGCCGACGTCCCAGCCCAGCTTCTGCTGCCGACGGGATATTTCGGGCTCGATGAGCAGCTTCAGATCCCGAAAATCCTCGATGGAAAGGATCGCGCCTTCATGGTCCAGCCGATCAAGATTGAGCGTGGCCCGCGCGACATCGCGCATATGGTTCAGGCCCCGTTTGAGAAGTGCGGTGCTTTCCCGCACCACTTCGGGCCGATCGGCGTATTTCTGCAGGGTATCGACCGCATTGATCAGGCCGCCCAGCGGGTTGTTGATCTCATGCGCCAGAGAGGAAGAAAGCCGCCCAAGGCTCACCAGCCGCTCGCGCTCGGCCAGCCGCCTGTCGGCTTCCGCCTTGGCCCCGATCGCCCCGACCATGGTATTGTAGCTGTTTGCTAGCTCGGTCATTTCATTGTCGCCCACCGGCATATCGGCCGCCGCAATCGGTTCCGGCGCATCGGCGGATTCCCGCATCCGTTCGATCACGCGGGTAACGGGCTTCAGCATCCTGCGCATGACCAGATAACCGAACACGGCCAGCAAGCCCGTTGCCAAAGCGTTCCCGATCAGAAGATAGCGCGAAACCCGCTGGCGTTCGGCAATGAGATCGGAAACATCCATCTCCGTCAGAATCTGCCCGACCTCCCGGCCCTGATAAACCAACGGTGCCAGCACCTTGATCGCGCGCCTCTCGCCGTTCACGGAGAGCGCATGGAGATCCTGCGCGCCATCTGTCAGGGCACGCAGCTGGCTGTCCACCGGCGCGCGGTGCGGATCCGTTGCCGCCAGCACCGCGCCCTCGGGATTGGCAACGGCCGCAAACACCAGCCGGTGGCCCTCCTTCCGCCCACCATTCTTGCCCGTGGCGCGAACCAGGGTATCATAGACCTCCCAGACATCATGGCGCGAAACCAGCGGCCCCAGCGCCACCGAAAGCGCCTCGACCTGAAGCTGTGCCAGTTCGCGGATGCGTGTATCCTGCACCTGCCGCAAAGTGGAGAGCACCTGCTGGGAAGCCAGGAAACCCACCAGTATCATCATCGCCGCCGTGAAAAGCGGCACCCGCAGGGCAAAGGGGATCCGATGCAGCAGGTTCATTGCCGCGCGTCGCCGATATCACGCATCCTGGCGGCGATCCCGTCATAAAGCGAAGGTTCGGCCTCGGTCATGCCATCGAGCTGCAGAAGGGCAAGGGCATCGCGCCCCTTCTGGCTGCGCTCAAGCCCCAATATGGCCCGCCGCATGGCCTGCATCCGGGATGTGCCAAGGTGATCCTTGCGGCAGCAAAACGGCGGGAAGCCAAGCCATTCGGAGCGTGAGAGCACCTTGGTGCGTGCCGTCAGTTCCGGTTCGGCCTTCGTCAGTGCCTCCCAGACATATCCATCCACGCTGCCCGATTGCACCAGCCCGTCGGCCACGGCGCGCACCACGTTGCGATGGCCGTAGGTGAATATCGTGCGCCTGAAAAACGCCTCGGGCCGCTCGCCCATGCGCACGAGATCGGATACCGTCACGAGATAGCCGGAGTTGGAATCGGGGTCGGAAAAGGCATGTATATTACCGCGCAGATCAGCCAGGCCCCTTGCGGTGCTGTCGGGGGCCACGATCAGATAGGATTGGTAGAGCGGCTTGCCGTTCCACACCGGCACAGCCAGAAGCGCAAGCGCATCCTTGTGCTGCAGATATGGATAGCCGCAAAGCCAGGCGGCATCGATCCCGCCTTCAAGCAGCAGGGCCGTCACCTCCTCATAGGTGCGCCGCTGCTCCAACGCCACTTCCACCTCCAGCGCCTCGGACAACGCATCCCGCAGGCGGGTGATCACCTCGGCATCGTTATCCAGGAAGACCGGGGTCAGCCCGAGATGAAAGGGCGCCATTGCCCGTGCGGGCATTGCCGGCAGCAATGCCAATACGCCTGCTCCTGCAAGTATCCGCCTTCGTGTCAACATATGGAAACCCTCCCCGCTTCCCGGATTCCCCTGGCCTTGAAGCGCTATCTTCCTGTGCAGACCATCCCGGATGGCCATGCACCCTGCCCATTCTGTATGACCGCAATACGATATTCCATCCCGATAGAGTTGCAAGCAATGAAATCCACATATGCGCGCCGTTGCGTGGCTCCTGTGGCCAATGCAGGAAAATGGTTCTGCTTTTTCCGTGGAGAATATCCCCGTGCATGGTGCGCATGAGCCCTTTGTTCGGGCCATGAAGGGGCTACATCACAATCCCGGCAAGCTGAGGTGGAAAGTATCGGCATCGGCCGTATTGCCCAGACGGGGAAACGCCATGCGGCAGGACGTCAGAACTGCGAGAAAGCCACTGGATGAGGGGCGAGGATGGCAATGTATCTGTCCGGCCAATGTCAGGGCGATGTTTCACACGATTGATCGGTCGTTCCTTGCCGGACCGGATGGCAAGCGGTTCCGGTCGTCTATCACAGGCAAATTTATCCGCGGCAGATACAGGCAGCGCCGGCCGGCTCAATAGCCGTAATCGTAATCGTAGCCATAGCCCTTGCCCATGTATCGGCACTTGTTGAGCACCACGCCCAGAACGTTGCTGCGCGCGGCAAGCTCCTGCTCGCAATTGTCGATCTCGTCGATCGTCGTGGCTTCGGCCTCGGCTACCAGCAATACGCAGTCCACCTGATCGAGAAAGCCGAGCGTATCATCGCTGACAAGGAGCGGGGGCGTGTCGAAGATCATCACGCTCGGATCGAGCGCCTGCTCCACCTCTTCCAGCGCCCGGCGCGCCGTTGCGCTCTGCAGGAGCTCAGCCGAATGATTGACCGGCGCGGCATTGGTGGCGAAGGCAAGGTTGGGGCCGATGCGCAGCATGTGTTTCGCCCAGGGGGCCTGCCCCGCCAGAACCCTGCTGAACTGATGGCTGATCCCCTTCTGCCCCAGGGTTTTCGCCAGGGCCGGGCGGCGCATGTCAGCCTCCACCACCACCACGCGCAATTCGGGCTGGCGGGCGAAGCTGAAGGCGAGATTGGTGCTTGTCGTCGTCTTGCCGCAGCCGCTGGTGGGCGATGTGATGGCCAGCCGGCGCCAGTTGTTGGCCCGCATCTGCTGGAGCACCTTGGTGCGCAACATATCGAAGGGGCCGGAATCGGGGCCGCCCTCGATCGCCAGTATCCGGTTGCGGTGCAGCAGGCGCGGATTGACATCCGCTTGCGCAAGCGTCTGCCAGTTTTCCGTCAGGGCCGCGGGCAGCTCCGGGCGGGCGCGCCGGGCGGGTGCGCTTTCGCCCCTCGCTTCGCGGGCCTTGTCGATCGCTGATCTGATCCGTTCCATGGGCTAGTCCGTTTGTCGCGCGCCCTCAGGCGCCATTGAAGCGTATCTTTTCGAGCAGAAGGGAAAGGCCGGTCTTGTCCAGGAGCTTCTGCACCAGAACATCCATGGGCATGTAGCGGGTATGCACCATGTAAAGCCCGAGCGGAATGCCGATCAGCACCACCGCAAGCGCCAGATAGATCACCATCCGCCGGCGCAGGGTTTCGCCCCGGGTGCGCACGAAAGGCAGGGTGCCGATCGGGGTGATGCCGAGCTTTGCCGTGATATCGGCCGGGCGGCGCACGGCGCGGTTCATCGCTTCAAGCAGCACCACCGCGGCGAGGCCGGCCAGGATCCCCGCCACCACCGAACCGATCATGATCAGCAGGCGCGGCGGGCTCGATGGCGCAGACGGCGCCACCGGCTGCTCGATCACCACGATGCGCTGCCCTTTGGAGCGGCTCTCGATGATCTCGCCGGTCTGCGCTTTGGCCAGCGCCGCCACCGCGGCATCATATTGCGCCCGGATCAGCGAATAATCCCGCTCAAGCTCCGCCTGGCGCAGGGCATTGGCCGGGGTGGCGCGGATGGTTTCCTCGAGCCGCGCAAGCTCCTCCTTCATGCCGTTCATCTGCTTGCGGATGAAATTGAGCCGGCCGTCGATCTCCTCGAGCTGGAGATCATAGAGGGTCTTGTTGGCCTTGCTCGCGGCTTCTGCCTGATCGGAGGCGCCCGCGGCCTCGGCCTTGCCGCGCTGGCCAAGCACGATCTTTTCCAGCTGCTCGACGCGTGCGCGCAGCACCTTCACTTTCGGATTGTCGGCCGAAAACACCGCCAGCGCGCGCTCGAGCTCGGCCTTGGCCAGCTGCAGGGCCTTTTCCTCGCTGGTCATGTTGTCCTGATTGATGCCGACCATGCCCTGGCTCTTGTAGAGCTCCACCAGGCGCTTGCGCTTGTCCTGCAATTCGGCCTGCTCCTGCTCAAGGCGGATCAGGCTTTCCTGCAGGCTTGTCTGGCGTGCACGGCGGAATTGCAGGCTGTCGGGCAGGCTGTCGCGGTTTTCGCGCTTGAATTCGAGGATCTTCTTGTTGAGCTTGTCGAGTTCCTGGCCGAGGCGCTTTTCCTCCTGTTGGAAGAAGCGCAGCACCTCGGTGGCCCGGCCGCGCATGATCTCGGCATGTTCCTTGAGGATGCGGGTGACGAATTCATTGGCCACGCGCGCGGCCTTCTCGCCGGTTTCGGCGGAGAAGGAAACCGTCAGCAACGGCGCCTCGCCCCGTTTCTGCTGCACCTTGAATTCGGTGCGCGCGCGCATGTCCTCCACGATCCGGTCGGGCGAAAGATCGCTGTCGGGGGGGTAGATCTCGAGCGTGTCGGCCATGTCGAGAAGCGTGGCGCGGGAAAGGATCTTCTGCTGGATGCGCTGCAGCACTTCCGTCAGATTGGTGCGGCTCGCGGGCTTGTCGACAGAGATCTGCTCGCTTTCCACCAGCATGACGGCGCGGGCGCGATAGGTGGGGGGCAGGATGGTGGCGATGAAGATGCCGATTGCCGAAACTGCCGCCGCCACGATCAGGAAATAGGGAAACCGCCGCCAGAAGATGGAAATGTAGAATTTGGTATCAAGCGCCATGCTGCTCAGGCCTTTTCAAGAATGAGTGTCGCCGGGAAGAATACGCCGTCATCCAGCACCCGCTGAACAAGCGCCCGGTTCACCGTTTTCACCTCGTCCGTATAGGCATAGACGAGGGAAAAATCACACAGCTGGTTGACGAGGCGCGGGATGCCCCCGGTGGCCTCATGGATGAGCTTCGCGGCATTGGGAGTGAATATCCGCTCGCTGGCCCCCGCCTTTTCGAGCCGGTGTTCGATATAGGCCTGCACCGTGGGAGCGTCCATCGCCGTCAGGTGAAAGCTGGCCGCCACCCGCTGGGCGAATTGCGTCAGCTCGGGGCTGCGGATTGTATCTCGCAGTTCGGGCTGGCCCATGAGGATGATCTGCAGGAGCTCGTCCTTGTTGGAATTGATGTTGGTGAACATGCGCAGCTCTTCGAGGCTCTCGCGCGAAAGGTTCTGCGCCTCGTCGAAGATCAGGATCACCCGCTTGCCGCGTGCGTATTCCTCAATGAGAAAATCCTGGAACTGCTTGAACAGGTCCACATAGGAGGCATCCTTCGCTGCATCCTGCCCGAGCGCCATCAGGACCCAGCGCAGCAATTCGCCGCGGTCGCCATGGGCGTTGGAAACAAGCCCCACGCTCACGTCATCGCCGAGCTTTTTCAACAGGTGATGCAGAAGCGTGGTTTTCCCTGCTCCCACCTCGCCGGTAATCAGCGTGATCGGGGCCTTGGTGAACAGCCCGTATTCCAGCATCGCATAGGCACGCCGGTGCGCCGGCGACCAGAACAGGAAATCCGGGTCCGGGACCAGGGTAAAGGGGCGCTCCTTGAGGCCGAAATATTCCGTATAGATATCCAGGGTGCTGACCACGTTCATTTACAAGACCACAGCCAATACCAACAGCATGGCCCAATGAGAATTTCTGAAATAGGGCATATCACCAATCCGTTACCAATCAACACCCCGATACCCGCTCCTCCATACAGACTATGGGCATCGGTTTCATCTCTTTTATTCCATCCTTGAGAAGTCAGATACGAATCGCGCCGTTTTGCATGATTTGTTTCGCATTCATGAACACAATGTCATTCGGGGAAATCTGCCCGCTCCAATAGCACTGCCTCAGGTGGAGAATCATGTTTCGGAATACACGCGCTGCTCCATGTCTTTCGACTGTCAGCCCCTTTTGTGACGCATTTACACAGCCCCGCGGCGAGATATTGGCCGGACCATTTCGCCCGTAAGAAGAAAGTCTGCCTTCCCGAACCGAATCGGAATCCGTCAGTTTCCGGCCACTTTGCCGCCCAATGCCCGATCGCGCCCCCATGGTGTATCACCACGGTTCAACGGCTTCTTCATCCGAGACATTTCCCCTGTTCGGCAGCTGCGATCATTGCCGCGCAATGTTATTCTTTGCATGTCTGGTTCAGAGTTTCCAATGACATGTGCCGCCGGAAGCAGGCCCGCTCGTTGTTCTGCTCCAGCATCATCCCCGCCGAGGATTTGGAAATCTCCTGAACAAGACGCCAGCCAGGACAGCACTGATTATTTAAGGAAGAAAATGGTGAGCCGTGCAGGGATCGAACCTGCGACCTACTGATTAAAAGTCAGTTGCTCTACCAACTGAGCTAACGGCCCTCATGAGGCGCTTACCTAGGAAAGAGGGGCGCGATGGTCAAGCCCCCAAATGCCACTTTTCATGACAATCTCTGGTAATGCACGGCACCGCTCGCTATATGCCGGCCCATGCAGAGGCAAAACCCATATCAGCCCCTCCGGTTTCTCAAGATGCACGGTGCCGGAAATGACTTCGTGATCATCGATTCACGGGGGCAGGATACGCGTGTGAGCGCCGATCTCGCCCGCGCGCTGGGCGATCGTCACAAGGGGGTGGGGTTCGATCAGCTGGCAGAGATCCGGGATTCGGATGCAGCCACCATAGGGCTCGAATTCCGCAATGCCGATGGCAGCCCGTCGGGCGCCTGCGGCAATGCCACCCGCTGCGTGGCCAGCCTCGTCATGGACGAAACCGGCAAGGATTGCATCCAGATCGAAACCGCGCGCGGCTTTCTGGAAGCCAGGCGTGGGGATGGCGCGATCAGCGTCAACATGGGGCCGCCGCAGCTTGACTGGCAGGAGATCCCGCTCAGCCGCGAGGCGGATACGGATTCCCTTCCCCTGCCGGGCGCGCCGTCAGGCGTGGGCATGGGGAATCCCCATTGCGTCTTCTTCGTGGATGATGCCGAAGCGGTGGACGTGGCCGGCGAA
>Ga0256832_1001817_pt1 | contig 14544 bp, 10 predicted proteins | sample 134614metaG_FD_190534 | JGI IMG/M metagenome (GOLD analysis project Ga0256832, IMG submission 190534) | Hydrothermal vent microbial communities from Lau Basin, Pacific Ocean - 134-614 | ecosystem: Environmental > Aquatic > Marine > Hydrothermal vents | place: Pacific Ocean: Lau Basin | collected...
ACTGAAAGGAGGGAGGCCTGCCACGCCTTCAGAATTTGATATAATAGCTCCCAAAAAAATCAACAAAAGTTTATCCATTTTTTATGAAAACCTGCTACCTTCATCCCCATAAATTCAGTAAGGTCATGAAAATTAACAGAAAAAAATTTTTCAAAGGTTTAGCACTTGCAACCATCTCCACTCCATTTGTGTTGAGAACCTTTATCGGAAAAAGCAGCGCTCAGGCTGGTGATAATCAGTCGCCTAATGTCATCACCAATAAAAAATACAAATGGAAGATGGTCACCACCTGGGGACCAAATGCTCCGATATTAGGTGATGCCTGTTCCTATTTTGCCGACCTCGTTGAAAAGCTCTCTAATGGTCGGATGAAAATCCATATTTATGCGGGGGGAGAACTCGTTCCTGCGCTTCAGTCATTCGATGCAGTACGCAATGGCAGCGCCGAAATTAGCAATGGTGCATCCTACTACTGGGCGGGTAAAAATCCGGCTTTTCAGTTCTTTGCGACCGTTCCCTTCGGGATGAATACCCAGCAACTAACCGCCTGGCTGTTTCAAGGCGGAGGAATGGAACTGTGGAGAGCATTATATGCCGACTATAAAGTCATCCCCTTTTATTCCGGCAGCACAGGTGTACAAATGGGTGGCTGGTTCAACAGGGAGATAAACTCCATTGACGACCTCAAAGGATTGAAAATGAGAATACCCGGACTCGGTGGTCGCGTACTCGAAAAGGCAGGTGGCAGTGCCGTCCTGCTTGCAGGAACTGAGCTTTATACCGGACTGGAGAGAGGGGTTATCGATGCCACCGAATGGCTCGGCCCCTACCACGACTACCTGATGGGCTTCTACCAAATCGCCAAATACTACTATTCGCCGGGCTGGCATGAACCAGGAACAGCGTTGGAGTTTTCCATCAACAAAGAAAAATACGAAGCCCTGCCAAAAGACCTTCAGGCAATCATTGAGACAGCAACTTATCAGGCTGCGACCTGGTTTAGCACCAAAATGGAAGCCATGAATGCCGAATACCTGCAAAAAATACAAGCCGAAGGCATACATCCCAGATTCTTCCCACAGGACGTACTCGATGCCCTAAAAGGCTACACCAAAGAAGTTATCGACGACTTGGTGCAAAGCAGCCCGGATGGAGCCAAAGTATATGCCTCTTATTCTGCTTTCCGCAAAAAGATTATCCCTTGGTCAAATTTAACCGAAAAGGCATTTTACAACCGTTTACAATCTTCTCCCGACAATGGTTAAAAACGCCAATTTATCATCAGGTAATAATTGCGTCCGGCTTGAGGGTACAATCCCTTATCCACGTAGTTTTGGTCACCGATTCGATAACGGTAAGACCATGCATTGCTGACGTACAATTGGTCAAAAACATTCTTCACAAAAAAGCTTAATCGCAATTTCCTTGTCCATTTGGAAGGCATATCGTAGGCGACACCCATATTTGTAAATGAGTAAGCGGCTAATTGGTTATTTACATCCATCGCCAAATCGATAAATTGACGGCCAACGTACTTGGTTTGCAAATCAAATTGCAAGCCCGCTTTTCTTGGTTTGTACGTAAGCATCAAGCCACCAATAACAGCGGGGGAAAAGGGCAAATCCGTCTGTGTATGGGATAAAACCGTCTGTGTAAGCCAGTTGAAATCTTCATCATAAGTATCAATGTATTCATCAAAAGCATCGACCTTATTCCGACTCAACGAGGTATTCATCCCGAACTCCAACTGGCTAACGGGCTGCCACTTCATTTGCAGCTCAACTCCAAGGCGACTGCTTTTCGGAACATTTATACGAGTATATTCTCCGACATCATTGATGCGTCCTGTTAGCGCCAATTGATTTTTATACAGCATTTCGTACAAGTTTGCCTTCCATGCAAATTTTCCAAAAACACCATTCAGTCCTGCTTCAATATCAAACAGTTGCTCGGCTGTTGGCTGTTTTGAAACCGGGGTGTCCACCAAATCATTCCTGTTGGGCTCCCGATTGGCAACGGCAGCCGATAAATAAGCACCAAGTCCTGTATTAATACTATAAGTAATCCCTACTTTGGGGTTAAAAAATAAGTAGTTAACAGCCAATTGCTCACGATTTAATTCATCATTCACACCAAGGAAAGAATAATCTACTTTTCGCAATTGCATATCTCCGTAAACACTCACCTTTGGGTATATTTGATAATTAATCTTAGCAAAGACATTGCCATCATTCTTGTTTGCATCCTCATCGTAATAGATGTGGTCATTTTCGGTATTTGCGGGATACCTCGCCCATATTACCTTACCGAAATGCCGCCCTACATATTGATGGTAAGCACCACCGAAAGTCAGTTTCATCCGGGTATCATTTGAAGTATAAACACCCGTCAGCAAACCACCATAAAAGTCATTCTCCAACCACCGTTGCCTAATCAAAGAAGACGGTGGCATGGTATCTAAAAGCATAGGGGTAGGAAGACCGTATTCGGCATAATTTTCATCGCCCTTATACTCTTCGTAGAAGCCTCCACCTCTTGTATAGTGCAGCGCAGCCTGCAATTTAAAATTACTACTGATCTGCTGATCAAAAAACAATTGAAAGTGTTGCTGTCTGTAGTCATCCACCTGATTATCGTAGGGTTCATCTTGCTTTTCAGTACCTGCCGGATTAAAAGTGCGCGTTTTCTCATCATTTGCCAATTCCTCCCCTATTCCATACCAAGCCTGATAAGTCACTTCATGTCCTGAAAAAATGTTAAATCGCAACATCGAAGCATTCCCCAAATAAGCGATTGAAAGCGCATGACTCGACAAATCAGAAGAAGCTCGATCAATATATCCATCTGAAGTAATCTTAGATAACCGACCGTTGACAACAAAGTGATTATTTAAAATACCCGACCCGAAACTCAAACTGCGCTTCACGGTATTAAATGAGCCAATCGCCCCTGTAAAGCCGGCATAAGCGACTTCTTTGAGGTCGTTTGTTCCCAAATTGATACTGGCTCCAAAAGCACCTGAGCCATTAGTGGATGTGCCCACGCCGCGTTGAATTTGAATATCGTCAGCACTCCCTGCAAAATCGGGTAAATCAACCCAATAGACCCGTTGGGATTCGGCATCGTTTAGAGGAATCCCATTAATCGTTACATTAATTCGCTCACCATCAGACCCGCGAATCCGCACCCCCGTGTAACCTATCCCTGCTCCGGCATCTGAAGTCGTCACCACAGAAGGTGTCCATTGTAATAGAAACGGCACATCCTGTCCTAGATTTTGCTTTTGCAAAGCCTCCCCTTCTATCCGGTCAAAAGCAAAAGGTGCATTCTCCGCTGCCCTTGTCGATTGAATGACCAGCTCATCGAATGAAAACGCAGCTTCTTTCATGGTGATATTTAGCAAAAAGCGCTCTATCTTCGGTTTCACTTCCACCGACTTTTTAACACGCTCATAGCCGATAAAAGAAACCACGATTTCGTGTTTTCCAACCGGAACATCGCTGATTGTAAAACGCCCATCCTTATCACTAACAGTCCCACGGTTAAGCTCGACAATGACGATATTCGCACCCGATACAGGTACTCCTTCCACATCGGAAACACGCCCGATAAACTCACATTGCCCCTGTAATACAGGTATCAAAAAAATAAAACTCAAAATTGAAAAAATACTCCTCATAATAATTAAATTAAAAATTATTGTTAAGGAGTGCGATTAGACTCCGGGAATAATATCCCCTTATTATACTTTCCCTTCCCGGCATTACCCGGGCAGGTTCCTGTGCATTTGTTACAACGAATACACAAAGGGTATAATCTCAGCCGTGCGGCACCCCAATATTTTCGCAAAGGTAAGGCTTTTATCCACAAACTGAGAATAGTGTTTATAGAATTTTACACAACCCTATTCTTCAGTTCCTCCAAGAAGCCTTTTAAGTTTGTCAACCGTTCAATCAACTGCAATTTTTCTTTGTCGGCACCTTTTTGGCGGGCTATTTCTTTTTTGGCACCATCAAGGGTGAACCCCCTCTCCCTGAGCAGATAGAGAATTTTTTTTAATTGCTCGATATTTTCTTTGGTGAACCGCCGCTCTCCCCTGCTATTCTTGTGGGGCTTCAGAATGTCAAACTCCCCCTCCCAATAGCGTATTTGCGACTTGGAAATCTCGAACATATCAGCCACCTCGCTGATGCTGTAATAACGCTTGAGGTCGTCAGCGTTTTCATCAAAAATAGGTATCTGTGCCATCCTTGCTGCTTTTAGGGTGAAAAGGTAAGAACAATCTCACTAAGAAGCAAGAAATTCATTGTTTTTATCAATTCCTACAAAGCTGTAAGCAAGCGGACATTTTCCTTACCCAAAATTGTTATATCTTTACGCTTCAAAAAAAATCCACCGCATGAGTTATTTAGATACAACCAAGAATGTATACAGAGATGCAGCCCTCACCCCCGACGTAGGTTTATGCTGTACCACTACGCCGATTTGGCAATTGCCCGAATTGGATATCCCTGTCAAAATGTTAGAGATGAACTACGGCTGTGGTAGTACAGTCCATCCTCGTGATTTATCCCATAACCCGACCGTGTTGTACCTCGGTGTTGGCGGTGGAATGGAATTATTGCAATTCTCATATTTTAGCAGACAAAAAGGGAAAGTCATCGGTGTTGACATCGTTGACGAAATGATGAATGCCTGTCGGAAAAATCTGATAGAAGCTGAAAAACTAAATCCCTGGTTCAAAAAAGAATTCATCGAATTGCGTAAGGGAAACGCGCTAGACTTGCCCGTTGAAGACAGTAGCGTAGATGTCGTTGCCCAAAACTGCCTTTTTAACATCTTCAAGGCAGAAGACCTTAAAAAGGCTTTTGCCGAAGTATTTCGCGTACTCAAACCGCATGGACGACTCGTCATGTCTGACCCCGTCTGTGAACAGCCTATGTCTGAGGAATTGAGAGAGGATGAACGACTCCGGGCTTTGTGTCTGACAGGCTCATTACCCCTGAAAGAGTACATCAAAATGATAACAGATGCTGGCTTCGGAACAATCGAAATACGCGCTAAGCGTCCTTACCGGATACTGGACACGAAGCACTATGCGACTGATAAAAACCTATTTATCGAAAGTGTTGAAGTATGCGCCATCAAGGATCCAATGCCGGCTGATGGCCCTTGTATTTTTACTGGAAAAACCGCCATATACTTTGGTGATAATGAATACCTCGATGACAAAAAAGGGCACGTGATGCTACAAAACCAGCCATTGGCTATCTGCGATAAAACTGCCGGCGATTTGGCGGCTTTAGGCCGAGATGACATTTTCATTTCCGAATCAACTTATTTTTATGATGGTGGAGGGTGTTGTTAACCGTCTTTTGATTTTATCCAAATTTTTCTTATGAAAAAAATAGGATTACTTTCCGATACCCATAGCTATATGGATGAGGAGATATTAACAGCATTCAAAGACTGTGATGAGATATGGCATGCAGGCGATATTGGCGATTCGATAGTCCTTGACCAACTGGAAGAATACAAACCCACGCGTGCCGTCTACGGCAATATTGATGAGCAGGCATTACGACATCGATTACCGGAGCACCATCGTTTTCAACTGGAAGGGCTGGACATTTGGATGACGCATATCGGGGGCTATCCGGGCAAATACGACAAAAGGGTACGTGAAAGCATCCGCGCTAATCCTCCCGACTTGTTCGTCTGTGGACATTCGCACATCCTAAAGGTCATGCCGGACAAAAGGCTAAATCTTTTGCACCTAAACCCGGGAGCCTGTGGTCACCACGGGTTCCATAATATGCGCACCTTACTGCGGTTCACACTAAATGATGGAAAGATAAGCGATATGGAGGTGGTGGAATTGGGGCGACGTGGACTTATAAAACGGTAGCTACCCTATACCCCAATCCTTTGCTTTAAAAGACTTGCGTTTATCCTTATCAACGTGTCGCTGATAATAGGACTGGTAAAGTGCCTCCTGCTCCGCCGGACTCATGGGCAAGTGCTTATCAAACATTCCCGCCGCGAGTCGTTGCCTGAGTGCTTCATACAGCGTCACGGCACAAGCCACCGAAATATTTAGGCTCTGCACCATGCCCATTTGAGGAATGATGAAGTTACCATCACAGTGTGCCAGTGCTTCCTCGCTAACTCCTGCATGTTCATTACCAAACAATAAAGCGATTGATTGCGTCATATCCACTTCAAATATAGATTTCGCCTCTGCATCAAGATGCGTTGCAAGGATGATGTCGTAATTGGAACGGACGTGTTCAAAACACGCTTCAACGCTATTGTACAGGTGTACATCAACCCAACGGTGGGCACCAGAAGCGGATCGCACCCCTAAACGAATATTCTCCATAGTGAGCCCTTCTTCGGAGTACAAGACAAAAATTTCGTTAACACCTACGGAATCGCAGGTTCGAAGGACTGCTCCAATATTGTGCGGGTCATGGACATTTTCCAAAATAACAGTCAAATTATTTTGACGTCTTGCCGCGACAGCTCTGAATTTGGCTTCCCTTTCCGGTGTAATCATGTCCTAATCGGCCTTTTGAAACTGGTAATCTTCAAATTTCAAAATATTGAGAAACTTATTCTCAAAATGGTCAATTTGATAAAAATCTACACCTGCATCATTGTTGTATAAGACCGGTTTAAATTCGTATCGAGTCAATAATTCCTGTGCGGGATCCTGAGGCAGGTAGTATTGAAATTTGGTGCCATACTTATGAATCATTCGTCCAAAGTAAAGCATGATATCATAACCCTGCATAGCTTCCTGTCGGGGCAGTGCACCGTATTTAGTGAAATACTTTTTGCGAAACTGTTTAATGGCATCAGAATTGGGGTCCACAAACGCAGCGGATGATATATGAACCTTCAACTTCTCATAATAACCATAATCAATTTTATCGAATTGCATCCATTGGGGCATCCCGTAAACCACGATATGGTTGTATTCTTGCCTCGAATCATCAATTTTTCGCAATAGAGAATAGACGAATGATTCCGACCAAGAAGGTACAATAAAGACCGTCGTATCGGACAATTCAATAAAAGGCATTAAGTCCATATCCTTCAGTTCAGCCGACTCTGAATCAGCAATAATCAGCTCGTGAAGCATAACGGTATCTTCCTTGCCAACGCTATTCAAGTATGCATCATAAAAATACTTCAATCTAGCCTTTTCATTAGGCTTAGATTTTGTCACCAGCACGATATTCTTCGGATCGTAATGCTTCAACACATCCTCCATTATTGCCTCGCAATGCGTCTTTAACGTTGGATTGACCTGCACATAATTGGGGTTCTTTGCTGTTATTTTTGAACTAGCCCCCTGGGGTGAAACAAGTGTAATATCTCTATCCATCGCATATTGTGCCATCTGGACGATGTTATCCTTGCGATAAGGTCCAATAATCAAATTGGCATTCCGAATATCATTCTTGGTCTGGAGTAGCGCCCCTACATAAGACGATGAAGCTCTTGTATCCAATACGGAAACATTGAGACTAACACCCTCGTTATCTAACACTTCTAACGCCATTTTTGCTCCGGCATAGAAATTGACTGCCCAAAGAGAATTTTCATATAACTCCGAAGCCGTTTCGTCAAATTTATGCCCTAAAAAAGGCAATGCCAGCACCACGTTGTAGGAAGATAGTATTTCGGAACCAATATCATCCACATTGAGAACATCAACCGGATTGACGTCAATGCTAATATCCGAAGATGACGCTATTGGGGGCGAAGAGGTAGTCGACACTTCCCTCCACATTATTGTATCCATCTTCTCGACAGGAAAATCTTCAATGACGATATACTCCCCGGTTTCGGGATCCAACACGCGCCTGCCGGGAATGGGCTTGAGTTCATCGTCTTTGACATTTGTCACCTCATCCGTTGAATCATCCTGAATTTTTTTGAACAATTCACACGATGAAAAGCTGGTCATAAACAAAAACAGCAAAAGCAGCAATTTACTCCCATTCGATGGTTGCCGGTGGTTTTGTACTAATATCATATACTACGCGATTTATGCCTTTAACATTATTAATAATTTCAGTAGAGACTTTTGCCAGAAAATCATAAGGAAGGTGACTCCATTCTGCCGTCATACCATCTACTGATGTGACTGCTCGCAACACAACTGTTCGCTCATATGTTCGCTCATCTCCCATCACTCCGACCGACTGAACGGGAAGCAAAACAGTTAGTGCCTGCCAAACATCGTCGTAAATATCGTCTTTTTTTAAGTTTTCTATAAATATATGGTCAGCTTCTTGCAAAATCCGTACTTTTTCGGGTGTTACATCCCCCAAAATACGAATTCCAAGTCCCGGACCGGGGAAAGGATGACGATTGAGAATCGCAGCCGGAACTCCTACTTCCCTCCCGACTTTTCGCACCTCATCTTTAAATAACATTCTCAAAGGTTCTACAATTTTCAACTTTAACTTATCAGGCAAACCTCCTACGTTGTGATGAGATTTAATTGTTACCGATGGACCTGTAACGGAAACAGACTCGATTACATCAGGATAAATGGTGCCTTGCGCCAGCCATTTCACCTCAGGGTGAGCCAAAGATTCTTCTTCAAAGACTTCCACAAAGACCCTTCCGATGGCTTTTCGTTTTTTCTCAGGGTCCGAAACACCCGCCAGTGCCGACCAAAATCGCTCTTTGGCATCGACGCCTTCTACGTTCAGCCCCATCCCCTTATAAGAGGCTAATACCTCTTCAAATTCATGCTTTCGCAAAAGCCCATTATCAATAAAAAAACAAAGCAATCTATCCCCAATTGCTTTTTTCAACAACATAGCTGCCACACTTGAGTCAACTCCTCCGGATAGTCCTAAAAGCACCTTGTCATCTCCTATTTGCTTACGCAAAGAATGGACAGCATCATCAACAAAAGAAGCCGGTGTCCACGATGCATGACAACCAACAATATCCTTCAGAAAATTATCGATCATCTGTTGTCCCTTGACAGAATGAGTCACTTCCGGATGAAATTGCAACCCGTAAACCGGAAATCGGTAGGCTCCGTCAATCGATTTAAAAGCGGCTACCTCAATACTCTCCGTGCTCGCTATCAACTCAAAATTATTCGGTATCTGTTTAATGGTATCGCCGTGCGACATCCACACTTGATGTTCTTTGTCGGAACCTATCCCATAGAATAAGGGATCTGGTTTGACAACGACCAATTTAGATTTTCCGTATTCCCTTTTATCAGAACGCTCGACCACACCCCCCAAATTTTGAGCGATGTATTGCGCGCCGTAACAAATAGCCAATACCGGTATCCTTCCAAGAATGGCATCCAAATTAAAAACCGGTGCTCCTTCCTCTTTCACAGAGGCCGGGCTTCCCGAGAGAACAACTGCCTTAATATCGTCCGCAAGGATAATTTCTTTATTAAATGGGATAATTTCACAATATACCCCGGTTTCGCGAATTCGCCTAGCGATTAGTTGGGTATATTGTGACCCAAAATCAAGAATGATAACCTTCTCAGCCATTGATAAATTATACTTTGTCGTAAAATACTCCGTCCGAAGAAACGAGCGATTGAGAATATCTCAACCGCCCGTTTTTTAGTTTTGCGTCTTTTATTCGATGTAAAGGTTGAACTCTACCCTCCTGTTTTTTTCTCTACCGGCTTTGTACATATTATCCGCAATTGGGACAGACTCGCCATAGCCCTTGTAGGACATTCGGCGTTTACTCACGCCCTTTGTCACTAGATAATCATAGCAGGCTTTTGCACGTTTTTCGGAGAGCTTTTGGTTGGTTTCCTTACTACCAATGCTATCTGTATGCCCCCCTATAGCGACTTTGTAATCGGGGTGTCGTTTCATAATGTCGACAATTTTATCCAAAATCGCATAGGAAGATGACTTTAACTTGGCACTTCCCGTTTCAAATTGCACGGCACTCAATGCCAAATCCAATGTCGCTTTATCTTCCTGAGAAAGTTGCGGACAACCATTATTGGAAGCCAAGCCCGGTTCATTTGGACACTTGTCGTCTTTATCTGCGACAGCATCCCCGTCTGAATCGGGGCACCCATTCATTGCCTTGGTACCCGCTGCTTTTGGACAATTGTCTTCTCTATCCATAATACCATCACCATCGGTATCAGGACAGCCCATGAATTTTTCCAATCCAGCTACATCAGGGCATTTGTCTTTTGCATCTTCAACCCCATCTCCATCGGTGTCGATAATAGCCACCTCGGGACATCCATCTTTGCCGGTGCCTCGCTCATCCGGACAGGCATCCTTATCGTCAGGGACGCCATCTCCATCGGAATCCGGACAACCCATGAATTTGGATAATCCAGCAACGTCAGGACACTTGTCATCATTATCAGTCACACCATCACCATCTTTATCGGGACAGCCATTTAGTTCAACCACTCCTGCAACGTTCGGGCAAAGATCTTCTGTATCGCGAATGCCATCGCCATCTGTATCCATGAATTTGGGAGTATCAGCGGCATTGTCCCCAAGTTGTATCATCAATCCAACTCCGAACTCCAAAGGACTCCGATAATCAGCGAAGCCAAAACGGTACCCTGCTTTGGTGGTCAAAAAGGTGTTTTGCCCAAGATAAAAGTTAAATCCAAGTCCAACGGGAGCTGCCGCGTGAAAATGCTTATCAAAATCATCATTAACAATACCAAGTCCGGCATAAAGGTAGGGATTGATAAACCTACGCTTTTTAAATGTGTTTAAAGTCAGTGTAGCATCCAAGGCTGCGGAAACAGCTGATTTGAACTTTGTCCCATCAGCATCCAGTGGCAGATTGGCCCTGTACATCCTCAATGGCACAGCCAAGCCCAAAAGGTCATTGAATCTGTAATCATACTCAAACTCAATGCCGCTTGTAAAATCAGCCCAACGGAACACGTTGTCTAATTGATATTGGTGATCAGCAAAATACCATCTTGTAGCAAAGCCATGCTTACCCACGTCATCCTGCGAGAACGCTATTAGACTCATGGTAATACTAACCAAAACAAGTAAAGTCAGCCTTTTCATACGCTTTTAATTTATTAATTATGAAGAAATATCTAGCCCATTAATCCCCTGCCCGCTTTGACGATTAATCCGTCCTTACCCAATTGCTTCAGCAAAGCATCTAAAATCCCATTGATGAATTCTTTGCTTTTATCCGTACTGTATATCTTTGCCAAATCTACGAATTCATTGAGCGTAACTTTAGTCGGAATGCTTTCAAATTGCAAAAATTCGCTTAACCCCATCTTTATTAATATCATATCCAGCAATGCCACTCTCTCCGAATCCCAATTATTCAATGCCGGCTCAATAATGTCAAGATAGGACTGATTATTATCATAAACATCCAACAGTAACTCTAATCCAAATGCTTCTACCGTATCGTGGTCAAGGGAGTATTTTTCATAAAAATTATCTTCGACGGGGAGTGATTTTATTATTTTCTTTATGGCTCCCACAACAAGGGATTTGTCATCCTGCCACAGTGCATTAAAATCTTCCTGTATTTCATTAAAGTTTTCATTCCCGGTCAAGTGTTTAAATAAAACTAAAAGAATTTGTCGATGATGATCAGGGGTGGAATCTGTCGTTAAATATTCCTGATAGGCTTCTGTTTTAGCAAAAGAAACGTACAAGTCTCTAATCTTGTCTTTATCCGTCCACGCTGGTATTTTATTTTGAGTAAACAGTCGCTGCAATCCATCATTTGTAACCAGTGATTCGATCAAAGGGTTGTCTCCTAACTTGGATGTGAATTGCAAATCCTTCGGAGTTGGGCGCAATTTTTTCTTTCTTCTTTCAGCATCATCCCTTGCATATCTTGCAATCCGAATAAAGTTGGATAATGCCAATAGAAAAGACTGATAAGACCGGGTAGTCAGTCTCTCATACCGCTGGATAACGGCATCTCTACTTACAGACTCATCTCTCATCATTGAGTACAACACCTGCATGACCTTAATTCGGACATTCCGTCTGCTTAACATACTATCAATTTTGAACTTCGATGCCCAAAGATAATTGATTAATTAAATATATTCAGCTAAAGCGGATAATTTAATTGCGCAGCAGCAAAAATAAGGTGCTTTACCCTTCAAATCACCGAAGTAAAACAACATCTCCGGAAAAAACTTCAATCTTCCCATCCTGAAACTCAACCTCTACCTCGTAAACAAATACGGCAGCATTCATTGGTTCGCCTCTGTATTTACCATCCCAACCAAAATCACGGTCGTTCGGCTCAAAATCTTCTCGTGCAAAAACAGATTCCCCCCAACGGTTGAATATCGTGAATCGATTAATTTTTACCACATTTGTTCCCGACTGAATATATAAAATATCATTGACACCATCATCATTTGGAGAAAAAGCCGACGGAATGAAAACATTGCGATTTTTGCGAACAAAAATAGTGACATTATCTGTACCAGAACATCCGTTGACATCAATAACAGTGACGGTAAACACCGTGGTCTCATCCGGTGAAACAACATTGACAAGACCTGACCCCTCTACCGAAACTTCTTTCTTTGGCTCCCATATAATAGTATCAACAACGGTGGAAGCAGGAATAGTTATCTCCAGGCGAACGCTATCACCACTTTCGATGGTATAAGGCTCTGAATCTACTTCGGGTATGTCCGGTAACAGAGAAACAACCAATTCCTCCGGCTGAGAAACGTTGAACTCCAATTCAGGTGAAAAACAACCATTGGCATCATAAATAACTACCGTATAAACGCCCGGCATTAATCCCGTAAACACGCTATTGGTCGTCAATTCACCATCATTCAAAGAAAACTTATAAGGAGGTGTTCCTCCATGAACATTGGTAAGTATAATAGCGCCATTATCATCTCCAAAACATGAAACATCGGAAATGGAAATATCGGCAACGGGCACATCATTCTCGACAGTCACAACGACGGAATCGTCCGCTTTACAGCCAAATTCATTGGTTACCTCCAGCGTATAAGTGCCGCCAGCATCAACATCTATCATCAAGCTGGTTGGATTATCGATCACGATGTCCGGATTATCAACAGTCCAAAAATAAGTACCCTCATCTGTCAAAGAACCACCCAAAGATGTCAATCCCATATTACAGAACAAACTCTGATCTTCCCCGGCATCGACATTGGGAAGTGGATTCACTACCACACTAACCATTGCTTCTGTATCCGCACATGGCTCAGCATTATCTATATGGTAAATAAAATTATACGTTCCTGCCGGATTATTGCCGACATCAAATGTTCCGGTTGCAGAATCAAATCCTGTAGCCGATTGTCCTCCGGCCTGCATCCATATACCACCGTCATCAGCCCCCTGGAGCAAATCCATCAACTGAACGGCTTCACCCTCTCCCTGGCAAAATTCCAATGATTCTAAAGTGGTGCCGGCAATTAACTCCTGATTAACCGTTATCTGCCAGTTTGCAGTAGAAGGATAACTACACAATGGATTCGTAATATCGGAAAAACTTACAATACTCAGGTCAATGTCCTCCGTTACATCTTCCAGGATAATAGGCTCACCCGAAGAGAGGGTAATGCTTTGAGCAACGCCATTTACCAGATAATCCACCTGAAAAGGACCTGTATTCACATCTGAAAAATTTAAAATCACGTTGGCCATTTCCCCCTGACACAAAGCACTTGGACCAATAAGGTCAACGGTCATTTCCGGACAATCACTCGCAAAACACTCTTGGGTCGCAGAGACAGTACCGCATGAATTATTTGTCAATGCTTCAATTGTTATAGAGACAGAAGTACCCGGTGCTAATCCGGTCACGGCATAATAATTTCCGGATAAATCACCCGCAGGTCCAATGACATTGTAATCATAAGCCCCCGGCACATCATCCCAATGGAAGGTAATCGAATTTTCGGTCGTTTCGCAGGTTATTACCGGAGCCGCAATCGGGTCTTCGACCAAGATGTCACCGGTAAAAGCCATAGAAGAGCAACCATTGTCCATAACGATTAAAGTAACTGTTTTTGTACCGGATGTATTCCAACTCAACTCATAGGGACCTTCATTCGAACCGGAAATTATTACACCGCCGTCAAAATCCCAACTGTAAGCGGCATTCGAACCGGCGTTTCCCGTAAACACAATAGAGGCGGTTCCTCCAACACATATACTATCAGGCATAGAAAAAGCTGCCTCGGGTAATGCAAAAACATCAACTGAAGTCTGTGCATTGTAATTACAGTTGCCCTCCGAATACTGCAGATTTATCACATGAGTTCCTGGGCCGGCTAAAGTAGGATCAAAGGTGGCATTAATAGCATCAACGCCATCGCCACTCCAGACGAAATTGCCATCACCTGCACCACCGGTTGCCGTAGCATTAAGTGACACGATAGAAACGTTTTCATCCAAGCAGATATCAGCTAGTTCCGGCATGGTAATGGTCACTTCCGGACAATCTTCGGCAACGCATTCAAGTGTAGCCGGCTCGCTATCGCCACAGGCTCCATCACCT
>Ga0256832_1001818_pt1 | contig 14541 bp, 9 predicted proteins | sample 134614metaG_FD_190534 | JGI IMG/M metagenome (GOLD analysis project Ga0256832, IMG submission 190534) | Hydrothermal vent microbial communities from Lau Basin, Pacific Ocean - 134-614 | ecosystem: Environmental > Aquatic > Marine > Hydrothermal vents | place: Pacific Ocean: Lau Basin | collected...
GTGCTCGACGCCTCGCGCATGGCCGCCTTCATCGCCATGGAGACCGGCTTTTCGGTGCGCGACATCACCACCATCGTCCTCGGCGGCCATGGCGACAGCATGGTGCCCCTCGCCCGCTACTGCACCATCAACGGCATCCCCATCGACCGCTTCCTCGGCCCCGACCAAATCCGCGATATAATCCAGCGCACCCGGGACGGCGGCGCCGAGATCCTCGCCCTGCGCAAGATCTCCAGCGCCTACGACGCCCCCGGCGCCTCGGTGGCGGCGATGGTGGACGCCATCGCCCGCGACCGGCGGCGCCTGTTGCCCTGCGTGGCGGTGCTCGACGGCGAATACGGCCAGCGTGACATCGCCATGGGCGTGCCCTGCGTGCTCGACCACCGCGGGCTCGCCCAGGTGGTGGAACTGGCGTTGAACGACGAGGAGCAGGCCGCTTTTCAACGTTCGGCCGAGGCCGTCGCCGCCGACATCGCCCGCCTCAAGGCGGGATTTCCGGACGCCTGATGCGGTGCTGACAAGGAAGTCGGATACGTCTATCGGGGCACGTCCATCCCCAGTCGAAGCGCCTGGTGCCCGGTCGTGCCAGGTCCAGAAGGCAGGCCCCGGGGCCTGCGCCAGAACCAGCGAAGCGGAGCCAAGCCATGTCCGACAAGAAAGCCACCATCACCCTGGATCACACCGGCCAAAGCTATAGCTTCGATCTGGTGTCGGGCACCGAGGGGCCGGACGCCATCGACATCACCCCGCTCTACAAGGAGGCCGGCGTCTTCACCTACGACCCGGGCTTTCTCTCCACCGCCAGCTGCCGCAGCGCCATCACCTACATCGACGGCGAAAAGGGCATCCTCCGCTATCGCGGCTATCCCATCGAACAACTGGCCGAAAAGAGCACCTTTCTGGAAGTGGCCTGGCTGCTGCTCTACGGCGAGCTGCCCACCCGTGAGCAGCTCGAAGAATTTCAGGGCATCATCACCCACCACACCATGGTCAACGAAGCGTTGCTGCGCTTCTTCGAGGGCTACCATTACGACGCCCACCCCATGGCCATGATGGTGGGCGTGGTGGGCTCCCTGGCGGGCTTCTATCACGACTCGCTGGACATCCACGATCCCCGTCACCGCGACATCTGCGCCCACCGCCTGATCGCCAAGACCCCCACCATCGCCGCCGCCTGTCACAAGCACAACATCGGCGAGCCCACCATGTACCCGCGCAACGATCTGAGCTACGCGGCCAACTTCATGTACATGCTCAAGGGCACCCCCTGCGAAGACTACGAAGTGGACCCGCTCGCCGAGCGCGCCCTGGACCTGCTCTTCATTCTTCACGCCGACCACGAACAGAACGCCTCCACCTCCACGGTGCGGCTGGCCGGCAGCTCCGGCGCCAACCCCTTCGCCTGCGTGGCCGCCGGTATCACCTCCCTGTGGGGGCCGGCCCACGGCGGCGCCAACGAAGCGGTGCTCAAGATGCTCGAAGAGATCGAGCACGCCCACAACATCGACCGCTTCCTGGCCCGGGCCAAGGACAAGAACGACCCCTTCCGGCTGATGGGCTTCGGCCACCGGGTGTACAAGAACTACGACCCGCGGGCGCGGATCATCCGCAGCGTCTGCCATCAGGTGCTGGAAAAACTCGCCGACAGCAACAACCCCCTCTTCGAAACCGCCCTGCGGCTCGAAGAGAAGGCCATGAACGACGAATACTTCATCGAGCGCCGGCTCTATCCCAACGTCGATTTCTACTCCGGCATCATCTACCGGGCGCTGGGCATTCCCGACAACATGTTCACCGTGATGTTCGCCATCGCCCGCACCGTGGGCTGGGTGGCGCACTGGATCGAAATGGTCTCCAGCCCCGAATTCCGCATCGGCCGCCCGCGCCAGATCTACACCGGCGCCCCCAAACGCGATTACCGCCCCATCGACGAGCGCTGATGGGCTCGGTTGAAAAAGCTCGGAGAAGGCTTTTTCGACATCCTGTCGAAGTTGTGGAGTAGGGTGGGCTGTGCCCACCACACGAAACCACCCGCTTGAAAAGAAGGTAGGATGGGCAAAGGCCGCAAGGCTGTGCCCGTCAATAACCTCTGCGAATGGCAGGAGTGCGACGGCGGGTTGCCGTCGACAAGCGGTCCGTCAAAACAGCTCCTCGGCTTCCGGTTCGGTCTTCTGTGCCGGGGTGGCGGATTCTTCGCCATCGGGCTCGAAGAGTTCGTCTTCGGCGGGGGCTTGGGCCTGTTCTTCTTCGGCGAAGGGCGGTTCGGTGCCGGGGCGGAAGATCTCGAACATGGTGCCCTTGCCGCCGTGGCGTACCCGCAGGCCGGTCTTGGTGTCGATGCGCGCGGTGACCAGGCCCGGTGGCATCCGGGGCGGTTCGTCGGGAATGTCTTGCAGCGCCACCTTCATGTAGTCGATCCAGGCTGGCAGGGCCACCTTGCCGCCCACCTCGCCCTTGCCTAGGGGGCGGTTGTCGTCGAAGCCGGTCCAGACCACGGTCACCAGGTGCTGGTTGTAGCCGTTGAACCAGGCGTCGCGCTGTTCGTTGGTGGTGCCGGTCTTGCCGGCCAGATCGCGGCGCTTGAGCACCCGGGCCCGCCAGCCGGTGCCGCGGGTGATCACGTCTTGCATCATCGAATACATCATGTAGCGGTTTTCCGCATTCAGGGTGCGGGGGGCGGGATCACAGCGGGTGCTTTCGGGGGGGCAGTCCACCTGCTTGGGGTGGGCCTGATAGACCACCTGATCGTTCTGTTCGATGCGTTCGATCAGCCAGGGGTCGATCAGATAGCCGCCGTTGGCCAGCACCGCATAGGCGCGGGCCATCTGCAAAGGGGTGACCTCGCCGCTGCCCAGGGCCAGGGAGAGGGCGTGGGGCAGGGTCTTTGGATCGAAGCCGAAGCGCTTGGCGTGTTCCAACAGATGGCGGATGCCCATGGAACGCACCAGGCGGATGGAGACCAGGTTGCGACTCTTGGTGAGGGCCAGGCGCAGCCGCGTGGGACCGAAAAAGCGACCGCTGTAGTTCTCCGGTCGCCAGGTGTCGCCTTCTTCCTTGTCTTCCACCACCACCGGGGCGTCGTTGATCACGCTGGCCGGGGTGAAGCCGGCCTCCAGGGCGGCCGAATAGACCACCGCCTTGAAGCCCGAGCCGGGCTGGCGGCGGGCCTGGGTGGCCCGGTTGAACTTGCTGGCGTGGAAGTCGTAGCCGCCCACCAGGGCCAGGATGGCGCCGTTCTTCGGGTTCAGTGAAACCAGGGCGCCGCTCACTTCGGGCACCTGGGCCAGGGCCCAATAGGGTTTGCCTTTCTTGTCGGTGCGCTGGCGTACCCGGACCAGATCGCCCACTTTCAGAATCTCGCCGGCGCGCTTGGGCGCCGGTCCCTGGTGGTCCACGTCGATATAGGGGCGCGCCCAGGCCAGCCCCTGCCAGGGCAGCTCGATTTCCCCCGCCGGCGTCACCACCTTGGCCGATCTCTTGTTCACCGCCGTCACCAGGGCCGGTTCCAGGCCGCCCACCCGGCCGCGTTTCTTCACCAGGGCGCGCTGCTCGTCCAGGGTGGGAGGCAGTTGGTCCAGATGGCCTTCCGGTCCGCGCCAGCCGTGGCGCCGGTCGTAGGCTTCCAAGGCATCGCGCAGGGCCTGGTTGGCTGCGGCCTGGTTCTTAGAAAGAATGCTGGTGTACACCTGATAGCCGCCGGTGTAGGCGTCTTCGCCGAAGCGGTTCACGAGATCCTTGCGCACCATTTCGGCCACCCAGGGGGCGTCCACTTCGATCCGGGCCCGGTGGAGGCTGGCGGTGACGGGAGCCGCCATGGCCTGACGGGCCTCTTCATCGGTGATGAAGCCCAACTCGCGCATTCGGCGCAGCACATAGTTGCGGCGCTGTTTGGCTCGGCTTGGGTTGGTCACGGGGTTGTAACGGGAGGGGGCCTTGGGGAGGCCCGCGATCATCGCGGTTTCGGCCAGGGTGAGTCGATCGAGCGGTTTGCCGTAGTAAACTTCGGCAGCGGCCCGCACGCCGTAGGCGCGATGACCGAGGTAGATCTTGTTAAGGTAAAGCTCGAGAATCTCTTCTTTGCTCAATTTGCGCTCGATGTGGAGCGCGAGGATGATTTCACGGATCTTGCGGGTGAAGGTGCGTTTGCGACTGAGGTAAAAATTGCGCGCCACCTGCATGGTGATGGTGCTGCCGCCTTGTCTTTTCTGACCGGTGGTGATCAGGGTGACCGCGGCGCGCGCCAGGCCCAGGGGGTCGATGCCGGGATGAGTGAAGAAGTGCTGGTCCTCCGCGGCGAGAAAAGCTTGTATCATGCGCTGCGGGATCTCTTCGTAGCGGACCGGGTAGCGGCGTTTCTCGCCGAATTGCGCGATCAGGCGGTGGTCGGCGCTGTATACTCTCAGCGGCACCTGGAGCCGTACTTGGCGGAGGTCGTCGATGGGAGGGATCTGGCTGCGGAAGTGGAGATAGACGCCGGCGGCCACTCCCACGGCCACCAAGGTGCCCGCCAGCAGCGTCAATAGGATGAACTTCAGGATCTTCCTTGGCCGGGGCATCGGTGTTCCTGTCAAGCGGGTTTCAGGGATGAAAAGGAGCGCAATTATATCAGCCACCGGATTCGGGAAACGGTCTTCCGGCCCTTTCGTGGGGGGCCAGGGGTTCGCTTTCCGTGGGTTTTTCTTGACCTGGTTATCGAAAAACCGGGGTTTTCTGTTGCTATACTCGGGCTCGCCGACCGGGATTCGAGGCCCGGCGGGAATCCGGGGTTCGCTAAAAAAGCGTCTTGAATTATGGTCTTGGGCTCAAAAATTAAGGCGCGGTCTCGAAAACTTTGCTACATTTGCAACCAGCAGACCACCCGACCGGGAATAAGTTTCACGGAGGAACGGAAGCCCTCCCGCCCTTTCGCTTCCGCCACGCCCGTCAAATCGCGAGGGACAATCGGTAACCGGACATGAGTCTTTTCAGTCGAAGAAATCCCCCCCTGTTGGGGCTGGACATCAGCTCTTCGGTGGTCAAATTGCTCGAACTGAGCGAGCAAGGCGGTCGCGGCAGCGGTCGTTACCGGGTGGAAAGCTATGCCGTGGAGGTGCTCCCGCCCAATGTGATGGTCGAAGGCAACATCATGGACGTGGAGGCGGTGGGTCGTACCATTCGGGCGGCGGTGAAGAAGTCGGGCACCAAGGCCAAAGGTGCCGCAGTGGCGGTGTCCGGCGCCTCGGTGATCACCAAGGTGATCTCGGTGCCGGCTTCGCTCAGCGAGCGGGAACTCGAAGAGCAGATTCAAATGGAAGCGGATCAATACGTTCCCTTCCCGCTGGAGGAAGTCAACCTCGATTGGGAAGTGCAGGGTCCCAACGAGAAGAACCCCGAGATGATGGACGTATTGCTGGCCGCCTGCCGAACCGAAACGGTGGACGAACGGGTGGGGGCCATCTCGCTGGCGGGTCTCGAATGCAAAGTGGTGGATGTGGAGAGCTACGCTCTGGAACGGGCCTGCGGCATCCTCGCCACCCAGTGGCCCAATGGTGGCGAAGGGCTCACCGTGGCCGTCGTGGACATCGGTGCCACCACCACCACGCTCAATGCTTTGCACAGCGGCCACACCGTCTATACCCGGGAACAGAATTTCGGCGGGCGTCATCTCACCGAGGAGATTCAGCGGCGTTACGGCTTGTCTTTCGAAGAGGCTGGTCTGGCCAAGCGCAACGGCGGATTGCCGGACAGTTACGAAACCGAAGTGCTCGAGCCGTTCAAAGAAGCAGTGGCGCAGCAAGTCAACCGCGCCATCCAATTTTTCCTGGGTGCCACCCAGTACAACCATGTGGACTTGATCGTGCTGGCTGGTGGCACGTCCACCATCCCCGGCCTCGACGAACTGGTCCATGACCGCCTGGGCGTGGACACCCAGGTGGCCAATCCCTTCACCCACATGGCCATCGGTTCGCGCGTAGACGCCCAGGCCTTGGCCAACGATGCGCCGGCCATGATGATCGCCTGTGGGCTGGCATTGAGGAGCTTCGACTGATGGCGCGCATCAACCTCCTTCCATGGCGGGAAAACCTGCGCAGGCAGCGCAAGCGCAACTTTTACCTCATGTTGCTCGCCACGGTGCTGCTGGCGGCGCTCACCCTGGTGCTCTGGCATCTTCAAGTACAGGCGGAAATCGAATACCAGGACGCCCGCAACGGTTTCCTGCGCAACGAGATCGCCAAGGTCAACACCAAGATCAGGGAAATTCGCAACATCGAAAAACGGCGAGAACAGCTGATTGCCCGGATGAACGTGATCCAGGCACTCCAGGTGAGCCGCCCGATGGTGGTGCACATGTTCGACGAGCTGGTGAAAACCATTCCCGATGGCGTGTATCTCGATCAGCTCACTCAAACCGGGGAGAAGGTGGCGCTCAACGGGTGGGCCCAGTCCAATGCTCGGATCTCCGCCTACATGCGCAACATCGACCGCAGTTTGTGGCTCGCGGACGCCCAACTCAAGGTGATCCAGAACAAAGACGACAAGGCCGACGACCCCGGCGCCATGGCCCGCTTCACGCTGGAACTCAAACAAGCCAACCCCAACGGGCCGGTGGAAGGCGAGGATGGTGAAGGCGAGGAGGCCGGCGGCCGAGTCGCCCAGGGCAAGCGGTGACCGAGGGCGGCGGCGCTGGACGATGCTTGATGACACAGCGAATGAAACGGGCAGGCTGACATGGATCTGAGTGAACTCAACGAGCTGTCGCTCGACAACGTCGGTGAGTGGCCGGCGCTCATCAAGGGGCTGGTGATGGTGTTGGTGTTCGCCGCCATCGTCGGGGCCGGTTACTACTATCACGTCAAAAACCTCTATGCCCAGCTCGACAAGGCGGCGCAAACCGAAAAATCCCTGCGCGCCGAGTTCGAAAACAAGCAGGCCAAAGCGGTCAATCTGGCCGCTTACCGCGAACAGCTCAAGGAGATGGAAGAGTCCTTCGGTGCCATGTTGCGGCAATTGCCGGACAAGACCGAGGTGGCGGCGCTGTTGGTGGATGTTTCCCAAACCGGTTTGGCCGCGGGGCTGGAGTTCGAGCTGTTTCAACCGCTGCCCGAGGTGAAGAAAGATTTCTATGCCGAACTGCCGATCAAGATTCGGGTGGTGGGCACATACCACGAATTCGGTGAATTCGTCAGCGGCCTGGCGGCCTTGCCGCGGATCGTCACGGTGCACGACGTGCGGATCTTCCGGCGCCAGAATTCCGACAAATTGGTGATGGAGGCGCTGGCCAAGACCTACCGTTATCTGGAGGAGGATCAGGGCTGATGTGGAGACGACTGCTGTTGGTGGTGCTGCTCTCGCTGGCCCTGGGCGGCTGCGTGCGCAAGGACATGCAGGACCTCAAGGAGTATGTGGCCGAGGTGAAAGCCCGGCCGCCGACGCCCATCGATCCCATTCCCCAGCTCAAGCAGGCCGAGACCTTCCTCTATGTGGCCGACGACCGGCGTGATCCTTTCGTGCCCACCGAAGAAATTGCCGACGTGCTGACGCCGACCGTGGAAGAAGGGCCGCGCCCCGATCCCAACCGGCGCAAAGAAGAGCTGGAAAGTTACCCGCTCGATGCGCTGCGCATGGTGGGCACCCTGGACAAGGATGGTGTGCGGTGGGCGTTGATTCGCAGTCCCGACGGCACCATCCACCGGGTGAGGGAAGGCAATTACCTGGGCAAGAACGACGGCCGGATCGTGGCCATCAGCGAAGACCGGGTGGAAGTGGTGGAGCTGATACCCAACGGCAGTGGTGGATACATCGAGCGTGAAGCTCAACTGACATTGGGCGACCAAGAGACATGAAAGGAGAGGCCATGATGCGAGGTGGCAACACGGGCAACAACAAAGGGTGGCGGTGGCTGCTGGGGCTGCTGCTGGTGCAGCTCTCGGGCATGGCGCTGGCCAACACGCTGAAGGATGTCCGCTACTCCGTGCTCTCGGGCGGGCGCATCCAAGTGATTCTGGAGACCACCGAGCCCGTGGAAGGCTTGAGCAGCTTTTCCACCGACAATCCGGCTCGCATCGCCATCGACTTGCCGGATACCCGCAGCGCGTTGGCGCGCAAGACCAAAAAGGTGGCTTCGGGCATCGCCCGTTCGATCACGGCCATTCAGGCCGGCAACAAGACGCGCGTGGTGATCAATCTGCTCGGCAAGGCGCCCTATCACATCGAACAGCAGGGCAACCGTACCGTGGTGATGGTGGAGTCCGGTAGCCAGGGTAAGCCCGCGGCCGACACCGTGGTCACTCGGGCCATGCCCGAGGTGTCCGCTGGCGAGTCGGGCGAAACGGTCGGCTCGGAGCGCGCTGAAATCGAGCAGGTGGATTTCCGCCGTGCCGGTCCTGGCGTGGCGCGGGTGGAGGTGAGGCTCTCTCGGCCCGATGTGAACGTGGATCTCCGCCAGGAAGGCACCAAGGTCGTGGTGGATTTTCCCGGCGTGGGCGTCGATCCCAACCAGGCTCGGGTGCTCGACGTGACCGATTTCGTCACCCCGGTTCAAACCATCACTACCCGATCTCATCGGGGCGGCGCTCGCATGACCATCGACACCCGCGGCGAATTCGAGCACCTGGCCTACCAGGCCGACGGGCTCTATGTGGTGGAATTCCGCGAAGTGACCAAGAAAGAGAAAGAAGCCCGCAAGCGCAAGCAATTGGTTTACACGGGTGAGCGGCTCTCCCTCAATTTCCAAGACATTCCCGTGCGCTCGGTGCTCCAGCTATTGGCCGACTTCACCGGTCTCAACATGGTGGTGAGCGATTCCGTCCAGGGCAACATCACCCTGCGGCTCAAGAACGTGCCCTGGGATCAGGCTCTCGACATCATTCTCAAGACCAAGGGGCTGGCCAAGCGGCGCAACGGCAACGTGATCCTGGTGGCGCCCACCGAGGAGATCGCGGCGCGCGAAAAACTCGAACTCGAATCGCAAAAACAGGTGGAAGAACTGGCGCCGCTCCACTCCGAGTTGATTCAGGTGAACTATGCCAAGGCCAGTGAATTGGCCGCGTTGCTCAAGTCGGAAGAAAACCGATTGCTCTCCGAGCGCGGCAACGTGACGGTGGACGAGCGCACCAACACCTTGCTGGTGCAGGACACCGCCGCCAAGCTCAGCGAGATCCGAGCGCTCATCGAAAAGCTCGATATTCCGGTGCGCCAGGTGCTGGTGGAATCCCGGGTGGTGATCGCCAACGACGATTTCGCGCGTGATCTGGGCGTGCGGTTCGGCTTCAACCGCCAGGACGGCGGTACCGAAAAGAACAGCATTCTCACCGCGGGGGGCATGCCCGGCCACACCAACGGCACCTTCGGCATCGCCCCGGGGATCGAAAACCCCGCCGGCAGCGGCGCCGAAGCGCTGATGGTCAACCTGCCCAAGACCTTGGGGCGGGATCGCGGCGGAGCGATCAACTTCCTGGTGGGGACCGTGGGCTCCTATCTGCTCCAGCTCGAGCTGAGCGCCATGCAGCAGGAAGGGCGGGGTGAAGTGATCTCCAACCCGCGGGTGATCACTTCCGACCAGAACACCGCGGTGATCAAGCAGGGTATCGAGATTCCTTATCAGCAGGCCACATCCAGCGGGGCGACTTCGGTGGCCTTCAAGGAGGCGGTGCTCAAGCTCGAAGTCACGCCCCACATCACGCCCGACGACCGGCTGATCATGGATCTCACCGTCACCAAGGACAACGCCGACTTCACCCGGGCGGTGCTCGGCGTGCCGCCCCTGGAGAAGCGCGAAGTCAAAACCCGGGTGCTGGTGGACAATGGCGAGACCATCGTTCTGGGCGGCGTCTTCGAGCGTAACCGCGGCACCAACAGCGAAAAGATCCCCTTCTTCGGCGATCTGCCGGTGGTGGGTTGGGCCTTCCGTCAGGAGTTCAACGAAGACCGCAAGAAGGAGCTGCTGATCTTCATCACCCCCAAGATCATCAAGGACTCCCTCTCGGTTCGCTGATCTCGCGTCGGAAAACGGCGGGCGGGGCAGACGCCTTGTCCGCCGTTTTCCTGTTGTTCGTCCGCACGGTCTTCGGTCGATTCTGTCGAAGTTGCAGAAGGCTGTTATAATTGCGCTTTTCTCACAGGTGGTTGATTGATGCTAAGACCCAGTCGAATCTTCCTGGTGGGGCCCATGGGGGCCGGCAAAACCACTATCGGCCGCCAGCTCGCCCATTCCCTGGGGCTGGAGTTCGACGACACGGATCAGGAGATCCAGCGTCGTACCGGCGTGGACATCCCCACCATCTTCGAATACGAAGGCGAGGAAGGTTTTCGCAAGCGTGAGATGAAGGCCATCGCCGAGATGGTTGAGCGCGACAACATCGTGCTTGCCACCGGCGGCGGTGCCGTCACCCAGCCCGAAAACCGCCGCCTGCTGGCGGCCCGGGGCTATGTCATCTACCTGTCCTGCTCCCCCGAACAGCAATACGAGCGTACCTACAAAGACAAGAACCGCCCGCTCCTCCAAAACGGCGACCCCCTGGAAACGCTCAAGGCCCTCAACGCCGAACGCGATCCCCTCTATCGCGAGATCGCCGACCTGGTGGTTTCCACCGAAGGGCGTTCGGCCCAGTCCGTGGTCAAGGAGGTGATCCGCCATTTCGAGGAGGCCTGAGATGAGCCGCGTGCTCGCCAGCCTCCAGGTCGATCTGGGCCCCCGCAGTTATCCCATCCACATCGGCCAGCAGCTGCTCGGCGATCCTGAAGCCATCCGCCCCCTGGTGCGCGGTCGGCAGGTGATGATCGTGAGCAACGATGTGGTGGCGCCTTTGTACCTGGCGCGGCTCCAGCAGGCCCTGGCGGATTTCCAGTGCGCCAGCGTGGTGCTGCCCGATGGCGAGGCGTACAAGAACCTGGAGACTCTCCAGCGGATCTACACCGCGCTGCTCGAAAACCGCTTCGACCGCGGCTGCACCCTGGTGGCCCTGGGCGGCGGCGTGGTGGGCGACATGACCGGATTCGCCGCCGCCACCTATCAGCGGGGGGTGGATTTCGTTCAGGTGCCCACCACCCTGCTGGCGCAGGTGGATTCATCGGTGGGCGGCAAGACCGGCGTCAACCATCCCCTGGGCAAGAACATGATCGGCGCCTTCCATCAGCCGCGGGGGGTGATCATCGACATCGACACCCTGAACACCCTGCCCGACCGGGAACTCTCCGCCGGCCTGGCCGAAGTGATCAAATACGGCCTCATCGACGATCCCGAATTCTTCGACTGGCTGGAAGACCGGATGCCTGATCTGCGGGCGCGCCGGCCCGAGGCCCTGGCCCACGCCATCGAACGCGCCTGCGCCGACAAGGCCGCGGTGGTGGCCCAGGACGAACGCGAGGCCGGCCGCCGCGCCCTGCTCAATCTCGGGCACACCTTCGGCCATGCCATCGAAACCGGCATGGGCTATGGCGAATGGCTCCATGGCGAAGCGGTGGGAGCGGGGATGTGCATGGCCGCGCGTTTTTCCCGGCAGCTCGGCTGGATGCCGGCGGAGGCGGTGGAACGGGTGGAGCGGCTGGTGGCCGCCGCCGGCCTGCCCACCGCGCCGCCCAAACTGGGCGCCGAGCGCTTCGAGGCGTTGATGGCCGTGGACAAGAAGGTCCAGGCCGGGCAGTTGCGGCTGGTGTTGCTCCACGGGATCGGCAAGGCGGAAGTGACCGCCGATTTCCCCCGGGAAGCCTTGCGGCGTTTTCTGGAACAAGAAGCCGCGTAGGATCGGCAAAGGCCGCCAGGCCGTGCCCATCGACAGGCGGGGGACACGCTGCGCTTTGCCCGCCTTACGGCGAGCGGATTCTGGCTTATTCCACCGTCTTGCGCTATCCTAGCGTGTTCCTTGCGGGCGCCGAGTGGCTCCCGGCTCGAAATATCGTTCCGTGGACCGCGTTTGTCGCGGTCTTGCAATCTTTGAAACGAGGTTTGTCATGCATCACGGTGCCTTGCCGCCGAAAGAGGGCTTGTACGACCCGGCCAATGAACACGACGCCTGTGGTGTCGGCTTCGTCGCCGACATCAAGGGGCGCAAGAGCCACGCCATCATCGAACAGGGGCTCACCATTCTCGAACGGCTCACCCACCGCGGGGCGGTGGGCGCCGATCCCAAGGCGGGCGACGGCGCCGGGATCCTGATTCAGCTGCCCGACGCCTTCTTGCGCGAAGTGGTCGATTTCGAACTTCCCGAGCCGGGCCACTATGCCGTGGGCATGCTCTTTCTGCCGCGCGACGACGGCGCCCGCGAGCAGGCCGTGGAGCTGGTGGAACAGCTGGTGGCGGCCGAAGGCCAGGCGGTGCTCGGCTGGCGCGAGGTGCCGGTGGACAACAGCGATCTGGGCGAGAGCGTCAAGCCCACCGAGCCGGTGATCCGCCAGCTCTTCGTGGGGAGCAACTGCGTCGATCAGGCCGCTTTCGAGCGCAAGCTGTTCGTGATCCGCAAGCAGATCGAAAACCGCATCCGCGAGTCCGATCTGCCGGGCAAGGCGAGCTTCTACTTCACCTCGCTGTCGTCGCGCACCCTGGTGTACAAGGGGATGCTGCTCGCCGGGCAGGTGGGGGATTTCTATCCCGATCTGAAAGATCCGCGCATGGTTTCGGCCCTGGCCCTGGTCCACCAGCGCTTCTCCACCAACACCTTCCCCACCTGGGATCTGGCCCAGCCTTTCCGCATGATCGCCCACAACGGCGAGATCAACACCCTGCGCGGCAACCTCAACTGGATGGCGGCGCGCCGCCACGCCATGTCCTCCGAGCTGCTGGGCGACGATCTCGACAAGATCTGGCCGCTGATCCCCGAGGGGCAGTCCGACTCGGCCTGCTTCGACAACGCCCTGGAGCTTCTGGTGATGGGCGGCTACTCCCTGGCCCACGCCATGATGCTGCTGATTCCCGAGGCCTGGAGCGGCAACGACCTGATGGACCCCAAGCGGCGCGATTTCTACGAGTATCACGCCGCCCTCATGGAGCCCTGGGACGGCCCCGCCGCGGTGGCCTTCACCGACGGCACCCAGATCGGCGCCACCCTCGACCGCAACGGCCTGCGTCCGGCGCGCTATCTGATCACCGACGACGGCCTGGTGGTGATGGCCTCCGAAATGGGGGTGCTCGACATCCCCGAAGAGAAGATCGTCAAGAAGTGGCGCCTGCAGCCGGGCAAGATGTTTCTCATCGACCTCGGCCAGGGGCGCATCATCGACGATGCCGAACTCAAGGCGGAGCTGGCCGCCGCCAAACCCTACCGCGAGTGGCTCGACAAGACCCAGATCCGCCTCGAAACCTTGCCGCCGGCGGTGGGTACCATGGCGCCCGCCGAGGAGGTGCTGCTCGACCGCCAGCAGGCCTTCGGCTACACCCAGGAAGACCTCAAGTTCCTGCTCACCCCCATGGTCGCCACCGGCCAGGAGGCGATCGGCTCCATGGGCGCCGACAACCCCCCGGCGGTGCTCTCCGGGCGCGCCAAGCACCTGAGTAACTATTTCAAACAGAACTTCGCCCAGGTGACCAACCCGCCCATCGACCCGATCCGCGAAGAGATCGTGATGTCGCTGGTCTCCCTGATCGGCCCGCGGCCCAACCTGCTGGGCCTGGAGAGCGGCGGCGATCACATGCGCCTGGAAGTCCGTCAGCCGGTGCTCACCAACGAAGACCTGGAGAAGATCCGCCAGATCGAGGACAGCTCCGGGGGCGCCTTCCGCACCTGCACCCTCGACATCACCTATCCGGCCGCCGAAGGCGCGCCCGGCATGGGGCCGGCCCTGGAAAAGCTCTGCGAGGCGGCGGAACAGGCGGTGCGCGAGGGTTACAACATCCTGATTCTCTCCGATCGCCGGGTGGACGCCGACAATCTGGCCATCCCCGCCCTGCTGGCCACCTCGGCGGTCCATCACCACCTGATTCGCAAGGGGCTGCGCACCAGCTCCGGCCTGGTGGTGGAGACCGGCGCCGCCCTGGAGGTGCACCACTTCGCCACCCTGGCCGGTTACGGGGCCGAAGCGGTCAACCCCTATCTCGCCTTCGAAACCATCGAGGCGATGCTGCCGCGCCTGCCGGAGAAGCTCGACTTCGCCGAAGCCCAGAAGCGCTACATCAAGGCGGTGGGCAAGGGGCTGTTCAAGGTGATGTCCAAGATGGGCATCTCCACCTACCAGTCCTACTGCGGCGCCCAGATCTTCGACGCCGTGGGCCTGAGCAGCGAGTTCGTCGAGCGATACTTCACCGGCACCGCCACCACCATCGAAGGGATCGGCCTTCCGGAAGTGGCCGAGGAGGCGGTGCGCTGGCACCGCAACGCCTATGGCGACGCCTTCATCTACCGCAAGCATCTCGACGTGGGTGGCGACTACGCCTGGCGGGTGCGCGGCGAGGATCACGTCTGGACCCCCGACACCATCGCCAAGCTCCAGCACGCGGTGCGCGGTAACGACTTCGCCACCTACGAAGCCTTCGCCCGCCACGTCAACGAGCAGAACGAACGCCTGCTCACCCTGCGCGGGCTGATGGAGTTCAAATGGGCCGATGAGCCGATCCCCCTCGACGAAGTGGAG
>Ga0256832_1001819_pt1 | contig 14539 bp, 11 predicted proteins | sample 134614metaG_FD_190534 | JGI IMG/M metagenome (GOLD analysis project Ga0256832, IMG submission 190534) | Hydrothermal vent microbial communities from Lau Basin, Pacific Ocean - 134-614 | ecosystem: Environmental > Aquatic > Marine > Hydrothermal vents | place: Pacific Ocean: Lau Basin | collected...
CGGGGAAGAGGACGCTGAGGGTCCGTTCGCCGTCGCTGTCGCGCGCGGTGGACTCGGCGATGCCGCCGGCTGCGGTGTCGATGGACGTGGACGCGCCGGGCTCGACCAACACGACGTCCGGCGCCTCGGTGTAGGTGCCGGCTTCGACGGTGAGGGTGCGCTGCGATTCGATCCTCCCTTCGAAGGTGAAGCGCAACGTGAGCGAACGAGCGCTCACCGCCAGGTCGTACTCGCCGTCCGTGCGCGAGAGGGTGGAGCCGAGCTCCGGGCGGCCGAGGACCTCGATGCGCGCGCCGGGCAGCGGGTCGCCCCGCTCGTCGAGGACCCGACCCTGCACGACCCCGACCGGCTCGTCGTCCAGCGCACCCGGCGCCACGTCGCGTTGCAGCGGCGCACAGGCCCCGCCCTCCCAGAGAAAGCGAACCCGCTCGACGAAGGGAACGCCTTCGAGGGTCTCGCCTCCGTCCGCGTCGAGAGGGGCCGCGGCGCAGTCGATGTCCGCACAGTCGACCGCCCCGTCCCCGTCGTCGTCCAGACCGTTGTCGCAGAGCTCTGCTCCCGGAGCCCAACCGTCCGCGTCGACCCCCCCATCGGCCAACGCGAGCGCGTCGGAGCCCGCGTCCGCCGGCGAGGAGTCGTCGCCGCAAGCGAGCAGAAGCAGCAGAGCGACCAAGAGAGCGCGCGGGCGCATCGGAGCGATCATGACCGCCCCTTGTCGGTGCGTCGAAACGCCGGTTGCGGCCGCGCCCGTCAGCGCTCAGGTGAGTCGGGCTTGTCCTCTTCGGACTCGATGCGGATCTCACCGGTGAGGGTTCGATGCACCGGGCAGCGGTCGGCGATCTCCATCAGGCGCGCTCGTTGGGCGTCGTCGAGGTTTCCCTCGAGGGCGATGCGGCGGCTGAGGACGGTCAGCGGCGTGCCCGTCTCGGTCTTGCCGCGCTGGTACGAGAGGCGGACGCGCACCCCTTCGAGGGGCCAGCCCTTGCGGTCGGCGTAGAGGCGGAGGGTCATCGAGGAGCAGGAGCCGAGTGCCGTGAGCAGGTAGGGGTAGGGGGCCGGGCCGAGGTCCGTGCCCCCAAGCTCGTGAGGCTCGTCGGCGACCAGTTCGTGGTGGCCGGCGCGGACTCGGTTGAGGAGGCTCTGCCGTGCTTCGACGCAGACCTCGTCGTGGTCGAGGGGCTCCGGCGCGAAGGGGAGGTAGCGGCTGGCCCAGGCGGCGAGGACGTCGGCCACGTAGCGCGCGTCGGCCGCCCGGCTCAGGAGGTGATCGGCGCCGTTCAGGCTGACGAAGCTCTTGGGGTGGCGCGCGGCTTGGTAGATGCGGCGGGCGTTGTCGATGCCGACGACCGTGTCCTGGGGCGAATGAAAGAGCAGGAGGGCCTTGCCCAGCTTGGCGATGGCTTCCGCGCTGGCGTGCCGCTCGAGGTCTTCGAGGAACTCGCGGCGGACCCGAAAGGAGCGACCGGCCAGGACGACTTCGGCGTGGCCATCGCGTTCGATGTCGCAGGCCCGGTCGGCGAAGAGCTTCGCGACATGGGCCGGGTCGGCGGGCGCTCCGATGGTCGCGACGGCGCGCACGGAGTCGAGGCGGGAGGCGGCGGCGAGGACCGCGGCGCCGCCGAGGCTGTGCCCGACCAAGAGCATCGGTGCTTCGATCTCGCGCTCGAGGAACGAGGCGGCCGCGACGAGATCCTCGACGTTGCTGGAGAAGGTCGTGTCCGCGAAGTCGCCGCCGCTCGCTCCGAGCCCTGTGAAGTCGAAGCGGAGGGTCGCAAAGCCGTGGGTCGCGAGGCGAAACGAGACTTCGCGGGCGGCTCGGAGGTCCTTGGAGCAGGTGAAGCAGTGCGCGAAGATCGCGCAGCCCCGCAGCCGTCCGGGAGGCCGATGGAGGACCGCAGCGAGCGGCGCTCCCTGGGAGCCCGGAAAGGTCCGCTCGTGTTCGTCGCTCGCCACAGCTTTCCCCGTCGACAACGGCGACCTGGTCAGAAGCAGAGCTCGGTGCAGCCCACGGCGCCTGAACGGTTGCAGGCCTCGCCGGAGGTCGAGTTGTTGCCGACGAGCTCCCAGCGGCTCGAGGCGAAATCGGCCGCCCACACGTCGTTGACCGCGCCGCAGTCCGTGGACCCGAAAGCGACGAAGCCGCGGCCCGCGCTCTGGGCCCAGGCGAAGGCGCTCCGTCGCTCCGGCGCGTTCAGATCGGGGGTCGTGAAATCCGCCGGGAAGCGGCACATGCCCAGGGGGCGGCTGTTGAGCGTGTCGCCGTGCTGCAGCTCCGTCCAGGTGAGGCTGCCGAGGTCGAGCGCCCACAGGTCGTTGGTGTTGCCGAGGTCCGTGGCGTCGTGGCCGGCGCCGATGAGCAGACGGTTGTTCGCGGCGTCATGGAAGAGGAAGGAGCTGAAACGCTGCGGTGGGGCATCGGGGCCGCCGTCCCGGACGAGCGACCAGGTGTCCGTCGTCAGATCCAGCGCCCACAAGTCGTTGTAGTAGGGCACGTTGAACATGTCCTGGCCGCCGAAGACGTACATGGTGTCGCCGACGCGCGTCGCAGCGGCGTAGTACCGCAGCCCCGGGCCGTCCGAGGAGTCGATTTCGGTCCAGACGCCCGTGTCCAGGTCGAGGGCAAAGGCGTCCCCGAGGGGCGAGCTGATGAAGCCCGTGGCGCCGTTGCCGCCGAAGACGATGAGGCGATTGCGCGGGCTGTCGAGGACCGACATGTGGTTGAACCGCGGGCTCGGGGGCGTGCCGCTCGTGGAGATCTCGGTCCAGGCGAGGGTCTCTGCATCGAGGGCCCAGACGTCGTTGAAGGGGGTGATGTTGTCGCCACCGATGCGGCCACCGAAGAGGATCACGCGGTCGTTGGCCTCGTCGTAATGCATCGTGTGCCGTGCCCGAGGCCCTGGGCCGCCGGTGTAGGTGAGCTGCTGCCAGCTCCCGCAGTTCGGATCGAAGGCCCAGAGCTCGTCCGTGTTCTCCGTGGCAGGGCGACAGTTTTCCACGACGGCGACGTTGCCGCCGTACACGAGCAGGCGGTCGCGCGTGGTGTCGTAGGCAGCGGCGTTCTCGCGGCGGCGCAGCGGTGTCTCGCCAGCCTCGCAGCTGCCGGCGTCCGTCCCGGCGTCGGTGGTGGGGGCGTCGGCGCCCGCGTCGGGGGGCGCGTCGGGGAGGTTGCCGTCGGCGGCCGCATCTCGCGGGGCGTCGTCGTCGCCGCAGGCGGCAGCAAGGACCAGCAGCAAGGCGATGGAAGTACGCATGCGGTGGGCATAGCCCGCCGACCGGAGCTTGCGCAAACGGTGGCGCGGTCCATGCTCGCCGCCGTGTATCTGAATCGACGGGCCTTGAGACAGGTCGTGCGCTCCGCGGCGACCCACGTGAGCCCGCGCAGGGCGGTGACGTGGGCTGGGTTCAGCGTCGCCTGGGTGAGCCTGCGCACGCTGAACGGTCTTGCCTGGCGCCTGGACGAGCGGCTCTTTCCAGCCTGGCGCGGCCAGCGGGTGGAGGCGCCGGTGTTCATCTTCGCCAACGGCCGTAGCGGCACGACGATGTTGCATCGCCTCCTTGCGTTCGACGAGGCGAACTTCGCTCCTTACAAGCTCTACCAGTCGATTTTTTCTGGCGTCGCGACCCAGCGCCTGCTGTTGGCGGCGTCTCGTCACCGGGCGACCGCGCGGGTTGGTCGGCGGGCCGTCGACTGGATCAACGCGACCTTCTTCTCGGGCTGGGAGGGCATTCACGAGCTCGGCATCGACAAGGAGGAGGAGGACGAGGCGACCTTCGTGCTCGCCATGGAGTCGCCGACGGTCAGCTTGCTCAACCCCTTTACGGAGAACTACCAGGAGATCGGCTGGCTCGACGGCGAGCCGGCGGAGCATCGCCGAGCGTTCATGGACTACTACGAGGCGGTGTTGCGCAAACACCTCTTCGTCCATGGACAAGGGCGGCGCTTTCTCACCAAGAACGTGTTTACGACGCCGCGCGTGAGGACGTTCCTGGAGCGCTTTCCGGACGCGCGTTTCGTCTATCTGGTCCGAAATCCGCTTCAGGCGTTGCCGTCGTGGCTGAACATGTTCTACGAGAAATGGGTCACGCACTCGCCCGAGCTGCCGCCCGACAGCCCTGAGGCGCGGCGGCTGGCGCAGATGTGTTTTGCCTACTACCGGCATATGCTCGCCAGCGAGGAGCGCATCGGGCCTGAGAATCTCATCGTCGTGCGCTACGACGACCTCGTGCAGGATCCGAAGGCCGTCGTCGAGCGCCTGTACGGTTGGCTCGGTCTCGAGCTGACGCCGGAGTATCGCGCGCGGCTGGAGGCCTTCACCGCGCGTCAGCGCAGCTATCGGAGCAGGCACCACTACTCCCTGGAGCAGTTCGGTCTCACGGAGGCGTGGGTCCGGGCGCAGATCCCGGAGGTCTTCGAGGCGTTCGGGTTCTGAGGCCGGCGATTCGGCGGCTCCGAGGGAAGCAAAACGCGCTCGCGCGGTAAGACGGTGCGTGGCGCTTCTCTCTTGGCTGCCCTGGCGTCGCCGGCGTGCCTTGCCCGGCGCCGGTGAGGACCGTGCTCTCCGAACTGCTAACGTCTTCCTCGTGGACGAGCAGGCTCCCACCGATCCGCTGACGGGGAAGCAACTGGGCCCCTACCGGGTGAGCCGCCGGCTCGGTTTCGGTGGCTTCGGGGCCGTCTATGAGGCGACGCACGTGCGGACGGGTCGGCGCTACGCGCTCAAGGTGGTGCGCCCCGACCGCGCCCTCGTGTCGGCCAACGCGCGGGAGCGCTTTCGGCGCGAGGCGGAGGCCCTCGGTGGGATCGGTCACGCGGGGATCGTGGCGATCCACGACTACGGCAGCTGCGACGGCGTCGACTACCTGGTGATGGACCTGCTCGAAGGGGAGGACCTGGCGCAGCGTCTGCAGCGTCGAGGGCGCCTCGGGTTCGAGGAGACACTCCGGCTGGTTGCCTCGGTGGCCGATGCGCTGAACGCGGCCCACCGAGCAGGAATCGTGCATCGGGACCTCAAGCCGGGGAACGTTTTTCTGGCGCGCAAGGCGGGCGAGCAGGAGCAGCCCGTGCTGCTGGACTTTGGCCTCGCCAAGGACCTCGACGGGGGGGCCGAGAGCCTCACGGCCTCCGGAGAGGCGCTGGGGACGCCGGCCTACATGGCTCCTGAGCAGGCGAGCGCGGGGGACATCGACGCCCGGACCGATGTCTACGCCTTGGGGGCGTTGACCTACCACATGCTGACCGGCTCGCCCCCGTTTACGGGCGAGAGCGCGGCGTCCGTGCTCCTCAAGGTCGTGTCGGAGCCGCCTCCGCCGCTGCCGCCGGAGCTCGACCTCCCGGCACACGTGGGCGAGGCCCTCCGGCGCGCGATGGCCAAGGACCCGGCGAGCCGTTTCGCAGACACCTTGGCGTTCCGCGACAGCCTCTTGGGTCGAGTCCCGGCCTTTCCCCCGACTCGCCCAGTGCGGGCGATCCCGGCGGGCAAGGCGGCGGGAGCGAAGCAGGACGCGAGCCAGCGGCCGGACAGGCCGGTGCAGGCCGCGCGCAGCTCGCCGCCGGTTGCCCGCACGCTGCCGGTGGGTCTGGCGCTTGTGGCGTTCACCGCAGTGGTGGGCGGCAGCCTGGCGCTGTATCACGCGGCACCGTGGGTGAATGCTCGGGCGCAGGGGAGCGTCGGCCGCACGATGCGCGGACCGGAAAGAACCTCGCACCGAACGCCGACGGATGGAACGGATGGAACGGATGGAACGCCGACGGATGGAACCGATGGAACGCCGGCGGACGGAACGCCGACGGACGGGGCGTCCATGAGGGTGGAGGTCGCCCGGGCCGTCGTGCCCTCTCCGCCGCCCGAAGAACCGGTGTCCCCGCGGCGGGAGGCGAGCCCGATGCGTGAGCGCTCCCGGCCCGGGCCTCGCTCGCGGCTTGGGGCCCCGCCGGTCCATCTTCCCGGACCGCCGGCGGACGAGCCGGTTCCAGTGTCCGCGCCCGTCGAGCGCTCCACGCCCCCGGGCGACGCAGAGCACGAGGCAGAGCAGCGCGCAGAGCTGGAGGAGCTCCAGAGGCTCCTGCGGCGGGTCGAGCGCCTTCGGCGGGAGCTTGGGCGGCTCGAAAGGGGCCGGGAGCCGTCGTTTTGTCCGCGGAGCGGGGCGACGCGGCGGGGCGAGCGCACGGTGGTCGCCGTTTCGGTCGCTCAGAATCTGGACCGGCTGATGGAGCGGGCTTGCGAGCCCTTTGCGCGGGTCCGGACGTTGACGCCGGAGCTGCGCGGGTTGGTGCTCCAGATCGAGCAGAGATTGGACCGGGCGGAGGACAGGGTCCGTGCCTCCGTGCCGACCAACCAGCCGCGGTCGGTGGCCGACGAGGTCGAGGCTGCCGTGGTGCGCGCCCGCAGGGTCGTGGAGGGCGTCGCCGACGGACAGCGCCAGTTCAACTGCGCCGCGCCGGTGTGGGCGGAGCTGCGGCGTCTGGCGACGACGAACAACCCTTGGGCAGCCCAGGCTGCGCTGGACGTGACGAGGCCCGTGTCTCGTCTCTGCGGCCGGCTGGCGGATCGCGCCGAACTGCGGCGTCTTGCCCAGCGCATGCGAGACGCCCTGGATGACGACGAGGGGTTGCTGCGCGCGATGTTGCTGCCGCTCCGCGCTTCTCTGGGGGGACCGTGAGCTCGCTCGAGACACGCCGGGGGAGCTCCCCGAAGGCAGGGCGCCGCGCGTCGCCTGCCCCCTCGGACCGGGCGGACGGCAGCAAGTGCGCTCCGAGCGTGAGGCCGAGCAGGTGGGGTGCCGGGTTGGCGCTGCTGCTGTGGCTCGTGGGCGCGATCGTCGAGACCTCGGCGGCGACGGCCCAGAGTTGCGAGCGGCCGCCGCTGGACTGCGCTCGCGACGACGCCCCGTTCGCGCGCCGCGTTCGCGTCCTCGCCCGCCGGTACCCGGACATCGCCGAAGCGCTCGAGGCGCTCCGCTTCCATCGCCTGGCGTGGTGCCACGAGAGGAACGCCTGCGCGCTGGACGACGAGGCCTTGTCGCGGCTGCGTGCCTGGAGCGAGGGCGATCTGGACGGGTTTCGGGCGGCCGCGGCCACGGCGTTGGGGAGGACGGCCTGGGCGCGCTCCGTGTCGACCCGAGCCATGGCCGCGGTGGCCGCCGTGGGAGCGCAGGCCGCGCCCATTCGGGCGGAGCCGTCCGGGGCGACCCGCGCGGCGATGGCTCGGCTGGAGGCCGACCTCGCGGGCTACGCGGCGCTCCAGACACCGCTGACGCAGCTCCTGGCCGCGGTCGACGTCGAGGCGATACCGCCGCCGGTGTGCCAGTCCGATGTCGAGCAGGAGCTGCGCCCCATCATCCGGGGGGGGAGCTCCGCGGCGTCCGAGGCGCGGTCGCTTCGGGACGAGCTGCGGGAGTTTTGCGCGCCCTTCGAGCGCTACCTGCACCCCGGGGAGACCCTGCAAAACCGCATGCGCTCGTTTCTGACGGACGTGGGGCGCGTGGAAGGGTGGATGCGCGACATCCTCCAATGCGTCGATCCGGGGCCCTACGGAGCCCGCTGCCAGAACACCTACGGGCCGCGGCAGGGCGACACGGCGCAGCAGGCGAGGCGGGCCTTGGAGCAGCTGGCGGAGGTTCGGCGGGTCGTCGACGGCATCCCGGAGGTCCCGTTTCCCTGCGACCATCCCGTCTGGGATCGCCTGGAGCGGTCCCGCTGGACGCTTGGGACGGCCCGTGCTCAAATGCCTTCGATCGCGCGCCGGGCGCGGGACCTGTGCAGGACCATGGGGGTCGACGGGCCGTCCATCGAGCGCACGCGGCGCGAGCTGCGCGAAGAGCTCGAGCGTTCCCTGGCACGGCTCCGGCGGGACGTTCGCGCGCGCCGTCAGGGGCTTTCTCAGTTTCGCGCGTCCCTCGGGCTCGACCCCTGAGCGCGTCTGGAAGTACTGAAGTGGCCATGGGTGTGAACGCGATCTTCAGCGTCAGCCGGACCTTCGAGGTCGCCCCTGAGGTGCTCTTCGACGTGCTCGTGGCGGAGCTCGGCGTGTGGTGGGGGCCGGTCGAAGTCTTTGAGGCAAGGCCCGGGGGCCGGTTTCAGGTCGGCGACGATGTCGGGACGGTCAAGGCCATCGAGCCTCCGCAGAAGTTGATGCTGGAGCTCGGCGAGACGGTGGCGATGTTGGTGCTCCTGCCCACCCCCGAAGCGACGGCGCTGCAGATCATTCACAGCCGCTTCGACTCCGGGGCGCATCGCGACGCCGAGGCGGCACGTTGGGAGGAGCGCATCGCGCGCCTCGTGTCCCTCGTCGGGCCGCCGGACTCGGCAGCTCGCTGACCTCTCCTCACGCTTCTCCTCGGCCGCGCGAGCCCGGCCCTGGGCGGCACCACGCTTCGAAAACCTTCAGGAGCTCCTCACCCCTGTGTCACGCACGGTCGGTGTTTCAACAACGGACCGTCAAGGCAGCCGGCGGTAACGCGCGCGGTAGCTCACATCGGCAGGGAGGCGGCTGGAGTGAATGCGGAGGCGAAAGCGCAGGCCGGCCTCGGTCCGCCGCAGCGTGTGCCGCACCACCGCGTCCTCTCCTCGGAAGACCAGCAAGAGGCGGTCTTCTTCGAGGCTCATTCGCCCTTGCAGCTCGTTGCCGAAGCCGTCGGTGAAACGTCGAGGCGTGCCGTCCGGGGGTGCGCGGAAGTCGTAAGCCTCGCCGATCCGAACGCGCAGCTCGCCGGCGACGGGGTCGATGCGGATATGGCGATGGATCGGCGTCCCTGCTCGTAGGCGGCGCCGCGCGATGCCGCGGACCAGGAAGCTCATCTGCGCGACGACCCGGTCGATCGCGGCATCCCGGGCTCGCGTTGCGGCCTCGGCGTCGACGATCACGTACCGGCCGGCCTGGGGCCCCTGCGCGCCGAGTGGGCCGGGAATCAGGAACGCGGCAGCACCCAGGGTGGCCGCCATGGCCAACGCCGTGCGGTGCGAGAGCGCCCGCGAGTGCTCGTCCCGAGGTGATTCGTTCTGGCGATGGGGGCGGTCGGCCATCGGAGCCAGCATGACGCATCTCCGGACGCTGGACGAAGCCCCTTGCCCGGAGGGGCCCCTGAAGCTAGAGCTTTCAAGAACTTTTGAAAGTTGCGCCGAGCGCGACCCTGGAGGAGCTCATGTCCCTGATCGAAGCCGTCCGCCACGGAGGGACGGATGTCCTGACCTCGCTGCGCAGTGTCTGCGACGACCGGGGGCTCGACGCGCTCTCCCGGCGTCTCGCGGAGTTGGGCGAGCTGCTGGTGGCGGACATGCGCCTCGTCGCCGAGGGCCTCGGGGAGGTGCCGCGGGGCGAGCGGCGGGTTCAGCGGGCGAGCCACCACCTGCTCGATCGCGGTGGCAAGCGCCTTCGGCCGATGTGCGTGGCCCTCGCTTCACGCGTGGGCGCCGGGTTCGATCGGCGTGGCCGCGAGCTCGCTGTCGCCGTCGAGTTGGTTCACGCCGCGACCCTCCTGCACGACGACGTGGTCGATCTGGGGGACCAGCGCCGGGGCGCTCCGGCGGCGCGCGCCGTCTACGGCAACGCGGCCTCGGTCTTTGCTGGCGATTGGCTGCTCATCGAGGCGCTCCGACGCGTGCGCGGGGCCGACGTCGCCGACACCCTCGACCGGCTGCTGGCGATCATCGAGGAGATGATCTTCGCCGAGTCGCTGCAGCTCGACAGCCGCGGGCGGGTCGACACCTCCATCGAGGACTACTTCCGCGTCATCGACGGGAAGACGGCGGCCCTGTTCCGCTGGGCCTGTCACGCCGGCGGACGGAGCGGCGGCTTGGACGACGCGGCGTGCGCTCGGCTCGAGGCCTATGGGGCCCACCTCGGGGTCGCCTTTCAGCTCATCGACGACCTCCTCGATTACACCGGCGACTCCTCCAAGACGGGCAAGGACCTCTACACGGACCTCCGGGAGGGCAAGCTCACCCACCCGCTGCTGCTCGCTCGCGATGCAAGTCCGCGGGTCGTGGAGCTGCTCGGGGAGCTGCTGGCGTCCGGGGAGGGGGCGCGCGCCGGGCTCCACCAGGCGCTGGTCGCGGAGGTCCGCCCGGTCCTCGGGGAGACGCGTGCCCTCGCCATTCGGGAAGCGGCGGCGGCCCTGGCGGAGCTCGAGGGGCTGCCCGAGGGGCCGGGTCGGGACGGCCTGCGTACGGTGGCCTTGGCGACCGTGGAGCGCGAGCGATGAGCCGCCGGACTCCAGAGGTCGGTCCCACCGGACCCGAGCGCCTCCCCGAGCTTGGGCGGCCCAGGGCGCCGCGAGGGTCCGAGGGGAGGTGGGCGTGACCGAGCTCGTGCGCGACGCCGAAGTGCGGCTGGGTTCGGGGGCGATGTTCGACGCCATCGCGGCTCGCTACGACCGAGTCAACCGGGTGCTCTCGATGGGTCTCGACGGCCGCTGGCGACGGCTCACCGTGGAAGCCCTCGCGCCGGTGCGGCCGTGCCGGGTCCTGGACGTGGCGACGGGCACCGGCGACCTGGCCCTCGCGGCTGCGCGCCGCTTCCCGGAGGCAGAGGTCATCGGCCTCGACCCGTCCGCGGGGATGATCGCCGTCGGCATGGGCAAGCTCGGCCCCCTCGCCGGCCGGGTGCGTCTGGAGGTGGGGGACGCCCAGGGGATGCCCTACGGGGACGGGAGCTTCGACGCCGCGTGCATGGGCTTCGGGATCCGCAACGTGCCCGACCGACCGCTCGCGCTGCGGGAGCTGCGGCGTGTCCTGCGGCCCGGTGGGCGCCTGGCCATCCTCGAGCTGAGCGAGCCCCGCCGGGGCGTTCTCGCGGCGATCGCGCGGCTCTGGATCCGGCGTGGCGTTCCGCGGGTAGGCGCCTGGCTCTCGGGCGACCGGGAGTATCGCTACCTTCAGGAGTCCATCGCGGCGTTCCCTCCCCCGGAGGACTTCGCCGCCACGATGGGCGAGGCCGGCTTCGTCGAGGTCCGCGTCCGCCCGCTGACCTTCGGTGTCTGCTGTCTCTACGTCGGGGTGGCGCCGTGAGGGCCGAGCCCGTCGCCGCGGTGAGCCGGCCCACGCTGGCGGGGGCACGACGGTTCCTCCGCGACGCGCTCGCCAAGGGCAGCGAGGTCGTCACCTTCCGGGCGCCCGTGGTGGCCGACGTGGCGAGGTTCTGGGGGCGCGGTGACGACGCGGTCCTCTGGGATCCGCCGGACGGGCTCTCCTTCGCCGGTGTCGGAACCGCGCGCGTGTTGGCGGCCCGTGGCCCCGAGCGCTTCATGGCGATCGACCCGCGCGCGATCGCGGGCCGGCAGCGCGTCGAGGGGGGGCTCGCCCCGCCGCCGCCGCGTCTCTTTGGCGGCTTCGCGTTCGAGATCGGCGGCGCCGAGCACCCGCCCTGGGATGCCTTCGGCGACGGATTGTTCGTGCTCCCTCGCTGGGTCTACGGCGTCGGCGACGGGCTCGCGTGGTTGCGCTACCACCGAAGCGAAGGCGACGCCGTCGCCGAGCTCGAGGGCCTCTGGCGCCGGCTCCTCGGCGACGATCCAGTCCCGGCGGTGGCGCGGCCCCAGGTCGTCGAGGCGCCTTCGCCGACGCTCTGGCGTCGGGAGGTGGAGGCGATCGGCGCGGCCATCGAGGCGGGCCACCTCGCGAAGGCCGTCGCCGCAACGCGGGCCACCCTTGCCTTCGAGCGTCCGCTGGATCCCCGCGTGGTCCTCCGGCGGCTCGGCCGTCGTTTTGCCGGCTGTACCCGCTTCGCCATCCGTCGCGGCGGCACGACCTTCCTCGGTGCGACGCCCGAGCGTCTCCTCTCGCGCCGGGGCGAGGTGCTGCGGACCGAGGCGTTGGCGGGCTCGGCGGCGCCGGGGTGCGAAGACGCGCTGCGAGCGTCCCGCAAAGATCGTCACGAGCACGACCTCGTCGTCGACGCGATCGTCGACGCACTGGCGCCTTTCACGACAGCGCTGAGCCGGCCCGCCGAGCCGCAGTTGCACCGGCTGCCCAACGTCGTCCACCTGCGCACGCCCATCGAGGCTCGGGTCGGTGCAACGCCGACGCTCCGCCTCGTGCAGGCCTTGCACCCGACCCCCGCGGTCGGTGGGGTCCCGACGGTGTCGGCGCTTCGGCTGATCGCGGAGCACGAGGCGCCCCGAGGTTGGTACGCCGCGCCCGTCGGCTGGCTCGACACCGAAGGCGACGGGGTCTTCGCCGTCGGCCTGCGCTCGGGCGTGCTCGCCGCTCGCCGCGCCTGGGCCTTTGCGGGCTGCGGGATCGTGGCGGGCTCTGAGCCCGATGCGGAGCTCGACGAAGCGCGCATGAAGCTTCGGGCTTTCCTGGGTGCGCTCTCGGAGGAAGGATGACCGCGCAGGCCCGTTGGGCCGCGCGTATCGTGGGCGGGCTGGTGGCGGGGGGGGTTCGTCATGTCGTCGCTAGCCCCGGATCCCGTTCGACCCCGTTCTTGCTCGCGGTCCTTGCCCGGGACGAGCTGACGGTGCACGACGTGGTCGACGAGCGCGTGGCGGGCTTCTACGCGCTCGGTATTGCGCGGGTCACCGAGGCCCCGCCGCTGCTCCTGTGCACCTCCGGGAGCGCGGCCGGTCACTATCTTCCGGCGGTGATGGAGGCGAGCGCCGCCGAGCTCCCGCTTCTGGTCCTCAGCGCCGACCGTCCCGCGGAGCTGCACGATCTCGGCGCCAACCAGACGACGGACCAGCAGCACCTTTTCGGTGTCCATGCGCGGGCGTTCTTCGAGCTGGGCGCGGCCGCGGACGGGGAGGAGGTGCTCGCCGGGGCCGAGGCGCGGGCGCTTCAGGCCGCAACGCGCGCGAGGTATCCGTGGCCGGGGCCGGTGCACCTGAACGCTCGCGCGCGCAAGCCCCTCGAGGAGCGCGCGGCGCCCCGAGACAGTTCGACCCGAATCTTCGTTCCCTCCGCGCGCCCCGACCCGGACGGCCTCGCCTGGGCTCGGGCGCGCCTGGCGCGCGCGCGTCGTCCCGCGGTCGTCATGGGACCGGCGCCGGTTCGGGCGCGAGCGCTGCGGCCGGTGTTGCGGCGCTTTCTTTCGGCGGTGGGGGCCCCGCTCATCGCGGACGCGACCAGCCAGATGCGCTTCACCGGCGAAGGCCTGGCCGTGGCCCGTAGCGCGCTGGCGCTGCGCACCGAGGTGGGGCGCCGCCGCTTCGATGCCGATCTCCTCGTGCAGGTGGGCGCGCCCCCGATCGACGCGGGCTACGCGGCTTGGGCGAAGGGGCGGCCACGGCTCGTCTTGAGCGCGGGAGCGCCGGCAGACCCCGGTGCGAGCGCCGAAGCGTTTCTCCTCGGCGACCTTGGGGCGCTCCTCGAAGGTCTCGCCGAGATGCCCGCGCGACCCCCTTGGTGGGGGCCGCTTCCACCGCTGCCGGGATCGCGCGTGCTGGCGCCGGGGGCCGTGGCCGCCGCGGTCGTGCGGGCGAGCGCCGAGGGGAGCATCCTGGCCCTCGGCAACAGCGTGGCGGCCCGGGCCATCGATCGGCACGTGGGCGAGGACCGGGATTTGGCCGTGCTGCACCAGCGGGGGCTGAGCGGTATCGACGGGCTGGTGGCGGGCGCGGCAGGGGCGGCCCGGGTGTCGGGGCGGCCCGTGACCTTGCTGCTGGGCGATCTGAGCCTGCTGCACGACTTGGGCGGATTGGCGACTTTGCGAGGGCTTCGTACGCCGTTCCGCGTCGTCGTCGTCAACGACGACGGAGGCCGCATCTTCGAGCAGCTCCCGGTGTACGAGCGGACCTCCGCGCCCGAGTTCGAGCGACACTTCGCCATGGCGCACGGCCTCGAGTTCCGCGCTGCGGCCCGCTTCTTTGGCCTCGACTACCGTCGGGTGGAGGCCATCGACGCCATCGAGGACGCCCTGGCTGGGGAGGACGTCCGGGTGGTGGAGGTGCCGGTGGAGCCGGGTGCCGCACGGCGGGAGCTCGTCGAGGCCCTCGGCGCCGCGGAGGCGCGATGGGCCTGACGGTGCTCCTGCACGGCTTCGGGTCGACCCCGGCGAGTTGGCGTCCCGTCGCCGAGCGGCTGGGGGACGAAACCGTCGCGCCGCGCATCCTCGGGCACGGCGGTCCGCCCACCGCGCAGACCTTCGACGACGAGGTCGACCGCCTCGCACAGACGCTGCGCGGGCACGGCCCGGTCGTGCTCTGCGGTTACTCCATGGGGGGGCGGCTCGCCTTGGGGCTGCTGCTCCGGTACCCGGCGCTCGTCGCGCGCGCCGTCCTGCTCGGGACACATCCGGGCCTCGATTCGCCGGCGGAGCGCGAGGCGCGCGTGACCCTCGACGAAGCCCGGGCGCGGCGCCTGGAGCGGGAGGGGCTCGACGCCTTCTTCGCCCGTTGGGACGCTTCGCCGCTCTTCGCGCGTCGCTCGCCGCCGCCCCGCGAAGGCCTGAAGGCAGCCGGGCTGGCCGCGGCGCTGCGCCGTCTGGGGCTCGGCCGGATGCCCTCGCGCTGGGAGGCGCTGGCGGGCAATCGGGTGCCGCTCACCTGGGTCGTGGGCGAGGAGGATCCCCGGCACGGACCCATTGCTCGGCGTGCGGCGCAGCGC
>Ga0256832_1001820_pt1 | contig 14539 bp, 12 predicted proteins | sample 134614metaG_FD_190534 | JGI IMG/M metagenome (GOLD analysis project Ga0256832, IMG submission 190534) | Hydrothermal vent microbial communities from Lau Basin, Pacific Ocean - 134-614 | ecosystem: Environmental > Aquatic > Marine > Hydrothermal vents | place: Pacific Ocean: Lau Basin | collected...
TATTACATTTATTTAACTATAATCTTGTCCGAGTTTTTAGGGGGCTAATACAAAAGATTAATGAAGCATTGGTTTTATATATTGTTAATGAGTACTGTGTTTGTTGTCAATGCTCAAAATACTTCCTTTTTTAAGCAATCGGATACTTTAAATATAAAAAAACGAAAATTTTTGGTGTATTCCGGTATTGCCACTTATTCCGTTTCGATGATAGGTTTAAACCGGTTGTGGTACACAAAATATCCAAAATCAAATTTTCATACCATTAATGATAATCACGAGTGGTTGCAAATGGATAAAATAGGTCATGCAACTACGGCATATTATGTTGGTAAAGTTGGAATGGATTTGGTAAAATGGACAGGCGATTCTAAAAAAAATCAATTAATTTACGGTGCGAGTTTGGGGTTTGTGTTCTTAACCACTGTCGAAGTATTTGACGGCTTTTCCAAAGAATGGGGATTTTCAACAGGTGATATGTTGGCAAATTTATCGGGAACAAGTTTACTTATCGGACAAGAATTGTTGTGGGACGAACAACGAATTCAGTTAAAATATTCGTTTCACACTACCAAATTTGCCAATCAAAATCCAAATTTATTAGGAACAAATTTTATAGAACAAAGTTTAAAAGATTATAACGGACAAACCTATTGGTTGTCGGCTAACATTTGGTCTTTTACTAAAAAAAGCAAAGTTCCAAAATGGTTAAATGTAGCATTTGGTTACGGAGCAGAGGAGATGTTACACGGTAATAACAAACCGAAAGATACACGTTATAGACAGTTCTACTTAGCATTGGATATGGATTTATCCAAAATAAAAACAAATTCCAAAATATTGAAATCTGTTTTTAATACTTTAAATTTTATTAAAATTCCGGCTCCGACAATAAGTTTATCGAATGGGAAACTGGAATTTTTCTATTTGTATTTTTAGAATAAATCTTCAATAATCATTTCTTCGGTAATACCTTCGGCATCGGCCTTATAATTTTTAACGATTCGGTGTCGTAAAATTCCTTTTGCTACAGCTTGAACATCTTCGATATCAGGTGAATATTTTCCATTAACTGCAGCATGTGCTTTTGCTCCTAAAATTAGATTTTGAGAAGCTCTTGGTCCGGCTCCCCAATCGATATATTTTTTAATCATTTCAGAAGCTTTATCCGATTTAGGTCTTGTCTTGGCTACTAAATTAACAGCGTATTCTACCACATTATCGGCAACCGGAATTTTTCGAATTAATTTTTGAATTTCTAAAATTTCTTGTGCGTTTAAGATTGCATTTACGCTTGTATTTATATTGGAAGTGGTTGCTTTAACAATGGCAATTTCTTCATCAAAACTAGGGTAATCTAAAAATATGGAAAACATAAAACGGTCTAATTGCGCTTCCGGTAACGGATATGTACCTTCTTGCTCAATAGGATTCTGGGTTGCCAAAACAAAAAAAGGTTTGTCTAATTGGTAGCTATGACCGGCAACCGTAACTGTTTTTTCTTGCATGGCTTCTAAAAGAGCAGCTTGTGTTTTTGGCGGTGTTCGATTGATTTCATCAGCAAGAATGATATTCGAAAAAATAGGCCCTTTTACAAATTGAAACTTTCGGTTTTCATCTAATATTTCACTACCAATAATATCGCTTGGCATTAAATCCGGCGTAAATTGAATACGTTTAAATTGTAAACCTAAACCTTGCGAAACAGTATTTACTAATAATGTTTTTGCTAATCCTGGAACACCAACTAAAAAAGAGTGTCCTCCTGAAAATATGGATAAAAGCACATGATCTACAGCTTCTTCTTGCCCAACAATAATTTTGGCAATTTCTTCTTTAAGGTTTTTATATTGGTTTACTAATTTTTTTACAGCAGCAACATCAGACATAGTTATTTTTTATTTTTAATCGAATAAAATTCGGTTGAAATTAATAGTTTTTCTTTTAGCTGGCTAAAAGTAGTAAATAAAAATAAAAGGAGAATACAATTGGTCATTTTTTTAACCAATTGTATTCAAAATCACAATCTTTGTATTGGTTGTGGATTTTAATATAGGTATCTTTAATCTTATCTTTTACCCAATTGTTTACAATTTCTTGCTTCTTTTTTTGTAGTGCTAAATTTTTGATTTTAACGTAATCTTTGTTTAAATCTGCTTGATGGGTTTCGACCTTATCCTTAAGCATCATAATTTTATACATTTTTTTACCTTCTCTGGTTTCATCATAAAACACATCGGAGATTTCTCCTTTTTTAAGACTACTAATTCGTGCATAAAGTGCAGGATCCATTCTGGATAATTCAAAATGTGTATCACTGGTCATAGGATTAATAAGTAAACCGTGATTTTTATTGGTTTCTTTATCCGCAGAGTATTTTTTAACCGCTTCATCCCAAGTGATTTTATTGGTTAGGATATCATTTTTGATTTGTTTTAAAGAGTCTTTTGCTTTTTCAAGCATCTGCTCAGAGACTTCTGTTTGTAATAAGATGTGTCTTACATCTCTAGATTTTCCTCTGATTTTTTCTACTCTAACGATGTGGTAACCAAATTGCGATTTAAAAGGTTCGGAAATTTCACCTTCTTCTAAACTAAAAGCTTTTTCTTTAAACTCTTTGATAAAAGGTGTTTCCATAGTAACGCCGTGGTATAATCCGCCAGCACCATCACCACTTTTTGATGCAGCAGGATCTTTAGAATACAAGATGGCTTTTAATCGCATGCTTGCTCCGCTTTCAATTTCCTTTTTAAGTTCGTTTAATCTAGCAATGATTTTTTCTTCTTCTTTTTTATCAGGTTGTACATCTATTTCAATTTGACCGATAACTACTTCAGTACCGAATTCAGGTAAATTTCCATCTTTTTTAAGCGAAGTAAAATATCGGTTTACTTCTTCGGGAGTAACATCTACATTTTCGGTAATTTTAGCTTGCATTTGGCGTACAAGAGCTGCTTCTTTTTCGACATTTGCCAATTCCTTTTTCATATCTACCAGGTTGTTAAAACCAAAGAATTCGAGCATTTTCTTATTGCTACCTAACTGTTTTTTAAAGTAGTTTATTTTACGTTCCACTTCGGAATTTATTCTACCTTCATCTACCGTCAAACTATCAACTACAGCATGGTGTGCCAATAATTTATCGGTTAAAATTTTCTCTAAAATTGTACATTCTGATACTTCTTTTTTATCTTCTAACTCCTGTTCGAGTTGTTGTTTTGCTGCTTTGATTTCAGAATATAACACAATATTTTTCCCAACAACGGCAGCGACGCCATCTACTTTTGTTTTCTCTTGTGCTTTTGTGTTATAAGTTACTACTAATAAAAGTAATAATGTAGTGAATAGTTTATTCATAAATTTGGAATTTTCCGTTTTTAATTGCATCGTTAAGTAATGTTTTTTCTATGTTTTTTTGTTCTTTTAATTTTCGATCATGTAAAATCATTTGTTTGATTGTTGGTTTTACATATTCTTTAGGAGCAGTGTCATTTCGCTTTAAAATTTTAAATATTTTAAAAAGATAAACATCTTCTTGATCTTCTAATTCTAGGAGTTTATTTGTTTTTAGTTTTTTAAAGTTTATTTGGTTAAATATCTTTATTTTCTTGGCAACATCGTTAAACTTAACCCAAACAGTATCTTGTAAATGGTACGCTTTAAACTCTAATTCTTTGTTGTGAAGGGAATCTAAATCACTTGCTTCACTAGAATCGAATAATTCTTTTATCTCTTTTAAATCGCCAATATCTTTGTTGGTTTGGATAAACCGAAATTGCATTAATTTTTCATTTAGTTTAAAGATATTTTTATTTTCTTGATAGTATTTTTGAATGTCACTAGCGGTTATTACAGTATCTAAATTTTTACTAATTAGAGCTTCTTTGTATTTGTTTATGAGTAAATCTTGTCGGTATTTATCTACTAATTTATTAATTTCATCTTGTTCATCAGATAGATTTACTTGTGCATTTTGATAAAATAATTCTTGTTTAGCCCAAGAGTTAATGGCTTTTTTTGCAAACAAAACGCTATCTTCTTTTTGAATATTTTTTGGCAACATTTTTTGTAAATCTTTTTTATAAAATTTACGTTCACCAACTTGTGCGACAACATCTCCTATATTTTCATCAGTAGGATGTATCAGTTCGCAAGAAAACAAACTTAAAAAAAGAAAAAAGATAATTAAGTTGCGCATTATTTATATTTTTTCTTCAGTTTTTTAACTTGTTTTTTCTCTAATTTCACCTTGTATTTTTTTCGCAGGGCTTTAATCCATTCTTTTTCTAAATAATCTTGATAATCGCTAATAACTTTTCCTTTGGTATCTTTTAGTTCTTTTGTGCTTTCAGGAATAACAGCCTCTATCTTTACAACTTTAAATTCATTTTTCCCTTCAGGAATCACTTCGGAAACACCTTCTTTTAGTTCTAAATTTTTGGGTAATTTATTTGAGTCGATTTCAAAAGTTCCGGATGTAAAAAGTACATTTATGGTTGCACCCTGATTTACTAAATCTTTGATTTCGTCTATTTTTTTACCTGCTTCCAAATATTTTTTAACAGCATTACAATTCTCTTTTTTAGAGCAAGACGCGATAGAAGCTTTTACTCTTTTTTTCCATTTGTAATTGGCAAGGTGATTTTGATAAAATTGTTGTAAACCTATTGTATCCTTTTCGGCTTTATTCCATATTTTTTTCTGCAATAAGTCAAAGAGTAGCAAGCCGTCTTTGTATTCTTGTAATGTATTTGCAAAATCTTTATTTTCATCAGCCAAATGGTTTTTATAGTATGCCATTACCTTATCATCTATAAAATCTTGATACGTTTTTTTGCTGTTTTTTTGTAAGTAATCTTTTAGATTTTTAATACTGTATGCTTGATCTTTTATAGAAAAAAGAATGTTTTTGTTATTGGTAGTGTCTTTTGGATTATTTAAATATTGGCTTAAAGTATTTTGGTTTACTTTAACTTTATATTTTCTTTTTAACTTATTAGCCATTGATTTTCCTAAAACAACGGAGCGATCTCCTTTCTCTACCTTTTTAGTGATAAAATCTTTTAATTCATCATAAGATTTTACAGGATATTTATCGACTAATTTTACAATATGCCATCCGAATTTAGTTTTAAATGGTTTGGAAACATCTCCTTTCTCTTTTAAAGAAAAAGCCACATCAGCAAAAGATGGTATCATTCTACCGTAAGAAAAAGGTTTTAAAACACCACCTTTTATAGCACTCATTTTATCATCAGAATATTGTTTGGCTAGTTTTTCAAAAGATTCTCCTTGGAGATATTTATTGTAAATATCGTTTATTTGTTTTTTTGCATAATTAGGATCGCCTTTTTTTTCTTTAATCATTATGTGTGCAACTTTTATTTCACCTTTAGAAGGTCTGCGGTCATTTACTTTAACAATATGATAACCAAATTGCGTTCTAAACGGCATAGAAATTTCTCCTTTTTTAGTGTTATAAGTTGCTGTTTCAAAAGGATATACCATTGCAAAAGCACTAAAATAGCCAAGATTTCCGCCATTTTGTTTTACACTTGGGTCTTTGGAATACTCTTTAGCCACCGTTTCAAATTTTGCTCCATTTAAAATTTTATTTCTAGCTTCAATAAGTTTGTTGTAAGCTTTTAAGGTATCTTTTGGAGATGCGTTTGGAGGAAGCATGATTAGAATATGACTTGCATTAACTTCTTCTTTCATTCTATCATAAGCCTCTTTTACTAATTCTTCCGTTACCTTACGATCTTTTAAATAAGGTTCTATAAGTTGTTTTTTGTATTTATTAAACTCCTTTAAATAAGCAGGGACAGTATCTAGTTTTAGATCTTTGGCATCTTTTAATTTTAGCTTATAATTAATAAACAAATCCAGATATTCATCGATGTTTTTTTTGTTTTCATCGCTTACAATATCTCTATTTTTGTTGTAAACTCTTAAAAATTCTGAAGTGTAAACAGGTTCTCCATCAATCTTTAATAGGACTTTGTCTTTTTTGTTTTGAGCATTTAATAATCCTACGGAAATTAAAATTAATAGAATTGAAAACTTTTTAATCATAGTTTTAGTTATTTTGTTAGCGAACATAAATTCTCCTTACGTTTTAAACGGTTCAAAAATAGTATAATTATGGTAATTTGTTGTTAAAAATATCACAAAGATATAATGCCTTCAACACCTTCTGCATCTTTGTATTTATTAATAACTTCATCAGAGGAGTGCATTTTTACTTGAATTGTTTTACTAGTGTATTTACCGGATTTTGATTTTTTAGTTTGAATGTTGGCATCCGTATTATTTTTAAAGATATCATCCACTTGTTGTAGTTTAGCATCTTCCGTTTTTAATTTTTCATTTACCAAATTAATTTTATGATCAATCTCATTGATGGCATCTTTTTCATTTTCCGAAAGTGCTTCTTTTTCTTTGCTTAATGTTTCTTTTTCTAAATTTAGAGCAGTGTGATCTGTAGGAACGATAAATTTAAAAAGGTAACTTGCAGGAAATTGTGTAGTGTTGTCTAGCGATTCCTTTAATTTTTTATAAAATGCTTCCTTTTTATTAGTAGGATTTTCTTGATTATTATTGTCTTTAGTATCCATATTATTCTGATTTTTTTGCGAATGTATAAAACGATTTTTAAAATATACTAAATATACAAAAAAATTAACTTTATCTTTGCATTAATTATTATCTAAAACATGCAAAAAAAGATTGTCATTACCGGAGGACCGGGAACAGGAAAGTCAACAGTTATAAAGGCTTTAGAGGATCAGAATTACAGCTGTATGCACGAAATTTCTAGAGAAGTCACGTTAATGGCTAGAAAAAATGGCATCGAACAATTATTTTTAAAAGACCCAATGTTGTTCAGTAAATTATTGCTCGAAGGTAGAATACAACAATTTAAGAAAGCAGCTCAATTAGATGCAGATACCGTGTTTTTTGATAGAGGTATTCCAGATGTTTTTGCATATATGAATTATTTAGGCGTAGATTATCCGGACATATTTGTGGAAGAGAGTAAAAAGAATTCTTATTACAATACTATTTTTTTGATGCCTCCGTGGAAGGATATTTACATTACCGACAACGAACGTTATGAAAGTTTTGAACAGTCTTTAGCAATTCACAACCATCTTAAAACCGCTTATAGTAGTTTAGGGTATAATATTGTTGAAGTGCCTTTTGCAAAAGTAGATCAAAGGGTTTCTTTTATTTTGGATCAAATAAAATAGTTTAAGCGTATTTATGACAGCATTACAAGTTCTTCAAAAATATTGGAATTTTGATTCTTTTAGAGAACCACAAGAACAAATTATACAAGCTGTTTTAGACAATAAAGATGTAGTAGCGTTATTGCCAACAGGAGGAGGAAAATCCTTGTGTTATCAAGTTCCGGGTCTAATGCAAGAGGGTGTTTGTGTGGTGATTTCTCCTTTAATTGCTTTGATGCAAGACCAAGTTTCTAATTTGCAAAAAAGAGGTATTCAAGCCATTGCCATCACTTCAAGATTAACCGAAAATGAAATTGTAACCACTTTTGATAATCTACTTTTTGGCAAGACCAAGTTTTTATATTTATCTCCCGAGAAATTACAATCAACTTTTATTCAATTTAAGTTAAAACAATTAAAAATTAATTTAATTGCAGTAGATGAAGCGCATTGTATTTCAGAATGGGGACATGATTTTCGTTCTTCGTATTTAAAAATTTCAGTATTACGCGAATTATTTCCGGAAGTAAGTATTTTAGCATTAACGGCAACGGCAACCCAAAAAGTAGTAGAAGATATTCAAAAATATTTGCTTTTAAAGGATGCTGTTATTTTTAAAAAATCATTTGTTCGAAAGAATTTAGCATATCAAGTTTATAAAACGGAAGATGTGTTTTTTAAATTAAAGCAAATGCTTTCCAAAATTAAAAAACCAACAATTATTTATGTTTACTCCCGAAAACAAACCAAAGAATTAAGCGATTATTTAAATAAAGAAGGATATCCGTCTAGATATTACAACGGCGGTATGTTTGCTTCCGAAAAAGAAGCTGCCTACCAAGATTGGATGCGAGAAAAAGTACAAATAATGGTGGCAACAAATGCTTTTGGAATGGGAATAGATAAAGACAATGTAAAACTAGTAGTACATTTAAACATTCCGCAAAGTATCGAAAATTATATGCAAGAAGCCGGACGCGCAGGGAGAAATGGCAAGAAAAGTTTTGCCGTTTTACTGTACAACGATGCAACAATATATAATTTTGAAAAACAAATCGATAAATCGATGGTATCGATAAATCAATTAAAAAAAGTGTATTCTTGTTTAAATCAGTATTTTAGAATAGGAAAAGGAGAGCAGCCGGAACAACAATTTATTTTAGATTTACCCAATTTTTGTCTAAAATATCATTTAGATATCCTTCCTACCTACAATACATTAATGATTTTAGACAGAGAAGGAGTTTTAGTCTTTGAAACCGATTTTCAAATTCAGAGTTCCATTCAATTTACTTGTACAAATGCTGAGTTATTTCGATACGAAAAGGACAAAAAGCAACTAAAACAACTTATTCAAACCATTTTACGATATTACGGAGGTGTTTTTGATAATTTAACACCAATAAACGAGTTTTTTTTGGCAAAGAAATTGCAGATGTCTAAGCAAAATATAATCCGTTTACTAAAGGTCTTAGAAAAAGATCATATAATTGTATATCGCAAAAAAAATAAAGTTAGTGCTATTCAATTTTTAGTCATGCGAGAGGATGATAAAGTGATTAATCGCATAGCAAAAAGTGTATTGCATAGAAATGCCCTAAAAAAACAAAAAAAAGATGCAATTTTAGATTATGTTTCAAACGATTCTGTTTGTCGAAACATACAATTACTTACATATTTTAAAGAAAAAGAAATGTGTAAATGCGGAATTTGTGATGTGTGTTTAAACCAGAGAAAAACCAAAATAGATTATAAAAAAATACAACAAAATATTATTGAGTTGTTGCAAAGTAAGAAGCAATATTCCGCTAAAGCGATGGTTTTAAAATTACCCTTTCAAGAGGCAGAAATTTTGGCAAGTATTACATTTTTGGTCGAAAATAATATATTGCAATTAAACGATAATAACCAATACGAATTAAAAAACTAGAAAAGAATGACAAGAAATAAAGATATAAAAATTGTTTTTATGGGAACTCCGGAGTTTGCTGTAACAATTTTAAAAGGTATATTAGACCAAAAATATAATGTTGTAGGTGTCATAACAGCTCCAGATAAACCAGCAGGAAGAGGTAGAAAAATCCACCAATCTGCTGTTAAAAAATTTGCTGAAGAAAACGGCTTAAAAGTATTGCAACCAACAAATTTAAAAAACGAAGATTTCTTGCAAGAATTACAAGAGTTACAAGCAAATTTGCAAGTAGTTGTTGCTTTTAGAATGTTGCCAAAAGTAGTTTGGAACATGCCTGAAAACGGTACTTTTAATTTACATGCGTCGCTGTTGCCTGAATATAGAGGTGCAGCACCTATAAATTGGGCGATAATTAATGGCGAACAAAAAACAGGTGTGACCACTTTTTTTATCGATGATAAAATTGATACAGGAGAAATAATTTTACAAAAAGAAACAGAAATTTTACCGGAAGAAACCGCAGGAGAATTGCACGATAAATTAATGACTTTAGGAAGTGATTTGGTTAACGAAACGATTGCTTTAATCCAAAAAGGAAACGTTAAAACAACACCACAACCCAAAAAAGAACATAAGCCGGCACCAAAATTATATAAAGAAAATTGTAAGATTGATTGGTCAGATGATCTAACTTCTATTTATAATAAGATTAGAGGATTGTCGCCTTACCCTTTAGCATGGACAACCATCTATAATGATAATACTACTTTAGAAATGAAAATTTATAAAGCAAAAAAAGAATTGGAAAAACACGATTATTCCATTGGAAAAGTAATTACCACCAAAAAGGAAATGAAAGTAGCAGTAAAAGACGGCTTTTTAATTATTGAAGAATTAAAAGTGGCAGGTAAAAGAAAAATGGATGCTGTTAGCTTTTTAAATGGGTTTAAGTTTGAAGAAGAAGCCTTTTTAAAATAGCTGTACTACTTATTTTACAAGGAATTGAACACGATTTGCTTCAGGTTATTAACAAAATGCTGGTATTTATTAACAAAATATTGTTTTTTTTTAAATAAAACTTGTGTAAACCCTTATAAAATCTATATTTGCTCTGCTTAATAGCAAAAACAAAATATTAATCAATTAAAAAATTTTAATTATGAACAAATCAGAATTAATTGAAGCAATGGCTGCTGAGGCAGGCATTTCTAAAGCAGCAGCAGGAAAAGCGTTAAACGGAATGATGAATGCTGTAAAATCAACTCTTAAAAAAGGAGGAAAAGTATCATTAGTTGGATTCGGTTCTTGGGACGTGTCTAAAAGAGCGGCAAGAAACGGAAGAAATCCTCAAACAGGAAAAACAATTAAAATTGCTGCAAAAAATGTAGTAAAATTTAAAGCTGGTTCTGAATTAAAAAATTCAGTAAACTAGTACATAAATAAAATTTATGCATAAAAACTCTTCTTTTTTAAAGAAGAGTTTTTTAGTTATATTATTTTTTTTTATATTTGATAGCATGATAAAAACAATTCCACATACCGGCGATTTATTAATAGCAGAACCATCTATACTAAATGATAACGAGTTTAGTAGAGCTGTTATTTTACTGACAGATCACGGTAATAACGGTTCTGTGGGTTTTGTACTTAATCAATTAAGCAACTATAAATTAAAAGACTTAATTACAGATATAGAAGTTGATTTTCCTGTTTTTAAAGGAGGTCCGGTTGCTACCGATAATTTGTATTTTATTCATAGTGTGCCAGAGTTAATACCAAATAGCATTAAAATTTCTAAAGGGATTTATTGGGGAGGTAATTTTGAAGCAGTAAAAAGTTTGTTAAACAAAGACCTTTTAAAATTAAAAGATATTCGGTTTTTTCTTGGTTATTCCGGTTGGTCTAAAGGACAATTATTTTCCGAACTAAAAGAAAAATCATGGATTGTTAAAACAAATTCATATAAAAATGTGTTTTTAACCAATCCGAAAACTTTGTGGAAAGATGAAATTTTAAAGCTAGGAAACAAATATAAAATTTGGGCAAACGCTCCGAAAAACCCTAGGTTGAATTAAGGTATTAGTTACATTATCAATTAATTATATCTAACCTTAATATGTAATGTATTATGATGTAGCTGTTTTTAGTCTTTTGTTACATATTACAGATAGTTATACACAAAAAAAATCCATATAACATATAATTACTATAATTTTTCGGATATTTGCAAACAATAACCGAAAAGATAAAATGGCACAAAAAACAAGCATACCAAAAGGAACAAGAGATTTTTCACCGGAACAAGTAGCCAAACGTGAATACATATTTAATACCATTAAAAAAGCATTTGAGTTATACGGTTTTCAACCAATCGAAACACCAAGTTTCGAAAATTACGATACTTTAATGGGAAAATACGGCGAAGAAGGCGATCGCTTAATTTTTAAGATTTTAGATAGTGGTGATTATTATAAAAGAATAAAATCAGATTTTGGAGATTTTAATAAGTTTCAAGATAAAGTTTTTGAAATATTTACAGAGGTTTTAGAAAGAACTAAAAATCATAATAAAGATTATCCAAATGACAGTTATGAAATTATAAGGGAAAATATTAAAGGGTTTTGGGATACAGCATTTGCGAATAGTGATAATATAACTCCTCATTTAATAAAATTTCATAAAGATTATGAAATTTTATGTGATTTAGCCTATGTTAAAGTTTATAAAAACTATAATTATGATAGCGATGATTATATAATCAGAAATTTAATTTCTAATTATTATCAATCATTTATTTTGAAACAACCTACAAAAAAAATTTCCGAAAAAGCTCTTCGCTACGATCTAACCGTACCGTTTGCTCGTTATGTGGTGCAACATCAAAACAAAATTACCTTTCCGTTTAAACGCTATCAAATACAGCCTGTTTGGCGTGCCGACAGGCCACAAAAAGGACGTTTTAGAGAGTTCTACCAATGCGATGCCGATGTGGTTGGAAGCAATTCACTTTTACAAGAAGTGGAATTTGTGCAATTGTATGATGAAGTTTTTACCAATCTCGGTTTAACCGAAGTGGAAATCAAAATAAACAACCGTAAAATTTTATCCGGTTTTGCCGAAATCATCGGACAACAAGATAAATTAATCGATTTTACCGTTGCTCTGGATAAACTCGATAAAATTGGCGAAGAAGGCGTTATAAAAGAAATGTTAGCCAAAGGAATTACCGAAGAAGCCATTGAAAAAATAAAACCACTTTTTAATTTTAACGGAACAAATAAAGAAAATTTAGAGTCTTTAAAACAAATGTTAGCCAATTCCGAAGAAGGTTTAAAAGGCGTGGAAGAACTCGAATTTATAATAAATACCATAGACAAAATAGGTTTGAAATCGGCTGTTCTTAAAATTGACGTTACCCTTGCCAGAGGCTTAAATTACTACACAGGAGCCATTTTTGAAGTAACAACCAATAAAGTAAAAATGGGTTCTATCGGTGGTGGCGGTCGTTATGACGATTTAACCGGAATTTTCGGTTTAAAAGATATTAGCGGTGTAGGAATTTCTTTCGGTTTAGACCGAATTTATTTGGTTTTGGAAGAATTAAATTTATTCCAAAAAGCAAACCTTCCAAAGCCAAAAGTGGTACTTCTAAATTATCAAGAAGAAAATATTTTAGATAAATTAAAGGTTTTAAAAACACTTCGTGAAAATAATATTCCTTCTGAAATTTATCCTGATATTGCCAAAAGCAACAAACAACGCCAAAAGCAATTTAAATATGTACAAAAAAGAGGCATTGAATATGTAATTTTAGATGATGAGGTAGGTGAGGAGTTAATTTTGAAAAATACGAATACCGGTGAGGTTGTAAAAGGAAATGAACACATTATAAAAAAATTAATAAGTTAATATTATGAAAAAAATACTACTAAGTTTAAGTTTGTTTATTAGTTTCACCGGTTTTTCTCAGATAGGGTTTGAGGAAAACATTATTATGGAAAATATAAACTCATTGCAAGGAGCAAATTCCATAAAATATGGAGATATTGATAATGATGGAGATTTAGATTTAATCGCTATAGGTACCTTTTATTTAAAATGGTATGAAAACAGCAATGGTCAGAATTCAACTATTAATGAACATCAAATAGCATATGTAGTTAACGGTACAAATAATAAAAAAATTGTTTATTTAAACGATATGGATAACGATGGAGACTTAGATATAATAATCCAAGCGGATAAAATATATTGGTTTCAAAACGATGGTGGTGGAAATTTTGGAGCAGAAATAGTTTTATTCAGTCCTAATGAATTATATGCAGTTTCCATTTCTGATTTAGATGGAGATAATGACATGGATATAGTATTCTCCTGGCGAGGTAGTGATTATAATAGATTTAGCTGGCTTGAAAATAATGGATATGGAAGTTTTACAGAAAATTTTGTTTCATATTCAATATATAGATCAATTTATGTGGCTGATATTGATAATGATAGCGATAATGACATTGTTACTAATAGCATTGGATCTCATTTGGAAATATTAAAAAATGATGGCAATGAAAGTTTTACAACAGAATCTTATCCTAATTATAATACAAATTCTTCTGTATTACATGTTAAAGATATAGATAATGATAATGACAATGATATTATAGTAGTACATGATTATGCTCGTAATTTAAAGCTATTTATAAATGATGGCTTAGGAAGTTTTACACCTCAATCCTTATATAATGTAAATTTAGAGAACATATCAGATATTACTACAGCAGATATAGATAGTGATAATGATTTTGATATTATCCTATCTACTTACAATGATAATAAAATTGCTTGGTTAGAGAATACAGATGGTCAGGGAGATTTTAATAATTTACAAATAATAAATAGTAAGGCTAATGGAGTGAAAGAATTACTTGTTTATGATTTTGATAACAATGGAACAAAAGATATACTTTCAGTATCAAGCATAGATGATAAAATTGCATGGTATAGTAATGATGGTATAGGAAATTTTAGTAATCAACAGGTTTTAACAACAAGTATTAAAATTCCAAGGTTTGTTATTAGTTCAGATATTGATGGTGATGGAGATTTGGATGTAATATCAGCCTCAGAAGGTGATGATAAAGTAGCTTGGTATGAAAATTTAGATGGTCAAGGAAATTTTGGAATACAACAATTAATTGCGTCGGATATTAAATATGTAAGAGTTGTTAATAGTGCAGATATAGATGGAGATGGGGATATGGATATTATAACAGGAGAACATAATTCTAATTATGCTGACCGATTTGTATGGTATGAAAATACAAATGGTTTAGGAGATTTTAGTATAGAGCATCTAGTCAGTACTGGTTCCAGAATATCATCAATTAGTTTGGATGAT
>Ga0256832_1001821_pt1 | contig 14534 bp, 15 predicted proteins | sample 134614metaG_FD_190534 | JGI IMG/M metagenome (GOLD analysis project Ga0256832, IMG submission 190534) | Hydrothermal vent microbial communities from Lau Basin, Pacific Ocean - 134-614 | ecosystem: Environmental > Aquatic > Marine > Hydrothermal vents | place: Pacific Ocean: Lau Basin | collected...
GACCCCCTCGGCAAGTCGGACACCGCCACCCGCACCATCACCGTGGGTGTCAACGACCAGGACGGCGACGGTGTGCCGGACATCAGCGACAACTGCCGCAACGCCAGCAACCCCGGCCAGCAGGACTACGACGGCGACGGCTTCGGCAACCAGTGCGATGCCGACTTCAACAATGACCGGCGGGTGGACTTCAGCGACCTGGGCCTGCTGGCCCGCAAGCTGCGCGACCCGAGCCTGGTGCAGGCGCAGGACCCCTTCGACCTGGACCTGGATGGCGACGTGGACCTGGACGACCTGGGGCTGTTCACGGTGCTGTTCCTGAAGGCCCCCGGCTGAGCGCCGAGCCAATGAGCGGAGCGGCGGGCGCCCGGGTGGCGCCCGTTTTGTTTCGGGCAGGTGAAACTCAGAGCGGCTGGAAGGCGATGCCCTCGGCCCGCAGGGCGTCCTCCAGCGCGCTACGGGCGGCGGCGACCGCCGGCGCCGGGCCGGTCAGCCCCAGCTCGACGCGCGTGCGCTCGCCGGTGGCCGGCAGGCTGGCCAGCTTGACGGCGGGGTGGGCGCGCTGCACCGCCTCCAGGATGGGCACCAGCCGGCTCTCGGCGCAGTCCCGTACCTGCAGCCGTTCGGTGACCGGCGGCTCGGCGGGGCGCAGGTCGGCGTAGCGGGTGTCCAGCACCCATTCCACCATGGGGTGGGCCATGTCCGGGAAGCCGGGCAGGAAGTGGTGGTGCCCGACGCTGAAGCCGGGGATGCCGTTGACCGGGTTGGGGATGAGCGCGGCGCCGGCGGGCAGCTCGGCCATGTGCACGCGGTAGGGGTAGGCCGCGTCGCCGAACTTGCGCTCCAGGATGGCCACGAACTCCGGGTGGTGGGTCAGGGGGCGCTCGAAGGCGGCCGCGGCGCAGGGGCGGGTGATGTCGTCCGGCGTGGCGCCGATGCCGCCGAAGCAGAACACCACCGCCGGCCGCGCCCGCGTCTGGCGCAGGGTCTCGGTGAGCAGGTCCGCCTCGTCGCCCACGAAGCGCGCCCAGGCCAGGGCCAGGCCGCGCGCCCCCAGGGTGTCGATGAGGAAGGGCATGTGGGTGTCGCGGCGCCGGCCGGACAGCAGCTCGTCGCCGATGATGACGGCGCCGAATTCGTGCGGTGTCACCACTCGGCACCCAGGGCCTGGGCCCGCGCCTGCCGCTCCCGGGCCTCCGCCTTGGCCTGGGCCGGGTCCTCGTCCTCGGCGAACTCCGGCCAGCCCTGGGCGTGCCATTCGATGAGCCCCACCAGGGTGTCGATGTGCGCGTCGCTGGCGTTGAGGGCCGGGATGTAGCGGAACTGCTCGCCGCCCGCCTTGAGGAACACCTTGCGGTTCTGCATGGCGATCTCCTCCAGCGTCTCCAGGCAGTCGGCGGCGAAGCCGGGGCATACCACGTCCACGTGCTTGACCCCCTCCCTGGCCAGCTGGCGCAGGGTCTTGTCGGTGTAGGGCTCCAGCCAGCGCTCGCGCCCGAAGCGCGACTGGAAGGTGGTCTGCCAGCTCCCCTCTTCCAGATCCAGGGCCTCGGCCAGCAGGCGCGAGGTCTTGTGGCACTGGCAGTGGTAGGGGTCGCCGGCCAGGAAGTAGCGGCGCGGGATGCCGTGGTAGGAGAACAGCAGGCGCACGCCGTGGCCGCCCTCGCGTTGCCAGAAGGCGCGGATGTGGTCGGCCAGCGCCTGGATGTAATCGGGATCGTCGTGGTAGCTGGCCACGGTGCGCAGCTCCGGCACCCAGCGCCAGCACTGCAGCTCGCGGCTCACGGCGTCGAACACCGAGCCGGTGGAGGTGGCCGAGTACTGCGGGTAGAGGGGCAGCACCAGCAGCCGCCAGATGCCCTCCTCGCGCAGCTCCTGCAGGGCGTTGGCGATGGACGGCTGCCCGTAGCGCATGGCCAGCGCCACCACCACCCGGTCGCCGTAGCGTTCCCGCAGCTGCTCGCCGATGCGCTCGGCCTGCTCGCGGGAGTGCACCAGCAGGGGCGAGCCGGCCTCGGTCCAGATCTTGCGGTAGGCGTGGGCGCTGCGGCGCGGGCGGATGTTGAGGATGACGCCGTGCAGCAGCGGCCACCACAGGGCGCGCGGCATCTCCACCACGCGCGGGTCGGACAGGAACTCCCGCAGGTAGGCGCGCAGGGCCTTGGGCGTGGGGTCGTCGGGGGTGCCCAGGTTGACCAGCAGCACGCCCGTCTTGGGCGGCAGGTCGTGGCGGTATTCGGGGGTGCCGAGGTAGCGGGGCATGGAGCGGTTCCGTGGTGGCGGCGGGCGCCCAACTGTACACCGGGAGCGGGCGCGCCCGTCAATGGTGCCGGGCCACGGCCATTGTGTGAACTCGGTTCATTCGGGGTCGGTATTCCGCTAATATAGCCGCCTTTTGTACGGGGCGCCCGGCGGGCGTCCGTCCCGTTCCTCTGAACCTTCGCAGTGGGAGACAACGACATGCCTCTGATCGTGGCAGTGCCCAAAGAATCCGCGCCGGGCGAGCGCCGTGTGGCCATGGAGCCGAGCGTGGCCAAGAAGCTCGCGGGCCTCGGGGTGGAAGTGTGGATGGAACCGGGTGCCGGCGAGGAGGCCGGCTTCGACGACGGCGACTTCAGCGACGCCACCTTCGTCTCGGCCGAGGAGCTGTACGAGCAGGCGGACGTCATGCTGCGCGTGCAGGCACCCAGCGAGGAGGAGATCGGTCGCCTGCGCGAGGGCGCGGTGCTCATCGGCACCCTCACGCCCTACCGCTATCCCGAGCGGGTGCGGGCGCTGGCCGAGCGCAAGATCACCAGTTTCGCCATGGAGCTCATCCCGCGCATCTCGCGCGCCCAGGCCATGGACGTGCTGTCTTCCCAGGCGGCGGTGGCCGGCTACAAGGCGGCCATCATGGGCGCCGACCTGTCCATCCGCTTCTTCCCCATGCTGACCACCGCGGCCGGCACCATCCGCCCCTCCAAGGTGCTGGTCATCGGTGCCGGCGTGGCCGGGCTGCAGGCCATTGCCACCGCCAAGCGCCTGGGGGCCATCGTCGAGGCCTACGACGTGCGCTCGGCCACCAAGGAGCAGGTGGAGTCGCTGGGCGCCAAGTTCATCGAGCTGGAGATCAGCGCCGAGGGGGAGGGCGGCTACGCCCGCGAGCTGACCGACGAGGAGAAGCGCAAGCAGCAGGAGGAGCTGGCCGGCTACATCGCCAAGGCCGACTGCCTGATCACCACCGCCGCCGTGCCGGGCCGCCCGGCGCCCAAGATCATCCCCGCCAGCACGGTGGAGGGCATGAAGCGCGGCGCGGTCATCATCGACCTGGCGGCGGACGGCGGCGGCAACTGCGAGCTGAGCGTGCCGGGCGAGACGCGCGAGCACAACGGAGTCGTCATCCACGCCCCCCTCAACGTGCCCAGCCAGGTGCCGCTGCACGCCTCGGAGATGTACGCCAAGAACCTGTTCAACTTCCTCTCGCCCATGCTGGCCGAGGGTGCGCTGCAGCCGGACTGGGACGACGAGGTGGTGGCCGGCGCGCTGCTCACGCGGGACGGCGAGATCGTCAACGAACAAGTCAAACAAGCGGTAGCAGGAGCCTGATCATGATCGAAGGTTTTGTCGCGCTGTACATCTTCATGCTGGCGGCGTTCACCGGCTACGAGGTCATCTCCAAGGTGCCCGTCATTCTCCACACCCCCCTCATGTCCGGCTCGAACTTCGTGCACGGCATCGTGGTGGTGGGCGCCATGGTCGCCCTGGGCCAGGCCGAGGGCCCGCTGCAGATCCTGATCGGCTTCGTGGCCGTGCTGCTGGCGGCCGGCAATGCGGTGGGCGGCTATGTGGTCACCGAGCGCATGCTGGAGATGTTCAAGACCAGCAAGGACAAGGGGGGCAAATAAATGAACTGGATCGTGCAGGCCGCCTATTTCGTCGCGGCCGTCCTCTTCATCGTCGGCCTCAAGCAGATGTCCTCGCCGGTGCACGCCCGGCGCGGCATCATCTGGGCCGGCGTGGGCATGGTGCTGGCCACCCTGGCCACCTTCCTGCACCCGCAGATGCACGGCAACACCGTATGGATCCTGCTGGCCATGGCCATCAGCTCGGGGCTGGCCTGGTGGTCCGGCAAGCGCGTGGCCATGACCGACATGCCGCAGATGATCGCCCTCTACAACGGCATGGGTGGCGGCGCGGCGGCCACCATCGCCGCCGTGGAGCTGGTCAAGGGCGAGCCCATGAGCTTCACCGTGCTCAGCATGGCCGTGCTCGGCGCGCTCATCGGCACGGTGGCCTTCTCCGGCTCGCTCATCGCCTTCGCCAAGCTGCAGGGCATCATGCGCAAGGCGGTGCGCTTCTCCAGCCAGCAGATGGTCAACCTGGCCGTGTTCGCCGTCACCGTGCTGCTGGGCCTGATCATCATCAAGGTGGGCCACGAGGTGAGCGGCTTCGCGCTGTTCGTCTTCTTCCTGCTGGCGCTGGCCTTCGGCGTCATGATGACCCTGCCCATCGGCGGCGCCGACATGCCGGTGGTCATCTCCCTGTTCAACGCCCTCACCGGCCTGGCGGTGGGCTTCGAGGGCTTCGTGCTCGGCAACCCGGCCATGATGATCGCCGGCACCGTGGTGGGCGCGGCCGGTACCCTGCTCACCCAGCTCATGGCCAAGGCCATGAACCGCCCCATCAGCAACGTGCTGTTCAGTCACTTCGGCGAGACGGCCGCCGAGGGCGGCGAGGTGAAGGGCTCGCTCAAGCCCATCGAGGCCACCGACGCCGGTGTCATGATGGCCTTCGCCGACAAGGTGATCATCGTGCCCGGTTACGGCATGGCCGTGGCCCAGGCGCAGCACAAGATCTGGGAGCTTACCCAGCTGCTGCAGGAGCGCGGCGTGACGGTCAAGTTCGCCATCCACCCGGTGGCGGGCCGCATGCCGGGGCACATGAACGTGCTGCTGGCCGAGGCCGGCGTGCCCTACGATCTCATCTACGACATGGACGAGATCAACGACGAGTTCCCCACCGCCGACGTGGCGCTGGTCATCGGCGCCAACGACGTGGTCAACCCGGCCGCCCGCACCAACCCGGACAGCCCCATCTACGGCATGCCCATCCTCAACGTGGACAAGGCCAAGAACGTCATCGTCATCAAGCGCGGCAAGGGCACCGGCTTCTCGGGCATCGAGAACGAGCTGTTCTACGCCGACAACACGCGCATGCTCTATGGTGACGCGCAGGCCATGGTCACCGAGCTGATCAACGCCATCAAGGAGCTGTAGGCGCCGCCCGCGGCCCCGCGAAGGAACCCGGCTCCGGCCGGGTTTTTTCGTGGCCGCGGGCGGCGTGACCGGTTGCCACCCACAGCGCGCCGCGCCGGGGTAAACTGCGCCTCGTGGAACCCGTCAACCCCGCATGACAAGGATTTGCAATGCGACTGTTCGTCCTGCTGCTGCTCGCCGCCAGCCTGCTCGCCGGCCCCGCCCTGGCCGAGGAGGAGGAGACCCGCTACGTCACCGACACCCTGCGCCTGCGCCTGTACAGCGAACCGGACGGGGCCAGCACCACGTTGCGCACCCTGAAGAGCGGCGATGCCCTGACCGTGCTGGAGACCCGCGGCCGCTACGCCCGCGTGCGCACCGAGGCCGGCGAGGAGGGCTGGGTCAAGCGCACCTACCTGGTCAAGGAGCCGCCCGCCGCCCTGCGCCTGGCGGAGCTGCAACAGCAGATCGAGGCGCTGCAGAAGCAGCTGGCGGAACGCGACCAGCGCATTGCCACGCTGGAGAAGCAGCTCAAGGACGCGGGCATCAACACCAACCTGCTCAAGCAGCTGGAAGACAAGGTGGTGCAGCTCAACCAGGAGAACGTCAACCTGTTCAACGAGAAGGAGAAGCTGCGCAAGCAGCTGGAGCAGGCCCAGCTGGCGCTGTATCACCTCAAGAACGATCGCCGTGAGGCGGACCAGGATCGGGCGCGCCTGGAGCGCCAGGCCCTGATCGGCGGCGGCGCGCTGCTGCTGGGGCTGCTGCTGGGACTGTATGCGGGCTACCGCTTCTATGACCGGCGCATCCGGCGCCGCTTCTACGGGCATCGCATCTGACGCCCGCTGGCCGGGGCCTCAGCGGCCCGTGCAGCGCACGGCGGTGTGCGGGGCGTTGAACCAGCACACGCGGTCGCCGAAGTGGCCGCCGTGCTCGATGCCGGCCATGCCCGCGTAGTCGATCTGCAGGCGGAACAGCGCCGCCGGGCCGCCGCCCAGCAGTTGCGCCACGATGGCGCGCATGACCCCGGCGTGGGCCACCACCAGCAAATGCTCGCCGCGGTGGGCGGCCACCAGTTCCCGGTAGCAGTCCGTCACTCGCCGCTGGAAATCGGCCACCGGCTCGGCGCCGGGCGGCGGATGGGCTACCGGGTCGGCGTAGAAGGCCTCCCAGGCGGCTGGATCCAGAGCCCGCGCCACGCGCTTGTTGCGCCCCTCCCACTGGCCGAAGCCGATCTCGCGCAGATCCTCGGCCACGGTCAGCGGCAGCCCGGCGCGCTCCGCTAGGGCCTCGGCGAAGGCGCGGCAGCGGCGCAGCGGCGAGCTGATCACCCGCTGCCAGGGCCACCCCTCGGACGGCCCCACCGCCGCCCACATCTGCGCCCAGCCGGTCTCGCTGAGGGGATCGTCGATGCCGCAGCCGCGATAGCGCGGGCCGCCCTCCGGCTCGCCGTGGCGCAGCAGATCCACCCGCGTCAGGCCGTCGCTCACGGCGTCTCCAGCACCTGCCGGGCGTGGCGCAGGATGGCCTCGCCGATGCCCTCGGCGGCGCCCAGGTGGGGCGCCAGGATGATGCGCGCGGCCGGGTGCTCGGTCTGCTTGGCGGCCACCGCGCGCGGGATGTCCTCGCTCACGTGGCGGCCGGCGGAGAGGAAATAGGGATAGACCAGCACCTCGTCCACGCCGGCCGCCAGGCACTGCTCGATGCCGGTGGGGATGTCCGGCTCGGCCAGCTCCAGGAAGGCGGCCGCCACGTGGTCGAAGGCGCCGGCGGCACGCAGGCGGGCGGCCACCCGGCGCACCTCCTCGTTGGAGGCGGCGCGGCGGCTGCCGTGGGCCACCAGCAGCAGGGCGCGGCGCGCTTGGGGCATGGGTGTCTCGCGGTGGGGGCTCGGCCCGGCATTAAAGCCCGCCCGGCGGGCGTTTTCCAGTGCCGTGCAGCTGGCAGCGCCGCGCGCGTAGTGCCGCTGCGCGGCTGACCGGCCTGCGCCGCGGCTCGTCAGGCCTGCCCGGCGGCACGCTGCTCCATCAGCTCCACCCAGCGGAAGGTGCGCATGGCCAGCTCCACCTCCTCCTCGGCGTCCAGCAGGCGCGACTCGGCCTGCATGCGCGCCGCCAGCGCCTTCTCCAGCCGTTCGGCAGCGCTCACGCGCAGCGCCTGCCAAGCCTCCTGCTCGGTGTCGAACTGCTGGGTCTGATCGGGGGTCTCGACGGCGGGCCGGTCGGGCGAGACGGGCACCACGCGCCACAGCTCCGCATCGGCCTGCCAGAAGGTCGTTTTTCTCTCCATTGTGCACTCCCTGTCGCGGATCGGGGGTCCGCTGGTTCTGATGTCGGGGGGCGGGGCGCCCCCGCTTGTGATCATTATTTACAAATCGCCCCGCGCAAGATTTGATGCACCTCTCGCTTCGCTGTGCGGTGGCGCGCCGGTCATCGCGTCATTGCGCCCGCCGATCCCGGCCGGCTGCAACCCTCCCGCCGTCCGTGGTCTCAAGCCTGGCGCGGCCGCCGCCGTTACCCGCCCCGGTCGGGGATGAACGGGGCGGATGCCGGGACGAACGCGCGTGAAATGTCACAGGAATGGGCATATCCTGTAACAATTGAAGGGCCGGGAAGGGACTTCCCGGCGGGCATCATCAATCCACGTTGCACAGTAAGGAGGGCATAGGGGATGGGCATTTCCAAGCCGTTGATCTCGGGGACCATCGGGGGCGTCATGGGGCTGAACCTGCACGAGCACGTCTGGCAGCACGACGTCATGGCGCCCGCCCTGGTGGGACTGGCGATCTCCATCGCGTTGCTCCTCTGGCTGACCATCAAGATCAAGGCCTGACCCCCGTCGGCGCCGGTCGCCAAAAGCGAAAGGGGCCTGGTAATACCCAGGCCCCTTCGCTTTTGGTCGTCACTCAACGGCCTCCATGCCGACCGACGGGGAAGAGGGCGGGGGCAGTAACGAACTCCTACGACAGGCCGGAATCACCACCGACGCTTTTTGCGCAATTCTTTTTCCAGTGCTTCTTCCATGCGGTCAAGCACCTTGCCGCGCAGACCGCTGGCCATGAAGTGATAGTAGTTCAGTGTGCAATCCACCGGTTCGTGCAGTCCGCGCTGCGGCGATGGTCGGAATCCGGTCCAGGCCAGCACCGGCACTTCACCACGGTTGTGATCCACCACCACCCAGCTGCGACTCTCCAGGATCAGCTCCATTTCCTTGAGGCCCGGGAGAGATACGTGGATCGGCGTGCCCAAGCGCATGCGGGCGCGACGCCACAGGTTGTAGAGCACCGCCGGGACCTGGTCGTGTCGCTCAGCATAGACTGGAACGCCGTCGATGCGGGAGGCCATGCACTTCGGCTGTGCTAGCGGGTGAGGCTGGCGAACAGGATGGGCAATTTTTCCGGCAGGCGCCTCACGTTGTCGATAATGGTGTAGTTGTTGGCGCCGAAGATGCGCGACACATAGCGGTCCGCTTCCGGATCCAGGGTGAGGCAGTAGCTGAGGATGCCGTGCTGCCGCAGCTCTTCCACCGCCTTCTTGGTATCCATTCGCAGATACTGGGGATCGCGCTCGTCGATGTCGGCCGGCTCACCGTCAGTGACCAGCAGGAGCAGCTTGTGCTTTTCCGGCCGTTGCATCAGGTGCCAGCCGGCATGCCGCATGGCCGCGCCCATGCGGGTGGAGAGGCCGCCTTTCATGCCCGCCAGGCGGCTCTTTACGTCGTCGTCCAGGCGCTGGTCGAAATCCTTGAAGCGATAGTAGTGGACGTCGTGGCGACCGTCGGAGGCGAAGCCGTGGATGGCGAAGGGGTCGCCGATGCCATGGATGGCGGTGGCCACCAGGGCGCAGGCCTCTCGGGTGAGTTCCAGCACCGTCTTGTCGGTGCCGCGCACCGTCTCGTTGGTGGATTCGGAGAGGTCGAGCAGGATCAGCACCGCCAGGTCGCGCCGGTTGATGACGTGCCGCATGGTGATGCGCATGTCCGGTTGCAGGCCGATGCGCAGGGTCACCATGGCGTCCACCGCGGCGTTGATGTCCAGCTCGTCGCCGTCCTCCAGCTTGCGCTGGCGCGAGACGCCCTGGGGGCGCAGGCGGTCGATGATCTGCTTGATGCGGTGGCTGACGCCCTTGTGTTCGGTGAGTACCTTGTCGATGATCTCGGGATCGCCGCGGCCTTGCCGACGCTCGAAGAGAGTGACCCAGGCGGGACGGTGCAACTGCACGTGATAGTCCCACTCGGGGTAGTGATAAGGCTCGGAAACCGGTTCCTTGCCTTCCATCTGGTTGTAGGAGACGCCCTCGTCTTCATAGGGAAAGAGCTCGGTGGAGAGCACCCAGATCTCCTGGGCATCGTCGCCGGCGGTCTCTACGTCCACCTCGTTGACCATCTCCATGACGCTCACGTACTTGCGCACCTGGCGCTGGCTGGCGGGGATGTAGGCGGTTGTCTGCTCCCAGCTGAATTCCTCGGCCGACCAGATGAAACGATTGTCGTCCCGGTAGGGAATGGCCAGAGATTCCAGGATGCGCAGACTGGGCATCTCGCGCCGCGCGGTGAGCAGGTTGAACAGGTCCAGCCCCAGATCGACGCTGAACATGGTGTTGTCCATGTTGTTGGCGATGTTGGCGTGGAAGCGGTCGATGATCTCGTCCACCTCGGCATCACCGGTTCGCTCATTGCCGTCCAGCAGCGCAAGCGCGACCTTCTCCAGCAGCGCCATGGTCTGGTGTTCGTAGCGGCGTTCTTCCCCTTGGGTCATCAGGGAACGCCAGAGATTCCGCATGCCCGGAAAGTCGTTGATGGCGCAGTACTCGACCCGCGCGTCCTCGAAGAAACCGATCATGTACTGCTGGGCTGGTGACATCGCCTCGGCGTTGATCGGCTCCAGGGTATAGACCATGTGCGCGGCCATATGCGCGGCCATGGCACGGTAGAAGTCGTGACCGCTGATTTCGCCCACGTCGTCCACGGCGTCCGGCAGGTGCATGGCGTGGCCTTCGATGAAGGGGCGGAAACCCAGATAGTCGGCGGCTGTCGGGCGCAGGAAGAAATCCCGCCCCCAGAAGGCGCGCAGGTAGAAGTTGAGGCGGCGCTGTTCGTCAATGAAGAGGGTGCCCTTGCGCTCCTGCTGCAGCACCGCCTTCGAGTCTTCGCTCTCCAGGCCGAAGTACGCCGCCTGCTTGGGCAGGTCACGGCGGTACGCATCGGCACCGAAGTCCACCCACCGGCGCAGGCCCGACAGGGTGAGTTTGGAGAGTAGTTCGTCGAGAACGCCCAGCATGGGGCGTAGCCCACGCGGCGCCCTTGCCGAGAGGCGGTGGAGCAGCTGCAGGTAGGCACGTAGCAGGTCGGGATCCCCCAGCCGCCGCGCCGCGGTGGGCAGGGTCTGCAGGGTCAGTACCAAGACCTCGCCCGAGACCATGGAGGCGAGCTTGAGTATGGCGGTGGCCACGTCCCGGATGACGTCCTCGCCGCACTCCTTGACCACCACCGGCATCTCGTCCAGCCAAGTGACTACCAGTGCAGGTCCCTTGCCCAGATTGACCATTCCCCGAGCGCCGTCCAGGTAATCCTGCAGTCCCTGCGGGGACATGACGCGCGCCGCCTCGTGAAAGGTCGCCTCAAGGGTATCGGCGAGCTCCGGCGCGGCCTGGATCAGTTCATCGCGGTAGTCGTCGAGTGAGATGCTCATGGTGCGGCCCTCGCATCATCGTGGATCGTGGCGGGGCTGGTGCCCCTCTCTCCTCAACCAAAGAAGGTGTTGACCGCCGCTTCCAGGGTGTCGCGCATGTCGGGATCGTCGGTGATCGGTTCCACCAAGGCCATCTGACAGGCGTTGGCCGGGGGAATGCCCTTGGCAATCAGCTGGCCGGCGTAGATCAGCAGGCGCGTGGACATCCCTTCGTCCAGGCCGTGGCCCTTGAGGTTGCGTGAACGGTGGGCCACCTGCACCAGCTTTTCGGCAATGGCGCTGTCCACTCCGGCCTCGTGGGCCACGATCTCGACCTCCACCTCGGTGTCCGGGTAGTCGAAGCTCATGGCGCCGAAGCGCTGCTTGGTGGACTGCTTGAGGTCCTTCATCATCGACTGATAGCCGGGGTTGTAGGAGATCACGATCTGGAAGTCCGGGTGCGCCTTGACCAGCTCGCCCTTCTTCTCCAGCGGCAGTTCGCGGCGGTGATCGGTAAGGGGGTGGATCACCACGGTGGTGTCCTGGCGTGCCTCGACCACTTCATCGAGATAACAGATGGCGCCAATGCGGGCTGCCACGGTCAGCGGCCCGTCCTGCCAGCGGGTACCGTTGATGTCCAATAGGAAACGGCCCACCAAGTCGGAAGCGGTCATGTCCTCGTTACAAGCGACGGTGATGAGAGGCTTGCCGAGCTTCCAGGCCATGTACTCCACGAAGCGGGACTTGCCGCATCCCGTGGGGCCCTTGAGCATCACCGGCATGCGTACCTGGTAGGCCGCCTCGTACTTCTCGATCTCATCACCGACCGGGCGGTAGTAAGGCTCTTCCTTGATCAGGAAATCTTCTCTGTTCACTTCACTCATGACGAACACCTCATGCCGGCTGATTCGGAAAGACTCGTGGATGCTTTGGTGGGGCCTGGAGGCAAGCACCAGGCCCCAGCGAAACACCCGTTGAAGAAAGCGGACCGCCATGCGGCGGCCCGCTTTCCAGTGCGTTGGAAGGTGTTTACTTGTGCACCAGATCGTAGGCGTGGACGGCGGCAGCGGCTTCCATCCGCTCCAGCACCTCGCCTTCCAGCGGTGCCTTGTAGATCACCATGTTGGCGCCCTGGGTCTGCTTGTAGTTGTCATAGCCGACCAGGCGCACGTGGTTGCCCGGGTTGGCCTTCTTGCACAGCTCGATCTCCTCGAGGATGCGGTCCACGTCGGTCTCGCCGAACATGGGCAGCTTCCACATGTACCAGTAGTGGCTGGCGGCGTATTGCGGCTCGGTGTGCTCGATGGCCGGGTTCCAGCCCTGGTCCACGATGTACTGCACCTGCTTGCGGATCTGGTCTGCGTCCATCTCGGGCAGGTACGAGAAGGTACCCATCTTGCGGCTCTTGGGGTCCGACAGGCGGGACTTGTAGTCTTGAACTTCACTCATGGTTATTTCCTCAATTCGAAATTACTGGTGGAAGGGATCACTTGTGCGCAACGTCGAGCTTGTCGACGGTGTCGAACTCGAACTTGATCTCCTTCCAGGTCTCCATGGCCATCTTCAGCTCGGGGCTGTGCTTGGCAGCAGCGGTGAGGATGTCCTTGCCCTCCTTCTCCAGCTCGCGACCCTCGTTGCGTGCCTGGACACAGGCCTCCAGTGCCACACGGTTGGCCGCGGCGCCGGCTGCGTTGCCCCAGGGGTGACCCAGGGTGCCGCCGCCGAACTGCAGGCAGGCATCGTCGCCGAAGATGGTGACCAGGGCCGGCATGTGCCAGACGTGGATACCGCCGGAAGCCACTGGCATGACACCAGGCATCTGCCCCCAGTCCTGATCGAAGAAGATGCCGCGAGAGCGGTCTTCCTTGATGTACTTGTCACGCATGATGTCGATCCAGCCCAGAGTCGCTTCTCGATCACCTTCCAGCTTGCCGACCACGGTGCCGGAGTGCAGGTGATCGCCACCCATCAGACGCAGCATCTTGGTGAGCACACGGAAGTTGATGCCGTGGTTGGGGTTGCGGTCGATGACGCCATGCATGGCGCGATGAACGTGCAACAACAGGCCGTTGTCACGGCACCACTTGGACAGCGAAGTGTGAGCCGCCCAGCCCAGGGTCAGGTAGTCGGACATGATGATGCGGGCGCCGACCTCCTTGGCGAACTCGGCGCGCTTGTACATCTCCTCGACGGTGGGGGCGGTCACGTTCAGGTAGTGGCCCTTGCGCTCGCCGGTCTCGGCCTCGGCCTTTTCGCAGGCCTCCTGTACGAACAGGAAACGGTCGCGCCAGCGCATGAAGGGCTGGGAGTTGACGTTCTCGTCGTCCTTGGTGAAGTCCAGGCCGCCACGCAGGCATTCGTACACGGCGCGGCCGTAGTTCTTGGCCGACAGGCCCAGCTTGGGCTTGATGGTGCAGCCCAGCAGTGCGCGGCCGTACTTGTCCAGCTTGTCGCGCTCCACCTGAATGCCGTGCGGCGGCCCCGGGTTGGTGGTGACGAACCACAGCGGGAAGCGGATGTCTTCCAGGCGCAGGCCGCGCACGGCCTTGAAGCCGAACACATTACCAACGATGGAGGTCATGACGTTGACCACCGAGCCTTCCTCGAACAGGCCCATGGGGTAGGCGATGAAGGCGTAGAAGGCCTCGTCGTCGCCGGGTACGTCCTCGATGGCGTAGGCGCGGCCCTTGTAGTAGTCCAGGTCGGTCAGCAGGTCGGTCCACACCGTGGTCCAGGTGCCGGTGGACGACTCGGCGGCCACGGCGGCGGCGGCCTCTTCACGGGGCACGCCCGGCTGCGGGGTGATCTTGAACACCGCCAGCAGGTCGCTTTCCTTCGGCTGGTAATCGGGTTCCCAATAGGTTTCGCGGTACTCTTTAACGCCCGCTTGGTAGGTCTTTGCCATGAGGATCTCTCCGTTCGGTTGAATCTGAGATGTCACCGGGCCCCATGCCGGAGGCGGCAGGCCCGTCGCGTTCAGCGGCGGTCATTATTGGGCAGTGTAACCATAAATGAAACTAACGATTATTTATTGGAATGATAAGATATTGCTTATGACACAATCCGAGCGAGGCCCATGAACGTCACTTTCCGCCAGCTGCAGGTGTTCGAGGCCGTGGCTCGCCACCTCAGCTATACCCGCGCCGCCGAGGCGCTGCACCTGACCCAGCCGGCCGTGTCCATGCAGATCCGCCAGCTGGAGGAGGCCGCCGGAGTGGCGCTGTTCGCCCAGCACGGCAAGAAGATCAGCCTCACCCCGGCCGGCGAGGAGCTGCGCCACTACAGCCGCCAGATCCAGCAGCTGCTGCGCGACGCCAGCGACGCCCTGGAGGCGCACCGCACCCTGCAGCGCGGCCGGCTGGCGGTGACCGTGGCCTCCACCGCCAACCACTTCGCGGCCCGCCTCATCGGCGAGTTCTCCAAGGCCCACCCGGGCGTGACCATCACCCTGGACGTGACCAACCGCGAGCGCTTGCTGGCGCAGCTGGAGAACAACGAGCCGGACCTGGTCATCATGGGCGAGCCGCCGCAGGGGCTGGACCTGGCCTCCGAGCGGCTCATGGAGAACCCGCTGGTGCTGGTGGCCTCGCCGGGCCATGCGCTGGCCGGGCGGCGCCGCATCCCCCTGGCCG
>Ga0256832_1001822_pt1 | contig 14533 bp, 15 predicted proteins | sample 134614metaG_FD_190534 | JGI IMG/M metagenome (GOLD analysis project Ga0256832, IMG submission 190534) | Hydrothermal vent microbial communities from Lau Basin, Pacific Ocean - 134-614 | ecosystem: Environmental > Aquatic > Marine > Hydrothermal vents | place: Pacific Ocean: Lau Basin | collected...
TTCCGAAACGAACAGGGAAAACCGGGTTACTTCGCGCAACGCCTCCAGGTCTATGGCCGGGACCAAGAGCCCTGCCCGAAATGCGCGCGGCCGATCCAGCAGGCGCTGATCGGACAGCGTTCCAGCTACTATTGCGCCCATTGCCAGCGCTGACGCGCGGCGCTACCGGAATCCATCGCGTCAGCCTTGCCCGTGGCAGCCATTCAGCTTGCCTTCAGAAACGGCTGCTAGAGTGAGGCCGTTTCAACCCATCTGAGGAATCAAGCATGTCGCGTATCACGGGCGCTATTCTCCTGGCCCTGATTTCATTCCAGACGGTTGGCGCGGAGACCAGCCGCCTGACCCAGATCAACCAGTTGCTGGACTGGGCCGAGGGCCGCTTCGGCCAGTTCTTCCCACGGCATGCCGCCACCCTGCAATACGACGTCTGGACCTTCCGCTTCTATCCCGAAACGGGGAATTACGCCGGCGTCGACACGGCCGGCGACGCCTATGTGCTCGGACCGCCCTTTGGCGGTCTTAAACGCATCGACCGGCTCGAGAAGCTGCTACCCATCGCCGGGATCGACAACGGCATCGGCGCGACAGACCATTACCAGGTACTGGCCACCAACGACCTCGGCATGCATTGCGCCGACCAGGATTTCCGTGAATTCAGCATCTTGCCACCCTACAACGTACTCCACGCCCAGGTGCTCGAAAAGGGCGGCACGCCGCGCTTGTTGACGCCCCTCGACGGGGTACGCGTGGAATACCTCGCCACCACTTCGAACCTGTTCGCGGACACCGAAGGCCTGCCTCCGATCGCCAGCGATTCGATCACCACCAGCGCCAAGAACGGCGGTGTCCATCAGCTGTACAAGACCAACCTCTGGGACCAGACCGCCGGCGGCGGGCGTATCGGATCTCTTGCCTTCGCGCCGTTCTATCCGAGGGGGGCGCTCTCCGGCTTCGATCTGTCACCGGATCGCGGCTTGCCCGCGCCCGATCTGGTGGAACTGTACCTTGGCTCCGGGCGGCTCCGCGCCGGACAAGCCACGATGCCCGGCCGGGTTTCCAGCCCGCTCCATCCCTACGCCACCAACGAACCCCAAGGGTTTCACGCCTATGTCGAGGATCTTCCATTCTTCATCAATTTCCCGTTCGGTTACCCGGTGCGCGGCTTTCGCCGCTTCACCGCCGAAGGCATCCCGATGTCGGATGTCGACGATGCCGGTCGATCCAACCCCTATCCATTGCTGCGCGTGCAGGCCCGCAACGCCCAGGGCCAAGTCATCGCGCGCGTCGATACCGTGGTCCCGGTCTCGTCGGAGACCGATTGCCGGGTCTGCCATGCCAGCCAGGCGGTATGCGATCTCGACACCGGAAACGGTCTGGCCTGCGACGACATTGCCAACGCCAAATACCCGTCGGTGCACTTCATCGAGGACGCAAGCGGCGTGATCGGCGCAAACGCCCACCAAAAGGTGGTCAACGCGGCCAAGATCAACATCCTGCGCCTGCATGATTTCAAACACGCGACCCACCTCGCGCCGACGCGTGACAATGGCGCCAATGCCGACGGCTCGACTCCCAACGTGGTGTGCGCAAGCTGTCACTACTCGCCGGCCCTGGATCTTGCCCAGCTCGGCCCATCGGACACCAATGGCAAGCAGCAGACCCGCCATATCAGCCTGTCTGCGGCGATGCACGGTTTTCACGGCCAGCTTCCACGCAACGATCCAGCCGACTATGGCAACCTGTTTCCGCTCATGCCGCCGCCCGGCCAACGCGACCCGGCTCAAACCAGGCAGTTGCTCTACGATAGTTGCTACAACTGCCATCCCGGCCGCAAGGCGAAATGCCTGCGCGGCGCAATGGGTGGCGCCGGAATCGTCTGCCAGGACTGCCATGGCCAGATGACCCAGATCGGCAATGATTTCAGCCTCAACCTCCCGAATAAGGGCGCGGCGGATTTTCAGAAACGCGTCCCGTGGGCTTCCGAGCCAAGCTGTCAGGCCTGCCATCTCGGCGATGTCCTGCGGGTCCAGACGCTGAAGGCGAGCGGACGCCTGTCGAACGCGCTGTTCAACACCCAGGATCGCCATGGCAATTCCGATGGCCTGCGTCTGAAGCTGGCCTATGCCCTGAATGAACACAGCGCCAACGGCGGCGATGACCGATTGACCTTCTTCCACTTCGATGCGTCGCGTTTCGCCGCCAACGAGCGACTCTATCGCCTCAGCGGCGGCGAGAACGCCGAGGGCAAGGGTCATGGCGGCCTCGCCTGCCAAGGCTGTCATGGCAGCACCCACGCGGTATGGCCGAACGCCAACCCCCATGCCAACGACAACAAGTCCGCCAGGGATCTCCAGGGACACGCAGGCACCCTGATCGAATGCGCCGCCTGCCATGAGGGAGACCTGGGCAATACGCTGAATGGCCCGCACGGGATGCATGTGGTTGGCGATACGCGCTTCGCCAATGGCGGGCATGAAGGCATCGCCGAGCGTGATCTGGATTCCTGCCGCGCTTGTCATGGCATCGACCTGCGAGGCAGCGTTCTGTCACGCGCCGCGGCAGACCGGGTACTCGACGGTGGGCGCGTCCGCGTCACGAAAGACCAGCCGGTGGGCTGCAGTCTGTGCCACGGCGTCCCGGGCGGCTCCGACGGTGGAGACCGGGATTTCAATTGATTCCCGGCCGGCCTACAGCTCCGCGGGAAGATAGAAGAAGACGAAGCGCCCGCCGTCGATGTCCACCTTCAGTTTCGCGCCGTGGTTCAGGCCATAGTCGACATAGCCCGGGGTGGCGCTGTCCTGATGGCATTCGCTGGCGTGTTGGGGCGATTCGAAATCACGGTCTCGGTCGTACCAGCTCAGCAGCATCGGTTCCGTCAGCCGTTCCCTGGCCACCGCGTCGGCCAGGCGCATCGCTTCTCGGTAGTCGGCCGGCGGGGGCTCGGGATGCAGTTCCACCTGTTCGACGCCGTGGAAGTCCGGCGGCGTCGGCAACGGGCAGGCGGGTGGATGGTCGGCGTCGCTCATCGGTTTCTCCTCACAGTTCCAGTTCTCCATCGCGGGCCGGCATCTTCAGCCCGAGCAGTTCCCAGGTGGCGCGGGTCGCGGCGCGCCCGCGCGGGGTGCGCATCAGATACCCCTGCTGAATCAGGTAGGGTTCCAACACATCCTCGATGGTGCCGCGCTCCTCGCCGATTGCGGCGGCCAGGCTGTCGACGCCGACCGGGCCGCCATCGAACTTGTGCACGATGGCCTCGAGCAGACGGCGGTCCATGTGGTCGAAGCCGCGCGCGTCGACGTTCAGCATCGCCAGCGCGCGTTCGGCGATGTCGCGATCGATATGGCCGTCGCCCTTGACCTCGGCGTAATCACGCACGCGCCGCAGCAGGCGGTTGGCGATGCGCGGGGTGCCGCGCGCGCGGCGCGCGATCTCTTGCGCGCCGACCGCGTCGATGCCGATGTTCAGTATATGCGCCGAGCGCGTGACGATATGGGTGAGATCGGCCACCGAGTAGAACTCCAGGCGCTGGACGATGCCGAAGCGGTCGCGCAACGGCGAGGTCAGCAGACCGGCGCGGGTGGTCGCGCCGATCAGCGTGAACGGGGCAAGATCGAGCTTGATCGAGCGCGCCGCCGGCCCTTCGCCGATGACGATGTCGATCTGGTAGTCTTCCATCGCCGGGTACAGGACTTCCTCGACGACCGGGCTGAGACGGTGGATCTCGTCGATGAAGAGCACATCGTTCGGCTCGAGGTTGGTGAGCAGCGCGGCGAGGTCGCCGGCCTTCTCCAGCACCGGGCCGGAGGTCTGACGCAGGTCGACGCCCATCTCGTTGGCGACGATGTGCGCGAGGGTGGTCTTCCCCAGCCCCGGCGGACCGAAGATCAGCACATGGTCCAGCGCCTCGCCGCGAGCGCGCGCGGCCGGGATGAAGATCTCCATCTGCTCGCGCACCGCCGGCTGGCCCTGGTAATCGGCCAGACGCCGCGGCCGGATGGCGCGGTCGATGGCCTCGTCGTCGGGACGCTGGCCGGGTTCGATCAGTGGATCGCGCTGGCTCATTTCCGGGTCACCGCGCGCAAGGCCTCGCGGATCAGGGTTTCGCTGTCGAGACCGTCGGCGGCGACCTTGCGCACCATGCGGCTGGCCTCCGGCGCCTTGTAGCCGAGGGCGACCAGCGCGCTAACGGCATCGACGACCGGATCCTCGGCCCGCGCCGGCGCGTCGGCGGGCGTCCGCGCCACCGGCGCCGCGCCGCTGTCGAGCTTTTCGAGCCGGTCGCGCATCTCGACGATCAGCCGCTCGGCGGTCTTCTTGCCGATGCCGGGCAGGCGGGTCAGGGTCTGACTGTCGGCCTGGCCGATGCACAGGCGGAACTCGTCGACATTCATCCCGGAGAGGATCGCCAGCGCCATCTTGGCGCCGACGCCGTTGACCTTCAGCAGGAGCCGGAACAGGGCGCGCTCGGCCTCGTCGTGGAAACCGTAAAGAATATGGGCGTCGTCGCGCACCAGCAGGTGGGTATGCAAGACTACGGCCTCGCCACTGGCGGGCAGCTGGTAGAAGGTGGACATCGGCGCCTCGAGTTCGTAACCGACGCCCGCGACGTCGATCATCAGCCACGGCGGCTGCTTGCGCAGCAGGGTGCCGGCGAGACGGCCGATCATCGCGACGACAGTGCGGCGAGCCGGGCCGTCAGGCGCTGGCCATGCGCGTGGCACAGGGCCACCGCCAGCGCGTCGGATTCATCGGCCTTCATCGCTTCGCGATGGTTCAGCAGCAAGGCGACCATGTAGGCGACCTGGGCCTTGTCGGCGCCGCCACCGCCGACCAGCGCCTGCTTGATCTCGCGCGGGGCGTATTCGTGCACCGCAAAGCCGGCTGCCGCCATCGCGCAGATCGCGGCGCCGCGCGCCTGCCCGAGCTTCAACGCCGACATCGCGTTCTTCGCGACGAAGATATCCTCGATCGCGCAGGCCGTCGGGCGATAGTCGCGCACCAGATCGCTGACCGCGGCGAAGATCCCGGCGAGGCGCGCGGCGACCTCGCCATCGAGGCGGATGCAGCCGCTGGCGACGTAACGGCTGCGGTTGCCGTCGCTGTCGATGATGCCGAAACCGGTGACCCGCGAGCCGGGATCGATCCCAAGGATGCGTTGCGTCACGCCGCCGTCAACCTTCCATCTGGGCCATGACTTCTTCCGGAATATCGGCGTTGGAGTAGACCTCCTGAACGTCATCGAGATCCTCGAGCACGTCGACCAGGCGCATGAACTTCTCGGCGGTGTCCTTGTCGAGCACCACCTTGGTCGCGGCCTCGAAGGTGACCTCGGCATGCTCCGGCGTGAAGCCGGCGGCGATCATCGCGTCCTTCACATCGGAGAAGTTCTCCGGCGTGGTAATCACATCGATGCTGCCGTCGTCGTTGCTGATCACATCGTCGGCGCCGGCTTCCAGCGCGGCTTCCATGATCGCATCCTCGTCGGCGCCGGCGGCGTAGCTCAGGATGCCGGTCTTGCTGAACATATAGGCCACCGAACCGTCGGTGCCGAGATTGCCGCCGTGCTTGGTGAAGGCATGACGCACCTCCGAAGCGGTGCGGTTGCGGTTGTCGGTCATGCAATCGACGACCAACGCGGTGCCGCCCGGACCGTAGCCCTCGTAGCGCAGCTCGTCGTAGTCCTCACCCTCGCCGGCGCCGGCGCCGCGCGCCACCGCGCGCTCGATGGTGTCCTTCGGCATGTTCGCGCCAAGCCCCTTGTCCACCGCGAGCCGCAAACGCGGGTTGGCGTTCACATCGCCCCCCCCCATGCGCGCGGCGACCGTGATCTCGCGGATCAGCTTGGACCAGATCTTGGCCCGCTTCTTATCGTTCGCCGCCTTCTTGTGCTTGATGTTCGCCCATTTACTGTGGCCAGCCATTGAAACCTCGTTCGATTGAAATTGCTAACCGGCCCATTCTACACGCCCATGGCAGAAGCGGCCACGGCGCGCGAAGCAGGCGATCTGCCGCGCCACCTCGGAGGAAAACAGCAACGTGAAATGCGACACCGGTAACTCGATGCGATCACGCACACCCGGCAACTCCGTCTCGGCAAGCGCCACGGTGCCATCGTTGGACCCGGCGAAGCCGCCGAGCAAGGAGCCGACGCCAAAGCCCCGGGTACCGATCAGCGCGCCGATCTCCACCCGCCCGGCGACCGCCGTGAAGCGCGTCGCGTGGTCGTCGAGCAAACCATCGACGATCGACCGGCCCAGCACCCAACGGCTTACACCGAAACGCGCCAGACGCCGCGCCACCACGCTGCCGCGCACCGGAGAGGCGAGCAACACCACGCGCCGCGCGCGCGCCACCGCTTCGCTGTCCAACAGATGCGCGACGACAATGCCGCCCAGGCTGTGCGCGGCGAGATCCACCGGTCCGTCGAAGCGCTCCAGCCAGGCCGCCAGCCGGCGCGCGTTCTCGGCCGGCGCGCGGCGCAGACTCGGGTAACCGAAGCAATGCGCATCGATACCCTGACGGCGCAAGGCGCGCGCCAGCCAGCACACCGCCCAACGGTTCATCAGGATGCCATGCAACAGCACCAGCGGGCGCGTGCCCTCGTTCTCAAGTTCCATCGCCAACGGCCGTCATCGGTACGACCCCCCGTCTTGTTTCGATTGCGCGCATGGACCCTACCACACTCGATCCGCCGATACGCGAACACACCGCCACCCGGGTGCGCGCGCTGCTCCGACGGCCATCGATCACCCATCACCAACTGCAAGCAGCGATTCTTGCCGACCCCGGACTCGCGCTGGGGTTGTATCGCGAGGCCGGAGCCCGCGCCGGCGAACCGATCGCCAGCATCGCTCACGCCCTCTCGCTGAGCGGCATCGAAAGCCTGGAGAAACGGCTCGCCAACGCCCGACGCGATGAAAGCGACGCCTACGCCCGCCTGTGTTCGCGCGCCGCGCACGCCGCCGGTTTCGCCGGCGCCTGGGCCGCGCGGGAAGAACAGAGCAACCCCGACGAAGTGCTCACCGCCGCCGTGCTACAACACGCCCCGGAACTCGCCGCGCCCGACGCCGGTCCGGTGCCATTGGAAGAGGGCGTCGCGCTACGCGTCAGGCTCGCCGAAACGCTGCGCTTTCCCTATCTTGCGCGCGACTGCGCCGAACTCACCGGCCTGCTGATCCCCCGCGCGCGCACCGTGCTGCTGGCGTTCGAACTGGCGCGTCTCTCCGCCAACGGCTGGTACTGCGAGGAAACCCTCGATCTGCTCGATGCCTGCGCCAGCCATCTGCACCAAGCGTTGCCGGCCTGCATCGCCGAAAGTCACCGCCTGGCGGTCGAACGCGCCCACGAACTGGCCGACAGCGGCCTGCCGCTGAGCGCCTTCGAACTGGCCGGCATCCCCACGCCGAAAGAAGCGCCGAGCGACCGTCCGCCACCCGCAACGCTGCATGCCGAGGTCGACGCCGCAATGCGCGCGATGCGTGACGAACTGGGTCTCGAACGCATCCTGTTCGCCCTGCTCACACCTCGCCGTGACGCCCTGCGCGCGCGCTTCGTGCTCGGCGCCGCCGCTGACGACCCGATACGCGAAGCCACCCTGCCGCTCGGCGACGGCAAGCTGTTCGACATCCTGATGCGCAAGCCCCAGGCGGTCTGGGTCGACCCGGACAATGCCGACGGCTACCGCCGTTACCTGCCCCCGCTGGCCTGGCTGCGCGCGGACGAATTCCTTGCCGTCTCATTATTCGTCGCCGGCCGCCCACTCGGCCTGTTCCTCGCCGACGGCTGGCCGGACGAGCTGCCGACCGCGCAACGCCGCGAACGCTTCGCCCGCTTCCAGGCCCTGTGCCAGCGCGTATCCATGCACATGGCAGGCGCAATGGCTTAATCCGCATTTCTCACCATCCCGCTTCAGACCAACGGCATGGTCGGACGCGCCAATGGCTGGATCGCCGAGAGGAATTTTCTGAAGTCGTCCCATATCAGGGATTACGGGCAACGGAAGAAAATTTCTTGTGAGAACAAGGAACCAGCGAGGGCGCGCGTAATTCACGAATTTTCCGGGCCTGGAGAAAACAGCAGATAATCACGCGAAACATGATACGGGAATGCGGACAGGAGGCGCATCATAGCGCGGAAATCGAAATGAAATGAGTGAGGACCACAAACTCCGGCGAGTTTCCGCAACAACGCTCCGGAGCACGAGGAGCGACCCGGGTGGCCGAAGCTGGCGGAGGAGCAGGGATTCGAACCCTGGATGGGCTATCAACCCATGCCGGTTTTCAAGACCGGTGCATTCAACCGCTCTGCCACTCCTCCATGCGCCGCGCACTATACCGCATAACCCCGGCGGAACCCAAGCCGCTTGACCTCGCCCATGCTTCCGCTATGCTGTGAACATTGTGTCGAATCCGCTGTCTATACCTTGAGTTATCCACACCCCGAACGGGAGAGAATCAATATGCCTTTTGAAAACACCATTGCCCGCGCCGGCGGCGCTTCGCTGGCGACGAACAAGGTGATCAAGAATACCTTTACGCTGCTGTCGGCATCGCTGTTGTTCAGCGCTTTCACGGCATGGCTGTCGATGCGCATGAACTGGCCGCCGCTGGGCTTGGTCGTAACGTTGGTCGGTTTCTATGGCCTGCTTTTCCTTACCGAGAAACTGGCCAACTCGGCTTGGGGCCTGGCTGCGGTGTTCGCGCTGACGGGCTTCATGGGGCTGACGATCGGGCCGATCATCAATGCCTATACCCAGATGTTCAGCAACGGCGCCGAGCTGGTGATGCTGGCGATGGGCGGCACCGGCGTGATCACGCTGGGGCTGGCCGGTTACGCGATGACCACGCGCAAGGACTTCTCTTTCATGAGCGGCTTCCTGGTGGTTGGCGTGATGGTCGCCTTTCTTGCCGGCATCGGCGCGGCGATCTTTCAGATTCCCGCCTTGTCGCTGGCGGTTTCCGCGGCTTTCGTGCTATTGATGTCCGGCATGATCCTGTATCAGGTGAGCGAACTGGTGCATGGCGGCGAAACCAACTATATCCGGGCCACTGTCGGGTTGTTCGTCAGTATCTACAACCTGTTCTTGAGCCTGTTGCAACTGCTGGGCGCTCTCGCCGGCGAGGATTGATCCCGCGTCCCCACGGCCACGGCCGGCCCTCGGGGCCGGCTTTTTCTTGCCTGCGGGAATTTGACAAGCGCCGTCACAGTCAACAAACTAGGCGGCTTTATTCCCGCATGGAAGGGTCATGGCAAGAACCGAATCGTTCGATAAAGAAGCACTGCTGGAATGCGGCTATGGCCGGATGTTCGGCGAGGGCAACGCACAGTTGCCGGTCGGTAACATGCTGATGATGGACCGGATCGTCACGATCAGCGACGAAGGCGGCGCGCACGGCCGCGGACACATCATCGCCGAGCTGGATATCCATCCGGAGATGTGGTTCTTCGAATGCCATTTCCCCGGCGATCCGGTGATGCCCGGCTGCCTCGGGCTCGATGCCATGTGGCAGTTGCTCGGGTTCTTCCAGGTCTGGAGCGGACACCCGGGCAAGGGGCGCGCGCTCGGCGTCAATGAGGTCAAGTTCACGGGCCAGGTTCTGCCCACCGCGACGAAGGTGACGTACTACATCGATATCAAGCGCGTCATGGCGCGCGCGCTGGTGCTCGGCATCGCCGATGGCCGCATGGAGGTCGACGGGCGCGAGATCTACAAGGCCAGGGATCTGCGCGTCGGGCTGTTCCAATCGACCGACGATTTCTGAACGGGTCGCTCAGGCAAGATCCTTGACCAAGGAAGCGCGCAGGTTCTCTGGAAGGGGCGCGACGACTTCGTTGTACTCGGGGTGATCGATGCCGGCGCTGATGGCCTTGCCGGCCTTCGCGGCCTCGACCATCCCGGGGCTGAGCTGAAAGCGCAGAAAATGCACCGATGAGGTTTTGTCGTCATCGCTTCTTTCGAGATCTTCGTCGGCGATCGCCCATACCGGATCGAAGCCGTCGATTCGCATCCAGATCTTGTCCTCGATCCCGACCAGCCGTTTCAGCGCTTCCCGCCGCTCGTCCTCGTCGGGGTATTCGACCATGAAGGTGGCTTTCCAGTTGTCGCCGTCCGGAATCAGCGGGTTGTAGGCTTCCAGCTCTTCTTCAATGCCGGCGGCTTCGAAGATGCGTTCGATGCGCAGCATCTCCTGGATCTGATACTGCATCGTCAGCGCGTCCTCGAAGTACAGCCTGGCGTGGTCACCGATCGGCAGTTGGCGGTCTTGCTTGTGTCGCATCACCCGCGCCCGGAATTCAGGGCGGATCTCGGCGTATTTTTCGAGTGAGAACAGGTCGTCGCGTGTCAATTTGCTCATGGTCAGATTCCGTAGGCCAGTCGTAACAGGGTGATCGGGTGATCGGGGCTGCTGCCATCGTCGAGGCCATTGGCGATGTGTTCGCCGGCCATCGCGCAGTCGCTGGTGTAGTGGTCCGGTTCTGCCTGCCGAACGCGGTTGAATACCGGCTTGCCGATCTTCATCGCATACGGAAAGAATTCTTTCTTGACGGCATAGGTGCCATCATGGCCGGAGCAACGCTCGATGGTGACGAGTTCGGTATCCGGCACCAGCGAGAGGATATCGCGGGTCTTCATGCCGATGCGCTGAACCCGCTGGTGGCAGGCCACATGGTAGGCGACCTTTCCGAGCGGGTTCTTGAAATCGGTTTTCAAGCGACCGCCCTTGTGGCGCAACGACAGGTATTCGAACGGATCGAAGAAGGCCCTTGCGACCTTTTGCACCTGTTCATCGTCAGGGAACAGCAAAGGCAGCTCCTGCTTGAACATCAATACGCAGGAGGGAACCGGCGCGATGAGGTCGTAACCCGCATCGACCAGGCGGGCCAGCTCGGGAATGTTGGCTTCCTTGGCCTTCTCGACCGACTCGAGGTCACCCAGTTCCAGCTTTGGCATGCCGCAGCACTGCTCTTTCTCCGCGAGGGTGACCGGGATGCCGTTGTGCTCGAGCACCCGCACCAGGTCGATGCCGATGCGCGGATCGTTGTAGTTGCCGTAGCAGGTGGCGAACAGCGCGACCTTTCCCGTGGTTCCGTCGGTGGGCACCGCTTCGCCGTTCACCGGGCGAAACCGCTTGCGCAGGGTATCGCTGTGGTAGCGCGGCAGGCGCGCTTTCCTGGCGATCCCCAGTTCGGCTTCGAGAATCTCGCGGAAGCCGTCGGAACGATTAACCGCGTTGACGACCTGAACGACAATCGGGATACCCGCCAGTCGGCCGACGGTGTCGGTGGAGCTCAGCAACTTGTTGCGAAAGCTCGCTCCCTTCTCCCGAAAATGAACCGCCTTGGCGCGCAGCATCAGGTGCGGGAAATCGACGTTCCATTCATGCGGCGGCACATAGGGGCACTTGGTCAGGAAACAGAGGTCGCACAGGTAACAGTGGTCGACCACTTTCCAGTAGTCTTCCTTGGCCACACCGTCGACTTCCATGGTTTCCGACTCATCGACCAGATCGAACAGGGTCGGAAAGGCGTTGCACAGGCTGACACAGCGGCGGCAGCCATGACAGATATCGAAGACCCGTTCCATCTCGGCGAACAGGTCCGACTTGTCCCAAAAGGATCCGGATTTCCATTCGACCGGGTGCCGGGTGGGGGCATCGAGACTTCCTTCACGTGGGCTGGCCATGAGCGGCTCCTGTCTGACTGCTGAACTTGATGAAATAGGGCGGGCTTTCCTCAGCCCCAGGGCTGACGAAAGCCCGCGCTTCGGGGTCCGCCCAGAGACCATCCGGCGCCTGGGCGGACCGCGGGCGGGAACGGCAAGGCATCACCGCTCCCGCATCGCGACCGGGCTTAGCTGTCGAGCGAATCCAACGCTTTCTGGAAGCGGTTGGCGTGCGACCGCTCCGCCTTGGCGAGGGTCTCGAACCAATCGGCGATCTCGTCGAAACCTTCCTCGCGGGCGGCCTTGGCCATGCCCGGGTACATATCGGTGTACTCATGGGTTTCTCCGGCGATCGCGGCCTTCAGGTTGTCCGCGGTGCCGCCGATCGGCAGCCCGGTGGCCGGATCACCGACCTCTTCGAGGTACTCCAGGTGGCCGTGCGCATGGCCGGTTTCGCCCTCGGCGGTGGAACGGAATACCGCGGCGACGTCGTTGTAGCCTTCGACATCGGCCTTCGCCGCGAAGTACAGGTAACGTCGGTTGGCCTGGGATTCGCCGGCGAACGCGGCTTTCAGATTTTCTTCGGTCTTGCTACCTTTCAGAGACATAGGATTCTCCTCCTGAAGTGTGACTTGGGGCGATATGCCCACGGATGCATCCGGCATGATTGCCAGGTGCGGGAACTATAGACGCTCGTCGCGCCCGTCGGAAATTGGAAGTTTATATGATTGCGATAGGCAACGACTATGCCGATACGGTGATTGTTTCCAAATCCGCATAGGTGACGCAACTCAGACCGCTTTCAGCGATCGCCTGCTTCAGCGCCTCTACCGCGCGCGGACGCGGAAAACTCTTGCGCCAGGCAATCGCAACCACTCTTTTCGGACTCTTTTCCTCGAAGCGACGGATACTCAACAGGCGTTGCGAGAAGCGGTCGGCGCCAGCCGCGGTACAGGGCAGCACGGTCACCCCGAGACCGCTCGCCACCATATAACGAATCGTCTCCAGCGAGCCGCCCTCGAGGTTTTTTTGCACCCCCCGATCGCCGCCGCTGGAGTTCAGGCATTCCGGGCAGATCTCGAGCACCTGATCGCGAAAGCAATGACCCGAACCGAGCAGCAGCACCTTTTCGCTCGGAAGTTCCTCCATTCGGATGCGATCGCGCCCGGCCCATGGGTGGGAACTCGGCAACAGCAAAACGAAGGGTTCTTCGTACACCGGCTCGACATTGACGCCCGGTAACGCGAACGGAAGCGAGATGATGATCACATCCAGCTCACCCTGTTTTAGCTTTTCCGCCAGCACCGAGGTATAGTTTTCCTCGATGACGAGCGGCATATCCGGTGTCGATTCCGCCAGCAACGGAATCAGGTGCGGAAACAGATAGGGACCTATCGTATAGATAGCGCCGACCCGCAGCGGACCAGCCAGCTGGTTCTGACCCTGACGGGCAAGTTGCTTGATGCAATCGGCTTCCTCCAGCACGCGCTGCGCCTGGGCGACGATGCGTTCGCCCACCGGGGTGACGCTGACCTCACCCTGTCCGCGCTCGAACAGCGCGACACCCAGCTCATCCTCCAGCTTGCGCACCGCGACGCTCAGCGTCGGCTGGCTGATGAAGCAGGACTCGGCGGCGCGGCCGAAATGCCGCTCCCGTGCGACCGCGACGATATATTTCAGTTCATTCAGGGTCATTAAATCAGTTTGCCCGTGGTTGTTTCACCGCATGCAAGGAGCGCACTATCGTAGCCGCAAAATGCGAAGCCCGCATCCGGATAGTGGAAGCGGCTTTCCGATAATTCAAGATCCCACAAGCTTTGACGATGAAATTGGGCTAGGCTTTTCGCTAGACATTTTATTACAATAGTTTACATTCTCTCAGTTACCGACCAGACCATGCAGCCAGACACACCATTCGAAGACCTGCCCCCCGGCGCGTTGCGTCTGCTGCAGATCACCGACCCCCACATCTTCGGCAACCCCGAAAAGAACTTGCTGGGCGTCGATACCCGGGCCTCGCTGGCCCAGGTCATCGACCGTGTCAGCACCTCGGTCAGCGGACTGGACGCGGTCCTGCTGACCGGCGACATCGTGCACGACAACAGCGATGCCGGCTACCTGGTCGCGCGGGAACTCCTCTCCCGTCTGCACGCGCCGGTGTACGTCCTGCCCGGAAATCACGACGAACGCTCCCGCCTCCCGCTCCTCCAGTCCGGCAACAGCCGCACCGACAAACGGATCGAACTCGGCGACTGGCGGATCCTGATGCTCGATTCCACCCGCGCCGGCGATGAAAGCGGGGAACTGGCGGACAAAGAGCTCCGTATTCTCGAACACGCATTGAACGAACGGCCTGAACGCCATGCGCTGGTATGCCTGCACCATCACCCGGTACCGGTGGGATCGGCCTGGCTGGACAAGATCGGCCTACGGAATTCCGACGCCTTTTTTGAACTGCTCGACCGCCATGCCAATGTTCGCTGCGTATTGTGGGGACATATCCATCAAGCCTTCGATCAACGGCGCAACGGCGTGCGCCTGCTGGGAACGCCATCGACCTGTATCCAGTTCATGCCGGGCAAAACGGATTTCGAGGTCGACGCCCAACCCCCGGGTTACCGCTGGCTGGCGCTGCTGCCCGACGGCGGCATCCGCACCCGGATCGGCCGGGTCGAGCATGTCTCAGGAGGACTGGAACTGGACTCTGAAGGCTATTGAAGCCGAAGTATGCCCGTCGCCCCGAGATTTTCGAGACCGTTCCTCGCGCCCGTGGGCCAGGCGCGGAAGCGAGTCATAGCCCATTCTATGGCGAGTTTCCGCAACGACGCCCACGGGTGCGAGGGGCGGTCGCAGTGGCCGAAAAGTCATGGG
>Ga0256832_1001823_pt1 | contig 14528 bp, 13 predicted proteins | sample 134614metaG_FD_190534 | JGI IMG/M metagenome (GOLD analysis project Ga0256832, IMG submission 190534) | Hydrothermal vent microbial communities from Lau Basin, Pacific Ocean - 134-614 | ecosystem: Environmental > Aquatic > Marine > Hydrothermal vents | place: Pacific Ocean: Lau Basin | collected...
CTCTTCCTCCGGCCTCGGGGCGGCCAGTAAAAGCTCTTCAAGCGCCATCATCATTTTTTTTTGCAAAGATACGGAGTTTCAACCATAGGGCTTCTTTTCCCTTAGTCGAATATTTTTCTTCGTTCGTAAGTAAAATTTGCCGAAAGGCAGAGGCCACGATAACTTCGTTTCGTTCTTTGACAGGAAATATTATTTACATAAACCAAAATTTTCCATCATGACAAGAGTGTTTTCTTTTCTGTTGGCCTCTTTGCTCGCCATCTCCCTGCAGGCTCAAAGCCCGGATGCTTCTGCGGAAACAACAGCGCCCGACTCGGCCAAAGCTGTAGCTATTTCGGTAGAGGAACTCATCAACAATTACTTAGAAGCCATCGGAGGCGTCGAAAACTGGCAAAAAATCGAGTCCATGACTTTTGCCGGCATGGCACATCAGGGAGGCATGGATATGCCGACTACCGTGTATTCCATGCGCCCCAAATCTACCAAGATTGTAGTGGATATCATGGATAAAGTCTATGTAGATTGTACAAATGGCGACGAGGGCTGGACCATCAACCCCTTTATGGGCAGTCCCGACCCCCAGCGAAAATCCAAAGAAGAATTGGAACAGGGGATGGATCAGGAGTTTGAAAATCCTTTTATCAACTATCAGGAGAAAGGATATCAGGCAGAGTTGTTGGGTGAAGAAGAAGTCGAAGGCATGCCGACCTATCAAGTGAAGCTCACGAAAGAAGACGGCAGGGAGTACTTTTACTTCTTTGACGAAGAGTACTTTGTGCCCGTTATGATGCGTACATTCATCCGGCAAGGCGAAATGGAAGGCATGCCCTTTGAAATGTACTTCAGCGATTACGAAGAAGTAGGCGATGTGGTCATTGCTCACTCCATAGAGCAACGCTTCAACGGCCAGGTCATCATGCAGATAACTGCCGATTCCATCATCCTGAATGACCCCAACATCAAGCCCGAGATGTTTGCTTTTCCGGGTGAAGAAGAAGGGAACAAAGAGTAATTTCAAGCATGAAAAAAAATCATCTTCTTTTTTTTCTGTTCTGCCTGGCAAACGTTGCTTTGTTGGCGCAGCAACCCCAACCGCTTGAAGTCTCCTTTGGCAACTTGCGGGCCCGTTCCATAGGCCCTGCCGTGATGAGCGGCCGCGTCAGCGATGTGGATGGCGTGGATACAGGCGAAAAAATCATTCTCTATGTGGGGGCTGCCGGCGGCGGCCTGTGGAAATCCTCCAACGGAGGAGCTTCCTTCATACCCGTTTTTGACGATTACTGCATGTCCATTGGGAAAGTTGCCATAGACCCGCAGCATCCGGACACCGTCTGGGCAGGTACGGGCGAATCCTGGGTGCGCAACAGTACCTCCGTGGGCTGTGGCCTGTATCGCACAGTCAATGGCGGAAAAACCTGGCAGTTGATGGGGCTGGAAGATTCCGAACGCATCTCAGACATTCTCATTGACCCGACCAATCCGGCTGTGATTTACGTGGCCGTGCAGGGCGCTCTTTGGGGCGCTTCTGAAACCAGAGGCGTTTACAAGAGCACCGATTTTGGCGAAAGCTGGCAGCGCATCCTCTATGTCAATGAGCATACCGGCGCTGCCGATCTGGCCATCAGCCCCGACAACCCCAAAGTGCTTTTTGCGGCCATGTGGGAACATCAACGCACGCCTTATTCCTTTCGTTCGGGTGGCCCGGGCAGCGGGCTCTATCGCTCTGAAGACGGCGGCGCGAGTTGGCAAAAACTGGACATCAGGCTCTCCGAAGACGAAAGGCAGGTGGGAGGAATCCTGGGCAGAATGGCCATAGCCATAGCGCCTTCGAATGCGCAACATCTGTACCTCACCATTGAGGCCGAAAAAGAAAAGGAAAAAGGACTCTATGCCTCTTACGATGGAGGACAATCCTGGAAAATGGTTAACAACTCTTTCGGAATGAAAGTGCGCCCTTTCTACTTCTCACGCCTCGTAGTGGACCCTGCGGATGAAAATAAGGTCTATAAATGCGGCCTCTTTCTCTCCGTAAGCAACGATGGAGGAAACACTTTCCGCCAGGTAGGCAGTGGCGTACACAGCGATGTCCATGCCGTATGGGTGAACCCCCGGGATTCCCGCTTTGTAGTCATCGGTACAGACGGAGGCGCTTATCGCTCTTTAGACAAGGGTTATACCTTTGAGATGTTCATGGACCTGCCCATCTCGCAATTCTATCAGGTCAGCGCTGATGATGCCAAACCCTACAACGTCTATGGAGGCTTGCAGGACAATGGTTCCTGGTATGGCCCTTCCCGCGCTTCAGGCGGTGTGCAAAACAAAGATTGGGACATCTCTCACTGGGGAGACGGCTTCTACTCTTTCAGACATCCCACAGACCCCGACATCATCTATTCGGAATCTCAGGAAGGGGGCCTGGTGCGCTTTGATAAGCGGGATAAACAGCGAAAAGACATAGCTCCCAAGCCGGAGTCTAAAGACGAGCCGGCCTATCGCTACAACTGGAATGCTCCCGTTCACATAAGCCCTTCCAATCCGGAAAGACTCTATTTTGCCTGTCAATTTCTCTTTGTAACAGAAGACCGCGGCGATAGCTGGCGCAAGATTTCTCCCGATCTGACAACCAACGACCCGTCCCGGCAGCAACAGGAAAAATCGGGGGGATTGTCCATTGACAATTCCGGAGCCGAAAACAACACCACCATTTACTGCATGGCAGAATCGCCCAAAAACGAGCAACTGATTTGGGTCGGTACCGACGACGGCCTGTTGCAATACACCTCCGATGGCGGTCAGCACTGGCAGGAAGTGGCTTCAAATATTCCGGACCTTCCACCCAATGCCTGGTGTAGCAGCGTAGAGCCTTCCCCTTTTGAAGAAGGCGTGTGTTTCGTAACTTTTGATGCCCACCGCCAGGGAGACCAATCCACTTACGTTTACAAAACAGAAGATTTCGGACGCACCTGGACATCGCTTGCAACAGAGCAGGTGGAAGGCTACGCGCATGTTATCAAGCAGGACGTTGAGGCTGAAAACTTATTGTTTCTCGGCACTGAATTTGGGCTGTACATTTCCTTGGATGGCGGCTTGAGTTGGAAGCGCTTTTCCAACAATCTGCCGCGCGTGAGCGTTCGCAGCCTGTACCTGCAACAGCGTGAAAAGGCATTGGTGATCGGTACGCACGGCCGCGGCATTTATATCATTGACCACTTAGAGCCCCTGCGGCAATTGACCGCTGAGGTGGCCGCTTCCTCCCTGGCCTTTTTTGATCTGGGGCCGGCTTACATCCAACTGCCCGGGCTTTCAGAGCCCTTTGGCGGCAGCGGGCAGTTTAGAGGTGAAAATCCGCCTGAGGTGGCGTTGATCTCTTATTACATGCGTCGCCGCCATACCTTTGGTAAGATGTTCATAGAAGTTTATGACCCTTCCGGCAAAAAGATTTCTACTTTGCCTGCAGGAAAGAGCGCAGGCATCAACATGGTTGCTCTGCCCCTGCGTTTGCCCCCGCCCAAAGCGGCGCCTTCCAACAACAGCACGGCCCTCTTCGGTTCGTTCATTCCTCCGGCTCTGGAAGAAGGTACTTACACCGTGAAAATCGTCAAAGGGCGGGATTCCTTTAACACGAATTTGGTTATTGCCTTCGATCCCGATGCTGCAGAGCGCTATCCGGCCGAAGACCGCCGGCAGGCCCGCGAGCTGCAAATGCTTTTGTATCAACTGACAGAAGACATGGGCACTGTGTATTACGGTCTGGACTCTCTGGAGCAGGTTTTGGAAAGCAAAATCAGCAGCGGGGAGTACAAGGGCAGAAAACTCAAAAAACTCAAAGCGCTGCACGACGAAATAGCCACCTATAAAGGCTCGCTTGTAGCGCTCGAAGGAGACTTTTACGTCAACCAAAAGAGTTATTTGAGGGAAGAAATATCGGAATTGGCCGTATCTGTCAGCCAGTATCCGGGCAAGCCTTCCGAAAGCCAGGTCAAACGCGCTCATTGGCTGGCTGAACGAATGAAAGAGAGCATGCAGCGCTATCGGGCTTACCTGGAACAAACAGGCCAATTTTGAGATTATTTGCCCAAATCTAAGCTCCAAGAGGCAAAAAGCAGCCCGCTTTTTGCCTCTTTTTCTTTATTTCTTGGTGGTTAGCTAAATTTTGTTTTCTTTTGTGGCACTAAACAAAAAAGCGTAGTAGCACATCTCGTAGAGAACGATTCTTGCAAGAGGACTAAACACTGATGAAATTATTCAATTTTTTCGCACAAGAGCTGGCTATTGATCTGGGAACAGCCAACACCCTCATCATTCAGGATGGTAAGGTGGTGGTAGATGAACCCTCGATCATAGCCATGGACAGACGCAGCAATGAAGTCATTGCCGTAGGCTCCAAAGCCATGCAAATGCATGGCAAGACCCATGAAAACATAAAGACCATTCGCCCGCTTCGAGACGGCGTCATCGCCGATTTTCAGGCGGCGGAAAGCATGATCGAAGGGCTCATCCGCATGGTGGGCATGAAGCGCCGTTTTTTCTCCCATTTGAAGATGGTCATTTGCATCCCTTCCGGCATTACGGAGGTGGAAAAACGCGCAGTCTTTGACTCTGCCGATCACGTGGATTCCAAAGAGACTTACCTCATCCACGAGCCCATGGCAGCAGCGCTCGGCATTGGCCTGGATGTGGAAGAGGCCACAGGCAACATGATCATTGACATTGGCGGAGGCACGACGGAAATCGCCGTCATTGCCCTTTCGGGCATCGTCTGTGATCAGTCCATCCGCACGGCAGGCGATGAGTTCTCTCTCGACATCATCAGCCACATGAAGCGCGAGCACAACATCCAAATCGGCGAGCGCACGGCTGAACAGATAAAAATCCAGGTGGGCTCGGCCCTGCCCAAACTCGACAATCCGCCCGAAGATTTTGCCGTCAGCGGCCGCGACCTGATGACGGGCGTACCCAAGCAGGTGCTTATTTCGTATTCCGAAATAGCCCATGCCCTGGAGAAGTCCATCAACAAAATAGAGGAAGCCGTCATGCGCGCTTTAGACACTACGCCTCCGGAGCTTTCTTCCGATATTTACGAGCGGGGCGTATATCTCACCGGCGGCGGCGCGCTTTTGCGCGGCCTGGATAAGCGCCTCTCCCAGAAAATTAAGCTGAATGTACACGTGGCTGAAGACCCCCTGCGCGCGGTAGTGCGCGGCACGGGCATCGCCCTCAAAAATACGGATCGCTTTTCTTTCCTCATAGACCGAAAGAGCATTTAATTGCGAAACCGCAGGAGTTTTTTCACAGTGTAAGCGCAGTTGAAAATTGCGTTTCGACCATAAGCTATGGCTCAGTACTTCTCGGCCTGGATGCGTAAAGGAAGTGTGCCGCTGTTTCTGGCACTGGAATTGGTGTGCATCCTGCTCATCGTCAGTTTCAACGAAAACCAACAGGCCATAGCCAGCTACACCCTCGGCAATTTTCAGGGCAAAATCAACAAACTGAGTACGTCCATAGGCAATCAATGGACCCTCCAGGAACGCCTCGACAGCATATCCTGGGAACAGGCAAGGCTGTTGGAATTTTGCCTTTCGGCAAATGGTGAAACGCACGGAGCAGACTCCCTGCGCCGCGATTCCTTTTCCGTGATACCTGCCCGTGTGATCAACAACTCCATCAATCGCCGCAACAACTACATCACCATAGACAAAGGGCGCCTGGACGGCATTGAGCAGGACATGGGCGTCATCTCCGCACGTGGCCCGGTAGGCGTAGTGCGGGCCGTTAGCGACCACTATGCCCTGGTGATGTCTTTGCTGCATCAGCAAAGCCGCATTAGCGCCCGCCTGAAAAACAGCGGCTATTTCGGCAGCCTGCGCCGGGGCTATTCCCGCAATCCGAAGAAGATGTATTTGGCAGACATTCCGCGTCATGCCCCCCTGAGTGTAGGCGATACTGTTTTGACCAGCGGCTATTCAGATCTTTTTCCGGAGGGGATGACCATCGGTACCGTAGATACCTTTTGGGTACCCTCTGCCAGTGATTTTTATGAAATTGAACTGACGCTTTTTCCCGACATAGCCCGGCTGCATCACGTCTATGTCCTGGATAAAAAACACACAGAGGAAAAAGAACTTTTAGAACAACAGTGGCAACATGAGTAGGGACCTCTTAAAATATGGCCTGTGGTTTGTAGGGTTCTTCCTGTTGCAAGTGCTCTTATTCAGAGAAGTTGAACGGCAGGTAGCCTGGAGCTATGTGCAGTTCTTTATTTATCCGCTTTTCATTTTGTGGCTGCCCCTGCGCGTACACGAAGCCCTGGTCATTTTCCTCGGCTTTTTGCTGGGCTTGTTGATAGACCTGGTGTATAACTCGCCCGGCGTCCACGCCTCGGCTTTGACGGCTATGGCTTTTTTCCGCCCTTTTATCTTGAGTTGGGTACAGCCCCGCGAAGGGTACAATGTCAATATGAGCCCGACTCTGTGGCAATATGGGCTGAGTTGGTTTTTGAAATACGTTTCCGCCCTTTTGTTTTTGCACATCCTCGTTTACAACATAAGCAGCTTTTTTACATTCTATTATTGGAAAGATATCCTTTTGCACACGCTGTGGAGTTTTGTGGCTTCCCTGATTTGTATATTGGCTTTTAATTTGCTTTTTAGTCCCCGGAGGTGAGGATATGAAAGAACAATTGGCGCAGCGCAGCCTTTATCTGAAGGTCTTTTTTGTTTTGGCAGCTCTGTTGTTGTTGTGGAAGGCCTTTTCCCTGCAGGTACTCGACAGGAGCTTTCAGCGACAGGCCGAAGCAACGGTGATGGACAAAGAGGTGCTCTATCCGTCGCGGGGCCTGATCTATGACAGGAACGGAAACCTGCTCACCTACAACAAACCGGTCTATGACATCTGGGTGGTTTACAATTTGGTGGACCCCGACATGGATACGGCCCTTTTCTGCCGCTTGTTGCACATGGACAAAAAGGAATTTGAACAGCGCCTGAATAAGGATTGGAGCAGTGTCCGGTATAGCAAGCGCAAGCCTTTTATCTTTTTATCTACGGTATCTCCCGAGGATTATGCCCGTTTTCAGGAGCATTTGTACGAGTTTCCCGGCTTTTTCGCCCGGCGCCGGAGCGTGCGGGCACACCCTCACAATGTGGCTGCTCATGTCTTGGGTTATATTCGGGAAGTCAGCGAAAAAGACATTGAGAGGAGCAAGGGGTTTTATCAGGCAGGCGACTACATAGGCGCCAGTGGTCTGGAGAAGTACTACGAGCGGGAGTTGAGAGGAGTGAAGGGCGCCCGCTATCTGCTGAAGGACAATCTGGGCAATGTCATCGGCAGCTATCAGGACGGTCGCCTGGATTCGGCGGCTGTTTTGGGGTTCAACATCATCTCTACACTGGACCTGGATTTGCAGGCCTATGCGGAGAAATTGCTGGAGGGCAAAACCGGCGCCGTGGTGGCCATTGAGCCGTCGAGCGGGGAAGTGCTGGCCCTGGTCAGTAAGCCGGATTACGACCCCAACCTGATGACCATCAGCAGGGGGCGGGGCGAAATTGTGAAGGCCTTGAGCTCAGACCCCAAACAGCCTTTTTTCAACAGAGCCATTATGGCCGAGTACCCTCCCGGCTCGGTGTTTAAAACCCTGGTAGGGCTTGTGGCTCTGCAGGAAGACGTAACAGACCCTGATGCCTACCACCATTGCCCGGGCTATTACTCCTACAACAAGTTTACCTGGGGGTGCCGCTCGCATCCGCCGGTCTATAATTTGGCGAAAGCCATACAGTACTCCTGCAATTCTTACTTTTTTCAGACTTTCCGCAGCATCGTAGATAAGTACGGCTTCAACCATCCCGAAAGGGGGCTGGATACCTTTGCTGCCTATATGCATCGCTTTGGCCTGGGGGCGCCTCTGGGCATTGACTTGCCCGGAGAGCAGGGCGGAAACATTCCCGATTCCAGATATTACAACAAGCTCTATCCAAAGGAGCGGGGAGGCTGGCGTTCGCCGACCATCATCTCCCTCGGCATCGGGCAGGGCGAAAACCTCCTGACGACTCTGCAGATGGCCAACATTGCCGCTGCCATTGGGAACCGTGGCTATTACTACAAGCCACATTTGGCGAAAGCCTTTGTGAAAGAAGGCAAAATGGCCCCCATCTCTGTCGGCGAACCTCATCAAACCGGCGTGGATACCACCTGGTTTCCCTACGTCATTCAGGGCATGAGGGATGTAGTTACAGCCGGCACGGGGCGCAGGGCCTTTTTGCCCGATATTGAAGTGGCCGGCAAAACGGGCACAGTGCAAAATCCGCACGGCCCTGACCACGCTACTTTTATAGCCTTCGCCCCTGTGGACAAGCCGCGCATCGCTTTGGCGGTATATGTCGAGCAGGGCGGGCACTCCTCTTTTGCCGCCGCCATTGCGGGGCTTTTGATCGAGAAGTACCTCAAGGGCGAAATCTCTCCTCAGCGGAAATACATGGAAAATTACGTCTTGAATACCAAGCTATGATTGTCAGCGCTATTGTTGCAGTATCCGAAAACGGCGTCATCGGCCGTGGAGATCAAATTCCCTGGCGCTTGTCGGGCGATTTGCGCTTTTTTAAGCGCACGACGCTTTACCACCACATCCTCATGGGGCGCCGGAGTTTTGAGTCCATCGGCCGGCCTCTGCCGAAGCGGCACAACTGCATTGTCAGTCGCAATCCCCTTTACACGGCTCCGGCCTCCTGTCTGCTCTATCGCGATATCGAAGAGGCTTTGCATCACATCCACCAACGCGGGGAGACCGAGGCCTTTATCATAGGCGGGGGGGAGATCTACCGCCAAAGCATGCCGCTTTGGGATCGCTTGTACCTCACGCGCGTACATGCCGAAGTCGAGGGCGATGTTTTTTTTCCACAGTTGGATTGGGGAGCGTGGAAGTTGGTCTCTTCCGAGCGCCATGAAGCCGATGAAAAGAATGAGTATCCCTATACTTTTGAGCGCTATGAGAGAGCGCAGCCTGATCGTCTGCCTTTCGGCAAATGAGAGCCTTTTTGCCCTGCCGAAAGCAGTTGCTGAAGCCCCCCGGAACAATCCCTTTTTCTGTATGTTGATAATTTTTGGGCGATTTTTTGCCTGATTATCAGGCAGTTATGAGAGGTGGTGCAAATTTTTTCCTCAAAAAGTTTGGTTTGGAGCGGATAAAAGCCGTACCTTTGCGCGGCATTTGGGGAAGCCTGCCTGAGGCGGGTATTTTCAGGTGCAGATAAGGAGTTGAGCGGGTAAAACCCATTGGCTCTCCGTTTTAAACTAAAAACTATACGATAGTGGATACCTTGAGTTACAAGACGCGTTCGGCAAAGCGTGAAGAAGTTGAGCGCAAATGGTACATCATAGACGCTGAGGGTGAGATAGTCGGGCGTTTGTGTTCCCGCATTGCACATGTTTTGCGTGGCAAGCACAAGCCTTCTTATACACCCCATGTTGACTGTGGCGATTACGTCATTGTGATCAATGCCGATAAGGTTCGTTTTTCGGGCCTGAAGATGGACCAGAAAGAATATGTGCGCTACACGGGTTATCCGGGCGGACAGCGCAAGGCGACTCCGCGCGACTTGCTGGCTAAGAAGCCTGAAGCCATCATTGAAAATGCCGTAAAGGGCATGCTCCCTAAGAATCGCCTGGGGCGGAAGATGTTCCAAAAACTGTTTGTTTATGCAGGCGGGGAGCATCCTCATGCAGCGCAAAAACCTGAACCCTTTAACTTTTGAAACAAGTTTCACCTATGGATAAGATCAATGTAATAGGTCGGCGTAAAGCAGCAGTTGCCCGTTTGTATATGGACAAAGGGGAGGGCAACATCCTGATCAATGGCCGGCCTTACGAAGAGTATTTCAATCAGCGCCATGTTCGCCAACAGATTATGGCGCCGTTTCAAGTTGTGGAGTTGGACACCAAGTTGTACGACATCAAAGTCAATGTCAAGGGAGGCGGTTTCAAAGGACAGGCCGAAGCTGTCAGACTGGCCATTGCCCGTGCTTTGGTACAACTGAATGAAGAGTATCGCCCGGCATTGAAGGCCCATAAGTATCTGACTCGCGATTCCCGCGTGGTTGAACGCAAGAAGTACGGCAAGCCCAAGGCACGCAAGAGCTTCCAGTTCTCCAAGCGTTAATACCCGGCGATTGATTTTTTGTTTGAATAACCTTACAACAACGCATAGATATGCAAGTTCCAAGCTATAAAGATCTCCTCGAGGCCGGAGTACACTTTGGCCACCTGAAGAAGAAGTGGAACCCGAAGATGGCTCCTTACATCTTTGCCGAGCGCAAAGGCATTCACATCATTGATTTAAATAAGACCCGCGAATGCCTCGAGGAAGCCGGCAAAGTGGCCAAAGGCCTGGCTAAGTCGGGTAAGAAGATACTCTTTGTCGCTACGAAGAAACAAGCTCGCGATATCGTTTCTGAAGCTGCCCTTGCCGTTGGCATGCCTTATGTTACGGATCGTTGGCTGGGTGGTATGCTTACCAATTTTAGCACCATCCACCGCTCCATCAAGAAGATGCGAAGGATTGACAAAATGCTCCAGGAAGGAGAAGCCCTTAGCATGACCAAGAAGGAGCGACTAAAACTTTCTCGCGAACGCGCCAAGTTGGAAAAAGTGCTGGGCGGTATTGCCAACATGAGCCGCCTGCCGGCTGCGATTTTTATCGTGGACATCGTGCATGAGCACATTGCTTTGAGCGAGGCCGATAAACTGGGTTTGTTGACCATCGCCATGGTTGACACGAATGCCGATCCCAATAAAGTGGATTATCCCATTCCTGCCAATGACGATGCGACCAAATCCATTCGCACCATTACCAACTTTATGGTAGAGGCCATCCGCGAGGGCTTGGCCGAGCGCGAGAAACACAAAGCCGAAAAGGAAGCCGAAACCGGCGCCCCGGCTGAGTAAACACAACACTTTAACAACTGGAAACAACATAAAATGAGCACAATCACTGCTTCTGACGTTAAGAAACTGCGCGAAATGACAGGCGCAGGTATGATGGATTGCAAGAAGGCCCTTGCCGAGGCCGGCGGCGATTTTGATGAAGCCGTAGCTGTTTTGCGCAAGAAAGGACAAAAGCTTTCTGCCAAGCGTGCAGGCCGTGAGGCGAAAGAAGGTGTCGTCCTGGCCAAAGTTACGGAGGATAAGACCAAGGGCGTTATTGTGAAGTTGAGCTGCGAAACGGATTTCGTCGCCAAGACGGATTCTTTTATCGCACTGACCGATAAAATAGCCGATATCGCACTGCAAAATTTTCCCGACACCCTGGAAGATTTGCTGAACCTGCCCTTTGAAGACGGGCTGACTGTCGGAGAGAAAATTACCGAGCAGGTGGGCGTTATTGGCGAGAAGATCGAGTTGGCCGGCTACGAGAAGCTGGAAGCTCCCATGGTGGCTCCTTATATTCACATGGGCAACAAAGCCGGCGTATTGGTTGGTCTGAGTGTGGCTAATGAGGAATACTTTGAGCCGGGTCGTGGTGTAGCCATGCAGGTAGCCGCCATGCGTCCCATTGCTGTGGATGAAGAGGGCGTGGATGCTTCCGTGATTGAGAAAGAGCTTGAGATCGGTATGGAGCAAGCCCGCCAGGAAGGCAAGCCCGAGCAAATGCTGGAGCGCATCGCTCAAGGCAAACTGAATAAATTCCTCAAGGAAAATACCCTGCTCAATCAGGAGTTTGTGAGAGGTGAAGGTAAACAAACCGTGGGGGCATATCTCAAAGCTCTCAATGACGATTTGACGGTTACCGATTTTAAACACGTCGAATTGGGATAATCTAAAAAAAGCGAATGCATTTGCATTCGCTTTTTTTTTGTCTTTTTTGAAGCAATGGCATATCTTTGATTTCATGGCAGCACCAACCTATAAGAGAGTCCTTTTAAAATTAAGCGGTGAAAGCCTGATGGGCTCAAAGCCCTTTGGCATTGCGCCTGAGATGTTGCGGCATTACGCTTTGCAGATTAAGAGCATTCGCGATCTCGGCGTGGAAGTTGCCGTAGTCATTGGCGGTGGAAATATCTTTAGAGGTTTACAGGCTGAGAGCTCCGGCATAGAGCGGGTACAAGGAGACTATATGGGCATGCTTGCTACCGTGATTAACGGCATGGCCTTGCAGAGCGCTTTGGAAAAGGAGGGAGTCTATACCCGTCTGATTTCGGCCATTGAGATGAAGCAAATTGCCGAGACTTACATCCGCCGCAGGGCTATCCGCCATTTGGAAAAAGGGCGTGTTGTCATTTTTTCTGCCGGCACGGGAAGTCCGTATTTCACTACTGACAGTGCTGCCGCGCTTAGGGCCAGTGAGATAGATGCCGATGTCATCTTAAAGGGCACCCGCGTTGATGGCATCTATACAGCCGACCCCGAAAAAGATCCTCAAGCCAGCCGGTTTGAAGTTTTGAGTTTTTCCAAAGTCATCAAACTGGGCTTGAACGTCATGGATATGACGGCCTTTACCCTTTGCAAAGAAAACAACATCCCCATCATTGTTTTCGACATCTCCAATCCCGAAAACCTGCTTCGCATCGTGAAGGGGGAAAAGGTGGGCACATTGGTAGAGTAGCTGCTCGGCTTTACTCACTCATATCGAAGAGCTTCAATCGGGTCCAGTTGAGATGCTTTTATGGCCGGATACAGCCCCGAGAAAACTCCAACGATAAAGGCAATGATTGTGGCGAGGGCCATCCAATTCCAGGGGATGAGGAATGGCCCGTGGAGGAGTTTGGCGACGAGGAGGCCGATGCCTATTCCAAATAGAATGCCGAGCAAACTTCCCAGTTGGCAGAGAACGACAGCTTCTGTGAGAAATTGAAAGCGGATTTCCTTTTTCGTTGCTCCCAGCGCTTTGCGTATGCCGATTTCCCTGGTGCGTTCAGTTACAGAGACGAGCATGATGTTCATCAGCCCGATGGCTGCGCCAAGCAGGGTGATGAGTCCAATGGCTGCTGCAGACATTCTGAACTTGGTGGTGTCTTCTTTGATGATGGCGATGAGGCTGTCGCTTTTGCGCACTTCAAAATCGTTTTCCTGAGCCGGTTTGAGTTTTCGTATTTGCCGAAAGGCAGCAGACACTTCGGCTATGAGGGCGGGCATTTCTTCGGCATCTTTTACAAAGCCCGTGATGTTGTAGTTGGAGGTAGTTGTTCCATAAAAGCGTTTGCCTGCGAGCAGTGTAATGAAGGCTCTGAGGTCTTCATTTCTGTTCATGGACGAGCCTTTGGATTTCAGGACGCCAACGACTTTGTATTTTTGATTGCCGATGGAGATAGTTTTACCTATAGCTGCCTCTGCCTCTCCGTTAAACAGTTTTTTGACTATTTCCATTCCGACGATGGTCTTGAGAGCACCGCTTTGGACTTCCGTATGTGTAAAGTTGCGCCCCAGTTCGAGGTCGAGTGCATTGACGGTGAGATAAGTTTCGTCAATTGCCATGATGGGGACGTTGGGGTTGCTGGCTTCTTCTTTGTACTTAAGCACGGCATTTCCCGTGCAAAAGAGGGATGTACTGATGATGGCTTTTCCCTGGTATCGGCTTTTCAGTTTTTGTGCCTGGTCAAAAGTAATAGGTGTAATTTTGGCTGTTTGAACTCCGCGTCTTCGGCTCCGCAGTTTTTGACCCTTTGGAGTGATTGTGAAGGTATTGGCTCCCAGGCTGGAAAAATTTTCGCTAAGAGAATAGATGGCCGTGTCCATAGCAGTGAGAATACCCACCAAAGCCATGATTCCAAAGGAAATAATCAGCACCGTAAGAGCCGACCTCAGGGTGTTGCTGCGTATGGAGCGTATAGCTATGAGTATGTTTTCGAAAATGTGCATGCGTGATTTTCAGTATAGATGCTCAAATGTGGTGTCTCTTTTTGCCCCCCGCAAGTTTGTTCGATGAACCTCCCTTTGATTTCGACTAAGCTCAATCGCTGTGCATGATATAACAACTAAGATGATTGAGCTGCGCGGGCCGCGCGGGCGGAAGTCGAAATAAGGTGATTGAGCTGCGCGGGCCAGCGCGGGCGGAAGTCGAAATAAGGTGATTGAGCTGCGCGGGCCAGCGCGGGCGGGGTCGAACTAAGGTGATTGAGCTGCGCGGGCCGCGCGGGCGGGGGTCGAAATCACCGTGTATGCTCCGGAGTCCCTTCTCCCCTCTGATTTCGACTGCGCTTCGCGCGCTCAATCGCCGGATTTCGACTAAGCTCAATCTCCAAGGAGAAGGGCGTTGATTTTTATCCTAACCAGAGGTGATTGAGCTGCGCGGCCCGAGCGGGCGGGGTCGAAATAAGGTGATTGAGCTGCGCCGGCCGCGCGGGCGGGGTCGAACTAAGGTGATTGAGCTGCGCGGGCCGCGCGGGCGGGGTCGAACTAAGGTGATTGAGCTGCGCGGCCAGCGCGGGCGGGGTCGAAATCACCGTGTATGATATACCCCCTACCCAAACCCCTCTCCAACAATCTCCAAAAACGCTTTTTCAATACCCGGATTTACGGCAATAATTTCTTCACCGAAGAGA
>Ga0256832_1001824_pt1 | contig 14527 bp, 8 predicted proteins | sample 134614metaG_FD_190534 | JGI IMG/M metagenome (GOLD analysis project Ga0256832, IMG submission 190534) | Hydrothermal vent microbial communities from Lau Basin, Pacific Ocean - 134-614 | ecosystem: Environmental > Aquatic > Marine > Hydrothermal vents | place: Pacific Ocean: Lau Basin | collected...
GAACTTCGGAAGGTTGTCCCACGTCGGCGTCACCGTCGTGTGCCCGTGCGTCACGCACCGCATCGTGTGGTGCAGCGTCACCTCCAGCTCCCTCGCCCAGTACCCCATCGAGTACAGCCAGATGTCCGCCACCAGCGGGTGCCACGGACCCAGGAACGCCTTGCGGAAGCACGTCCGCCGCGTCAGCGCGTACGTCCCTCCCGCCACCACCGGCCGTGCCTCGCCCACATCCCGGAAAACGCACACGCCGTGCCGGAAGCCCGTCCTTACGATTCCGGGGAGTTACCCCGGCGCCAGGCGGCGGTCCGCCGGCGGACCGCCGGCGGCCGCCACCGGGACCTGCCGCGGGTGCCCGGCAGGGGCCACAACTGGGCAGACTTTCGGGCAGGGGGTGCCGCCGTCGGGGGCAGCGGATACGCGCGGTCCGGGCCCGCCGCAGTAGACGGCGGCGAAACGAACACGCACTCGGCACTAGCGCACTCACCGGCACGAGTCTGCAGGCCCGACCCGCTCACGTCACCACGGGGCTCGTGCAGCGGATACCCTCCCGCTCGTCCCGAGGCGGCTCGAAGGCCGCCAGCCCGCTCTGCTTCCTCTGCTTCGCCACGCCCCCGCCACCACAGCGCCAGGCCCGGGAGCCAGGGGGGATGCTCAGCAGGTGATCTGCACCCCAGCGGATACGGGCGTGGTGTCCGGGAAAACATTCAGAGATGGGTCACGGAATGAGACCGGGCACCATTGAGTCGCCACCGGCGGAGTGGTATGCAATTCGCTACAAGAATACTGAAAATTCACCATCTCCTGGTGGTGCAAGGAGTCTTCGAATGAACTTCTCCGCCTCCCGTGCTGCGTGGCTTGCGGCCGTCACGTGCCTTGTAGCCACGTTCCCGACCGTGGCCTCGGCGCAGCCCTTCATGGACACTGAGCTGTTCACAGCTCCTGTCGGTGTCCCCTCCGCCAACGGCGGCCCTACAGAACGCGGAGAGATCTCGATCACGCGAGAGCAGTTCTTTGAGACGACCGCGCCTGACATGACGGGCAGCGGCGTCACCCTCACGCCGGCGGACACCGACCGGGATGGCCTCTTCAGTCAGTCAATCTTCGTCCGCACCGGACCCGTCGTGGACAACTCTCGCGACCCTGAGTCGGAGGCTGCGATCGTCTTCCCGCCCAGCGTGACGGTGATCGGGGTGGTGGTCTCGACGTCCGCGCTGAACGCGACCGATGCGACCTGGGGACTCGCGCCTGCCGTGGACTACACCGCCAGCTCTCGCGGCATGGAGGTCACCGGCGTGGAGTACGCCAGGGTCATTGCCGGCCCCGCCGGCACGACGATCGTCGAACTCCGAACAAACATGCTGGCCTCACCCTACACCGACGAGTTCCGCATCCTTATCGACCACGGCACCGGGTGGGTGCCCAATCTGGTCGCAGAAGTGCGGGTCGTCACCGGCGATGATGTGAACATCGGCGGCGCGGATGGGGGGCGCACCGGGTCCCCGACCGGGTATCTCGCCGCCCTGCCGCTCACCCATGGGTGTGGCGACGGGATCGTCGGGCCGATGGACGAGTGCGACGACGGCAATACGCGGCCGCATGATGGTTGCTCCGCCACCTGCACGATCGAGCCTGGGTTCACCTGCACCGGCGAGCCGAGCGTGTGCGCCACCCGGTGCGGCGATGGCGTCATCGCGGGAAGTGAGGAGTGCGACGACCGTAACACCACCGACGGCGACGGATGCAGCTCGAGCTGTGAGGTCGAGCCGGGGTACATGTGTGTTGGCATGGCGAGCGTCTGCACGGAGGTCTGCGGCGACGGACGGATTGTGGGCTCTGAGGAGTGCGACGATCGCAACATGCGAGACGGCGACGGCTGCAACTCCATGTGCGAGATCGAGCCAGGCTTCACGTGCACCGGCGAGCCGAGCACCTGCAACCCGATCTGCGGCGACGGTGTCCTCGCCCCCGGAGAGGGCTGTGACGACAACAACCTGATCGCGGGAGATGGCTGCTCCGCGATGTGCGCGGTGGAGCCGGGATACATGTGTGTCGGTGAGCCCAGCGTCTGCGATGAGGTCTGCGGCGACGGGCGGGTCGTAGGCGCCGAGGAGTGCGACGACCGCAATACCACCGGCGGCGACGGATGCAGCGCGATGTGCGAGGTCGAGGGCGGGTTCGTCTGCACGGGCACACCATCGATGTGCGGCGTGTGCGTGGACACAGCGAGCGGCGACGGTACCGACCTCGGCTGCGAGATGGCGAGCCCCATCTGCGTGGGCTCCGGTGCGACCGCGTTCTGTGCCCCCTGCATCAACGACTCGCGCGCGGGAACGGACACCGGGTGCATGGACACCGCACCGGTCTGCGACACCAGCTCACCGCCTGCGCACATCTGCTTGATCTGCGAAGACACGGCTGGGGGCGCGGGCGTGGACCACGGCTGCGACGCGGCCACGCCCGTCTGCGGGACGGCCGCGACCGGCGCGCCAGCGTGCCTCGAATGCACCGAGGACGACCACTGTGGGACGGGTACCGTCTGCGGCCCGGCGGGCACCTGTGTGCCCGGTTGCGACGACAACAGCGACTGCGCGGGCACGCCGGAGACTCCGGTCTGCGAGACCGGCGGTCGTGTCTGCGTCGAGTGTCTCGAGGCCTCTCATTGCATGGGCACGGAGATCTGTGGCTCCACAAACAGCTGTGAGGCGCCCGACACCGACGGGGACGGCACCCCCAACGACGTCGACCTTGATGACGACAACGACGGCATCCCCGACACCAGCGAGATCGACGGCTCCTTGGTCGGCGACTCCGACGACGACGGCATCCTCGACTTCGAGGACGCGTCGATCGTGAGCTGCCCCGACACCAGCCCGATGGATGGCGTCTGCGACGAGCTGCCCGAGAGCCTTGACTTCGACGGAGACGGTGTCGCCAACCACCTCGACCTCGACGCGGACGGAGACGGCATCGCGGACATCATCGAGGGGGGCGGCGAGGACACCGACGGCGACGCGCGGGTCGACTCCTACATGGACGCCAACGGCGACGGCCTGCACGACGCCTACGCCGCGATGCCGCTCTCGCTTCCGAACTCGGACGGCGCGGACGACGGCTCCGACTTCCTGGACATCGACGCCGACAACGACGGCGTGACCGACACCCACGAGGGTGGCGGCACCGACGTGGACATGGACGGCGCCCCCGACGACGCGGCCGATGGGGACGGCGACGGCATCGCGGATGGACTCACCGGGTCCGGCGCCCTGCCGATCCCGGACACTGACACCGACGGAACACCCGACTACCAAGACCCGGACGACGACGGAGACAGCATCCTGACCCGCTTCGAGGGCCCGATCGCCCAAGACACCGACCGGGACGGAACCCCGGACTACCTGGACCCCGATGACGATGACGACGGCATCCCCACGATCGACGAGGCCCCCGACGCCGACGGTGACGGTGACCCCGCCGACGCGCGCGATTCGGATGGAGACGGCACGGTCGACTACCTGGACCCGGACGGGGGGATTGCCGCGGACGGAGGACCGACCGCAGACGGAGGCCCGGCGGGCGGTGCGGACGGCGGCGACGGGGCCGATGGCGGGGTGGACCCGACCTCGGGGGGCGTGTCCGGCGGGGCCTTGTGCCGCGCGGCGCCTGGCCGAGGCACCCACGGGCCGTGGCTTCTGTTGTTGGCCGCGGGCGTCGCGCTGACCGGACGAAGACTACGTCGACGGCGCTGAGTCCCAGCTTCCGGAACCTCAGACGCCGCGCTCACCCTGGGCGCGGCGTCGCTGCGGTGCGCCCAGCATGGGCGTTGTCTTGCGGGTGCAAGTCCCGCCGAAAGGAGGCCATCCTGATCGAAGCAAAGCGCAACTGCGGAAGGGTGACCGGCCGTAGGAAGGAAGCGTGGAGCGAAGCCGCGGGCCGATGGACAGCAGCCGGATACAAGGCGGCGCCGCCGGGCGGGAAGGCAATGTGCCACCGCTCTTGCAAGAGTGTGAGATTGCAGAGGATTCGCGACCTGGGGATGTGTTCGGGCGTTCGGCACGGATGGGCCGAGGCCGATCGTGGTGAGCGTCTCGTCGGATGAAGCATCAGGATCGGCGCCGACGAGGTGCGGCTTTGGCTGGGGAGGGCTTGCTCCTTGGGGGTGAGGCTCTTGTGAGGCACGAGGGCGTGTACGAGGGTTCGGAGAGCCTTGTCGTGCTTTCTTGCCGCGGCAGGGGGAACGCGGCCGCAAAGCTGAAGGACCTTCGCATTGCGAGGCGTGCGGCTCATACTGCGCCCACCGGGTGCTATGAGGAGTTGGCGAAAGACAGTGGCGGCGGTGGCGGCCGCCAGCGTGCCTGCGCTCGGACTCGTTGCGTGGTGGGGGTGGTTGCCAGGGCTTGCCCGCGAGCGTGCGGCCGCGGCAGTCGAACAGCGGGTGGGCATGGCGACCTCGATCGGGGGGGCACGCCTTGGATGGGGAGGCGTCGTTTTCGAAGACCTGCGCCTCCAGGGCGAACACGGCGGCGTGGAGGTGCGGGTCGCGGAGGTGGAGGTTCGAGGCAGTTTGCTCGAGCTGATGTCCCGCGGAAGTGCGGCGGCGGAGCAGGTGCAGTTGCGCGGCGCCGACGTAGAGATGGACCTGGCGCGAGGTGCGGCGGCCTCGCTTGCGGCGGTTCGTGCGCGACTTCAGGCGCGGGCGTCCCGGGCAGCGGTGAGCGATGGGGAGAGGGAGGCTGCGGCGGGCTCACGGGTGGTCGAGCTCGTGGGCGCACGGTTTCGGCTTTCGGACGCGTCCGGAGCGCTCGTCGTGGGGGACGTCCAGGGGAGCTACGCCGGGGGGGTCCTACGGCTGGCCGGGTCCGAGGCGCGAGTGGGCGCCCCACCATCGGATGTGTGGGTCCTGCCGGCCTGGGAGTTTCGCATCGTCGAGGGGCATCTGGAGCACGGCCGCCTGGACCGGCCAACGCTCGAGGTCGGTGCTCGGTCGGGGGCGACCGCGGGGCGGCTGCGGGCCGCGTTCGAGGCGCTGATTCGGGAGGACTCGGGGCGTCCGGAGGCTGCGGAGTCGGAGCGCGAGGCCCAGGGGCCGGAGGCCTACGCCGAGGCTGCGGCGTCCGAGGGGGAGGCTGAGGCCGCGGAGTCGGACGCCGGTCGCCCCCTTCCCGGCTGGATGCGCCGCGTGGCGGACGGCGCCTCGCTCGAGGTTCACGGTTTGAGCGCCCAGCGGAGCGGAAGCCCGCAGGGACAACCCCTCGTCCGGGCTCTCTCGGCGACGATGGAGCGCTCGGGGGCGAGCCTCCATTTCACCGGTCGGGGGGAGCTCCAGGGAGGGCGGACGCGGTGGGACCTCTGGCTCGAACCCGGCACGGCTCGTGGACGGGGCAGCTTCGAGGTTCAGCAGCTCCCCTTCGAGCTTCTGCTGCCTGCCCTACCGGAGCTGCCGTGGTGGCATCCAGAGGACGCTCGGGTGGACGCTCAGCTAGACTTGCGGGCCGGCGCGACGGGTCATATCGCCGTCCACGGCAGCGCCCGGCTGACGGGGGTCGCCCTCTCCAGCCCTCGCATCGCGCCGCTGCCCCTGCGTGACCTGGACTTCGGGGTCCTGGGAGATGCGACCTGGATCGCGTCGGACCGGCGCCTCGAGCTCGGCGACGTGGAGCTCCGCCGGGGCCCGACAGCGATCCACCTCACTGGCGAGCTCGGGGGGCTGGGCTCGGATTACCGGGCGGCGGTGCGGGCGACCCTGCCGCCGACTTCGTGCAACGAAGCCATTGCTGCTGTGCCGCGCGAGCTGCTCGCAGACCTGATGGGCTTCGAGTGGCGTGGCCGGATGGGAGCGCAGCTCGAGCTCGCGATCGACGTCCAGGATCTGGAGGCGACGCGCCTGCGGTTCCGTGTGGCCAATGGCTGCCAATTTCTCGCGGTTCCGGCGAGGGTGGACGTGCGACGTTTCAGGCAGCCGTTCGTCCACCGGGTGGAAGAGCCCGACGGGACGGTCTTCGAGATGACCACCGGTCCCGGTTCCGACAACTGGGCGCCGATCGCGACCCTCAGCCCGTTCCTCGTGCACGCGGTCGTGGCGCACGAGGACGCGGGGTTCTTTCGCCACTCGGGCTTCTCGGTGCGATCCATCCGCGACGCGCTGGTACGGAACCTCCGGGAGGGGCGGTACGTCGTTGGTGCCAGCACCATCACCATGCAGCTCGCCAAGAACCTTTTCCTGCATCGCGACAAGACTCTGGCCCGGAAGGTCCAGGAGGTGATCTTGACGTGGTGGCTCGAGTCCGCCCTCGACAAGGAGGAGATCCTCGAGCTCTACCTCAACGTCATTGAATACGGCCCGTCGGTTTACGGGATCGTTCAGGCGGCGGCGCACTATTTCGGTTGTGAGCCGGCGGACCTCTCACCGGCTCAATCCGCGTTCCTCGCCTGCGTGCTCCCCAACCCCAAAGCTTATCACTCGAGCTGGGAGCGGGGCGCCCTGACTTCCTCCATGCGCCGCCGCGTCGAGCGTTTCCTTCGCCACCTCCACGCGCGGGGCCGCATCGACGACGCCGCGCTGGACTTTGGGTTGTCGGAGCTCGGGGACTTCCGTTTTGCGCGGCCCGGAGAGGCGCCGTTGCGGCCCCCCGTGCGCGGGTCGGCGGCCCCTCTCCCGTGGACTCTGCCCGCCGACGAAGCCTGGGATGAGCCCGGCGAAGGCGCCGCAGGTGCCGAGGCCTTCGACGACGACCTCGACGAGAGCGGTTGAACCTCGCGACGAAGATCCTACGCGCCATGTTGTCCCGCCGGGGCCAACAAAGTCGGCAGAGGATCGCTCCTCCGGTGGGTCGGTGCTCGTTGAAGAATCGATGCCGCCGTCCTACCGTCCGCGTTCCCAGGAGGACGTTTCGAATGACGGCACGCTCGGCAACCAGGACGATGGCGATCTTGGCTCTCCTCGCGAGCTCGCAGGCTTCTGCCCAGCGGGGCACGATCCCGGTGAACATCGAGTCCGTTCCCCCGGGCGCGACGGTGTACCTGGACCAGGAGGCAGACGCGCACCGCCTCGGCGTCACGCCGATGCGCAACGTTCGGGTGCCGCGCGGCAACCACACCCTGATCTTCACGCTTCGCGGTCACGAGACCCTGCGGCAGGCGGTCTATTTCCGGCGCCGCCGGGAGACTTTTCGGGCGACTCTGAACGCTCTCGCGGTGATCGACCTCCAGGCGGGCAACCCGGCGGCCAACGGGGCGGCCGTGCGCATCGACGGTCAGCCGGTGGGCAACATCCCTCACCGACAGACGGTTCAGCCAGGGCGCCACCTGGTGCAGGTCGGGCGCGAGGGTTACGTGACCTTCAACCAGTGGGTCGACGTGGCCGGCGGGCAGGTGCTCACCCTGCCCGTGCTCCTGGAGGCGCAGGCGCCATCGACCGGTTCGCTGCTCGTGGCCGGAGACGTTTCGGGGGCGGCCATTTACGTCGACGGCACGCCGCGGGGGAGCACGCCGACGGTGATCGATGGCTTGAGCGAAGGCGAGCACACCATCGAGGTCCGGGCCAACGATCCCAGCCTGCAGCCGTTCCGGCAGACCGTGCGCATCGTGGCGGGCGAGCGTCTGACCCTGAGCCCGACCCTGCGCCCAGCGCCTCCCGCCGGCGGCAGCTTGCGGGTGCTCACCAATGTTCCAGGGGCGATCGTCAGCGTCGACGGGGAGGTCCTCGGCGAGGCGCCTGCGACGGCGGACGACCTCCCGCCCGGCGAGCACATCGTCGAGGCGCGCGCCGAAGGGTATCGACCGGCCCAGCAGCCGGTGACGGTGGAAGCGGGGCGGCAGCGGGTCGTTTCCGTCCGCCTCGAGGAGGTGCAGCGCGCGCCCGGGCGAATCGTGGTGAACGCCGATGTGGACGGGGCGGTCGTGCTCGTGGACGGTGAGGAGCGCGGAGCGCCTCCGGTCGTCATCGAGGGCGCCCCGGCGGGAACGCACGCGATCATCGTGCGCGCGGAGGGCTACCGCGAGCACCGCGAGACCTGTACGGTGGGACCTGGCCACAGCTGCGAGGTCACCGCTCACCTCGAGCCCATTGGAACGCCCGTGCGGGTCGAGGCCAACGTGCCGGGGGCCGAGTTCCTCGTGGACGGCGCCGTGATGGGCCCGGTTCCGTGGGAGGGGACCGTCCCGGTGGGATCGCACCGCATCGAGGTTCGGGCTCCGGGCTACCGCAGCTACACCGCGCAAGTGGCCCTGCGACCGAGCCGGCAGCCGCGCCTGTTCAACGTGGGCCTCGTCGGCGAGGGCGAGCTCACGCCCGAGGAGCGACAGGAGCGCCGGGCGGAGCGCCGCGAGCGTCACCGTCAGGCGGTGTCCCGTTCGGGGGCCACTCTGCCGGACGATCTCGCGGTGCTCGACTTCTCTCTCGGCTGGCCTCACCTCTTCGAGTTCCGCCTGGGGATCGGGATCTTCGACTGGCTCGAAGCCGGGATCGGGCTCCGGACCACCTTCTATCGCCTCACCGAGTTCGAGGGGCGGGTGAAGGCGGGCTACCGGCCCGTTCGGCAGGTCAGCGTCGGCGCTCAGCTCCGCATCGGTGGCGGTCTGGGGCCCGCTCGCGAAGCCACGGAGGAGGAGGTCGTCGACCTCGAGGCGGCCGGCGAGTGGGACTCCAGCATGCCGGTGCCCGAGCACGCCACGAACACGTTTTTCTTCAGCCTCGAAGGGCTCTTTAGCCTGCACTTCCTCAACGCAGGCAACTTCACCTTGTGGCTGGCGCTCGACTATCACAGCGATGCCTGGGTATGGAACGGCCGGGACAGCGACTGTCGTTGGGCCAGCGGGTGTCAGCCGATGGGAGGGGACACCCTCGCGGATGGGGCCGACGACAGCGATCGCCTGAGTGGCCGCCAGAGCCTGGCGCGGTTGCGGCTGGGAGGGTCGCTCGAATTCATCCTTTCGAGCCGCTGGAACACCTGGGCGAGCTTCGAGGGGATCCTCGCCGGTGGCAGTCGCCGAATCTTCGGCGATGTGTGGGGCTTCGGGAAGCCTGACATTCAGCTCTATGCTCGGCTCGGATTCACCTACAAGTTCGGTTACGTCGAGCGAGACTGAGCTAAGGTCGAGGTTCGCGGCGAGGCGTCCGTTTCGGCACGCGATCTGCACGAGAATTCCGCCGAGGTTTCGGTGGTGTCCGATGCGTGCGCGTGATCGACGGGAAAGAAGGCGGATGGCTCGGGTCCGCGGGCCTCGCTTGGGATTCGCGCTCCTGTGGGTGGGGGGTCTGTTGGCCGCGCCGCCATGGCACGCCGAGGCACAGGACTCGCTCGTCTTGAGGCCGGAGCCGGAGCTCGGCTCGCTCGCCGATCGCGTCGCGCGGGTTCTGAGACGTCGGGGCACCCCCACCTCCGTTGGGGAGCCGCCCCCGCCGCTCCCCGAAGCTGTCGTTGCGGGGCAAGTGGCCCTTGGGCGCCGCGGCGAGGTGTTCTCGGTGCTCTTGGGGGGCCGCGAGGGGCGTACCCATCGCGCGACGCTGACCCTCGATCCGTCGGATCCCGGGGCTCCTCGCGCCCTCGGGCTCGCGATCGAGACTCTCCAGGACCGGGCGCGCCGAACGACGCCTCCGCGCGCGTCGACCTCCGCCCCAGGGCATGTTGGGGCGCCGCGCCTGCTCGGCGACGGTCGAGGCCGAACGCTCGGGGAGCCGAGCGCGCGGCCCACGGTCTATCTGCGGCTGCTCGCCGGTTGGTCGCCGGCCCGTCGGGAGCCCCTGCTCGGTCCAGGGGCCGGGCTAGGGCTGTGTGTGGGGGCGCATTGTGTCGTCGTCGAAGCGGAGCTGCCCGTGCTCCCCGAGGAGCGACGGCTCGAAACCGGCGAGACCCTCCGCTACCGAGCTGTCACCACGAGCGTCCGCGGGCAGTTTCGACCGTTCGTGTGGCGTTGGGCGAGCCTCGGTCTCACGTTCGGTCTGCTCTCGCGTGTGGGCAGCGCAAGCGTCGTCGGTGGGGAGCTTCGCCAGACGGTGACGAGCCTGGGCGTGCGTAGCGGCGTCGAGCTTGCCTGGCGCATCGTTGGGCCGCTCGAATGGGTCGTCGAAGCAGGCGCGGACGTCATGCTCGCCAGCAGCCGGGCGCGGGCTCATGTGCACGGACAGCATGTGTTTCTCGAGGATCGCTGGGCTCCCTGGGTGGTCGCCTCGCTGCGCGTGCGGCCCTCGCCCGCCGGGGAGGCGGCCAGCCGATGAAAAACCATCGGAAACCTCACGGCCGCTTTGAAAAAGAGGGGCCTTCGGGCCGACCCACGAGCGTGGGCCACCCCAGCATGCGTTCGCGAACGGGCGGGTTCGATCCGGAGGCTGCGGAGACGCTCCAGGCAGCCGCCGCCGGAGATGCGCGCGCCGTTCGAGCGTTGTACCGGGGTCACGTCGACCGCGTCTACCGGCACGTCGCGCGCGTTCTGGGGCCGGGTGATCCGGATGTGGAGGACGTGGTCCAGCGCGTATTTCTGGCCGCCCTCGATGGCGCCGATCGTCTTGGAGGCCGCTCCAAGGTCGGCACCTGGCTGCTGGGGATCGCCAGCCGCAGGGCCTTGGACGCGGCCCGCTCGCGCTGGCGCCGGGAGCGGTGGGGTCGCGTTGCGCAACGCGTTGGCCTTGGCCGCGCCGCCGCGCGTCCGGACGTGGGTTACGAGGCGCGCTCATATGCCGAGGCCTTGCTGCAGCTGCTCAGCCCCGAGCAGCGTACGGTCTTCGTGCTCAAGGAGGTCGAGGGTCACACGCTGCAAGAGATCAAGGACATGACCGGCGTCGGTATCTCGACGCTGCACGCGCGGCTCAAGGCGGCGCGACGGCGGTTGGATGCGGCCCTCGCCAAGGGGGAGCACGATGACTGACGCGCGTGATCTCGCGGCGCGGCTTCGAGAAGATCCCCCGCGCCTGGACGACCTCACCCGCGCGCGTATCGAGCGCAGGCTGCTCGAGGCGAGCGAGACACCGGTCCTTGGTCTCGAGGGAACGCCGCGTCCTTCTCGGCCCTCCTTCGGGATGGGTGTGGGGGTCGGGCTCGCGATCGCGGCGCTGGCTGTCGTGTTGTGGTCCAGGCGTGACGAGCTCGGGGAATCTCGTCCCCCCTCTGCGGCGATGACCTTCGAGGCGCTCCGAGACGGTGTCGTGGTGCGGCGTGGCCCTTTCGGCGAAGGCGAGGCGGTGGAGACGAGCGACGGGCAGCTGGTCCGCGTGGCGGTCGCTGGACCCGGGCAGCGGCCGCGGGCGCTGGTCGCCGTCGCTCCGAAGTCGAGGGTTCGCTTCGAGCGTGTTCGGCCGCCGGCGGTGCGCTTGTTCCTCGAGCGTGGTCGCGCTCGGGTGGAGTTCCACCCGGAACGACGGGGTGAGGAGACGCTGGAGGTGCGTACGCCGACGGCTCTCGTGGAGGTCGTCGGGACCGTCTTCGAGGTGGTCGTGGAGGGCCGGGTTACCGTCGTCGAGGTCACCGAGGGGGTGGTGAGAGTGACGCCGCTGGAGGGGGGCGAGGCCGTCCTCGTCCGGGCCGGGCAGGCTCATACGGTTGGGGCGGACGAAGGGGCGCGCGACCAGGCCGCGCCCGACTTGCCGCAGCAGGTGGAGCAGGCCGCGTCCGACTTGCCGCAGCAGGCGGAGGTGAGCGCCGGTGGACGGGCGGCGGGCGGCGCGGAAGGGCGGGGGAGCTCGAACCGGGACCGCGTCGTCCGAGCCGAGGCAGGCGAGCCCGGTGGCGGCGCGCAGGCGCGTGCCTCCAGTGACGCTGCAGGGGAATCCGTTGGCCGTGAGGCGGGAACGGATGGAGCTGAGGCCGAGTTGAGGACGCAGCAGGGTGTCCCACTCTCCGACGACGTGCGCTTCGATTTGGCTGCCCGCTACTTCGAGCAGGGGCGCTGGGAGGAGTCCAGGCACGAGCTCTACGCGATCGTGCGCACGAGCGATTCCTCCCTGAGCAAGACGCGGGCCTGGATCGAGGTCGCCGAGACCTTCGAACGACAGGGGGATTTCGGCCGCGCCGCGGAAGCCTACCGCCGGGCGGCCGCGGCCGGTGCCTCCACAACCTTGGGTGCCAACGCGCTCTTCGCGCTGGGAAGGCTCCGTGCCCGACTCGGTGAAGTGCGCGCTGCCCGCGCCGCCTACCGTCGCTATCTGCAGGATGCGCCGCGGGGTCCGCTCGCAGCGCAGGCTGCCCGCGCCCTCTGTGAGCTCGGCGAAGCTCGGTGGTGTGCGGAGATCGCCGGGGAGGCCCCTTGAGTTGGGCGTCTTCGAGCTGTGTTAGGCTCCGGCTATGATCGAGGGGCTCTTCATCGCGCTCGAGGGCGTGGACGGCGCCGGTACGACGACGCACACGAAGCTTCTGGCCCGGGCCCTCAAGGATCGCGGTCTCCCCGTGCATACGACGCGGGAGCCGAGCGACGGTCCGATCGGGATGCTGCTGCGCCAGGTCCTGGCGGGGCGAGTGGTCGTTCCCGGGGTGAGCGGCGCGCGGCCGCCGAGCTGGAGCACGATGGCGCTGCTCTTTGCGGCCGACCGGCTCGACCACGTCGAAGCGGAGATCGCGCCCAACTTGATCGACGGCGTGACCGTCATCTCCGATCGCTACGATCACTCCTCGGTGGCGTATCAGACGCTGACTGCGGGTGGGGGCATGGACGCGATGACGTGGATCAAGGAGATCAACCGCTTCGCGCGGCGCCCCGACCTGACGATCGTCCTCGACCTGCCTCCCCAGGTCGCGGCGCGCCGGCGCCTCGAGCGGACGGGGGGGCGCGAGATCTACGACGACGAGCAGCTCCAGGAGCAGCTGGCCCGCTTCTACCGCGAGATCGAGACCCACTTCCCCGACGACCGCGTCGTCCACGTCGATGCGAACCGACCCATCGAGGACGTGGCCGTCGACGTGATGAAGCAGGTGCGGATCCTTCGCGGCGAAGAACCTGGATGAGCCGTTCGCCTTGCGCGGAGCCGACCGGGTGGGCCGTCGCGCCGGTGCTGCTCCCGGTGAAGCGTGAACGCCACTTCGAAAGTTTGACGCCGCGTCGGGAGCATGCTTCACCGAGCCATGCGCTTGTTCCTCTTCTTGCTGGCGTTGGGTTGCGGTGCCAGTTCGGTTGACTCCCGCCCCGTTGCGCCGCGAGCAGCGGTGGCCGGCGAGCCCGCTCCGAGCGTCTCTGCCGCCGCGCCGGAATCTGCCGCGCCCGCGACGAACGGGACCATCGTCCGCCGTGATCTGCTGGCGGTCCTCGACGCGGGCCTGGGTCGCTTTCTTCAAGGGGTCTCGACGGAGCCGCACATGGAGCAGGGGCGATTCCTGGGCTTTCGCATCCTGCGGCTCTATCCCGAAGATCCTCGTTTTCGCGCCCTGGCGCTTCAGCCCGGGGACACCGTGACGCGCGTCAACGGGATCGTCATCGAGCGACCCGAGCACGCGATGCAGGCCTGGAGCTCGTTGCGGGTGGCCAGCCAGTTGTTGGTCGAGTACCTGCACGAAGGCGAGGCGCGAGAGCTCCGCTTCGAGATCGTCGACTGAACGCGGGCCTGGGCTCGGTCGTCGGCCGAGCGCGCTATACTCGCGGCTCGTGCCTGCGCCTTTCCCGTGGCAACGCCTCCCGACGGTCGCCCGCGCGTCGCTCGCGTTGCATCGGCGCGTTGCTCGGCGGCTGCCTCCCTTGACCGTGGCGTCTCTGCGCGCGGGGTTGGCGGAGCTCCTTGGTGAGCTCGAGCTCGCAGATGCGGGGGTGCAGGTGTGTGCGCCGGGACAGCTCGCGGCGTCGCTCGCCGATCCGCTCGTCGGCGTCGTGCTCGTTGGGCCGGGGGGCGAGCGGCTCGTCCTCGAGATCGCCCCCGAACTGGCCTTGGCGCTCGTGGACCGCGTCGTCGGTGGCGAAGGTCAGCCCGCTCCTGCGGCGGGGCCGTTGACCTCCGTCGAGCGGGGGGTTGTGCTCTACGCCGCGGCCCGCGTCCTCTCCTCGACGGCCTGGCGTGCCGCGACGGTCGTCACCTCGCCGCTGGCCCTCGCCGCAGTGGTGGGCGACGAGGGGAGCGCCGTCTGGAGCGCGACCTTGCGCTTCGGGCCGGCCTGGGGGGTGGCACGGGTCTGGGTGCCCGATCGCTGCGCGGGCGCCGAGGCCCCCTGCCGGTCCCTCGGCACCCTGGTTGTTCCGCTTGCTCTAGAGGCCGGTGAGGGGGAGCTCGAGGCTGCGGATCTCGCGTCGCTGCGGCCCGGGGATGTGGTGGTCCTGGACGACTGCTGGTGGAGCTCCGAGCGCTTGCTTCGGGCGCGCGTGGTCGGCTCGCGGCGCACGAGCTGGTGGTGCGATGAAGCGCTGCGCGTGACGAGGATCGAGACGGGCCTCGAGGCACCCATGGGAGAGGGAAGGGTTATGAGCGAAGAGTCGAGTACGGCCCCCGACGCCCACGAGAAGACCGACGTCGTCGCCAGAGTCGGGGACGCGCCGGTGGCTTTGTCCGTCGAGGTCGCGCGCCTGAGCTTGCCGCTCGAGGAGCTTGCGCGCTTGCGCGAGGGAGAGATCCTCGCGACGG
>Ga0256832_1001826_pt1 | contig 14520 bp, 12 predicted proteins | sample 134614metaG_FD_190534 | JGI IMG/M metagenome (GOLD analysis project Ga0256832, IMG submission 190534) | Hydrothermal vent microbial communities from Lau Basin, Pacific Ocean - 134-614 | ecosystem: Environmental > Aquatic > Marine > Hydrothermal vents | place: Pacific Ocean: Lau Basin | collected...
ACAGATTGATAATGGAATTGATGCTGTATGTCCTGTAGGAACTACAGGTGAATCAGCAACTTTAACACATGATGAACATAAGAGATGTATTGAGATTGCTGTAGATGTGTGTAGAGGAACAGATACAAAAGTTCTTGCAGGTGCAGGAAGTAACGCTACCCATGAAGCAATAGAGATTGCTCAACATGCCCAAACTTGTGGTGTCGATGCTATCTTTTCTGTAAGTCCATACTACAACAAACCAAGCCAAGAGGGTCTCTACCAACACTACAAAGCCATAGCAAAATCTGTTGAACTCCCTTTTATGCTCTACAATGTTCCAGGGCGAACAGGTGTAGATATTCAAGCTGATACTGTCTGTAGATTGTTTGATGATGTTCCAAATATCTTTGGAATTAAAGAGGCAACAGGCTCTATTGAGCGAACGGTTGAGCTTCTAGCAAAACGTCCAGAGCTTTATGTATTCTCTGGAGACGATGCGATTGACTACCCTATCTTAGCAAATGGAGGAAAAGGGATTACATCTGTAACCTCAAACTTGTTACCAGACTTAAAGTCCGAGCTTGTTCATCTTGCTCTAAAGGGTAATTTTAAAGCTTCTAAAGCAATTAATGATAAACTTTACGACATTAATAAGATAATGTTCTGTGAGAGTAATCCTATTCCAATTAAAGCCGCTATGTATATTGCAGGTCTTATTGATACATTGGAGTACCGATTGCCTCTGGTTCCACCATCATCAGAAAATATGAAAAAAATTGAAAAAGTCATGAAAAATTATAAAATAGTAGGAGCATAAATGGCAAGTAACAAAGGAAAAACTGTAGTAATAACAGGTGCAACAAAGGGTATTGGAAAAGCTATTGCTTATAAGTTTGCAAGTGAGGGGGTAAATGTTGCCTTTACCTATAACTCAAATGCCCAAACAGCTAATGAGATTGCATCTGATTTGGAGTCTAAGTATGGAGTAAAAGCAAAAGCCTACCCATTAGATATTTTAGATTTAGACCAATTTAAACCTCTCTTTTTAGATATTGACAAAGATTTTGAGAGAGTTGATTTCTTTGTAAGTAATGCTATGATTTATGGTAGAAGTGTTGTTGGTGGTTATGGTAAGTTTATGAAACTTCGCCCAACAAAAGGTCTACAAAATATCTATACTGCAACAGTTGGTGCTTTTGTAAGAGGTTCACAAGAGGCTGCTGTTCGTATGCAAAAGGTTGGTGGTGGAGCGATTGTTACTCTTAGCTCTACAGGAAACCTTATCTACATAGACAACTATGCAGGGCATGGAACAAACAAAGCAGCTGTTGAGGCTATGAGCCGTTATGCAGCTGTTGAACTTGGAGAGATGGGCATTAGAGTAAATGCAGTAAGTGGTGGACCAATCGATACCGATGCACTAAAAGCCTTTACCAACTATGAAGAGGTTAAAGCTGAGACCATTAAACGCTCTGCTCTAAATAGAATGGGAACTCCTGAAGATTTAGCAGGAGCTGTCTACTTCTTATGTAGTGATGAAGCCTCTTGGATTACAGGTCAAACACTTGTTGTTGATGGTGGAACTACATTTAGATAATATAATTGTGTAGGGTGTTTTCCCCGAAAACACCATGTTATAACAATTTAAATTTCATTTTGACGGTGTTGTCGGGGACAACACCCTACAGAGGAAATTTCTTTATGCAAAAAAATAAAATCATAAATATCCCAAATATTCTAGCCTCTATTCGCCTACTCTTAGCTCCTCTTATGTTTATGCTTCTAGTCAATCAAGATGCAACTATATTTGAAGACATTCACCCCTCATGGCTTAACTATGCTGCTGCTTTTATATTTGTAGTCGCTTCTGCTACAGACTTTTTTGATGGATATATTGCTCGTACATTTAACCAAATAACCACTATGGGCAAAATCCTTGACCCACTAGCAGACAAGATGCTAACTCTTGCTGGTTTTTTAGGGCTTATGATGTTAGGCTCTGCTTCTGCTTGGGCAATCTATCTAATTATTACTCGTGAGCTCTTTATTACAGGGCTTCGTGTCTCTGCTATTGCTGAGGGAATAGATATTTCAGCCTCTTGGACAGGAAAAGTAAAGACTGTAGCTCAGATGATAGCTATTGGTTTTTTACTAATGCATTGGTATGGAGGGGAGTTGTTACTCTGGGTAGCTGTTGCTCTTACATTATATTCAGGCTATGAGTATGTAAGAGACTTTTTTAAAAAGGTAAAGATGTAAGAGCTACATCTTTACTAAATTAATCATAAATTCGTGCTAAGTAATCAGCATAAATTGCTTTAGCATTCTCTAAAGCTTGAATAGATTGAGAGTTTAATTTTCCATCTTTTGTTATAGCTGTATTTAGTAGATTCTCAATACCCTGCATAATCTTTTCTGTCTCACGCATTGTCTTTCTTGAACTTGGGTGATACTCCTTCTCCTCATCATAAGCACCTTCAATATGAAGAATTCTCTTTAATGTTGCTACCTTCTCATTTAAAATGGTCTCAAAATTATCTATCTCTACTGTTACTTCTCTAAGGTGCTCATCAATCTTTTGCATCTCTTGCTTGTGCTCTTTCTTTGTTGTATAATAATCTTTAGACTTCTCTAATGTCTCTTTTGCAACATGTAAGTTTTTATTCTCTTTTAAAAAGATACGAATAGCATAAACCAACCAAGCAACTAAAAGTGCAGAGACCCCTAGAATAATAGCTCCTACCATACTATTTCCACCTGTATGACCACCAAGTGTTCCAATCCAATTTAATATAGGCTCAATATGCTCTGTTGCAGTTTGTGGTGTAAGTGATTTTAAGTCAATAGCTATATTCAATTTGCTTATTGCAAAATATACCAATCCTGCTACTGTAGCCAATGCTGCTAAAGTAGCCAAAAGAAAACCTGTAAATTTTCCTGAACTAATATCTCTAACTGAAAAATCTTCACTATCATCTTTATCAATAGTTAACTCAAAAGGCTCTAAATCATCATAAGAGCTATAGTCATAACCTAACTTCTCCAAAAGTATCTTAGCACTTTTAAATGTTGTATTATTAAAATTACGTTTAGCATTATCAAATGCTTCTGCTGCTTGGGAGACACTAGCTTTAGACTCTTGGATTTCTCTATTTACCTTTGAGACTAACTCTTTAGAGTTTTCTATTAACTCCTTAGCCTCTAAAAACTTACTATTTTTAGCTGGTTTAGTTGCTTTAGGCTTCTCCTCTTCTTGAGGATTACTCTCTTTGACTGTATCCTCATGCTCTTTAGATACTAATGTCTCATCTTTTTGCTCTTCAGTCTGAGTATCAGATTTTTTCTCTTCTACACCTATTGGTATCTCATCTCTATTATCAGCCACAATTTTTCCTTTTTTACTTATTTATTTTTGAAAACTATTTTATCATAATAACTTTAGTTTACCTCTAAAAAAAATCCTATTCACTTTAACCTAAGCTTGGTATAATTCTTTTTACACAAATTCGAGACTATAGGACTTTTATGGGCACTTTTATATCACTATTGATATTTTCTTTTTTAATATTTTTTCATGAGCTAGGTCACTTTTTAGCTGCTCGTTTTTTTGGAGTACATGTTGAGGTATTTAGCATTGGCTTTGGAAAACGTATAATTACTAAAAAAATTGGTAATACAGAGTGGAGTCTTTCTGCTATTCCTCTTGGAGGGTATATTCGCATGAAAGGACAAGATGATAGTGACCCCACTAAAAAGAGTTATGATGAAGACTCATATAACTCTAAAACGCCCATTCAACGAATTATTATCTCTTTAGCTGGTCCATTTGCTAACTTCATATTAGCATTTTTACTCTATTTAATGGTTGCTTTTATTGGTATTCAGACACCACTTGCTAATGTTGGAGAGGTCATAAAGGACTCCCCTGCTCAACTTGCAGGTATTAAAAAAGGCGATACTATTGTAAATATAGATGGCAACCCTATTAAATATTGGAAAGATATAAGTAGAAATACTGCTCCTAATCATAATGAGCATAAAATTACTATTTTAAGAGATGGAAAATATATTGACCTTACTATAACTCCAAAACTTATAGAGACAAAAGATAGGTTTGGAGAGTCAAAAAAGCGTTATCTTTTAGGTATTAAACCTAATCTAAAAGCATATACCACTATCTCTTACCCTATTGATAAAAGTATTAGCTTTGCTTACACTCAAACTATTAACGCCTCACTATACATAGTAGAGAGTATTAAAAAGCTTATCTCTGGAGCTATTCCTATGGAGAATTTAGGTGGAGTTGTGGGAATTGTTGATACAACCTCAAAGGTATCTCATATAGGTTTGGTTGCTCTACTTATGTTTAGTGCACTTATCTCTGTTAACTTAGGGGTTATTAACCTACTTCCTATTCCTGCACTAGATGGTGGGCATATTATGTTTCAACTCTATGAGCTAATAGCTAGAAAACCTGCTAGTGATTCGGTAATGATAAAATTGACACTTTTTGGCTGGGCATTGCTACTTAGTCTAATGCTTTTAGGCTTATATAACGACATAAACAGACTATTAGGATAAATAAAATGAAAGAGAAATTAAGAAAAAACTTAGATGAGATTATTTGGAATATAGAACAAGCAAGAGTTACTATAAATGAACACCATATTGTAAAAGTAGTTGCTGTAGGAAAATACTCCAATGAAGAGAGTATTAAAACCCTCTATGAACTAGGACAACGTGCCTTTGGAGAGAACCAAGTTCAACAGCTTCAACAACGTATGCAAAATTTAGAAGAACTACCATTAGAGTGGCACATGATAGGACATCTACAGAGTAATAAAGTCAATAAACTTATAGAGCTACGCCCTGCTCTTTTACAATCACTAGACTCTATAAAATTGGCAAAATTACTAAATAAAAAATTAGAAGAGAAGAATCAAAAACTATCATGCCTACTCCAGATTAACTCTGCAAATGAAGAGAGCAAATCTGGAGTATCTGCTGATGAGGCAATAGATATATATCAAAAGATTAAAGAGTTATGCCCTCAAATAAGACTCAAAGGGGTTATGTGTATTGGAGCTCATACTAAAAATATAAAAGAGATACAAAAGAGTTTTGAGTTAACCCATAAGATTTATGATGTACTAAAAAAAGATGGAGCAACTATCTGCTCAATGGGTATGAGCAACGACTATGAACTTGCTATTAAGTGTGGCTCTAACCTTGTACGTATAGGTTCAAAAATATTTAACTAGGAAAGATAGAATGAGACAACTTGTACACTACTATAAGGGATATGAAGATTTTCAAAAATGGACAGAAGAGCACAACATTAAAGACTCTAATAGACTTCTAATAGAGATTAACTATCCTGATTCTGACCAACAGAAGCTACAGAGACTTCTAAACAGATTAAATAAAAATTTTCCAAACTCAATTATTGTAGGTATGCAGAGTTTTACCTCTATGGTAAATCATCAAATATCTGACTCTAATAATGACCCCATTATATCTATTATGGAATTTCATAGTAGCCGTTTAACATGTGAAGTACTAGATATTGGTATTAACTACGTTAAAGGAAAAGCACCTATTTTAGATATTACTAAAATTGGAAAACACCTCCAACCAGATACAAAAGCTTTAGAGATTCTCTCTAGCTATAATGAAGCTTCTACTGCTGATTATATTAATCAGATTGGTCAACACTTTGGACACCTAAAAATCTTTGGAGGAGGAGCAACACATAGTCAACAGCAAAATAGACATGAGTTTGTTTTCCATAACAATATCATCTATCCAAAGGCTGTTATTTTAATCTTTATGCATGGAGAGAGTCTCAATGTTGAACTATTCCAAGCATTTGACTGGAAACCAATCTCAAAAAAGAAGAGAATTACAGATGTAGATGGCAACTATATTTTAACCATAGACAATATTGCAGCTCTTGATATCTATAAAAAATATTTTCCAAATATTCAAGATAACCCCTCTGTATCTATTCAAGTTCCACTCTATATTACAAAAAACAATATACCATCAACAGCACATATATTAGATATAGATTTTAAAAATCAAAGTCTAAAAGTAGCTCAAGCATTAGAGGTTGGAGACATTGTTCAACTCTCTATTGGTAACTATAATGCTATGATGAATAGAGTTGAAGAGCTACATGAGTTTTTAACAAAAACACCTGCACAGGCACTATGGATTGGCTCTTCTCTCTCCTATGAGTATGGTTTTAGAATTCCTATTTTCCACTATATATCAATCATTAAAAGCAATGACCATATTTTTGGTTACAGTACATCACAAGAGTACTTCAATACTGAAAATCAACCAAATACCTACCATAATCACACCTTTGTTATGGCGGCTATTACAGAGTCTATATCTGACTATATAGAGCTAACAAAATATACTAATGAAAATATTGGTCCATTTGAGATTGCCAACAAAAATCTATACTCTATTATGCATAAAACAGCAAGTGAACTCAATCAGTTAACTGAAAATCTTGAAAATATGGTAGAGCAGAGAACAGAGGAGCTTAACAATCTAAACAAAGACCTACAGAAAAAAATTAAAGATGCAGTTCGTAAAGAGAAACGTCAAAATGCTATTATGAACCAACAGTCTCGACTGGCTTCAATGGGAGAGATTTTAGAAAATATTGCCCACCAATGGAGACAACCACTTAACCATGTCTCTTGGATTATGAATGATACACTTATTAAAGCACAACTTGGACGTGAAGATGAGATTGATATAGCTGAACTAGCTAAAAAAGTTAATGACTCCATTCAGTTCCTATCTGAAACTATTGAAGACTTTAGACGATTTGTTGATAAATCATCTGATTTGCCTCAAACATTTAATGTCAAAAAAGCTATAGAGGCAACCATATCTTTAATCAATGAAACTCTTGTTAAATCTGAAATTGAAATTAAACTTGACTGTCCAAACGATATAAAATATAAAGGTTTTGAGAATGACTTTAAACATGTTATTATGAATCTAATTAACAATGCTCGTGATGCAATGGAGGAGCGTAATATAGAAAATGGTCGTATCTCAATTCGTGTCTATCATGAAAAAGATGAGCTAGTTATTGCTGTTCAAGACAATGCAGGAGGAATTCCAAAACCAATTCTCAAAAATATCTTTGAACCCTACTTTACAACTAAACATAAAACCAAAGGTACAGGATTAGGACTCTATATGTCAAAAAATATGGTAGAAAGAGTAAATGGAAGTATTGAAGCAATAAGTATTTTAAATAAGAAAACAACCTTTATTATTAGACTTCCAGACAAAGGAGCTCTTCCTACTCCTCCACCAAAACTAATTGATGAATTAGGAGAAAATGAAGAGAGTTAATAGCTCTCCTCTTATGGAACATAAGCAATAGTAGGAACACCCATCTCTTCAGGGAAACCACACATTAAGTTTCCTGCTACAAGTGCTTGTGAAGAGGCTCCACGAAGTAGATTATCTATAGCTGAACTTACAAAGAGTCCATTTCCATTTTTAGATGCAAAAATATCACAAAAGTGTGTTCCTGCTGTACTCTTTATATCTACAGGCTTCTCTCTAATACGAATAAAAGCATCATCTTTATAGAACTCTTTTAAAACTTCTAATGGTTCAATATCCTCTTTTAGAGTTGCATAGACCGATACCAACTCACCACGCGTAGCAGGAATAAGATGTGGAACAAAATTTACACTCATCTTTACCCCATGTATCTTCTCTATCTTCTCAGCTATTTCTGGAGCATGGCGATGTTTTAGAGGATTATAGGCAAAGATATTATCATTAACCGTTACAAAATGGGTTGTCTCTGAGAGCTTTTTTCCTGCACCACTAACACCTGATTTCGCATCAACAAAGAGAGGTGCGTTATGGTCAAGATATGGAACAAATGGTAAAATTCCAAGTAGTGTAGCTGTTGGATAGCACCCAGGTCCTGCTACAAGTTTTGCTCTTTTTAACTCATCACGATAGTACTCAATAAGCCCATAGACAGCATCATCTAAATGCTCTTGGTCTTCATGTTTGCAGTAGTACTCTTCATAAATGTTAAGCTCTAATCTATAGTCTGCTGAAAGGTCAACTACCTTAACTCCTTTGGCTATTAAATCTTTTGCAAACCCCATAGAGGCTTTATGTGGTAGAGCCAAAAAGACCAATTCACATAGATTAGCTACACTCTCAACTGAAGCCTTCTCTACAGAGTGAGTAATGACATCTACTAACGATGGGTGCAACTCTTCAATAAGCGTATCACCTGTAGTTGTTGCTAGATATTTTAAGATAAACTTAGGGTGGCTAATCAACATCTTAACAAGTTCAAGACCTGTATAACCACTTGCCCCTACAACACCTACTCTAACCATTATAGCTCTATCTCTTTATAGTAAATAGCTTCAATATCAAATACTCTCTTTCCAGAGGGTAAAATAATCTCAACCTCATCACCCTCCTCTTTTCCAAGCAAAGCACGAGCCATAGGAGAGCCAATAGATATTAAACCCTTATCTGGATTTGACTCTTGTGTACCAACTAGAGTATAGGTAGCCTCCTCTTCACTCTCTTGGTCTGTAAGCTCTACTGTTGAGCCAAAACTAACTCGTTTATGAGGTAGAGTTGATGGGTCTATAACTTGTGCCCTACCTATCAAATCGGTTAACTCTAAAATACGAGCCTCCATTAAGCCTTGCTTCTCTTTAGCAGCATGATACTCTGCATTCTCTTTTAGGTCACCTAGCTCTCTTGCTGTATCTATAATCTTCGCTATTTTGGCACGTTCAACTGTTTTGAGTTGCTCTAACTCAGTAGATAATCTATCAAATGTTGCTTTTAACATTGGTTCTTTTTGCACAATATTTCCTCATGTTGTATCTTTTGAATTATTATACCATATAATATTTGGTTTTAACGGTGTTTTTAGGGGAAAACACCCTACCTAATAGGTTTAAATTTCTTCAAAAACCTCCATCAACTCCTCTTTATCTATCTTATTTTTACCACCCTTATAAATGTTCTCTTCAAGCAGATTCAGTGCTTTAGAGATTCGCTTATCTTTTTTGCTATAAGGTAACAACAGATTAAAGAGTGCTTGGTCATCTTTAGCCTTGCGTATAGCTCTAACCATATCGGTCTCTTTTTTAGCCTCTTTTGCTTTTTTAAGCATATTGACTAAAAGCATACTACCGATACCAAGTAAAAACCCAATTCCTAAAAAGATATACTTCAAGTAACTATCTTCTGTTTTAGTAACAACCTTTGTCTGAACATTAGATTGAGTAACTTTTGGTACTTCTATCTTCTGCGTAGGACTAACCTCTATGCTAGGTTGTGATTTAGCCCCTACTCCACCACCAATAACCTCAATATCTATTGGCTCAGTTTTAACCGTTTTAACACTCTTACTCTTTTTATCAAAGTACTCCAAACTCAAAGAGGGAATAGTAAAGTTTTGGTCAGCTATAAGAGCTATCTTTTGAGTAAAGACCCCACCATACTCACCATTTTGTTCTCTTGCATCGATTTTTGGCTCATCGGCATAGACAATAACATTGGCTATATCTAAATCAAACTTCTTAACATCATCAATATTACCTTTTCCCTGAACAGTAATAGTTAAATTAACAGGTTTATTAGCATGAACTTTTCTTTTGTCAACTGTAGCTTTAATAGTATAGTCTCCATAAAGCTCTAATCCATTTGGTAGAGGATTAACCTTTACCTTTAGACTATTTGAGTATATTTTTTGCCAATTTAACTGCTCTGTAATAGAGCTAAAAAATGGGTCATCAAAAATACCACCTAGTCCACTACGTTGATGCTGTACTTTTCCTATTAGAGCCTCAATAGCAGGAATAGTGTACTCACCTGCTTTTTGGGGAAATAGTTTATAGTGAAGAGACTGAACTATATATTCGCCCTCTGTGCTTTTAGTCACCTCATCACTCTTTTTAACCCAAAAGTCCTCTAGTTTTGGCTCACCAAGTTGAATCTTGTCTGCATGGGCATTAAGTTTAGATTTAAAGCTTAGAGTTAAGTTCAAAGGCTCACCTACATAAGAGATATTTTTATCTAAACTCATCTCTAAAACAAAAGGTTGTCCCCTATGACTTGCTGTTGGTTTAACCACTTTTAAACTCTGCTCTTTTGTTTTAAACTCTTTTCCATCAACTTTAACTACAAAAGATGGAACTTTTAGTGACTTAGTTGCTCTAAAAGTGTAGGTCTTAGAGATAGTTTTACTCATATTTCCATTAATAATATTGACTGTCTGTGATGACGAAGTCCCTACGATAGGCGAGTTGCCAACTTGTGCAATCTGTGGAAACTCAATATCATCTCCATCTGCTGTAATAGTTAGTTGTACCATATCACCTTTATAGACAACAGGAGGGTTTATGCTTACCTTTACTCCTGCAAAAGATATACAGCTTAAAAATAGTAATATTAAAAATATTTTACCAAGGGTTTGTTTCATTCTTTCTCTCTCCTTGTTGTAGTGGTATCATTAGGGTATTTACCCCTCTTTGGTTTAACATCTTTTGCCATTTTCTCTCCTCCATATTACTTATTGGAGGTTGGGTTTTGTTCTGCTCACCCATCATTGCTTGTTTCATCTTCTCTTCTTTTTTCTTTTTCTCGGCATCTTTTTTAGCTTGTTGGGCTTTTTTCTGCTCTTCTTGCTTTCTCTTCTCAGTCTCTTTTTTCTCTTTATCTTTCTGTTCTTGTGATTTTTGCTTATTAGAATTTTTCTTTTTATCGTTCTGTTTATCTTTCTCTGACTGCTTTTTATCTTGACTCTTTTGGTCTTTGTTTTGACTATCTTTTTTATTTTTTTGGTCTTTCTTATCTTTATTGTTTTTCTTGTCGTCTTTTTTATTCTGCTGTTGTTTCTTTTTCTGCTCCTCTTTCTTCTTCTTTAGGAGTTCTAAATTATACTTAGTATCTTCATCATCAGCTATCTTTAAAGCCTCTTCATACGACTTAATCGCCTCATCAAGCTTACCTAGCTGTGCATAAGAGTTACCAATGTTATGTAACTTCTTAGCCTCTAAGCTTGGCTCTTTTATACTCTCATACTTCTCAATCGCCTCTTTATACTTTTTTTGTCTATAGAGTGCATCAGCTTCATTAAAAGTTGCTTCATCATTTTGTACTTTAGAATAGAGCTGTTGAGCTTTGTCATACTCTTTTTTACTATATGCCTCTTTAGCCTCATCTAAATATTTAAAATCTAAAAGTGATGCCCAGAGGTTTAGGCTAAGTAGTCCAAGTAACAATAACTTCTGCATCTTACACCCCTTTTCTTTTTGGTATACTAAAGAGTGACATTATATAAAAGAGTATTGCTAAAGCAAGAGGATAATAAAATAGCTCTTTTCTATCTTTTATGGTACTGCTCTGCTCCTCTTTAGCCTTAAAACTATTTTGGATAGTATCTACTAAGAGTTTTATGTCATCTTTTGCTAATGAGTAGGTCATAAATGCCCCACCTGTTTGTATAGCTAACTCTTTAATATTATCATTTCGCTTTACTACAACTATATCACCCTTTTTATCTTTAATCACACCATTTTTATCTTTAATTACACCACCCTTTGTAGTACCTATATTATAGATAAAGACCACAATATTATGCTCTTTTGCATAGGCTATCTCTTTGCTAAACTCTCTTTGGTCACTACCATCAGTAAACATAAGCAAAATCTTCTTTTTCTCTTCACCAAAGAGTTCATTTGATGACTTTAAAACAGTTAAAATATCTGTACCCTTTAAGTTTAAGTAGTCTGTATTTAGATTTTTAGCCAAGAACTTCAATGAGTTAAAATCTTGTGTCAAAGGCGAAATTAAAAAGGTTCGTGTCGAAAAGCCCATTAGAGCTATTTTAGTATTTTTAAAGTACTCCAATGAGTCAAAAAACTTCTTCTTAGCAAACTCAAAACGGTTTGGATAGACATCATTTGCAAACATTGACTTACTCATATCTATCGCTGTTACTACATTGATAAAGCTAGATTTTACCTTTATCTCACCATTGTCAATCTGTGGACGAGCTAGTGCTACAATAGTTAGAGCAATAGCTATTAACATCAAAATATTTCGCCACTTTTTAGAGAGTGCTGAGCTTTTGAGTCTAATCTTTGGAAGTACCTCTTTTGAGAAGACTCCACTAAGCTCATCACCCCTACTCTTTAACAAGTATCCCAAAGGGATTAAAAGAAGCAAAAGCCATAAAAATTCGCTATTATTAAAGGTTATCATTGCTATTTCAAATCCTATATTCAGTAACTATCTATTGGGGGAAATTATACTATAAAGATTTTCTTTGGTTTGCTACTTTGGTGGCATTTTTAGGGTTTCATTTATATAGAAATCTCATAAAGTTGTAAATAATTATGTAAAACTTGAGTCTATATATCATAATTAAGAAGCGAAGTTAAGGGAAAATAATAAAAAAGACCTCCTAATAATCAAATAACGAATAATCTTCTCTAATCTTAGACAATATAGTTCTATCTAATTCATATACAAAAGCATAGTTAAAGTAGACATTTTTTAAAATATCTCTAGCCTCATTAATATCTCTATACCAATTTGGTCTATCTACACCATCTACCTTTGTCTTTGGAGGTGTTAGAACAATAGTCTTTACCCATGCACCATTGTAGCGAACATACTCTCGTGCTTTATATATATCCTCTAAATTATCGGTAAAAATTGCTACCTTATCACTCTTACTTGGTACTCTAATATTTAAAAAACCATCAATAAAAACAGGAACAAAGTGTTTAGTATATTTTACTCTATCTAAATTATATAGAAAGTTATACTTGTCACAGAACTCAACTACACGCTTTAAGATATCAACATGAAAAGGGGTAATCTCTTTATCTTGATAGATATAGCCATTTATTTTAAAAGTAGTTCTAAAGAGTGTATCAGCAATAATCTCACAACTAGCCTCTTGATTTAATATGCTAACATCTGGCTTTATCATCTCCATTAACTCTCTATTTGTCCCAATAAACATCTTAGAGTCTGAATTTAAAATCTTCTCAAACATCTTTCGCCAATCGTTAGGCAAAATCTCTAAGTTTGATTTTTTAGTTATAATCATCTTTAAAAAAGAGAGTTCATGCTCACTAAATAGATAAAAACTAGCATCTCTACTAATTAAGACATAACGAATAAGCTTAAAAGCTGCCTTTTCAATCTCATCTACTTTAATCCAAGCTACTTCACTATCGGTAATCTCTATTGAACTATCGGAGAAGATAATACCATAAGCACCATTTTTTAATGCCCTATGTATCTCATCTTGATTATTTGAGATAAATAGGTCACCTTGGTCAATTTTTGAAGGGTAAACACTTACTGAGTTAACAGCACTTACTGTCGGGCTTGAAACCAACTCTCCTGCTGTCAAATTTAATAAATCTTCTATTTTCATCTAAACCTTTACCATATATTAACCAATTGGTGTACCATTGTTTTTTGGCTTCTCTGGACGTATCAAGCAGAGTCCATTCTCATCTTTTGCAGCAAGAAGCATTCCCTCACTTACCATTCCCATAAGTTTAGCAGGTTTTAGATTTGCTACTACACAGACTTGCGTATTTAACATATCTTCTGGGCTATACCACTCTTTGATACCTGCTACAATCTGTCGTGGCTTCTCCTCTCCTAAATCTACTTGTAGTAGTAGAAGCTTTTTACTCTTTGGAACCTCCTTAGCCTCAACTACTGTCCCAACTTTTAAAGAGATTTGGAAAAACTGGTCAATCCCAATAAGAGCTACACCCTCTGTTGAGGTAGACTCTTTAGCTTTTTTAGCTTTTTTCTCCTCTTTTTGAGGAGTCTCTTTTTTAACCTCTTCTAAAAGCTCTTTTTCTATTCTTGGAAAGAGTGGCTCTCTCTTTTTTGTTGTAAATGGAGCAAGTATCTCACCCCTATTAATAATCTTATCAAAATTCTCAGGAGTAACCTCAAATCCTAACGCCTCACAAATAGTTGTAGTTGTCTTTGGCATAACAGCATGAAGCATAAGTGAGACCTTTGCTAAAATGGTAGCAATTAGCCCATTAAGAGCCATTGTCTCTTCGGTTTTTCCCTCTTTTATCATACTCCAAGGTTGATACTTGTCAATAGCCTTATTTGCTACAGTAAGTGGTCTCCAAAGCTCCTCTAAATATCGGTGAAGTTGTAACTCAAAAATTAGAGGATTTAACTTCTCTAAATAGGCTTCTACCTCATCAAGCTCTGCTTGGTAATATTTTGCTACATTGTCACACTCAACTCGCCCATCAAAGTACTTTCCACTCATTCCAATAAGTCTATTTAGTAGATTTCCTAAGTCATTTCCAAGGTCAGAGTTAATTCTGTCTATTAAAGCTCTTTGAGAGAAGTCACCATCTCCTCCAAAAGGTACTTCACGAAGCATAAAGTAACGGAAGTTCTCTAAACCATAAGCATCTGCTACCTCTTTTGGGTTAACTACATTTC